>Ga0315279_10007201_pt1 | contig 13820 bp, 9 predicted proteins | sample YL17G06_20_MG_FD_203694 | JGI IMG/M metagenome (GOLD analysis project Ga0315279, IMG submission 203694) | Sediment microbial communities from Yellowstone Lake, YNP, Wyoming, USA - YL17G06_20 | ecosystem: Environmental > Aquatic > Freshwater > Lake > Sediment | place: USA: Wyoming | collected... | reverse complement strand
GTTCCTCTTCCCGTTCTTGATGTGGCGGTCGACGCAGATGTAGCTGGCGTTGAGCTCGCCCCCCACGAACCAGCGGGAAAAGGGCACATCCCAATCCAACACCTTATCCCAGGTACGGAACCAGTCAAGCTTGCGAGCCTCTTCCGCCCAGAAGTCTTCCATCTCGCGGAGAGACCTGTCGTGCACCTCGGAATATCTCTTCCGCGGCCAGTACTTAGACTCCTCACCGATAGAACCAGTCATGCCACCTTACCTCCTATATTCACAGCCTATCACGAAGGAATGACTGCATTGCATAACGAAGAACATCCACCCCGCCAATGGCCATAGGCGGCCGCGAATTACTGTATCATGTGAGCGACCTAACGAACAAGCGTTGGAAACATTCTAGTATCTGACGACATGACTCCAAAGCATTCAAAAGCAGCGCCTCACAGGGTAAACTTAGCGATGAAACTTGGAGGAGGAGCAATGGACGCCTATACCTGCATTCTTACCAAGCGAGATACCAGGGCCTATCAGGCTAGGCCCATTCCCGAGGAATCTCTACGGTGCATCCTTCAGGCGGGGCGAATGGCAGGCAGCGCCAAGAACCTGCAGCCCTGCCGTTTCGTGGTCATCCGGGACGGCCCGAAGAAGCGTGAGATCGCTACCTGCGGCCAGTTCGCTCAGCACATAGCATCGGCGCCGGTCGTGGTGGCCATCGTGCTACCACAGGACGGTCGTGAATTCGACGCCGGCCGCTGTGCTCAGAACATGGTGCTGACCGCTTGGGCGGAGGGTATCGCCTCTTGTCCGGTTACAATGCACGACGGCGATTGCGCCCTGCGCGTCCTGGGAATCCCCCACGACTACCGGGTCTCGATCGTTCTCGCTTTCGGCTACCCGCCGCCTTCGGGGCCCCGACCCAAGAGCACGCCCCGCATCCCACTGGAGGAACTAGTGCATCGGGAGGGATGGTAACAGGCAAACGGGTCGATGGGGAGAAGGCGCGCGCTTTAGGGCAGCACAGGCGCAGGTGCCCTGCTACCGAAGAGCTGATAGGCGTTCTCCAGGTATTGGAGCATCATGCGTTGCGCGTTGAAGAACGAAGCGTTTAGGGCGATGACCGAGCGCATGACCGCGGCATACGCACTCGGCCTGCCGTAGAACATAGGAAGGATCACGTACTCTAGCTTGTCGTACAGAGAGGCGGTCTCTTTAGAGGGATTACTCTCGGCTTCCCAGTCATCGCCAATAGACCAGCCGGTCACACCCTCCACGTGTCCCTCGATCCACCAGCCGTCCAGAACGCTCAGGCTTGGCACCCCGTTCAGCGCGGCCTTCATGCCGCTGGTCCCAGAGGCCTCGTGTGGTTTCTGCGGGCTGTTTAGCCACAAATCAACACCGGCGCAGAGATACTTGCCCAACGCCATGTCATAGTCCTCCAGGTAGACGACGCGCACAGCATCGCCCAGGGCATCCGCGGCTTCGAAAATACGCTGGATTATGGCCTTGCCGCCTTCATCTCGGGGATGGCTCTTGCCTGCATAGATGACCTGCAGGGGGCCAGCCTGGCTCGCTATCCTTCGCAGGCGGTCCAGGTCGGAGAGCAGCAGTTCCGCCCGTTTGTACGTGGCGGCGCGTCGGGCAAAACCGATGGTCATCGCCGCCGGGTCCAGGCGTACACCGGTCCGCCTTTTCACCTCTGCTACCAGCTCTCGTTTGGCCTCAACGTGGGCCTGCTGGATTTCGTCAAGGGGGATGCTTATGGCATAGCGCAGGTAGAGGTTGTCGACGCGCCACTCAGGAATATGGCGGTCGTAGAGGCTTTGAAAGGCCGGCGCTGTCCAGGTGACGGCGTGCACGCCGTTCGTGATGGAGTTGATGGGATAAGACGGGAACATGCTGTGAGAGATGTCGTGGTGGCGCTGGGAGACTCCATTGATATAGTGCGAGAAGATCAAGGCCAGGTAGGTCGTATTCAGGGTGCTGTTCAGGCAGCACTGGGCCGCCTCTAGGGCTGCGGTTGGCTCCTCGCCTAGCACCCGCCGCACCATATCCAGGGGAAACTTGTCGTGGCCGGCAGGCACAGGGGTGTGGGTGGTGAACACGCAGCGCTGGCGGACCGCCTCCGTGTCCGCCATGGTCACTGTACGAAGATCGCGCCCGTCGGTCTGTTCCTCCAGCAGGGCCAGGGCGAGGAGGGCGGAGTGCCCCTCGTTCATGTGATAGGTCTGGATCCTCTTATGCCCCAGGGCGCGTAGCATGGCCACACCGCCCAAGCCCAGCACGACCTCCTGGCACAGACGGTAGTGGTCGTCTCCGCCGTAGAGGTGGTCGGTGAGGGTTTGATCCCAGGGACCATTCCCGGGCAGGGCCGTGTCCAGGAAATAGACAGGCACACTGTGCCCGGACGCGCCATGCACAAGATAGCGCCACGCCCGGATCTGCACCTGCCGCCCCTCGATAGTCACAGATACGCGGGGCTCCAAGGGTTGCATGAATTCCTCCGGATACCAGACGGAAGGACCCTCCGTCTGATTTCCGTGGGCATCCAGATGCTGGCGGAAGAAGCCTTTGCGGTGCAGGAGGGTCACACCCACTATAGGTACAGCCAAATCGGCGGCGGCGCACAGGGTGTCCCCGGCTAGCACACCCAGGCCACCACTATAGGTGGGCATGGCCGGGTCAAGGCCAACCTCCATGGAGAAATAGGCAATTGCGGATGACTCAACTAGCGTCTCGGGCTCGGGCGCAATCATAGCTACTCTCCTAGTAAGGCTTTCTATTTGTATTTGTCCTTCTCAGGCTTCAGAGAAGATGCCCGGCAATATCTCATCAATATCTTAGTTGCCATAGTCTCTATATCGTTATAGAGGAGCGATGACCGCGATTTGTTACATCAGTCTTGAATCTGTTGCGGCTAGTTTGTGCGACCGATCTTCCACTCTTTTACCGCAAGCATGGCCGTGTCCAGAAATGGTAGCTGTGTAGGATAGAGCAAACAGCTCCCCGCTGTTAGGTCTTTGGCGATGACAAAGCCACATGACGAGTGCAGAACAGAGGTGCCGGAGTGAAGGATACCTCGCCAGCTCCGGTCGGTCAGTCGCACGGACAGCCACGAGGGCATCAGCCCAGGCGAATGCCGGGGTTCGCCCTTCGTCTGTCCTAGGGATTAAGTCTTCCCCGCTCGACCAGCCCCTCAGCAATCTGAACCACGTTCAGGGCAGCACCCTTTCGCAAGTTGTCTGCCACGCACCAGAGGTTCAGCCCGTTTTCGATGGTTGGATCTTCCCGGATCCGCCCCACCAGCACCATATCCCGATATTCGGGCTTTCGGACGTCCAAAGGCACAGGATAGGTGCGTTCAAGCGGGTCATTGCGGGGATTGTTGCCGTTCGGATCATCGATGACGACGACGCCCGGCGCTGTCGCTAGAATCTTCCGGGCCTCAGCGGCGGTCAACTTCCTTTCCGTCTCGATGTTAATGCTCTCGCCATGCCCCACCAGGACGGGCACCCGCACAGTCGTGGGACTTATCTTGATGGTGCCATCGCCCATGATCTTCTGGGTCTCCAGCACCATCTTTATCTCTTCCTTAGTGTAGCCGTCCTCAGTGAACCTGTCGATGTGAGGAAAGACGTTGAACGCTATTGGACGAGCCAGCACGGCCGGATCGAAGGGAATATCGTCCAGAGACGCGAGCGCACGAGGGATCTGGTCCAGGAGCTCCTGCTGCGCCTGCACACCCCATCCCGAGACGCTCTGATAGGTGGACACGACCACCCTGCGGATCCTGGCAGCCTGGTGTAGCGGCTGAAGAACCAACACCATCTGGATGGTGGAGCAGTTGGGGCTGGCGATGAAGCGCTTGTCGGGGGTTGCCGCGTCAAGGTTCACTTCCGGCACGATCAGCGGCACGGCCGGATCCATGCGGAAGTCGCCGCCGTTGTCCACGCAGATGGCACCCGCCTCGACCGCTTTCTTGCCCCACTGGACGCTTGCCCCTTTGGCCCCTTCCTTCCCAGCGAAGAAGACAACGTCCACACCCTCGAAGGCCCCTTCGCTGGTCTCCTCGACATGAAAGCCCTCGCCGGCAAGCGTTTCGCTGCGGGCCCTCGTCGCACAAATCCGAGGGGGCCACTGCATGGGGAAACGACGTTCCCGCAAGATGGAAACGATCTGCTCCCCGACCATGCCCACACCCACGACGGTAACTCTTAGCGCCATGCTGACCTCCCCGAACAGCCCCAAGGAATCTCGCTGCCCGTCACGATCTGTTCCAAGACTTGGCCCAATTCTCCTACATTAAACCACAAAAGCGCAACAGCTTCCGTTGCGCTCCGCCGCGCCTGCACGTACATAAAGCATCACAGACCGAGCGTTTGGTTGTCAAGGTTGCCTAAGGAGAGACGCCAGTTCGCCCTAGGATATGAGCTGCAGGGCCGCCATGTTAGAATAGGCCGGGTCAGATGTGCAAGACGCCCGCTGCCGGCGAGCGCGCCACGGCCCCTAGGTAGAGCTGAAGATCAGAAGGAGGCGCGGCCATGCGTTGGCTCCTGATGGTGATCCTAGTCCTCGGCCTGGCCCTGTTCGGGATGGCCTGTCAGGGAGAAGAGGAGAAGGGCGAAGCGACCATCACACCCGCGGCGACCGCGACACCCGCTGCGACCATCACACCCGCCGCGACCGCCACGGGCGCGGCAACCGCGGCGGCATCGCCGACGACGACCGCAGGGACGCCGCAGACGCCGGGCCTCGCGGCGGGCTGGACGAAGATCGCGCCGGGCGGGGAAACCATCTGCTCGCGCGGCACACCCTTCGTCTACTTCGTGCATCCGGGCACCGTCAACCGCCTGGTGGTCTACTTCCAGGGCGGTGGTGCTTGCTGGAACGACAAGACCTGCTCGCTCGGGGGGATCTTCAAGGAGACCGCGGACGACCGCGACAACCCGGCCCAGGCAGCGGAAGGGATCTTGGACTTGGAGAACCCGGAGAATCCCTTCAAGGACTGGTCCTTCGTTTTCATCCCCTATTGCACGGCGGACATCCACTGGGGGAACAACACTCACACCTACACGTCAGGGGGCCAGGATTTCGTCATCCAGCACGAAGGGTTTGTGAACTTCAGCGCAGTTCTGGACTGGATACAGGCCAATCTTGAGAAGCCGGAGAAGATCTTCGTGTCCGGCTGCAGCGCGGGGAGCTACGGCTCGATCATGGGCGCGCCCCACATTCAAAAGCTCTATCCCGACGTGCCCCTCTACCAGCTCGGCGACGCAGGCGCCGGCGTGACCACAGACGACTTCCTCCAAAACAGCTACCCTAACTGGAACACCTCAGACAGCAGGCCGGACTGGATCCCGGCGCCGGACGGTTCCTGGGAGGAGGTCTCGTCGCTCGCCGACCTCTACATCGCGGTGGCAGACTACTACCCTAACGACCGCTGGTCGCAGTACAACGCGGCCCGCGACCAAATCCAGACGATCATGTACAGCGCTATGGGCGGCGCGGACGACTGGAACAAACTCATGCTCGCTAGCATCCAGAAGATCCAGGAGACCGCTCCCAACTTCCACGCCTACATCGCCCCGGGCGCAATCCATTGCATCACCAGCGACGACATCTTCTACACCCGCGAGGTCAACGGCGTCCGGTTTCGGGACTGGGTGGAAGCCATGGTCAACGACAAGGCGTGGGACGACGTGATGTGTGCGGACTGCGAGACCGACCCCGAGGCGCCATAATACACCGCCGCCCCTCGCTGAGATTCTTCGCTTTGCTCAGTGACGGCATGCATCTGTGCCGCCCTGAGCGCAGCGAAGGGTCTCACCTAGGGCAGCCTGGCGTCGCCGTTACCTGGAGACAGTAAGCCCTAAGCCAGCCTACAACGAGGGGTCTGCGGGCAGGGGCTCGGGCATGGCGACGCCGACTTCGTCCGCCAGCCGCTGGAGCATGCTGACCACCACCGCATGGAGGGGGATGCCCTTGACCAGCCGCTCCTCGCGCGTCTCGAATTCGCGCTGGCCAGCGATCAACACCCGCTCGGCTCCTGCCACGGTGGGCGCGCTGCGAAACCTCTGGAGCATCTCGTCCATCATCGCCTTGAACTCATCGACCGGACGAAAGCCGTCGACCCGCATGGCGCCGAAGAAATGGCCTACCACGTGCTTGATGTAATCGATCTGGAGGCTGTAGCCGAGGCCAGGCAGAACACCGGAGAGGATATCCACCACCATCGCCAGGTCGTAGCCTTTGTAGGAGGCAGCCTCGGGCGTCGAGCCCAGCGGCAACAGCCAGCCCTTGCTCATGATCCGCGTTATGTCAGTTGTTGGGTTGCCCTCCTCATCTGCCCCCCAGGTTGGCGGGATCGGCTTGCCCTCTTTCCGGGCTATCTCGAACTTCCCGTGGGCGGCAGCGCTGGTGGCCATATCCAGCAAGAAGGGGTAGCCGCTGCCGACAGGGACGGCCACGGCAATAGGGTTGGTGCCGAGCATGCGCCCTCGCCCGAAGGTGGGCGCCACGAAGGGAGGACTGTTGGTGGTGGCCAGACCGATCATATCGTGAGGAACGGCCATCAGCGCGTAGTACCCCGCGGCGCCGTAGTGGCGACTGCCGGTCACGGCCACCATGCCCGTCCCGCACTCCTTCGCCTTCTGGATGGCGATGGTCATCGCCCGATGGCCCACGACAGCGCCCAGGCCGCCGTCGCCGTCCACGAGCGCTGTGGAGGGGGTCTCATGCACGATGCGGATGCTGGGGCGGGGGTTGACCAGCCCCTGCTTGAATCCCAGCGCGTAGCTGGGATGAACCGTGAGGTGGGCGAGGCCGTGGGATTCGATACCCATCAGGTCGGCCTCCACCAGGATCTCTGCCTCCAGGCGGGCGTCGTCAGGCGGCACATCCAATCGCTGTAGGGCCTGGTCAACAAAGTCGATCAGACTGGCGGCGGAGAATCGCTGCAAATCAGACACCAGGCTTGCTCCTTTGGCTGGCGGCAGATGCCGCCCTACTAGTACGCGGGGCCGCCGGGAGCCCCCGGTTCGGCCCCACGAACCGCTCGTATGTCTTCCCCCACCGCTCGGGCCAGGGCGCCGGAGTCGGAGGAGGCCAGAACCATCCGAAATCCCTCGGCAATGCGCTTGGGGGTGGTCGCAACGGTGGAGTGGATGCCCGCCACAACGTTATGCCGCCGGCACGCCTCCAGGATGCGCTGGCGCGCTTCGGCATAGGCGGATAGGTCGCTGTCCATTTGCGGCGGCAGGCCGAGCGAGATGCTCAGATCCATCGGCCCGATGTAGACGGCATCAACGCCCTCCACGCTGAGAATCTCGTCCAGATTCTCCAGGGCAGCCGTCGTCTCTATCTGGGGTATGCAGGCCAGTTCCTGGTTGGCATGGGCAAAGTAGTCCAGGCCGGCGTAATAGACGGCGCGAATGGGGCCGAAGCTGCGAATGCCCTGGGGTGGATAGCGACAGGCGGCGACGGCTGCCTCCGCCTCTGCCCGGCTGTTCACCATGGGCACTATGACGCCGTAGGCCCCGGCGTCCAGCATCTTCATGATGATGGCCGAATCGTTCCAGGGCACGCGCACGAAAGGGGTTGTCGCCGTGGTAGAGATGGCTTGGAGCATGGCCAAGGCCGTGTCGTAGTCGATGAGCCCATGCTGCATGTCGATGCACACCCAGTCGAGGTTCTGGTGAGCCATCACCTCAGCCGAGAAGGCGCTAGGGATCGTGAGCCAGCCGCCGAACGCCGGCCGGTCCTGCTCCCAGAGCCGCTTCACCGCATTCTCGCGCATGTTTCCTGCCCCCAACGAACGCCGATAACTGTTCATTCCTTAGCATCCCCGCGAACGGCTGTCAACTCCGCCCTGCGCCGCCGCCAAGGCCAGCCCAGCCAGAGCGTGCGGCTTTCTGGTAGGAGAGAGCCAGTGTACAATTATAGGTGTAGACTAGGTCAGTCAGGTCTCCATCGTCGGGCTTGGCCGGCCCGTGGCGCGAGGCAGCCCCGAGGGGAGAGGAGCCATGAAGCTTAAGGTGCCGCAGCTTCTCTGGTACGGCAATAGCGAGCTGGAGCTGGATTTCCCTGACTCCTGGGACGTTCACTTCCTGCCCCCGAAGGGCCACGACCGGCCAAGGCTGAACCCTCAGGAGATGGCGCGAGCCTTCGCCGAGCCCATCGGAACGCAGCGGATTGGAGAGCTGGCTCGGGGCAAGCAGGAGGTGGTCATCATCTCTGATGACATCGCCCGTCCCACCCCGATCGATGAGATCACTCCCTTCATCCTGGCCGAGCTGAAAGAAGCAGGCATCTCCGACGACCACATCCGTTTTGTTGTGGCCCTGGGCAGCCATGGGGCGCACGACAACCATGCCTTGCGCAAGAAGCTGGGGCAGGACATCCTGGAGCGCTACCCCGTCTACAACCACAACCCCTACGAGAACTGCACGCCGTTGGGCAAGACCAGCCGAGGGACGCCCCTGGCGGTCAACCGCGAGGTCATGAGCTGCGACCTCAAGATCGGCATCGGCTGCATCGCCTCGCACCCGCAGGTCGGCTTTGGGGGCGGGGGGAAGATCATCCTTCCGGGGGTGGCCCACATCGACAGCATCGACTATTTCCACCGGGAGGTCATGGCCAGCGCCCCCCAGACCACGGGCATGGGGAACTACGACGAGAACGTCATGCGCTTCGACGCCGAGGAGGCGGCCAAGATGGCCGGCCTCGACGTGAAGGTCGATGCCCTATTCAACATGCGGGGGGAGATCTCGGCCCTCTTCGTGGGCGACCCGCTGCTGGAGCATCAAGAGGGCGTGAAGCTGGCCAAGGAGGTCTACGCCAGCGAGGGCATCTCGGGGGCGGACATAGTGGTGAGCAACGCCTTTGCCAAGGCCAACGAAGCGGGCATCTCCATCCTGGCGGCCTTACGCTCCATCAGGCTGCCGGGAGGGACGATAGTGCTGATCATGAATGCGCCCGAGGGCCAGGTCACCCACTACCTGCTCCGTAGCTTTGGCAAGACCTACGGCGGCAGGCAATACGTCCAGCGGACGATCCCACCCTCCGCATTCAAGGTGATCGTGCTGAACCCGCTGAAGGACCTGACCTGCGTTGACTGGTTCGGCGACGCCCAGTCTGTGACCTGGGCGAAGGACTGGGGCGAGGTGCTGGAAGAGCTGCGAGCCAGCTATCCCGATGGAGCCAAGGTGGCCGTGTACCCCGACGCCACCATGCAGTACCTGGCGAGCACCAAGTCCAGCTAGCGGCGTGCGGCTTTCCTCCCCGACGGCGTTACGCTCAAGTCAGCAAGGCTGTTAAAAACCCCCTGCTCGCCCTTCGACAGGCTCAGGGCGAGCGGTCTTAAGCTGCTGCACATATATCCGCTCATGGTGAGCCTGTCGAACCATGAACGGAGTCAATGGGTATTTCAACGGCCTCTCAGCGTCAGTAGCGCTGGGCAAACCAATCGTAGACGATCTTCGATAGCTCCGCGCCGGAGATGTACCCTTCATACTCGGTCGGCATCGCCTGCGACAGGTAGGAGATCACATAGGCGATCTGCCTGTCGCCCTGCACCATCATCACGATCCCAACGTCGTTGTAGACCCAGCCGTCGCCGTCTTGGTAGTAGCCGATCTTGTGAGCAACCCTCGTCCCCCATGGAAGGAAGAGGGGCAAGACGTAGTTCAACCCCGGCTTGATATCGAGGAGGCGGTCGATGGCATAGGCGGTCCACTCGGGCGAGAACAGCTCACCGCGATAGAGCTTGCCAAGTATCATGTTGGTTTCCCTGGCGGTCAGGATGTTCGGCCGCGCGTCTGCTCCCGGATAGCCCGGCACGTGAGCGTAGACAGAGTCCTTCATCCCCCAGCTCTGCATTAGCTCGTTGGCCCGTCTCGCGGCTTCCTCCAGCGACCCCTTGAGACCCTGGAGAAAGACGGCCACCTGCGGCGGTGAGCTGTGGCCAATGCCGATCTTTATCCAGTAGGCCCAATCCGCGGGGTTCGCCCTGCCGGCCATGAACTCCTCCATCGCCACGAACAAGGAGAACATGTTGATGGTGCAGCCCGTCCTGTGCGGCACATCGCCGTTGACGCAGATCCTCTCGTCCGTCTGAAGGTCGGTCACACAGATGGCCACGTCGCCGTAGTAGTTGCGGATCCTGTCCTCCAGAACAGCCTGCAGGGCCAGGAATTCCTCCGACACCTCCACCGGGGGGGCTTCCGGCTCTGGCACCGGCGCTGGCGGGGGCGGAATCAGAACGATCAGCGGCGAGAAGCCCCGCACGTAAACCATGGTCGAGAGCGCAGGTCTTGCAGGGATAAACCGCTGCCAGGTGCCATCGGCGGCCAAGCCATAGCTGACCGCGATCTGGTCGCTCATCTCTCCCAGGACTGCGGTGGCTTCCTTGCTCTCCCCCGAGTAGCATATGCTGTTCCACCCCGGCGCCAGGGCAAACCCGCTGCCGCCCTGCGATGGCTCCTGCGGCCAGGGGGCATAATCGTCGGCCAGGACGAACAGCGCTTCGCGGGGCCGAACGGTGCTGATCGTGCTCAAGCCCGGCTGGTCAGGGAACCAGCGGTCGTAGCCACCGTCAGACCCCGGCCGGTAGACAGCCAAGACATGGTCGCGGGCGCTTGCCAGGGCATCGTCCAGAGGCCGCTCATCGCCGAAGTAGCAGGCGTACGTCCAGCCACGGGTCAGCGTGGTGCCGGACAGCCAAGAGATCAGAGAGAGGCTAGCGCTGTCGACGTGGGCTACGTAGACGCCACCGGCCGGGTCGACGGCAACCGCCGACAGACCGCTGCCAAGGCCGACCACCGAGGTTACCACGTTGGTGCGAGCCTCAACCACCCACATGCGGTCGTCAGAGCTGCTGCCCACATAGATGCGACCGCTCGCGGGGTCGACCGCCAAGGCCTCGGCTGGGCCAGGGACAGCGATAGAGTCAATAAGCGCGTGGTTGCCGGCGTCGATTACCTCGACAGTCCCACCATCAGCGTCGCCCGCCTCCGCAGCGGCGGTGGCGACGTACACTCGATTGGAGCCGCTATCCACGGCAACATCCCAGGCCTTGCCAGAAGAACCGCCGGTCAAGGGCAAGGTATCAATAAGCAGGGTAGATACCCCATCGATCACCTCAAGATCGCCGCTTCCGCTGCTGACCACGTAGACGCGGCCAGCGTCGGGGTCCACCGCCACCGCTGTCGGCAGATCCCCCACGGACACGATGCCGATGCGCAGATTGTAGCGGCCATCGATGACCGAGACCGTGCCGTCACCGCGATTGCCGACGAAGACGCGACCCGTATTGGGGTCGGCTGCCAGGTCCCACGGTTCCTTACCTACAGGGAGAGTAGCGATGGCCTTATTGCTTCCGCCGTCTATCACCGTCAGCTCGTTGCTGCCGCTGTTGGCGACGTAGACCCGATTCGCCCTCGAATCGACGGCCACACCATGAGGAGCGCTACCGACGGGGATCGTGGCGATGAAGGTGCTGCTTGCGCCGTCGATGACCGATACGTTGTCGCTTGCGGCGTTCGCCACGTAGATGCGGCCGGTGCTGGAGTTCACCGCCAAGGCCACGGGCTGAGAACCAGCGGGCTCGATGGTGAGTGTGGTCACTACGGCTGCGTCCGTGGGATAGGCAGGCTCAGCGCGGGCAGCGGCCCCTATCGCCAACAGCGTGAGGCCGGCCAGAGCTAGCGCTGCAACCCGTGCTGCCGGGGCTGACCCTCTCATACTAGACACATAACGATGCTTGCTATCGAGCATCGCCCAGCTCGCGAGCTAGCCGAGCACGAGCTGGGCCACCTGTGGCAGACCCGCCGGCTGAAGCAGTTGCTGGCCAAGGGAGGCTTGCCGAGCCCCTAGCCTGCGCGCACTGCCCTCTCGATGTCGTTTAGGTGCTCGGCGTTGTGGCCAATGACCGAGGCCACGAGGATCTCAGCGATGGTGCCGGAGGCACCCCAGGGCATGGTCGCCTCCTTGGCCAGCAACTCGTCGCTGGTCGCCTCGACGACGCCAATGCTGGTGGCGCAGCCCGACTTCAGTTCAGCCAGGATCTCTTCGATGGGCCTGTCCTGACGCACTCCCACCTCGCGGGCATTCCAGGCATTGACATCGAAGCCGCCTTGTCCACCACCACCGCCGCCGGAAGGGGGCGGGCTGGCGGCTAAGTTGATGACAAAGGCCGCGCCCCCGGCCATTGCGGCCAGGTGGCAGTAGGCCTGCTTGACGTTCCAGCCGCCCTTGTAGACCGGCTTTTGCCAGTCGGCGGGGGACAGGCTGGCCGCTATGCTTTCCGCCCTGTCCGCAAAGGCGCCTACGGCTTTCACGATGTCCTGTTTGGTGGTGACCATGCTATGCCTCCTCTGAGCACTGCTCCTGACGGACGGTATGCTACTTCCGGCCCGAGCTCGTGTCAACCTTCTCCTCTCTCGTGACGATACCCTACGGCCTTTTGGGCAGCGAGAGCAAGCCTTCAGGCGCCCACCAAGAACTCCCTATACAGATTCCCCGAGAGTTACCGACGAGGCGCACTCACCATACCTTGACTATTCCTGGCGAATGAGGGATAATCTACGACGTTCAGAGCAGGGGTTTACCAACATGACCCAGGAGCTCCCCGAGGGCACCGTCACCGTCTTGTTCACGGACGTCGAAGGCTCCACTGACCTCGCGACCCGCCGGGGCGATGAAGCTGCGCAGGAGATGCTGCGCGCCCAGCGGCATCTGGTGCGCCGACAGGTGGAGGAGCATAGCGGCCACGAGGTGAAGTCCCTGGGCGACGGCTTCATGGTGGCCTTTGCCTCGGCGCGAAAGGCTGTGGCCTGCGCCGTCGGCATTCAGCGCGCCCTCGAGCAGCACAACCGCCAGCACCCCGACCAGCAGGTGCAGGTCCGTATCGGCCTGAACACGGGAGAGGCCATCCAGGAGGAGGCGGACCTGTTTGGGCAGGCAGTGAACGCCGCTGCCCGCATCGCCGCCAAGGCTAAGGGCGGCCAGATCCTGCTCTCCGAGGCCGTGCGGGGTGTACTGGGCCGGGCCAAGGACGTCGAGCTGGTCGACCGCGGCCGCTTCCGGCTCAAGGGCTTCCCCGAGCGTTGGCGGCTGTTCGAGGTCGTCTGGCACGAAGAGGCGACAGCAGCTCCGGCCCTTCTGGAGCGGACGCCGTTCGTCGGGCGGGAGGCGGAGCGGGCCGAGCTGCGGTGCTGCCTCGACCAGGCGGCCCGGGGCCAGGGTGCCCTGGTGATGATCGGCGGCGAGCCCGGCGTGGGCAAGACGCGCCTGGCGGAGGAACTGGCGGCGGAGGCCCGCCAGCGCGGCCTGCTGACCCTGACCGGCCACTGCTACGAGATGGAGGGGGCGCCGCCATACATCCCCTTCGTGGAAATGCTGGAGGCGACGGCCCGGGTAGTCCCACGCGAGGCTTTGCGGGAGGCCTTGGGCGACGCGGCACCGGAGGTGGCCAAGCTGATGCCGGAACTGCGCCGCCTCTTCCCCGACATCGAGTCGCCTCTGGAGCTGCCGCCGGAGCAGGAGCGCCGCTATCTGTTCAACAGCATGCACGAGTTCATGGAACGGGCGGGCCGTGCGCAGCCCCTCTTGTTGACTCTCGAGGACCTGCACTGGGCCGACGACTCAACGCTGCTCCTGCTCCAACACATCGCTCAGCGGCTCCACGAGATGCCAGTCCTCATTCTGGGCACCTACCGCGACGTGGAGCTGGACGTGGCCCGTCCCCTGGCCAGGGCTCTGGAAGAGCTTCTCCGCCAGCGTCTGCCTCATGACCTGGCCCTCAAGCGGCTGCCCGAGGATGGCGTGGCAGCGAT
>Ga0315279_10007200_pt1 | contig 13821 bp, 14 predicted proteins | sample YL17G06_20_MG_FD_203694 | JGI IMG/M metagenome (GOLD analysis project Ga0315279, IMG submission 203694) | Sediment microbial communities from Yellowstone Lake, YNP, Wyoming, USA - YL17G06_20 | ecosystem: Environmental > Aquatic > Freshwater > Lake > Sediment | place: USA: Wyoming | collected... | reverse complement strand
TCAGAAGATGTTTGATAAGTGTAGACTGACGAAGCTCCCCAGTTTCCCTCATCATCTTTTGCATAAACCTGCCATCTTATTGTGCAGCCAACAGTACTGTTTATTACTTTAGTTACATTCACCCATTCAGGCGTAGAAGAGAAAGTTACAGCGCTGTCATTCGCAAAAGTTCCTGTACAATTATCAAAGCCGAAGATATATTCCCCGCCAGGTTGCAAAGCAATATTATCGTTTACAAGAACGGAATGCAAGACTGGTTGACCAGAATAAGTTGAGTTTGTAGAATTATCTGAGAATGTTGGTGCTGTGCTATCCACACTTTCAGTGAGAATATAACCAGAAACCGTAGCTGCTTCTGATGGTATTGAAGATAATATTAGATCAACTGTAAGAGGTGTGGCAGAATAAGAAACTGTAGAATTTGAAAAATAAGTGTTAGCGCTTGCAGATACAGAAACAATTTTGCTAAAGTCGCCAGTTACTGCAGGAATAGAAACACTATAAGCGCCACCGCCACCAGAAGAAGTACTTTTTGATATACTACAATACGGATCAGCTTGTACCCAGCCAACAGTAACGGAAGCACCGGAAATTCCTGAACCGCTTCCATCTTTAATAGTTCCACTTACTGTGGAAGTTGGTTCGTGGTATGTTAATGAAATGTCCTTTGTGTTGTCTCCAGCATTAATAGTGGCTCCAGCCTCAATATAACTACAGTAATCGCTTTTTGATGCTATGATATTAACTGTTCCTGATTTTGCATCTACTTCATAATAACCATCGCCATCTGTTGTAGCAGAATTAGCATAGCTGTAGTCACCAATAGTCCAAGACACGGTCACACTAACGCCACTCACAGCACTGCCACCACTTGTAACATGTCCCTTTACTGTAGCATCAGTTGCGCTTGAAATTAGAGTTAAAGTCAAATTTTTTTGAACATCTCCTGAAACTGCAAAAGTATCAGTAGAATTAATTATATAGCCTGACTTGTAAGCACTTACACTAACATTCCCTGGGTTAGCAACAGTAATAGCGTAATGACCTTCGGACTCAGAAGAGTCGCTTTTGGAATATGTATAACCAGAAACATTGCTCCATGCTGTACTAACAGTAGCATCTTCCAGCGGTACAAGACTAGCAAATACCGGAATTAAATAATTTATAAGGAAAAATATAGCACAAAACAATGATACAACAAACAAACCAATTTTTGCTATATTGGCCAAGCCCTTTCTGTTTATAGGAAAAAGAGCCAAGAATAGAAAAATGCCAGAAAGTTTCATAAATTACTTTCTTTTTGGTGCACTATAAAACTTATGTTCTGTATAAAATTCTTCTATTACTAAATCCAAAAGTAATATATGAGTGAAAAAGCTTTGATAGAAGCTGCGCTTTTTGTTTCAGACAAACCTTTGACAGTAGAAAAGCTGGCAGCAATGATTAAAATGGATGCGGATGAAGTAAAAACGTATTTAATTAGGCTACAGACAGACTACAGAGTTGAAGATAGAGGATTCGAATTAGTACAAACTCCTGAAGGATACGAATTAAGAGTAAAACAAGAGTATAGAGACAAAGTTGCAAGACTTGCTCCATTTGCAGATTTATCAGAAGGAATGATGCGCACTTTAGCTATAATAGCAGCAAAGCAGCCAGTAAAACAGAGTTTGATTGTAAAGTATCAGGGAAATAAATCTTATGCATACATTGCGAATCTTGAAACCAAAGGGCTGATAAAAACTGAAAAATATTCTAGAACAAAAATTTGCACAACTACTCCTGAATTTGAAAAATATTTTGGAACTTCTGTAGAACAGATTAAAGCAATGCTAGAGAAGAAATAATTTTGTTAAACATTTTCGTAAGCAATTACTTGAGTAAGAGTCGATTTTACGCCTTCTATCTCTGCAATTTTTATGCAAAACATTGGAGTAAGCTTTCTTTGAAGGGAAAACAATTTTTGCAACAATATCATATATGCCATAAACAGAATGAGCATATACAACATATCCACCATTAGCTTTTGCTTGATCTTGAGTAAGCTGTCTTAAAGCTCTTTCAATATGAGGCTCTCTACTCGGTTCAGCATTAATTAACACAATCGCTCTGAAATTTTGTTCATTAAACATTCTGACACCATTTTTTTAATTTCAAAATATCATAGAACTATAAAGATTTAAATCTTTTTTTTATTATCTCATTTCTGATAGATTATGTCAGCATTACCTCATTTTAAAACATGGAAAGAATTATATAAAAAATTGCTTCCTATAAACGCAGCTTTATTAAGAGATAGCACTGTCTATCAAGAATTTTGTAGCAGTTTAGCAGATTGGCTATTAGAAAAAGATAAATTGCCGTACTTGGCTAAAAGAAATCATGCAGTTGAATTTATTCGAGAACAAGGGAAAAAAATTAATCAAAATGAAGCTCAGATATGTGAAGTATTAGGTGCTATTTTTCACGAGAAGGATGTCGTTGATTATATGATGAACTATCCTACGAAAGCAGCAATTCAGTTAAGAGAATATAGAGAACATTTAGAGAGAATACCTTGGCCTGGAATGGAAGCATTTTACCTTGCCTATATAAGAATGAAAAATTCCAATAAAGATGAATAATTTTAAATCTTAATCCTTTTCAAAATAAAATAATTCTATGCAAGAAGAATTGCAAAAGAAAAAAAATAAGAAATGGTATGAAAGATACTACTGGTTTTTTAGTAGTAATGGTTTGCTAGTTTTTGCTGGAAAAAATATGAGAAACAACAGAACTATTCTTAAAAGATACTGCAAGCCAGAAGATCTCATTCTTTCTTCAGAAATAAATAATTCTCCGATAGTTGTAATAAAAACTCAGAAGATAACTCCAATTCCACCAGAGACAATCTACGAAGCTGCTGAACTTGTTGTAAATTATTCTGAAATTTGGAAAAATAAAATTGAAAATTTTCCAGTCTTTTATGTGAAACCAGAGCAAGTTGCTGTGAATGAAAAAATAGAAATACAAGGAGAAAAGAAATTTTTAGAAAAAATAAAACCGAGACTTTCAATCGGAATAAAGCAGGAAAATGTGTGGAATGCAAAATTAATTTTCGGTCCTCCTACAGCAGTAAAAAGTCAAACACCTTACATGTTGACTATTATTCCAGGTGAAATTCCTGCAGAAAATTTAGCTGGAGAAATAAAAAAACTGCTTTTGCAAAAAGTTGCACCAGAAATTTATCAACAAACAGAAGCAATGGAATTGAAAGAAATACAAAAAATCATTCCTTTCGGAAAAGCAGATTTAGTTAGATAAAGTCACTTGATGTTGCTTGTTACACGTGTAACAAAATAAAAATTTGAATTGACAAGTATTTTTCTTAAGTAAACAAATAATAATTAAATGACTATTGTAGTAAAATTTGATGGAAGAAAGGAAAATTTTCAGAAACAAAAAGTTTACAATACTGCTCTAAGAATGGGACTTTCTAGAGAAGATGCTAGTGAAGTTGCAAACAAAATAGAAGCGAAAATTTATAATGGAATTCAAACAAAAAAGATTCTTCAGATGATCTTTGACATTGCAAAAAATTACAATCCAGAAATAAAACAGAGAATTGATTTGCGAGGGGCAATCAGTCTTTTAAGATCAAAGCCGGACTTTGAAAGATTTATTTGTCTTTTGCTCGAACAAGAAGGATATGATATTGAAGCTAATCAAATTGTTCCGGGGAATTGCGTTGAGCATGAAGTAGATGCCATTGCAAAAAAAGGAAAAGAATTAATCTATGTAGAAATAAAGCATCATGACCAGCCGCATACATATACTGGTGTTGGAGTTTTCCTTGAATCGCAGGCTATTTTTGAAGATTTTATTCAAGGTTTTCAGAAAAAGAAAAATAAATACAATTTTTCAAAGGCAATGATAATTTGCAATACAAAACTCTCTGAACACGCAAGAAGATATGCAGAATGTAGAGACATGGATTTCATTGCATGGAAAGATCCAATTGCTAATGGACTTGAGAAAAGAGTTGAAGAGCACAAATTTTATCCAATTACTCTGCTGAAAAGTTTAGATGAAAAAACTGAGGCTATGCTAGGAGATTCAGGAATTGTTCTTTTGAAACAGCTTGTCGAAATTAAGCCGAAAGAAATAGCGAGAATGACGAAAATTTCTGCAAATAAAATTCAAGATTTAGCAAACAGAGCAAGAAAATTCCTAAATCACTGAACATTTTCTGGAGAAGGCTGAATTGCTTCTTCTTGAGAAATAGTTTCAATTTTTTCAGGACTTTCAATTTGTTTTTTCATTTCTTCTGGCTTTTTTCTTTTTGTATAGAATGAGTAAGTTGAAGCAAAATACCAAGCCAAAATCACTATAACTATTACTATAATAATAGCCAGCACACTGTTCTCTTGGACAAAGGAAATTAATCCTGAAGGCAGCAACTGAGATACTTGAGTTTCATTTGTGCTTGGAATCAAATACGGCCCGGCTTTTGTGATATTGATGACTGTTTGCTGGTATGGGTATTTCAAAACTACTGCAAGATTTCCGCTTGTTGCTGTTGGAATAACTGTAAAGATTACTGGAACAGAAGTGTTTGCTGGAACATCTACACTCTGCTCTGCTGTCACAGTCCAATCTGCCGGAGCTTGCAATGAAATATTTGCAGTTTGAACTTTATCGCCAGAGTTTACAAGATTAAAACTGACATTGAATGGCTGTAGTTCTTGAATTGTTTCTGGAACAATTAATTCAGAAATTGAAATGGTTCCCTGTATTGCGACTGGAGTAACATTACCGCTTATAGTTCCGACAATTCTTAAAACAAAAACTGATGAATTGTGAATCTGTTTCCAGGTCTGAAATTCTTGGCCTGTGACATTGATTGCGTATGCGCCCGTTGCTGTAGAAGGAATTTTTATTGTCATATTGAAAGGAACAGGAACTTTGTATGTTCCATTGACAGGATCCCATGCTCTAATTGTCATCAAATGCTCCCAGTATTGCGGAGTGAAGTTGACTTGGAAATCTGTAGGAAGTCCGCTGTAAGTAAGATTAAAATTATGCAACCAATAAAAGCCAATATTCAGAAGCGAGCCGTTGACTACAATTTCCTGACCAGCTTGAGCATCAACTTGATCAGGAACAGTTAATATAAAACCACGAAATGGAGTGTAAGAATTTGCAATATATGACAGACTAAAAAGTGTTGTCAGTACTATTACAAAAAATAAAATATTTTTTGTTTTCACTTCAAAGACCTAAAATTATTAACAATCTTAAAACATTTAAGACAATATGGAACTCAAATAGAAAATTCTTGTATATTTTAAATGTTCAAAAAGAGGCCTCTAAGCTGCATTTTATTTTGATTCTAGAATGAGTTTACTACTGCAGGAAAACAAACTAATTCTTGTTTAGTAATACCATTTCCACTCTTGGAACTGCTGAACACAATTAGTTAATACTTTTCGTATCTTTACTAATTTTTTAGTAGTTAGTATCTTGCCTGATAGTTTGAATTTATGATATGTTTAAAAAGAAATGATTTTTATAGAAAACTAACGAAAATCTTCTTGTTTTGGCACATCGTTCAAGAATATTTATCATTTATCACTAGCAAATCTTAAATAGTACAAATGTTAATATGTACATATGTCATTAAGAGTTGAGTTGGACAAGGAATTAGAAAGAAGGTTTAGAGAATTGGCTATGCGTAGATATGGGTATTCAAAAGGATCTATAAAAAAAGCTACCGAAATGGCAATCAAGAAATGGTCGACTGAAGCAAGTGCAGAAAGACCATTGAAGGAGATTAAAGACCCATTAAAATTAATAGAGGGTGGTTTATCTCATTTAAGAGGTAAATTTACTTCTGTAGAATTACAACACGAAGCTACAAAAATTTGGGCAAAAAAAACAATGCACTACAAAAAGGAGTAAGTGGTTATTTGTACTTTATAGATGCAAACATTTTTTTAGAAATAGAATTAGAAGATGCTAGAAAAGAACAATGTAAAAAATTCTTTAAAAGGATAGTAGACGATAAAGAAAAAGCGATAATATCCAACTTTATAATGTACTCAATCCTACTAGAACTCGCAAAAAAAACTACAATCAAAAAAGCAAAAGATTTTTTAATTTTTTTAGAAGCTGCAGAAATAGAAATTTTTACACCTAGCATTGAAATAATTCTAAAAGCTCTAGATAAAATGAAAGAATATAAGCTGGATTTCGATGACGCATTAGTAGTATCTTGCATGATATCTAACAAAATCAAGAAATTGGTTTCTTTTGATAAACATTTTGACAAAATAAAAGAAATAGAAAGAATAGAACCAAATAAAATTTAGATTTATGATAGATCTTGTTTTTACACATCGCTCAAGGAAATATGGATAGCTCGAAAGAATATTTCAGATGAAAAATCTAATTCTGCGTGAATACCGTGGGTTCAAATCCCACATCTGCACTTTATTATTCAGTAATATCAATTTTATTTAGGTGATATGATGGCGTTAAGAACGAAGAAAGATGAAACTTGTTGTTGCCATGGTGGCAAAATGAAAGTATTAGGACTAGTTCTGTTTTTAGCAGGCTTGTTGAGATATTTCAATATTTCATGGGACTTTGTTCTCATGGTACTTGGAGCGTTCCTTGTGCTAAAGAGCTTGTTAATAAGTAGAATGAAATAAAATTCTGAATATTATTTCAGAAGATGTTTTTATTAGTTAAAGTTATTTTTAATTGTTTAGGAACGCCGATAGTCCAGCCAGAGCACACCTCCCGCATGATATCTTGATGCATCTGAAGGTATTTTGAGGTAACATTATCCTTCAAGAAAATTTATATTAGCAAAAAAATTGAATTTTGAATCCTTCATTATAGTCTCTATCAAATGAGCCTGTCCGACAATTCGCAAGCTTTCGAACTTTTAGAATACCATTTCCAATCTTGGAACTGTTGGAGGAACATTGACTAATTCTCCAAGCCCTTCAATCAATTTCTTTCCTTTTAGAGTGACAAGATATGTCTTTCCTCTCTTTGCAACATATTTGAATTTCAAAAGAATCTCAAGATGCTTGTATATTTCAGAACTGCCGATTTTTACCTCGACTTTTCTAAAACCTTTTTCGATATTAGTATAGCTCATCGGTTTTCCATTTATCATCATTAGCAAAAGCGTTCTCTTTCCGCTACCGAGAACTGTGCTGACTTCAAGTAGCTGTTCAATATCTGTCATCATAGTAATTACCTACCAGTAATTAAAACTATTTAAACCTTTCTTAGATTCTTCGGGAACTCTTTTCCCATTTATTGTATGCGTTATTTAAAACTCTTTGCGATTCGCTACTCGGGATCGTTTTTTTAACTGCAAAATTATTTTTTTGGTGTGATTTTGGAACAACGTTTCCATAAGAAGCCTTTTTTGTCTTTGGCCAAATGTATTTTGAACTGAAATCTGCAATTTTGAATTTGTAATAAAGCGCAATAATAACTGCGACTGCAACTGCTGCTGGAACTGCAATTGCTGGATTTCCTAAAGTGCTAGCTAATGCAGCTGTTATTGCTGATAGACTATATGCAGAAGTTTTTGCGGTGACTGGAACTGGATATGAAAATTCTTTTGTTGTGCCGTTTGCTGAGAAAGTTCCTGAAAAAGTAAGAGTTCCTGAAGAGGATGATGGATTTACTTCGAATGCTAGAGTTGCTTGCTGGTTTGGCTGAATATCTACTGATGCAGTTGTAGATGATGCAACCCATCCTTCCGGCAAAACTAAATTCACATTTACATTTCCTGCAACATTTCCTTTGTTCACAATTGTAATGTTTGTTAGAGATGTAATCCCTTCTGTGAAATCTGGAATCTCAATGTTTGTAATTCCGAAATCAACAACAACTGGTTTTTCATCAACTTTTACTAAAACTCTTTTTGCACTTTCACTTGTTTCATAGCTTAAAGTTTTTACAACCAAATAATAATCTCCTGTTTTGTCTGGGGTTTGAACATTAACAAAATAGTTTTTAGTTTCTCCAGGCATCATGTCGTAATTTGTTGCTGGCGCTATTGTTGCGCTCATGGTGTTTCCTTCTGAGCTAATCCAAACTTTTACAGAATGTAGCAAAATATTTCCTTCATTTTTAACAGTAATAGTAAAACTATTTTGAGAATCTACATAATATGAAAAATTAGTTGGAACATTTACAATTAGCAATGCATAAGAAGAACTTCCGCTGCTTCCTGTACCAACAGAAGAACCAACAGAAGAAATTTGAGTTGTTGTTGAAGTAGTTGTAGTACTAGTTGCAGCCTGTCTGTTAACAGTGACCGGAATGCTTGTTGAATTTGTTGCTCCAAATTCGTCTTGAATTGAAACTGCGAAGTTTGCTGAACTAGGGCCTGGAGTTAAATTTTGTGGAATTGTTATGTTTCCAGAGCAACTATTAGTGCTTTGACTGAAAACTAAAGTTCCAATTGTATCCTGATCAATATTTATTGTGCATAATGAACCTGATTGTACTCTGAACGAATCAACAGAAACATTAATGGAAACGTTTTGGCCAGTCTGCAAAGAAGTTCCACTTGATGGGGAATTTATTTTTAAAATAATTGGAGTGAAATCGGCAATTGTTGAAATGACGTTTGACCACTGGCTTTGAAGATTCAAGAAATCAATTGCTCTTACTCTTACATAATATAATCTGCCATCCATCAATTTGTTAGTTGTGTAAGAGAGTGCAGCTGTTTTTGTATCGGCTACTAATGTGCTGAAATCAGAAGTTGTTGAAATTTGAATTTCGTAACTTTGAACGCCATTTGCTCCTGTCGAACTCGTCCAAGAATATTGAGCTGTGTTCAAAGTTGATACTGAAGGGCCGGAAAGAGTTGGAGTTGTTGGAGGCGTGTATTTGAGGTTCGTAATCCAATTCACAGAATTTCTAAACAAAGTTTCTGCGTCACTTGTCCAATATGCAGGGAATGTAATTCCGAAAAATATTGCAGCCGAATTGCTACTAATGCTTTTTCCATCAGTCAATTGGGTGTTCGGAGCGGCGAAGGCAATGCCACCATCACCACCCTGGTCTAAATATGCAACAAAAGTGAAATTGGATGTCCCAGCAACTATGTCTACTGCGTCCAATCTATTTCTATTATGAACAAAGACTCTTTGACCGGTTGTGTAGCCTGCTGTTATAGGATGATTGCTTGAAGCAATATAAACAGATTGAGGTGAACCACTTGACATCATGTTTACACCACCGCTATCTACCCATCCCCAAGAATAAAGACTGTAAGCATCAATTGCAATAGTTGGAATGCTATTTACAGGAAGACTTTGTAAGAAAGATGCGGGCAAAGGATTTGCACTTGCTGGCCTTCCAGCAACAACCAATAAATCAAAATTGTTATAATTGACGCTTGAACTCTGATCGACTAACGTAACTGCATGATTCATTGACACAAGTATATCGAACAACTTTTGTTCATGCATCTGATCCAAATTATTAACATCTTTTACAATGAGAGCAACATTTTTTGCCGAAACGACCGAGAAATTCAACAGTAACAATAATGGAATTAAACTCAATGCGAAAATCTGTTTAAAATTCATCTTTTACCACCCTTTGTTTTTCTATTTTTTTTCATCACAAAAATGGAAATTGCAACAATCACAACAACAACACCTACTGCAGCAAGGACGAAAAGATAAGAATCGCTTTGACTTGCAACAACAATTAAGTCGTCCTGATAACCAACTGACGTTCTGTTTTGTCCAGCATCAAATTTGATTAGAATACTGCCATCGTAAAGTCCCGCTTCGGTTACTTTAATTGTGTATGAAATTGTTCTTGTTTCGTTTGGTAGAAGTGCGAAAATGTTTTCCGAGAGAGTTAAAATTGAAGAAATATTTTGTGATGGCAGCAAAGTTACATTTAGTGGATAATCATAAGTATTTCCAATTTCAAAAGTTCCTTGGGAAATTGTTGGAAAAAGTGGTTGAATTGTGAGTCTTACAATTCCTAATTTTGCTGGATTTATCACTACATCAGCAAGAACTATACTGCTGAATAGAAGTAAACTTGCGAGAAATGCTGAAATAAAAATCGTTTTTGTAATCATGTTTATCAGCAGTTTTGTAATTACTGTATAGAAGTTAAAGATTTAAACATGTTTGAGGAAATTTACTACAAAACAGAAATTTTTTGCTAAGCTTCTATGAAAATAAATTCTCTTTCAAATAGAAAATAGAAATTTCTTTCCTATTTTTTCTTAAGATCAAAAAGATTTACAAGAATTTCGACATCTATCTTTTTTCCACAATGTGGACAGATAACATCTTCGATGGCTTCCAAACGGTTTTTCATTGAGCTCTATTTAAATTATTTGCTTTCATAGAATTAAAAGTTAATTAATATTTGGTAGGAAATTCTAAAAATTTCGTTTAAACTCGTTATCAAACATATAGTTTTATTACAGTAGTGTTAGAAAATTCATTTTTTTGATTCAAAATTTATACCCAAATCTTTGTAGCTAAGTAAAAACCAAAAAACAATCGGCAAAGCAATTGTGAAGAAGTCCTGAACAACAAGTATGTGATAGTATTGGATAGATGTACCTTCTAGGAGAATCTGAATGATAATAAACAAAACATCGATAATGTAGAACAGGGCAAAAATAAATACCATAAATTTAATTTTCTCCCTAGTTGTTCTTTTTGGAGTCGCTAGAATCAATGCGGATAAAGACACATAAGGCATTATTACAATAAAAATCTTGCTTGAGGGCTGAAGGCTTGTTACTTTATAAAATACGCCAATACTATATCTCAACGCAAGCCTGTAATACGGAAAAACAAAATAAAAAATCGCGAGCAAAACTAGTGCGATAATTGAAAATTTCAGGGCAAAATAAAGTAAGCCATCTTTTTTCATTTTTTAACCACCTTGTTAATCCAAAATATCCAGTAGAAGACTACAAGAAACACGAATGTTAACTGGAGTAAATAATCATGAACTGCTTCAAATATAGATGGATTATAAATTCCAATGATCGAAAGTAGAATCAATCTCCCTATATTGAAAAAATAAATGATAGGAACTGCTAAAAATATTCCAATTATTTTTTTCTTTATTGAAGAAGGAAATGCCAGAATGCATGATGAAATCGTTATTATCTCAAAAATTCCTGTGCACTGTCTAATAATATTTATTGAGAAATTAGAAAAAATTATGTTGTATGCATCGAGATTATTTTTTATTCCAATCAAATTCAGAAAAAGATGAAGCGCTTCGGCAGTGGTCTGCATAGTGAATAGCGGTATATAACTCTCGAACTGTATTGAGATAAAATAAAAGGTTGATAATGAGATTATGAAAAAAACAATGAATTTTAAAATGGCTGTATTTACCTTCAATTTGATTTTGAAAAATTCATGGCTGTCTTTTGAGTCTAGCAATTCTTTCATGAGAATCAGAGAGGAGTTTAAACTTTAATCTTTTTCGCGCCGATTGTTACCAGAGACGCCAAAAGTGAAATCATCAGAATTGGTGACATTGTTGGAACTGCCTTTGGTGCTACATGTTCACAACCACAGCTAGTTAAATTACATGTATCTATAGTTTGAGCATTACCGTCGTTGCAATCATCATTTGTTTCACACTGTGCACCGCAGGTTGCTTTATTACAAGTGTGTGTTATTGTTTCACTTCCTATTGTACAGATGTCTGTTGCTTCATTACATATAGAAGTGAATGGATTTCTTGAATCCCATGTAAAAGAAATTAAATCAGGATTGTTATCACATGTTGCTATACCAAAAATATTATTTGCTGAACAGCTTCTTGCGCTTCCACCAGTACATGCCCCCGCACCATTGCATGTTTCTCCATCATTACAGAATAAGCCATCATCACAGGATGTTCCTTGAGATTTGAACAAATCTGCTTGGCAATCATTATTTAATCCATCACATGATTCAGCTATATCGCAATCGCCTGCACTTGGTCTGCATACTGAAGTAGATTTCGCATCAGCCGGGCATGTCGCAGTTGTTCCAGTACATTTTTCTTCTGGGTCACAAACACCTTCACTTGGTCTGCATACTTCAGTGTTTGATTTGAAAATATCAGCAGGACAATCATTATTTAAACCGTCACAAACTTCAGCTAAATCACATATGCCTGCAGAAGCTCTACATTGTGCAGTTGATTTTGTATCTGCTGGACAGGCTTTTGTTGAACCGTCACATTTGTCAGAAATATCACAAACACCACCTGAAGCTCTGCATACAAAAGTATCTGGTTGGACTGCATCTGGTGAACATGAAGCACTTGTACCTGTACAATAATCTGCTACATCACAATCTCCTGTAGCTGCATTACAAACTGTTGAAGATGGTAAAAATGAATCTGCTGGGCAAGTCGCACTTGAACCAGTGCATTGTTCTGCTACATCACATATTCCTGCAGTTCCTCTACAAACTGTAGAAGATAATTTAAAAGTACAATCAGCATTACAACAAGCACCACCATCACATTGCTCTGATCCCTCGACTATCTCATTACCGCAAACTGTATAAGTTATTTCAATATAAGGATGACAAAGCGCATCTGTATTCTCCTTACTACAAAAATCTTTATGACTGTCAATAGTAGTAAAGTAAAACGCAACACTCAATTTATCATCACCAGAATTTTCTGTATTAACTTGGCTTGTGACATCCCAATTATAATAATTGTTTTTCGCTCCGACAGAAGTTGTACTTAACAACGAGCCAACTGCTGGTTTTGTGTCCCATGTTATTCCACCGCCACATGCACCAGTAACGCCATCACATGTTCCCTGTACCCAAGTATCATCTGAAACGAAGTATGTTCCAAGATTTTCTGCGTTATTGTCACCACCAGTGACATACATATAGATTTTGGCTGAAGTTATTGTTGCACCAGAAGGAATAGAAGATAAATCAAACTTTAGATAAGACCATCTCTGATTGGCTGTATATCTTGTGTGCAATATGTTATTAGTACCATAATTTTTAGTTGGTGCATCTATATCAACCCACGTATCATCTGAAGGATATATTTTGATTGTTGTAGCAAAAACAGAACCAGCAAAAAATATAAAGAAAACGAGAATAAATACTAAACTAATTGATTTTCCGGATAAGATCATCACTTTTCTCATGTGAAAACAAGCGATTTAAAAATTTATAGTGAGATGATGCTACTGAACGATAGTTTTATCAAAGAAGATAAAATTTTCTTATGAATTTGTGGAAAATATTAGCTAAATTTTCTATAAAACAGCAGTTTGTTGTAATTTTCCATTTCAAAATGTTTATTCGTATCTCAATGCTTCAATCGGATTCATCTTCGCAGCTTTTCTTGCAGGCAAAAAGCCAAACAATACTGCAACTACTACAGAAAATGCTAAACCCAGAATCAAAAGTTCAAACATGACTTTTGCCGTTATTTATAGTGAAAGTTTAAGTTCAGTATGACTTTTCTTTCCTTTGCTCTTTTTTGTTTTATTAAAACTTGGAAATGTTTTGTAAGATTTTTTCCAAAAATCTAATCTTGGCAGAGTATACTTATTTTTCATCCAGGAAATTGCAGCAACAGAAGCAACAATCACTACAGCTGCAACCAATAAAAGACTTATTTGATTAGTTAATCCTAAGAATCCTGAAATTGGCAATGTTTGTGAAGTTTGACTTGTAGATGAAGATGTAGTATCATTTCTTTTGATAATTAAAACTGTTGTTGTAGTTGTTGGAGTTTGTGTTGTAGTAGTTGTTTGCTGTATAAATGCTCCGACAC
>Ga0315279_10007197_pt1 | contig 13823 bp, 10 predicted proteins | sample YL17G06_20_MG_FD_203694 | JGI IMG/M metagenome (GOLD analysis project Ga0315279, IMG submission 203694) | Sediment microbial communities from Yellowstone Lake, YNP, Wyoming, USA - YL17G06_20 | ecosystem: Environmental > Aquatic > Freshwater > Lake > Sediment | place: USA: Wyoming | collected... | reverse complement strand
GGGTCTTTTGCATCCCCACAAATGGCCCTCCACTCAATGAGCTATCCAGAAATGATGGGATCGTAGAAACCACGGTGGGAAAAAAGAGAAGCTCTCAGTCAGCTACCGCGAAGCGGTTTAGTTCAATGGCGCTTATGCCGAGCTCGGCATAAGCGTCACGCCTTTGCCATGAGGCTCTATGCGAAGACCGGCGATTTGCGTCTGGTGCAACAAGCGCTGGGCCACAGGCAAATCACAACAACCGAGATCTATGCCAGAGTTGAGAACAAGGCACTCAGGAAGGCACTGGAAAATCTCTCTTTGTGATGGTTCGTCGAATCGGCATTATACGAAGTTGGGCTAATCAGGCGCCTGGTTGACGGAGGTCTGTGTTGTGAACGTAACGCCACTGAGAAGGGTGAGGGGGAGGAGCGTGCGATTGTAAACGTGGGGAACCCTGTGCCTGTCTCGAGCCCTCATTTCTTCTATGAATTCATCTTAGCATTACGAGTTTTCGCGTCTGCTTGAAGGAACCCACGACTAGTTGACAAAGGTACACGCCGCTTGCCAGACTCCCTCCGGAATCGTCCTTCCCGTCCCACCATACTGTGTAACTCCCGGGTTCCTTGTACGCGTCTACGAGAGTCCTAACTACCCGACCACCGACATCGCACACTCTAATTGAAACCTTGCCGTAACTGGCAATCCTAAACGCAACCTGGGTCAAGGGATTGAAAGGGTTGGGGCGATTGGGCCAAAGAAATGGTTTGGAGTCGGTCTTTGAAGCAGACCCGTCTGCGACACCTACAGGATCACAGACATCGCATATGATACCGTGAGCCACAAAATTGGCGCACCAAGTGAAATCCACGGGGTACCCACTCCAACCCCAAATATGCCCGAACTGACAGATCGTGTATGGCAAATGACCAAGGTCCCCGGGTTGATCGATTGCCCACCAGATTAGGTTTATGCCCTGCCACCACATACCCCCGTTGAAGTCCCAATTGTGAAACCACATCTGTTCAACTTCGCCCCAGAATGTTGAGTCGTTCTGCGCGTCGAATATGTCCCACAGGCTAGCACAGACGGCACCTTCGGTACCTGCGCCCTGGGGATCTTGCGTCGGGAGTTCAATATCTATCGAATCAGGAGGTCCGGTCAAAAAACTGTCGATAATAATAGGATCATTCTGGCACACAGCGCTGTAAAACGTGGCCCAACCTTCAGCGTAAGCACACTCCACGCTACTGGGGAGATCCCACTTGTGTTCTGGACCGCAGTTGGGAAGCTGTTCGGGTGGCAAGAGATAAGCATAGTTGTCCATAACAAAGTGCCCGTATTCATGAAGAAACATGTCTTCATCCCATTCGTCCGGATTGTTTCCATAGCCCCTCACCGTGATCAAATCATAGACCTGTCCCCAGATGGGTATCCCCTGATGCTTGTACTCCGTGAAGATGCCACTGCTATCAGGGTCCCACCAAAAGATAACCTTCTCTGGGAAATGGGAATCGGGAAGCCCCGCAACGTAATCTACGCCCTTGTGTGCCAAAGACATGATATAGAATGCAGCCCTGGTATCAAAACCGAACGGGGGACAGTCGTAAGACACAACGGGATTCTGCCAGTCCATCCAGCACTCGGGTGTGAACCAGCAATATCCGCTTCGATACAGCTTCCAGGTGTCATTCCAGTGATAAACCACGTCATGGCTCGGGCACTGAGTACCTACTAACACAAGTATGGAGTCCACATTCAAGTCCTGAAATTGATAGTAGCCATTTTGGTTCGTATAGGTGCTATCTACTAGCCTGTAATAGTATCGTTGGGAATAGCAAGTCCCAGAGTCGTCGCGCGCTTGCGAGTCTACTGTGTAGAGCTTAACCTTAGAATCGATGATAGGTAGATTCAACGAAGCGGTTTTGTTCTTGTAGAAAAACGTACCATTAAGGTGGTAATTTGCAATTACCATGGCTGGAATAGCGCAGACATAGCCTTCCCAATCAGACAATATCAGGCCCGTACCTGCGGCAGAGCCTGCTGTGAAACGGGCCGTGTGGTCTGGCAACTCAATGACCGTACCGAGTGACGGTGGCACAACACGCCAATTGTCCATGTCCGCGATGTCCTCGCCCTGCAGCCAGTAGAGTATTTTGTCGCAAGTCGCGATAAAATGCTCGGTACTCCCCCACCAGATTGTATCTGTGGATACGCTAGCAGAAGGAAGCACTGAAATCCCGGAGTCTCTCTCCGTTGAAAGCGAGTGTTTCTGATGCATAGAATCCCCAGGAAGCATGCCTTGCGTCTGCACTACGCCGCGCATCGTCCTTTCATGAGGGACTCGATCGCGCAGCGAATCTACGTTTATGACCTCTTGTGGCGGGCCGCCTTCACATTCGCCCCGGTATAGCGCGGACTCCCGCCTCACATCCTCTAAGCCACCCGGAACCCGTATGTTGAGGGCTTTGAGGTCCCGTATATGATGACCCAAGTGGAACTTTGGGCTGTCATTATGTACGTAGGTCATTTCAACCATATACAGGCCAGGAGCACCCAACTCAACAAGGCCCGAGATTGTAACCGGTTTCCCTTTCTTGAGATTTCCACTCCACGTTTGAAGCCGGGGGCTGATGTTTCGAACCCCGTGGCCATACGGCATTAGCAGCCAGATTCTGAGACTCTCCACATCAGCGCAGGGAATGAATGTGACGGCGATTTTTGCCGTAGACCCCACGTTCACAGACTCAGGCTCAAGCTTTATCGAGACGGTATGCGGTGGTACGCTAAGTCTGGGCTTGGTAGCCAGGGCTGGACAGGCCACTTGAATTAAGCAGAAAACTCCAACAAGGATGATTGAAATCCGCTGGTTCATAGCCCACACTCCTTTCGCAACAAATGTGAGACTCTTACCTAGGGAACCTCTTCCTCTTTGGGTCGGATGGGAACGATGCTGCATCTGCCAACTTTCATGCTAGACATATCGAGATTTGATGTCAATGGAATTCGAAAAGGCCCTGCTGCCAGCCTAGTGCGAGTCTCCTATTTCTCAAACCTCAGCGGCGCCAGCCCACGCGCAAACCTGTGCTCGTTGATCATCTGACGGAAAGTGAGCGTTGCCTGTTTCTGCTCCGCATTCACAGTCTGCGTCACTGAAAAGCCCCTGCGCGAAAGGAAACCAGAAAGCTCTGCCAACCTCTCCAGTATCTCCATGGCCCTCTGCAAGAGTATGCCCTGCGCACAGGGGTCCGGCACCCTGCTCCCGTCCTTGGTCTGCCTCTGCGCATCTTTGTACGCCATTAACGCAAGCGAGAAGAGACCCTCGAGCTTCGTCACAATCTCACTCTTTCGCTCAACGGAATTCAAGGCCTTCGCGTTCTCCTGCATGCAAAGCCGGTAGTCTCTCCATGCACGCTCCTTGGTCATAGGCTCAAAGCCGTAGGCAGTGATGCGCTCCCCTATCTGCTCAAACGTGAGATTCCCTATTGCCCGAAGCTCTGCCACCCTTTTTCGTCGCTCTTCGTAGTAAACCCGGCCTCTTATGTGGCGCTGTCTGCGAGCTGGCTTGGCAGCGGCACCTTCTGGCTCCACCCGGTCAGGCAACCTGTTTTCTGACTTGCTCATAGCCCCCTCCTATCAGGTTACCCTCCCTCAGCAACTCGGCCTTCTGACCTGTAAATCGTTCCCACCTGACCACTGCCATGTCCACGTAAGTCGGGTCAAGCTCCACGGCATAACACACCCTCGTTGTTACCTCGGCTGCTATGATGGCCGTCCCAAAACCCACGAACGGGTCAAGGCATGGCTCGAGTGAGAGCGCATTGTTTCTCATTGCTCTTGCGAAAAGCTCAACAGGTTTCTGCGTTGGATGCTTGTGGTCGGTCTCTCGCACCACGTCCCACACCGTTGACTGGTTCCTCATGCCAACGAACCTGTGTTTTTGTCCCCAACCATAGAGGCAAGGCTCATGACGCCAGCGGTAGTCTGCACGGCCAAACTGGAAGTTCTCCTTGACCCACACGATTTCCTGATGGACTTCGACTCCTACTGACTTTAGAGCCTCGATGAAGACGTCCCTCGTCACGCTTGCGTGCCACACGTACCAGGAGGCATCTGGCGTTGAGACTTGAGCTGCAGCCTAGAACGCTGCGGTCAAGAACTCGAGTAGCTTCTTTCCCTCCAGGTCATCGTTCAAAATCGGGCGATACACGATGCCGCCGCCATGCTTTGTGGGGCTCACCCTCCTACGGTGCTGATTGCCGTCGTAGGCGACGCCATAGGGCGGGTCAGTGGCAATGAGCACTGCCTTCGCTCTATCCATGAGCGTATTCAACGTCTCTGGCTTTGTCGAATCGCCGCAGAGAAGCCGATGCCTGCCGAGTTGCCAGAGGTCGCCGGGTCTGCTAACGGTCTTCTCAGGCTCTTCGGGGATTGCGTCAGGGTCAACTAAGCCAGCATATCCTTCCGGCGGAAAGAGCTTTTGAAAGTCAGTCTCCAGAATATCGAGTCTCAGCGCAGCTGAAAGCTCAGGCAACTCCACTTTGAGTTCCTCAAGAATCGCCCCCAAACCTTGAGTCCAATCGCCTTGGATGTGACGGCTGTTCAAGGCAACGTTCAACGCCTTCTCGCGCTCGGGGTCAAGGTCAACAACCACCACCTTCGTGCTCTTGGCGCCGGTCTGCTCAAGCACCTTAAGCCTTTGATGTCCTCCCACGACGTGCCCGGTCCGCTCATTCCAGACAATTGGCTCGACAAGCCCGAACTCGCCGATGCTATGTGCAAGCCCATCCAAAGCTTCCCCTGATATCTCGCGCGGGTTGTACGGCGCAGGTTCAAGCTTCTCGATACTCACTTCACGAATTTCCATTTCCATCCTATCTCCCATTCTCCCCCAACAACGGCGCGGGCGGTCTCCGCTTCTCATTCCACCTCATCAGCTTCACGGCATCACCGCGAGATTTGCGATGTCCGCGCCCAACCGCTTCCTGACCGCATCACTCACTCGAACAACCCGCATCCCTGAGCCCTTCTAGACTCCCTCAGTTCGCGGATAGACAGACTGGCTCTGCTTCCCTTTTCAGATCTCACCGCTAAAGACAACGCTTCCAGATTCTGCAGTGCGTTCTTGTAATAGTTCGCGCACACCATGCCTTCGTTGTTGAACCCCCAGATGAGCTTGTCTCTCTCAGGCTTGTCCTGAAATACAAAAGCAATACGCTCACCCTTACGCTCGACGGCCACGAGTGTTAGCCCACATGCTTTGAGGAAACTGCCTAGGTAAAGGTCTGTCGTTTCATATGTACGATCAGTCATCTTCTTCATGCTTCCCCCTTGTACTTTCTCGGTTTGGGCGAGGGCTGGCTCCGCTTCTCAATTCACATCATCACATCAACGGCAACACCGTGAGCTACGGATTGCCCGCGCCTCGGTCAACTATGAATCAAGCAGTTATCTCTCCGTCGAAAGCTCTCTTTATCCGGTGCACGCTCTTTATGTCGTCCTTCGTGCTCCCTTTGAGAGCCCTGAGTTCTTTTGCCGTGTAGACCGCAAACCCCACCGGCACCCTGTCAAAGAGCTTCTCGTTTGAGACAAAATAGATGTCTTCTCTCAGAAGATGGCTTCTGACTTTCACCACATAGGTGCCAGCCTCGAATTCAGACAGGCTGAGTGCCATCAGCGCCTTCGTTTTCTCCGAGGGAAAGTTGCTCAGTATCGTGCTCAGCGGACCCCGGTCCAGGTGGTCCACGTAACTTTCCATCTCTTTATCTATATCTCTTCTATCTTCTTTATTCACTTATCTCTCACCCCTATGGCAGCAAAATAGAGATTTACCTGGACCACCCTCTGGTTCCTCCGTCAATAGTTCTATTCCCTGATAGAATCTGGTGCGCTCGTTTCCTGCCCGACGCCGAACAGGCCTAGGCAACTCCATCCCCGTCACCTCACGATACCAGCGCGAGACTTCCTTGCCGAAGTGAACCTGGTTTAGGGGATGATCGTCTCCGTTCTCCTCACACCATTGCTTGTAGTTTCTGTACAGCTCTCCCTTTTCAATCTCGCCCTGCGCATTGGCCCCGCAGAACTGAAACAGAAACGCCCTCGCGGAGTTTACCTCGGCCCTGTATTCCTGCTTTGCGTCAATGCACTTCTGCGGCCCGACAAAACGTCCACGCCTACGAAGCCTCGAAAGACCCACAATCGCCCAGTTGAAAATCCCCGAAAGTTCCTCGCAAAGTTTCAATTCCAGCTTCGGAATGCGCCTCTCCTCAGGGATGAACACAGGAAATGGAACAAGGATGAGCCTTTCCCATAAGGCCCTTGTCCTGTCCACAAAGGGAGGCCGTGTGTTTGTCACCACGACAAGACGCGCCGTGAACTCTGTGGTCAGAAGATCCTTGAACTTGCGGTCAACTGTCCTTGCATCGCCACCCACGAATGTTTTCAACACGTCCTCAGCAGCCCGATTCAGTTTCCCAGCCTCCTCCGAGATGTTGACAAGCTTCCCGAGCGTGCTTGAAAGAGCAAACTTGTCCGAGAATGCGCTGAGCGGAAGTGCTGACACGTTTTCCTTACCCAGCATGGCTCTGAGCACTTTCCAGAACACGCCCTTCCCATTTCGTCCCTCTCCTTCGAGCATCAGGAACTTGTGCTGAGATGTGTCATGCGTAAGACAAAGACCGGAAAACTCCTGCAATAACTCTCTCGCCTCTGGGTCAGGTTGCACTTCCTGAAGAAAAGCTTCCCACATACGGCACTTCGCGTCCGGATCGAAGGAATAGGGCAAAGTCACACACGAAAAGAATAGAGGTGAGTGGGCCTTAAGATACTTAAGGTCGTCTCTGAGCACCGCGGCAATGTCCAGGATTCCATTTTCCATCGAGATGCAATCCGGGGCACACTCACCACCTCGTCCAACAAGCCAGCTTGGCTGCTCAACGGAACCGTCCAGAAGACATTTGCCCTTCAGGTTGGCGATGACATCCTTCGCGCATTTGACGCTGGCCTTGCTGCGTGTCGCTTCATTCTCGCCCAGAAAGCCCATCACTCCGGCCTCAAGTTCGTCTACTGGCAGTCTTGCATACCTGCGTCCATTCCATTTCCACCAGTCACCGCGCCAGTAGTAGAACGTGAGCATCCCCTCTTTCCGGTATCCCCTCTGGTCGAGATAAGCCTCTGCGACGTCCACGGCGCGAAGCCCGTGCTCTGCGACCTTCGCCTCAAGCTCTTCAATCGCCCTCATCTTCGCTGCCTCTTCCTGAACGTCCGCCACACGGCTTGTGGCAATAAGCTCTCTCAGTTTCTCTGCGCTGAAACCGCAGTGAACAAACCAGTCAGTGACGTCTTTCTCTTCTTTGGTTCCGCTGAGTGGAAGGACGACGTTCCTTATTGATGAACATCCGGCATCCTTGAGGACCTTGAGCACAACTTCCTTTGCCGCACGTTTCCCTTCCTCATCACAATCGTAGAGAATCACCACGTCCTTCTCTTTGAACCACCTTGTCCATTCAGGCAGAAACACCCCGCAACCATGTGTGGATGTCACCGCCATGAAGCTTTCCTGCTGAAGAAGCAATCTGTCCCACTCGCCTTCGCAAATGACGACTTGGCTGCCCTCGTACTCGGCAAGTTCATCTACCCCATACAGCCTGGGAGGCGTACCGTACTTGTGCTTTCCATTTGTGTAGTTGAGAACCTTCGGATTCGTTGTTGGACTATGGAGACGGACGTTCACAATCTTGCCGTTCTCATCGCGCACAGAGATCGTGTACCTTCGCCGCTGAGAGACCCATCCAATCTGGTACTTCTCCAACGTGTCGTCAGAAAGTCCGCGCTTCTCGTGCAGCCATCCCACAGCCTTTTCGTTCTCCCCGAGCGCCTGATGCCAGCTCTTCACCTGGCTCTCGCTGATAGGCGGTCTCTCTTCACGCCGCCCGCTGTTACCAAGCCGTGGCAAGCCAACCTTGTCTCCCATCTCCGTCACAACCTCTCTAAAACGCTTCCCCGTGACCCGCATCACGTAGTCAAAGACGTCCCCTTCACCACAACCGGCGTGACACTTCCATTTCAGAGTCTCCTTGTTAAACGCAAACGAAGGATTCCGGTCATCGTGCCAGGGGCATCTACCCATCACCCAACCGTCCCCTGATGATCTCTGGCCTTGAATCTCGCTGTAAACATCTTCTGCCCTAAGGTGAGAATGGACCTCCTCCTTGTATGCTCTCCATCTCTCCCTGTTGTTGCGTGTTGAGTTCCTCTCTTTCAATTCGAAATACTCCAGTAGTAAAACGAGAGGCTCTTGCCTCTACCAAGAACTAATCCAGCTATGAACCGTGACCTCCCGTCTACCGGTAGCAGAGATCATCAGCCCAAGGCTGGTACTAGTGCTTTTCCTTTGTACTCAAACTTGATTTCTTCGATTTGTAAGGGTGGGAAAATCTTCTTTTGGTGAGAGTAGCGGGCCCCCGCTACCATATTAAAAGAAGCATTCCCGGTCTTCGCAATAGAGGCCGGGAATTGCCTTATGTAGAGCACTCCCTTGCCCGTATCCGGATTTAGCTCAAGCTTCTCAACAAAGGCTCGCACCAGCTCCTTTTTCTCCTCTAAAGTGCCTTGTTGAAGAAGCGCCTTGAACCCGCTGATGCCTTGAACCACTTGCTCAGCGAGCTGGTCGGGATCCAACTTGCTCTCCTCCGCCATCGACGCCAGGCTGGCTTTGATGTACCCGTCTAAGCAAAGAGGAGATGCATCATGCCACCATAGAACAGAGTCAAACCGGCAAAAGCGTCCAAAAATAAACCGGTAAATCTGTCCGCCATTAACCCGGTGTTGACACCGTACGTCTTAAGGAGGCAGCCAAAACCTCCTTCGGTCTCACTGGAAACACCGAAGCCTTGGCACTGGAGATCCGCTTTGTCGTGGAGCGTCTCAACCTGCTCTTGGATCAGATGGCTACCCTGGACAAGCGCTTCATTGAACTGCTCCCCGACCAACAGAAGCTTCTTAAGTCCATCCCAGGATTGGGCAATGTTTGGGCACCAACTGTGCTCGCTGAAATCCTGCCCGTCTTCCATCCAGAGCTCAAAGACGGCGCACGAAAACTCGTCGCGGCAGCAGGCATAGACGTCCGCCTCTCTGAGAATGGTGAATCCATCGGCAAGGGCAAGATGTCCAAACGCTGAAGTAACTACCTGCGCACAGCAATCCTCCAAGCTGCAGAGGTGGCGGTCTTCCTCAAACGAGACCCGCTCTTCCTGAACATCTATGAACGCCAACGCTCTCGAGGAAAACACCATACCGTCGCTCTCAGCCATGTCGCCCATAAAATGCTTCATGTTACCTTTTCTGTGCTCAAGAACCGGCGCCCTTACACGCCACATCTCAACTAAAAGGAGGTCTACTCGTCGCTCAATACCGGGGTTGACTTGTTACCGCTTGTCTTTCTAATGGCTTTCCAGGCAAGCAGTTACAATGACTGCTTAAGTTCATGAACGCTCTGGGGGCAGGGAACATCAAGCTAATTGTGATGCTCAGACGAAGATTCTTTCAGCGGGAAAGCAGGGCAGAAAGCGGCAGGAAGGCCAGAACGAGGCTCATCAAGCGAGGACCGCTATTGGCACGATCGCAGGTATGAACGCGGTTGGCTGCGGACATCCCTAGAGTAGGTCATACTACACTGAGTTCGTCCACAGCCTGCCCGTCATACGCCTCCTGCCCAGTATGTTCTTCTGGGTCAGGCCTGTGCGCAAGGGGAAGAGTGAAGTGGAAGCTACTGCCTTTGCCAACGGTGCTCTCTGCCCAGATGCGGCCATGCATCGCCTGCACCAGGTTCCTGCAAATCGCGAGCCCCAAGCCTGTTCCCGCCGGCTTGCCTCTGGTTTTCTCAGCCACCTGCTTAAACTTGTCGAATATCTTGTCCAGTTCTTCAGTAGCGATTCCCATACCATTATCCGATACGGTGATTCGTAGGTAGGTCGGCTTCACTCCGCTTTGTGCACTGCCTCCGGCACTGTCTGCCACAGGGACTGAGATCACATCTGTTTGGCCCCCTTGCCCGGTGAACTTGACGGAATTGTTGAGCAGATTAACGAGAACCTGAACGAGTCTGTTTTCGTCTGCAAGTACGTAGTTGTCTTCTTGCGGCGGACGGACGTGAATTTCGATGCCTTTCTCCTGTGCGCCTGGCCCCACACTCTGCATCGCAGTCGCTATTGCCCTCTCCACACTGATGGGCGCGAGATCCATTTCGACCGCGCCCGCTTCGATCTTCGAGAGATCTAGCAAATCGTCAACTAGAGCTGACAGTCTATCGCTCTGTTCCAGGATTATCTTAACGAAAGACTCTCGCTTTTCTTCTGAGAAAGAATGGAATTGAAGGAGAGTCTCGGCGTATGCTTTGACAGCGGTTAGCGGGGTTCTGAGTTCGTGTGACACATTAGACACAAAGTCCGACTTCATCCGGTCCAGCTTCACGAGTTCCTGATTTGCGCTTTCTAGCTCCGCATTTGAGCGGATCAGTTCTTCAGCCTGCTCCGCCAGTGCTCGTGCGACTCGTCGGCGCTCCGTAAAATCCCCAAACAATCTTGCCAGTGTGTCAATCAGCTCCCTTTCCTCTTTGAGAAACGGCCCTTCGTCGAGGTTGGGCTTCTCCTCCAGATAGGCTGCCTCAACGGTACCGACTGTTCCCTCGCAATTCGTGATAGGTGCTTCTTGCTTCCAACTGGTCTCCCTCCAGTTGGATGTAACGTATTCTCTTCCCTCAAGTGCAATCCTGACACACGTGATATCTGGATACTGCCAGGCAGCCGCTATTGCCTCAAGCGCACGACGCAGCAATCCTTCCACGGGTTGCTGTATGTCTGTGGCAAGCCGGGTAACTTGAAAGAGACAACGGAGCTCCTTGACACGCTTGCCGAGCGCGTGAGTTTGCTCCCTGAGAGTCTGCTCGGCTTTCTCACGCTCTAGCTCCCGTCTATCTCTGTGCAGTCTAGCATCGAGGACTGGGGCAATGGTTTTGCCAAGCGTCTCCAGCAAGCGGACATCGCTCTCGCTATAGTCAGTCTTCTTGTTCGCAACCTCTATGAGTCCGATGACTTCTCCATGATGGATGACTGGCAAAGCGACGTGCCTCGTTATTTTGATATGACCTTCTGGCGTTGTGACGGACTGTTCGTTTGAACAGATAGTCTTCTTCTCTCTTATTGCTCGTGGCCAGGTGCTATTTCCCCAGCTTTCCCGGGGAAATACCATACGTTTGTCGCGAACGTTGCATTTATGCCAAACACCTCGAGTCAAAGACGGGACAATACGTGCTCCGTTCTCGTCTATGTAGCCAAACGTTCCGTATTCACTTTGCATGGCATTCAACAGGATATCCAGCACTTCTCCGTACATTTGCTCGTCAGGCACGGTAAGAAACACGTTGGCAATCTGGTTTCTCAAGGCAAGCTCCTGTTGCGATTTCTCGAACGTCTCGCAGGCGCGCTTGTGCTCGGTGATGTCCACTCCTGAGGCAAGGCAGGCTATGATACCATTGCTCTCGTTGAAAACAGGAACCTGGTGCCATGAAATGACTTTCTCCTCCCCGGCTCTGGTCAACACCGTGCTCTCAAGATGTTCACTCGGCTTGGTGTCTCCGGCCATGAAGCTTTCAAACGCGGATTTCATTTCTTCTCGAATTCTCTCGGGGACAAAATTATCGAACCAGTTCTTGCCGACTATTTCCTTTTCTTCACATCCAATCAGGTCACACGCCTTCCTGTTGACAAGGACAACCTTGCCTCTGCGATCAAGGCGCTGGATTATGACCTCGGCTATGTCTAGATATTCCTGGACCCTATCTCTCCCTTTGCGAACCTCTGCCTCCAATTGCTTTTGTTTCGCGATAGCTGAATGCAAACTGACAATAGACAGCAGAAGCAAGACCATCGTCGACGATCGCGTCAAGATTCCCATGACGGTTGGGTTACCAGGATGGCCGAGAGTCCCTGTAAGCGAGCCAACAAGCAAGTAAAGGGCCGCGAAAACAATTAGACTAAGCAACATGACATACTTAGAGCGGAGTCCGCTTGCGGTCCTATTGCTCATTTTGGCTTTTCTGGTTACGCGTCCGAACATGTAATTGTGTCCCAATACAACTTAGTTGAGCGCGACCGGCTGCCAGCACGTTCCCATAAGTACTATCGTCAATATTTGCTTCTGTGATTAGTCCTAACCGTAAAAAAACGCGATGAGGTAAAATGCACACGCCCCGCATTCCGTCACACTTCGCTCATCTATTCGTAACTCGCCGCGCTGACTCGAGATAAGAATTGCTCCCTCGGTCATCTGCTGCATTTCATCCCGTCGGGGCCTACAAGAAAGTCGAACTTCCGGGTGATCGCGGGCACTCCAGGGCTAGAGAAAGCGAAGACCGTCCATGCAGACAGTCCTCACTCCATCTGAACCTACCGCTTCTTGCTGCTAAGCGTCGCCCTCAGCCTGTTCGCCAGCGTGCCGCCCTTGTTTCCCACACGCTGACGCGGCCCCACGTGCTTGTCGGTGAACGCATAGGCAGGCTTGTTGACCTAGTTTTCCAGCTGAGGGCATTCCAGCAAGCAGCAAGGGGCCGCGCCCTGGTTCACCCATTCTCTGCAGACGGCAAGAGCCTGATCGGGAACACCTGGAGGGACTGAGATGTGATACCGACTGAAGTGTGCTTTGCCGTCATCCGAGTACTCTTGCGGAGAGAGGGTGTTCGGCAATAGAAGCAGTTTGGCGACAAACTAATCGGGGGGAATCTACATTCTCCCCCCCGATTAGTTGTCATCTGAAATGGCCGGCTGTCAATACTGACGCTAGGTTACTTACCGGAGATCTTAGTATCTCCGATAACCTGATCTCTCTCTATCTCCTCTATCTCCTCTGTCTCTCTGCGGACGTGCCTCGTCAACTTTCAGGTTGCGGCCTTTGAAATCGGTGGAATCCAATCCTTCCTTCGCCTTCTCGGCCTCGGCAACGCTTGACATCTCCACAAATGCGAATCCCTTACCTTCGATTACGTTGACTTGCTTCACCACACCGTAGGTGGAAAATAACTGTTCCAGTTCGCTGCTGGTTACAGAGTAACCAAGATTTCCTACATAAAGCTTGCTAACTTGCATTCTAGTCTCCATTTCTTACTCGTCTCTCTGTCCCATAATGTCTCTCTCGGAGGTAGAAGCAAAATAGCAGCTCAAACCTCTCTGATAACAACATTACTAACCTCAAGACAATCCAAATCAAAAATCCAGTTCACATTGCCAAAGACAGTTCAGCGACTTAATTGACCTTTTTAACCACCACCTTCAGTAGTTGCCAGCCATTTCATGTGACGTACGTCTTTCTGAAGTCATAGACCAGAGAGGGCCGAATGAGTAGACTCTTGTGGTAGATCAATGACGGGCACTTTCTGCGGAATATCGTCGTTCTTACAGCAGCTATCTCAACCTGTCCTCTTCAACCTTATTACGAACTCAGAAACACATGCTCCAGTCCGCGAGGAACCCTCGCTTTAGACCCAAAATCATCATACCTGGCAATGTCATCTTTGTCAATCGTCAATTTTCCGCAATACTTTAGCTCAAAAGTGCTCCCATGTGTCTTGAGAGAAGATAGCCTTGATTGCTTTGCTCCAGCCACAAAGCAGCGGATTATAGCCTACTGCTTCTTGCTCGCCATCACAGCTCTGAGCCTATTCCCCAACCACTCGAGAGGCCAGGTTTGCGGGCAGCAGAATTGATTACAGAGGGGGCGCGCAGGATCGCGCGCTGATTGTTGAAAAAGACGCAGCAGTTGGAGTGGAATACCTTTCTGAAACCCTGGCTTCC
>Ga0315279_10007196_pt1 | contig 13825 bp, 10 predicted proteins | sample YL17G06_20_MG_FD_203694 | JGI IMG/M metagenome (GOLD analysis project Ga0315279, IMG submission 203694) | Sediment microbial communities from Yellowstone Lake, YNP, Wyoming, USA - YL17G06_20 | ecosystem: Environmental > Aquatic > Freshwater > Lake > Sediment | place: USA: Wyoming | collected... | reverse complement strand
CGGCGATTGAGCAAAGACTATGAGTCGCTGCCTGTCAGTAGTGAAGCCATGATTGAATTGGCGATGATTAACTTGATGATCCATCGACTCAAACCTGGTTGATCGGGCTTTTAATACACTTTCTAAGCGAACCAAAGCAATAAAGAAAACTGTTAAGAAAACCAAAAAGCCATCGAAATAGGCAACTGGTGCGAAATATCGCACCCTACGATCTACCTTTCGTCACCCAGCCTCCAAAGCCAGATTGATTGCAAAAATCCGAAGCACGAAATCCTAAATCCGAAACAAACTCGAAATTCTAAGTCCAAATGACCAAAACATCCAGCGCCGTTGAAGTCTTGCCGTTGTTTAGAATTTAGAATTTGAATCATTTGGATTTGTTTCGGATTTAGATATTAGGATTTGGGTTTAATAGAAGATTTCTGCTTGACGCCTAATGCCTTTCTGGGTATAATATGCCCGTAACTAATGGATTAGAATCGAAATAGTATAAAGAAAACAGGAGACAGGAGACAGAATATAGGAGATAGAAGAGAGCCTGTCCGGCGTAGCCTTGGCGAAGTCGGAAAGGCAGAAGACAGGAGAAACATGAGAAATAGGGATGGTTGGGATTTTTAGGCAAAAGAAGGCCAATCTTCACAGTGTTTTATGCAAAACAAAGCCAATTTTTGAAAAAGTCAAATGAACGCAAGCTGAATTGATACAAGGGTTTATGAGAGAAATATCGCATTGGACACTTGGTGAAAACAAACCCAAACAAAGCCAATTTTGATTATCCTTGTGTCTATGAATCGGCTGGGTATAATCTCGCTGCCGTGATCGTAACATAATGCACAGCATGCCTAACGGCAGAGATTTTGATGGAGAGCATGTGAAATGGCAGATGCACCGAAAGCAAATGCGGTGGTAGGGCAGTCGGGCGGACCGACCGCGGTAATAAATGCGTCCCTTGTCGGCGTAATCGAAGAGGCCGGCAAACATCCGGAAATACAGAACCTCTACGGTACGCTTAATGCAGTGGCCGGCATAGTTAAAGACCAGTTCATTGACTTAAAGAAAATATCGCCTGATACGTTGGAGAAGGTAGCCGCGTCGCCGTGCTCGGCTCTTGGCTCCAGCAGGGATAAACCCGACGCCGAGTACTGCACAAAGATTTTAGATGTCTTCAAGAAGCGCAATGTGAGATACTTCTTCTACATCGGCGGAAATGACTCGGCAGATACCCTCCATATTATTAACACAATGGCTGCCCAGGCCGACTATGAACTTCGGGCGTTCCATATTCCCAAAACCATAGATAACGACCTATTGGTTACAGACCATTGTCCAGGCTATGGAAGCGCTGCGAAGTTCGAGGCCTGGGCGCTGGTCGGCGACGACCTAGACAACCGCAGCCTGCCGGGCGTGAAAATCGACGTAATTATGGGTAGGCACGCCGGCTTTCTGACTGCCGCCACGGCGCTGGGTAAGCAAAGAGATGATGATGGGCCGCACCTTGTGTATATGCCGGAAAGGCCAGTGTCCCTGGATAAATTTCTCGCTGACATAGATCGTGTTTATAAAAAGCTCGGGCGATGCGTCGTCACGGCCAGCGAAGGAATCTGCGACAGCGATGGCCTCACCTGGGCGGAGAAACTGGCTAAAGGCGTAGAAACCGATGCCCACGGCAATATCCAGCTTTCCGGCACAGGTGCCCTGGCGGATTTCCTGGCGCAGCAGGTAAAGGACAAGCTCAAAATAAAACGCGTTCGCGCCGATACGTTTGGGTATTTGCAAAGAAGTTTTCCCGGCCTGCAGTCAGAAGTGGATGCCCGTGAAGCACGGTGGTGTGGACGGCACGCGGTCCAGTATGCCATGCAAACCGACAGCGGTTCGGTCGCAATAAGACGCCTGGCCGGCGGAAAGGATTACGCGATAGAGTTGTTCCGAACCGAGCTTGCCAGCGTTGCCGAGAAAACCAAGTCTATGCCTGACGAATTCATCAACGCTGAGGGCAACGGCGTAGCCAGCGCCTTTATCGAATACGCGATGCCGCTCGTCGGCGACCTGCCAAAAACCGGATACCTGGGCGATTACCCCAAGGTCTGAGACTGTTTGATGAGTCCTGTTTCAAAGATAGGGCCGGCGCTAACCATGACGGGCAAGAAATTGCTACCTGCGGTTCTGCTTTTCTCGCACGCTGCCGGATTGGCAGCAGAGCCATCCGATAAGCTACCCCTAACAACCAAATTAGCAGATTCGGGTTTTGTGCGCAGCGTCAAGGACTACGGAGCCGTTGGTAACGGCAAGGCAGACGACACTTCGGCTATCGAAGCGGCCGTCAAAGCCGGCGTCGGCGTAGTGTACTTTCCGACAGGCAACTTTCGCCTGACGCATCCAGTGGTCGTGGACCTGGATACCTGCGGTAAGACCTCACTCGTGGGCAGCGGCACAGCGTGCATCATCATGGACGCGGCGGGGCCGGCATTCCACTTCAGGGGCACCCACGATGGAACAGGCGACCCCGATAGTGTGCGCGATCAGGTCTGGCAGCGACAGCGCATGCCAATTATCACGGGACTGGAAATACTCGGCGCTCACCCCGAATCAATAGGCGTGCGGCTGGAGAAGACGATGCAGGCGACTCTCACGAATCTGCTAATCCGCCGGTGTAAGATAGGCGTCCATCTTGTGCAGCGCAATCGCAACCTCCTGATCGACCACTGTCACATCTATCACAGTAGACAAATCGGAATCGACTTCGACCGCGTGAATCTGCACCAGGCAATTATTAGCGCCAGTCACATAAGCTACAATCCGCTGGCGGGAATCCGCCTGCTGGGCGGGCAAATGCGCAACTTCCAGATCGTGGGCAACGACATAGAGTATAACTACGATCCCAATAGCGCAGACTCCGCGGATATATTGATAGATATGAGGCCCGCGGGCGGCTCGTTTCGAGAAGGGACAATCGTCGGTAACACTATCCAGGCTGAGCCGAGCCCAGCCGGCGCCAATATCCGGTTTTTGGGCGGCAAGAATCTGGAGGTCGGCGGTCTTTTGACTATTACCGGCAACCTCATTGGCAGCCAAACCCACAATGTACATCTGGCCGACTGTCGGGGCGTCACCATCTCGGCAAACTCGATTTATAGCGCCGCCGAGCACAGTCTCTGGCTGGAAAACTGTGCCAATATTGTAATAAACGCCAATAGCATAGACTGGAACCCGGACCATAAGAAAAAGTATTTGGTGGACGGCATCTTGATTGAAAAGTGCCGGGGCGTCGCGCTGGCGGACAGTATTATTGAAAATAGCTTTCAGGGTTCTGAGCAGACCGGCGGAGCCATCGATGTGAAGGCCAGCGAGGACGTAGCGATCTCAAACTGCCAGGTTCTGGACTTTATGCATCGCGGCATTACGCTGACCGATACAGCCCGTTCTCGCGTAACGGGCTGCTCTGTCATTGAGCGTCGCAGGAAACCGGCACCCGGAGCATCCGTACAGGTAAAAGGCGGCCGGGATAATCTTATTGCGGACAACATCATAAACAGCGGCGGACTCTCTGTCGCGGAAGGGACAGCAACTATCCGCGATAATCTGGAAATCACCTCGCAGAATTAGGATCGATTTTCGTGAACTGTTTCCACTTCGCTTCGATAAGTTCGCTGGCCTTTTTCTCACTGTGAATGTACAGGCCGTAGCGAAGGCGCAGCGGTTTCTCGGGCGTGATTTCTCTCGGGCCATTGAAGGTTAAAGATGCTCCCATCCAGCCATCGTTTCGCACGTGGAAATAGCTCGGAAAGTTCGGATTGTTCGGATGATCAAATATCGCGATGCCTTCTATTTTGCCACCCGTAATAGGGCCGGAATAATCGACCCATTTAGCTTTTTTCCAGAGAATCTCCTTTTCGTTGACGCCGGCCTCGGAATTGCGAATTATCCCGCCGCCATCATTGACCCCGATGGTTTTAGCCATCCGCACGCCAATTAAGCCAAATGGCGTTTTGCCGAGAGTGACCGGGCCGCCGTTAGGGCGCAGTTCTGTATCGATTATCAATAACCACTCTGCTTCTTCAAGCAGCACGACCGTGACCTGCCGTGTCTCGGATAGAAGCACCTTGCCCTCTTTGGTGAGCCACTGGTTTTCGGCGATCATGTATGAGCATTCGCCGAGGTCTTCGTATTTTATAATTCTTTTGTGGCGGATTTTTCCGTCGCCGGTGTCGCTCCAGAAATTAGTGCCGGCGACATCGTTGTGGGAAATCCAGACCGAGTTGTGGTGGCTGTGCGATTCCGGATCGCGTGGGTGTCCCATGCGGGTAAGGGAAAGCTCTGACGGCCCAATTACCGGAAACAAAAAAGGCCGATGAAGTTCTTGCCCGAAGTGGTATCGCGTGATTTCTACGCCGTCGCGCTGAAACGATGCCTGATGATACGGCATCGGGACAACCTGCATCCGCGGAACAGGCTTGGGCGCAGGCAGCACATCCTGTCCCCACATACCGGCCGCTGTCCCCAGCACCAGAGTAAACACCGCCAGAAACCTTTGCTCTTTCATTACTTGAACAGTACCTCAACGAATTCTTCCGCGTCGGACGCTGCTATATGTTCACATTTTTAACCGGGCCTGCGAATTTCAGAACAAGGTCCTACTCCTGACCGTTTGTTACTCCCATTTTTGCTACTGGATTTTCTATGGCTATAATTCAACTACACCTGCTACCATTCTGTAGCATCGTTTAGGCTGATTGGTGCCTTGCGGACTCCAAGGAGTGGCCAAACTGACGGTCAATATGCAATTATTGCTAATCTTCTCATTATTTCGCAGTCTATCCGAAATGACTGGGTCAGTCAGTTTCAAATCTAATGGGTGCCCCTTCCCGTCCCTGAAGAGTACTCGCCACTGATTGTGTTTGTATGCGCGATTGAATGTTACGCTTGAGTTATGTATGAGCTGCAGAGATCGCCATCTGCTCTTGGGAAGTGTGGAGAAGAACTCCGGCGAGACATATTCTTGATGGTTGTGAAGAATGACGCTGTCGTCTTCGCAGTACTGTAACAAGTCTTGGGCAGTAATGCGACCAACTTTTTTCCATTTGCCGGTTTTTAATAGTCTATTCTCAGGTTGACATCCCTCGTCGGGCCCCGAATCTTCAAGAGCAATCTCCAAAATATCCAGCATTTGGGGTTCTTTCCTGTCGATAAGTCTCATATCCAAAGTTATTGCCTTGCTTTTGGTATTCGGCACTGGTCGGATCCACTTGCCGGTATCTGGGTCGATACCAGCAACGCAACGTTCTCCACCGCCCTCGTAGGAGTTTGCCAGACATATAATTTCTGCCATATCTCCCCTCACAAGTGGACAATCTTTACATCTGTCCAAAGTGCATGAAGATATTCGGCTACAAGTGTGCGATGACATTTGTCGGGTTTAGGTTCACTGCATAAAAAGCACGATTTATTCACAAATTCGGGCGTTATAATATCGCCGACTCTGCGTTCAATCAGCAATTGGCGAAATTGCCTCTCATATTCCGCCCAGTCGATGTCTTTCTTCCTGTAGGCATCAAGAATATCCTTTGTTGGTGCCAATTCCGGTTTATGAACGTATTTTATACCTGCTATTTCCTGGAGAAAATACGGCAGGTCTTGTTCTTTTGTAAAACCAGCTAATTGTGATACATTATTTAGACGAATGTCAATTACAGTTTTTACTCTGGCATTTTTTAGTTTCGTGAAGAACTCACAAGCGGTTTTTTCCGCAAATCCGATAGTATATATTATAGTTTCCATTCAGGATCAGTGTGTGCCCGCATGATGGATTTGCTCTTGGGCAGAAGAATCATATGCGATATTATTTGCCTGCTGCTGGTATGCCTGATCAGTAAGCTCATCCTGGGTTTTTGTGGGCTCGAATAGAGTCGGCTCAATTTTTAGCACTTTGATCAACCTACGCTCGGTGTCGACATTGTCTTCTATGCTGCCGTCTGAGAGTATATGTTTGATGTGAAAACCAGAGTTTTTTAGATTTCTACAGATGAGAATGAATCTGTGACATTCGATAGGGTCTTTCTCCGCACACATTAGAGCAACCTGATACTTGGATGAAATATCTGTTAAATGTTCAAGTCCAATATGAAATTCCTCGGTCTTGGCCAGATATTCGAAATTGACCGAATTCCCATTATAACAATGAGCATCACCTGTACGAGCGCCCAGTTGGTTACCTAAGTATATATATTCTATATTTGCGTCCCGAAGCTCACTTTCGAGGTATTCTCGATTGAACTGTGTATTATAGTGACTGTACGGAGTTGAACGAACATCTGCAATGCAGTTAACGCCGTGCTCTTTCAGCAAACTTATGAAATCTCCTATTTCGTGGTTAGAGTGGCCTATCGTATATAGGATATTCGATTGTTTCTCGGTCATTATACACCATCACGAACATTGTATATACAGTTATTGCTCTAGGTCATCCATCTCTCACGTTTCGACCATATTATACAGATGGAGAGACCCCTTCAAGAAAAAAAACGTGTCCCGTTCCGTGGATAACTGATCCGGCAATATGAGAAAAAGGGTCAGAAGATTTTCCCTTTTTGATTAGTCAAATAATGCTTCGACAAATTTTTCGGGGTCGAACTCAGCGATGTCTTCCGGCTTTTCGCCCAGGCCTACAAATTTCACCGGGATATTGAGCTGGTCCTTAATGGCGAGCACGATGCCGCCGCGAGCAGTGCCGTCGAGCTTAGCCAAAAATATGCCCGTGAGGTTAATCACCTCGGTGAATACTTTCGCCTGTGCAATTGCATTTTGGCCGGTGGTAGCGTCCAGAACGAGTAGAACCTCGTGAGGCGCACCGGGGATTTTGCGGGCTGCGACATCGCGGATTTTTTTAAGCTGCTGCATCAAGTCCTTTTTGGTATGCAGCCGGCCGGCTGTGTCGAGAATAACAACGTCAGCGTTTCTGGCGAGGGCGGCTTCGCAGGCATCGAAAGCCACCGCTGCGGGGTCGCCGCCGATTTGGTGCTTTACAATTTGCACGCCGATGCGGTCGGCCCAGATTGTCAGTTGCTCTATCGCCGCGGCGCGGAATGTATCACAGGCGGCGACGATGACGTTTTTCCCATTCTGACTTAATATGTAGCCTAATTTTGCGATGCTGGTAGTTTTGCCCGTGCCGTTGACGCCGGCAATCAGAATGACGGTCGGGCCGGTGTCGGCAAAACGTAGCTGTCTATCCTGGGCGGGCCAGTAGCTTTTAATCTGCTCCTTAAGAAACGGCACAATCTGGTCGGTCGTGGCGATTTGCCTGCTGCGGTAAGCCTGCCGCAGAGATGACACAAGTTTCTCGGTCGTTTCTACACCGATGTCATCGCTTAGCAGCGTTTCTTCCAGCTTGTCAAGCAGGTTTTCATCGACATTTCTACCGAGGCTTAGCACCGCCGAAAGTGAAGTGCTGATCTTGTCGCGGGTTTTTCCCAATCGGTCTTTTATGTATTCTGCTGTTTTGGCAAAGATTCCCATAGCCTTTTCTAATTGTCAATTTACAATTGTCAATTGTCAATTGGTTTTTCTTTGACAAGGTAGCTATCCACGGGTAGATTTAGCTGTCGTTTTAGGCCCTTGCGATTCAATTTACAGTTTTCAATTTTTAATTACGAGGGGGAAGGTTTGCCGGCTCAAGAAATTGAAAGCATCTTCGCTGCTATATTGGATCGTACAAAAGCGCTCGACCCAGCCAACGCGAGGAATTGGTTCGAGCGGCTGACGGTTGTGCATTTTGACGGCGGCTCGCTCAGTATTGGCTGTCCGGACGAGGCAACGGCTCAGTTTTTACGCGACAACTGCAAAAACAGTTTCACACGGGCCGCTCAGCAGATAACCGGGCATCTCGTCACCGTTGGTTTCAGCACCGGCGCTGCGGGTAAAACTGCCTATCACCGCGGGCACGGCGAGTACGAGCTCAAGCTGCATCCTGACTACACGTTTGAGAATTTTGTCGTCGGGCCGAGCAATCGCCTTGCGCACGCCAGTTGTGTCGCAGTAAGCCAGTCGCCCGGCACCACTTACAACCCGCTTTTTCTCTACGGCAGCTCCGGCTTGGGCAAGACGCATCTTTTGCACGCAGTCTGTTGTCAAGCCAGGCAGAATTTTGACGGCGGAATGATTCAATTGCTCAGTTGCGAACAATTCGTCAATCGCTTTATCAGAGCCATCGAGGAGGGAGACTTACTCGGTTTTCAGAGTCAATTTCGAACCGTCGATATGCTGGTAATCGATGACATTCAGTTCTTGCGCGAACGTGAGCAGAGCCAAGAAGAATTCTTCCACACCTTTAATGCCCTTTACAACAACGGCAAGCAGATCATTCTCAGTGCCGACAGCCCGCCGGCTGAGATACCTTCCCTTGAAGCGCGTCTGATCAGCAGATTCAACTGGGGACTGGTCGCCAGGATCGACCCGCCAAGTTATGAGACGAGGGTTGCCATAGTGCAAAAAAAAGCCCACCTTCGAGGCGTGAGCATATCGGACGAGATAGCAGAATATATTGCCAGCCAGGTGCACGCAAACATCAGAGAACTGGAAGGTGCTTTGACGACAATTTACGCCTTGGCTATCACTACCGGCGAACCGCTTGGCATCGAACTGGCTCAGACAGCTCTGGAAGGACAAATTCGGTTAGCGGCCAGACATATAAACATCGCCGACATTATCGAAGTGGTAGCCAAGCATTTTGACGTTCGGCTTGCGGATTTGCACAGCAAAAAGCGTACCCAGAGCATAGCCTTGCCGCGACAGATTTGTATGTATTTAGCGCGGAGTCTAACCGGATATAGCCTGGAGGAAATTGGCGGGCATTTGGGCGGCAGAGACCATACAACAGTGATGCACGCCTGCAGCAAAATAGCCGAAGTCAAAGAATCTGACCCGAAAACCAAGGCCCTGCTGGACGAACTGACAAGGCAAATCACCCAAACTGCGCGGGTTTAGGTAGAAAAGTAAGACAGCGTACAGCGGATAGCGTACAGAAAAACTCTACGCTCCACGCTAAACGCTAAACGGTTTTTGGGGCATGAAGGAAGAGCCAGAAGACATACCGTCACAGGTGGCAGCGGATAAGTCCGTTCGGGCTGTTTTGATCGCGTCAGAGCAGACTTCGTCTGACTACTCCACGTTCTTGGAGCACCTGTTAGTGGGGTTGGCCGATGAGGCCGTGCCGGCGGTTTTGGTCTGCCCGCCCCGGTGCGAGATCGATTCGGTGCTCTCTGGAATGGCTGAAATCATCCGGCACCCAGCTATCAATTTGCCGTTTCTGTGGCATCAGAACAGAGAATGGCTTATTGAGCAGCTCGTTAAGTTCAAGCCCACCGTACTGCACTGCCTGTGCCAAAGCAAGGCAGGCTTGACAAAACAATTAGCTCAGCAGTTGCACCTGCCCTATGTACTGATGGTCAATTCGCTTCAAACACAGGCCGGGCAGCTTTCCATCTCGCCTGACCACTGTGCCAGAATTGTCACTCCGGCTAAGAGCATCGCCGATAGTGTGGCCAGGACTTATCCGCGCCTTGCTGAGCGGATCGAGCAGATAAATATAGGCACATTCGTGGAAGAGAAAACCCGGTGCTTTTGCGAGCCTACTCGTTTGGCCAGTGTGCTTATGGCTCATCCTTTGGACAATGCAGACGATTTTGAGGGTCTGTTCAGCGCGGCAAGGCATCTGTCAATTGCCGGCTACGAATTTGCACTAGTGATGATGGGGACAGGTCGGGCCGAAAGACAGCTCCGCAAACTGTTGGCTGCGCTGGACCTTTTGCAGACTGTTACGATTGTCCCGAGGCTAAGGCCCTGGCGTTCCGTTGTCGCAGCCGGCGACATTTTCATTCAGCCTCGTCCGAGCATCGCCTTTAGCCCTTCGTTGCTGGAGGCGATGAGCGTGGGTTTGGCCATCGCAGCATCCAAAGGCGGCGTTGACGATTTGATTATCGACAACGAGACCGCTACCGTTTTCGACCCGGCTGATGAGTTTAGCATAAAGGGCTGCTTACAGCGGTTGTTCGATAGGCCGGATTTCGCACGCAAGCTCGCCAAGGGCGCCCAGAGCTATCTGCGGGCAAATCACTCTGTCAGCAATATGATTTCGGCTACGGTGCAAGCCTATCACCACGCGCAGCAGTGGTTTGGCCGGTGACAACGCCTCTGGCATATTTCCTGTAACGGAATCCATTGTCACGCATCTACTTATTATGGTAGGAGTGTCGACGCGAAACTGCAAACTTAAAACTGAAAGTGTAAAGGTGTGGAATTCAACACTTTTTACTTTTGCGCCTCAAGTTTTACGTTCGTTTCAGCATTCAGTCTTAGCCCTATTGTCACTGGGGAAGGCTTTACCCTGCACGATTTAGATGGGAAAACAAAGGAGGCTGACAATGCGAAACCCTGAGTGCAGAATTCTAATTACGGTGCTGCTCTATGGAGGTTTTGTGCTGGCTACTTCAGGGACAGCCGCACGGCAGACGCCGGCTGAAAAGCGGGCCAGTGCCTGGGATTTGATTCGTAAATCTCGATCCAAACAGACAGGCTCTGCCGAGATACCGGCTAAAGAACGAGTGGTCTATTTTCCCAAAGACAGGCCGGTGGGCCAGGTTTATATAAAAGATGCAGGCTCGGTCAGGCAACTGAACTACTGGTTCTATTGGACAGACACGGGTGAGCCTGCAGTGGAATATCTGTGCGAAGCACAAGGGGACGTTCGGGTCCCTGCCGGCAAGCGGCTGTTTCTCGGCGTCCGTCAGACCGGCTGGAAGGACTTGTCATGGCTTTCGAAGCTTGGACCGGACGACCTCTACAGCCTTGGTTTCAGTGTCCTGCTGGCGGAGCCTGACAAACCGTCTGATCAATGCATGGAGCATATCGCACATCTGACCGGATTAAGGCGCTTGGACTTGGACCGGACCGACGTCACGGATAGAGGCTTCAAGTACATCGGGAAGTTGTCGTCTTTGGAAGAGTTGGAACTGCCATATCGCGTGACTGACGTGGGCATGGCGTATGTGGCCGAGTTGCCCTTATTGAAACGATTGTACTTCGGAGAACTTGGCAGCCAGGTCACAGACGCTGGCCTGCGTCATCTGGCGAAGCTGACCACACTTGAAGAGTTGGCTCTCTGGGGAGAACACATGGGTGATGCCGGCCTGGTACACCTTCGAGGTTTGCCGCGACTTGAGTACCTGTGTCTCTACAGTACTCACTTCACCGACAACGGATTGGTCCACCTGCAGAACCTCCCCGGATTGAGGATACTGTCCGTTTACGAAGGTCGGGCCAGCATAACAAACGCGGGCCTAGTCCACATAGCCCAGATGCCCAAGGTGGAAATCCTATGCCTGGGTGGGATAAGAGGCATTACCGACGATGGCTTGGCTCATCTGACAAAGATGCGTTCGCTGAAGAAGTTAGACATCGGCGGCTCACAAGTCACCGACAGAGGGCTTGGGTATCTGGGTCAAATCAAGACGCTCGAGCACCTCAACCTGCCGCAGGAACAGAGGGGCATCACAGACACCGGTTTGGCCTATCTCGGCCAGTTGCCAAACCTCAGGCAGCTTCACATCTCCAGGATACATTACAACGATCCCAAAATGAACACCGAATACTATACCGACAAAGGTTTAGAAGCCCTTGCCAGATGCACCGGCCTTGAGGAACTCAGTATTGGCAGCATCGGTATTACCGATGCGGGCATGGATCACATAGCGAAATTGGCCAAACTAAAATCGCTCCATCTGTTCGGCTGTGACAATGTCACTGATAAAGGATTGGCGAAGTTAGCCGGAATAAAATCTTTGACAACTTTGTATGTGTCAGATGCCAACATAACCATCTCGGGCCTGGCCCAGCTAAACTCACTGTCTAACCTGACAACGCTGCGCGTGAAGGATTTGCGGCGTGGCGGCGCTATATTAGACCTGTCGGGCTTAGCCAATCTGGAAGACCTGATGCTGGATTTCGCACCGAAGTCAGGCGAGGTATTCACCGACGCGGACCTGGCGTGTCTGGATAGCCTTAAGCGGCTCAAATGGGTACAGATCGGGCCGCGTGATTTCACCGATAAGGGTATCAGGCATCTTGCCCGCCTACCCCGCATTGAGCGTCTTGGTGTCGGCGGACCCGGCTTGACCGACGAGGCACTTAAATCTCTCTCAGATATGAAAACGCTAAACCATTTGACCATTGATGACGGCAATTTAACTGATAGAGGGCTGCGCTACCTTGAAGGTCTGAAGTTGCTGGAATATTTGCATGTTACCTCAGTCAATGCCTTCAGTGAAACTGCTGTGCAGCACCTCCGCAACAACCTGCCAAACCTTCATTTCTGTCATGTAGTGCCATGAAAGAAACAAGTCAAAAGAGGAGCATGCAAATATGAGATGGCCAACAAAAAAGGTTTTTCAGGCGGTTCTACTTTTTGCACTTTCAATTTCGGTGTGCTCCGCGGGCTCTGCCGAATCGTCAGCCAAACAGCCAAAGGCATCTGACTTGCAGAGCACAGCACGAGTCGTCCACTTTCCCAAAGACACGTCTATCGGGCGAGTTTATCTGGTTGAAATGCCCTTGCCGCAGGACCGCTTGTGGCATAGGGCACTGACCTGGGATAACAAAAGTCTGGCCGAAGCGCGGGGGGACGTGACTGTGCCGGCGGGTGCAATACTCCGGCTCGACGTTTTTGGTGAAATGCCCAAAGGCCGGCCGTTTGCCAATCTTAGACCTAACGATATCCAGATGATGAGTTGTCTGACATGTCGCTATGTCAATGACGCACTGATACAAGATGTGTCACGGTTGACCGGCCTGGAAGTGCTGATCCTTGGAGAAAGCACCATAACTCCCAAGGGTCTGCGCTACCTTACGAGGCTGAAACGGCTCAAAGCTCTGGCGATACCTGGTTATATCCCGAGCCAGGACATGGGTTTCCTTCGTGAATTACCTCCGCTTGAATATCTGCATTTCGGCGGGCCGATGGTTACGGATGACAAGATACCTGTGATAGGGACACTTACGCCACTGACCCAGTTGAGCCTCGGCGGAAGCGAGGTCGGCCAGGGCCTTGCCGAGCTAAAAGGCCTGAAGTCTCTGCGATGGCTCCATCTTGAAGCCAATCGCAGTTATGATATCGACAAACACCTGGCACATATAGCCGGCCTTACTGAATTACAAGAGGTTGACCTTAGTGACACGCAGATCGGCGATGCGGGCCTAGCAAATCTGTCCGGGCTGGCGAAACTGAAGAAACTACACATTCGCAGCAACCCGGCCGCCGACAGGATTACCGACGCGGGATTAGCCCACCTGAAAAACCTGAAATCCCTCGAAGAGATCGACCTGCCGTACACTTGCATAACGGATACCGGCGTCGAGTGCCTGACCCAGATAGGATCATTGAAGAAGATGAATCCCTACGGTAATGGCATCACCGATAAAGTCATAGAAAAGATTGCCAAGATGAAGTCGCTGGAAAACCTGGGCGTTAGAAGCGACAACATCACCGACGCCGGCATGGCACAACTTGCCCAGTTTGCGAATCTGAAGTCCCTTGATCTTAATGGATGCCCCATTACAAATGCAGGCTTGGCAAGTCTAACCAAAATGAAGACGCTGAACACACTGACTATTAGTGGGACCCGGATAAACGGCGAAGGATTAGGCGCTCTGAGAAAGTGTATTAAAAGCCCGATCAACCAGGTTTGAGTCGATGGATCATCAAGTTAATCATCGCCAATTCAATCATGGCTTCACTACTGACAGGCAGCGACTCATAGTCTTTGCTCAATCGCCGGTA
>Ga0315279_10007194_pt1 | contig 13828 bp, 9 predicted proteins | sample YL17G06_20_MG_FD_203694 | JGI IMG/M metagenome (GOLD analysis project Ga0315279, IMG submission 203694) | Sediment microbial communities from Yellowstone Lake, YNP, Wyoming, USA - YL17G06_20 | ecosystem: Environmental > Aquatic > Freshwater > Lake > Sediment | place: USA: Wyoming | collected... | reverse complement strand
CATACTGGTCGCCAAACAGGCGCCTGTGCCTGCACCAACTCCGCAACAGGTCAGCGCACCGGTTCCAGAGGTCAGCGCACCGGTTCCACAGCCGCCGGAACAAGGTTGATATACTCCCCGTCAAAAATGAAATTCAAGATAAGGGGTTATTTATCCGGTTTTTCGGGGTCTTTTTTTTGCATGTTAAACAATTTCCATGACATCATCCTCAAAGGAGGAGATTATTTATGCCAAAGATGAAAACCAGGCGTGGCGTTGCAAAACGGTGCAAGATAACCGCTGGTGGGAAAATCATGCGCCGCAAGGCGTGCCACAGTCACATACTCACCAAAAAGACCAGGGCGCGCAAACGCCGATTGCGCAGTGAAGATACAGTCTCAAAGGCGGAGCGGAAGCGAATCCGCACATTTCTTCAAGCAAAAGCTCAGGGTTAAGGAGTCCCAGTCGCCGACGCTCCATAGCTATGGCGACGGAGCGGGGATTCCTGATACCCTTATTTATCATACAGGAGGATAAATCAGATGCCACGAGCCATCAATAATGTGGCTTCCCGTAAGCGAAGGAAAAAGATTCTAAAAATGGCAAAGGGGTTTTATTCCGGGCGTCGCAAGCTTTTTCGGAATGCCAAAGAGACGGTGCGCCGAGGCTTGAGATATGCCTACAGGGACCGCCGTAACAGGAAACGCGACTTCCGCCGCCTCTGGATAATACGAATCAATGCCGCAACCCGGACTGAGGGGATATCATACAATCGTTTTATAAATGGTCTGAAGCTGGCAGGGGTTGAAGTTGACCGTAAAGTCCTTGCCGACCTTGCCGTGCAGGACCCAGGCACCTTTGCCACATTTGTAAATCAGGCGAAACAGGCGTTGGAAAAGACAAAGTCCGCTGTCATCTGAAAGGAAGCCGGTGAGATGCTGGATGAGATTGCGAGACAGCTGGATGCCCTTCTCCCCTCCCTTGAGGAGGAATTGAAACGGGCAAAATCCACTTCCGACTTAGAAGAGATTCGCGTGGGCTATTTAGGGAGGAAGGGGAAACTGACAGTCATCCTGAAGTCATTCGCCACGCTCGACCCATCCGAGCGTCCATCAGCCGGCAAGATGGTGAATGATGCCAAGGACAGGCTTCTGTCAGTCATTACCCAGAAGGCAGAGGAATTCCGCAAAGATGAGTTTGCAAGCCGCCTCGCACAGGAGACGCTGGATATCACACTGCCCGGCGCCGCCCTGATTCCCGGACATCCTCACCCAATATCAAAAGTCCTTGGCGAGATTGAAGAGATTTTCACCTCGATGGGATTTGTCAGCGAGGAGGGTCCGGATATAGAGGATGATTATCACAACTTTGAGGCGCTGAACACCCCACCAGAGCATCCCGCCAGAGACCTGCATGACACCTTTTATGTGGAGGGCGGACTCCTTTTAAGGACGCACACCTCCCCTGTCCAGATTCGTGTGATGAAACGGCAGAAACCGCCCCTTGCCATTATTGCTTCGGGGAAGGTCTATCGCGTTGACCTGGATATCTCCCACTCCCCCATGTTTGTTCAGGTGGAGGGGCTGATGGTGGGTGAGGACATTACGTTCGGGGACTTGAAGGGCGTGATTGAGGCATTCGTGCATCAGATCTTTTCCAAAGAGGTCGCGGTGAGGTTCCGACCGCACTTCTTCCCCTTCACAGAGCCGAGCGCCGAGGTGGACATCCGGTGTGTCCTGTGCGGAGGTGCGGGGTGCCGTGTCTGCAAGATGTCGGGCTGGCTTGAGATAATGGGGTGCGGTATGGTGCATCCCGCCGTCTTTGAGATTGTGGGATATCCGACTGAGCGGGTGACCGGTTTTGCCTTCGGGATGGGGGTGGAACGCATCACCATGCTGAAATACGGCATCAACGACATCAGGCTGTTTTATGAAAATGACCTTCGGTTTTTGAAACAGTTTTCATAAACCGAAATAGAGCGGGGTTAATATTCAAAAAAGAGCGGGGCTATGAGATTCAGTTATCGCTGGCTGAGGGATTATTTCCACGCGAGAAAATCGCTTCCCGAGGTGATTGAGGGCTTCACCATGTCCGGTATGGAGGTGGAGTCGGTTGTGGACATGGGGGGGCTTTCAAAAAATCTGGTCATCGGGAAAATCCTGCAGGTCGGTCCGCACCCAGATGCCGAAAACCTCCTTCTATGCAAGGTGGATATTGCGCGGGAACGCCCGCTGAGCATTGTCTGCGGTGCAAAGAATGTCAAGGCGGGCGACAAGGTTCCCGTTGCCTTAGACGGGATGCGTCTGGCAAATGGGAGCGTCATCCAGCACACCCGAATCCGTGGCGAGGTCTCCGAAGGGATGCTCTGCGCCGGCGATGAGCTCGGTCTCAATGACGACCACAGCGGCATACTGATTTTACCGGAGGACTTCCCGGTCGGGGAACCGCTGGATGCCTTGATTGATATCGCAATCACACCGAACCGCGGGGATTGTTACTGTCTTATCGGGCTGGCGCGCGACCTTGCCGGATTTTTCAGCTCCCGTATTACGTATCCAACCGTCCGCATCATGGAGACAATGGAACGGATTGACAATTATCTGCGCGTGACGGTTGCGAACAAGGAGGGATGTCCCCGTTATGGGGCGCGCTATATCCGCGGGGTGCGCGTAGGTCCGAGTCCCGCCTGGCTGGTCTACCGTCTTGCCAGCGCTGGCATCCGCTCCCTCAATAATGTGGTGGACGCCACCAATTATGTGATGCTTGAATGCGGTCAACCGATTCACGCCTTTGACATGGACCGCGTGGCGAACCGGCACATCATTGTCCGCAATGCAAAGGAGGGTGAAGTCTTAGAGATGCTGGATGGTGAAATGCTAAAGCTGACCTCACAGGACTTGTTGATAACCGACCCGCGCGAACCTATCGCACTTGCGGGCATCATGGGGGGCTTGAGCTCCAGAATTTCCCCCAGCACCATCAACGTTGTCCTTGAATGTGCCTACTTTGACCCCATCACTATCCGGAGGAGCTCCCGACGTCTAAGTAAAAAGACGGAGGCATCCTTCCGTTTTGAGCGCAATGTGGACAGGGAGGGCATCCCGCGCGTCCTCGAACGCGTTGCCATGCTCATTCGTGAGCTGGCGGGCGGCGAGATAGCCCAGGGGATGATTGACGTAAAAAATTACCGCTCCAGCAAAAGGTCAATTTCACTTTCAGTCAGTAAAACAAACAAAGTCCTCGGCACACGACTCAATCCCCGTGAAATCGCCGACTTCCTTGTGGCTCTGGAATTCGAAATTATAGAGCCGAACCCCGAACTCATCACCTTTGCCATCCCCTCCCACCGCAACGACATCACGCGCGATATTGACCTCATTGAGGAGGTGGCGCGGATGTATGGGTATGAAAAGATTAAACCCACGCTCCCCTACCATCCGGCGGAGCCAGTGTCCTTCTCACCCATTTCACGGATGACTGCACAAATTAAATCCGCACTTTCAGCCCTGGGGTTTGATGAGATTATCAATTACAGTTTTACCTCGAGCCGCCTTGAGGAGGCGCTCGGACTTCTCCCGGAGGGGGCGGTAAAAATCACCAACCCCATCTCGCCCGACCAGGATATCATGCGGACATCACTCCTGCCCAGTCTTATAGAGTGCATGGCGTATAATCTCAACCGTGACATCCTTGATATCAGGGTCTATGAGATTGGAAAGGTTTACGAACGGCGGGATAAAGAGATGCGGGAAGAGGTTCACCTGATGGCGGGGATATGCGGCGATTCCCCATCCACCTGGCAAAAACCGGGCTCACCGGTGAATTTTTATGACATCAAGGGAGCGGCGGAAATCCTGAAAAACCTCTTTGGCTTTTCAAGCGCCACCTTGGAACCTTTGACGGATGTGAGTTATTACCATCCGGGGCGGGCGGCACGCTTTGTCCGGGACAACATGGAAATCTGCCGTTTCGGAGAACTGCACCCCATCATTGCGGAGCGTCTTGAGATGGAACGGCATCTTTATTTACTTGATATGAATCTCAGCCGGATTGCCCCCATCGCAAAAAAGGCAATCCAGTTCCATCCCATACCCAAATTTCCGTCCATCTCAAGGGACCTTGCCATCGTTCTCGATGATGCCGTTATAGCACAAAGCATTGAGGAAATAATCCGTGAAAAGGCGGGCGAAACGCTGGAATCCCTGACCTTTTTTGACCTTTATAAAGGGACACCCGTGCCGAAGGGGAAAAAGAGCCTTGCCTATTCCCTCACATTCCGCTCCCCTGAGCGCACGCTCACCGATGCGGAAATTGACGAGACCATGGCAAATGTGCTTGGGGCACTGAAAGAAAAATTCGGCGCCGTTCTACGATAGAAATAATTACCATCAAAAACACAAATAGCCTATCTGGCATTCAATGGCGCAACCTCGTCCTGCCCCGGTGTGTAAATCTGGGTCCTTCCACTCTGGAGCCAGTATGCCACAACGGAGCGTGGGGGGGTGGATATCTTCCCCTCTTCAAAGGGCGTCGCACAGAAATTGGCAATTATTTTCACGCGGTTTCCAAACACGGTTTCCTGCACCATTCTGTCCTCCGATACGAATGAGAAATCAGTCAACGGCAATAGTGCCAATTCACGATGCAGGGGGGAAAAGAACCTGTAGTGCGCCCTCATGCGTTTGCCGTGTTTTTTTAATTCCGCAATATTCAGATGATACAGAGAGGGAACATTATATAGCAGTTCCAGCAATTCAACCGTATCAATCTGGTCGCTGAATTTCAAGCTTCCGCGACCCCAGTGATGGGTTGTTATGACCGAATCGTGAAACACTGTCTGGTATAAGGGCAGACGAAAACGCGGGTCATAATGAAAGTATTGATAGTCAGGTTTGAGGGGCACCTGCTTGATAAAGATGGCGGGGCCATCGGGCGGCCAGTAGCCTCCAAGGTAGTATGGGGATTCCTTATTCGACAGGTCGGAGTCGCCCCATCCAAAACACGGAGTCAACATTCCGTGAGCAAAATGAATAACGCCTGCCGCATAGGAGGAGCCGCCCTCGGAGCCGACGGGGATTTTAAATGTTGCGCTGAGCCATGCCATTCGGGAAAGCCGAGCCTTCATATCATCTTCTGCGGTGCCGGGATGGAGCGGGGAAAAGTCATCGTATAATTGACCGTAGGCGTCACAATCAATAAACCATGAAGAGAACGGGATATTTTTCATCATACCCCCAATGCGCTTTTCGACGTAAGGCCGGGCTGCAACTGCGCTGAGAATGTATCCTTTCTTCCGGAAGCCGGCTTTTTTCTCTCCGTTTGCAAGCACAACGGGACCGGTCTCAAATAACCTGGAATCAAACTGTGCAGTATCCCAGGAGTTTTTGGCGTCAGGTGCGTGGATGCTGTTATAAGAATCATACGGTCCCAAAAGATAACCCACTTCCTCCACACAACGGGCGACATCCGGACGGTTGTTGGCAGAGTTCAGGTCACCAAGAGTAAGGCAGAGACGGTCAAACCCATTATCAGCGAGGAGTTTCACCATTTTTACTGAGACGCCATCACCCCAGGAAGCCGGCTCCGCCACAAGGTCGGGAAATGCCGAATGCAAAAGTGCAGAATTGAGTTTGATTACTTCCCGTTGACTCAGGCTGTGGATGTCCTTCTTCAACAAATCAGCCGCATCATTCTTCAAGGGGATTCCCTTTCCGCCTACGTTAGAACTTCGGCGGATCTCCGACCAGCATGGCGACTGGGAAAAGTCCCGGCGGGAAATCAGATTGCCCAGTTCATCCGCCACCTGCCTTTTTATGTAATCGTAAGAAAATTTAAGAGAAATAATATCTGCCGCCGCCTTGCGCGCATCATTGTTCATCATCTGCCAGAGATGATGCGCCGGCGTCATGGTTGTCTTTTCCCCCTCAGTTTTAATCTTTGCGCAAAATTTCCCCCAATCAGTCACATCATAGATGGTTATCAGGGCATCTCCCCAGAGGTAGGCATGAGCGGCGCCTAATAATCTCCCCGCCCTGGGAACTTCCTTTATCTTTCGCTCCATTGGCACAAACTGATTTTGCTCAATCAGCCAGTGCCGATATTGTATCGCCGGTTCAACAGGAGAATGGCCTCCCCATCTGATAATGACGCTATATTCTTTTCTATGCCAATTTGATTTAAATTCATGCGTGAGCCGGCTGGCAAGACGGCCATTTTTCGCCTCAAACTTCAACTCATTGCAGAATTGATTTGGCAGGATGTATGTGAGCGTATTGCCACCGATAGCAAGCGCCCAGAACGGCATGCTCAGGTCTTCAGCTGTATTCATGGGGTCGCGCCCGGTTAAAAACCCAATCCATTTTGAGTCATCCGCCGGCACATAACACCCTTCATTGTAAGGCAGAATATAGGCACGGACGGTGGATGAGGTTTCAATCACAGGCCATGTGAATTTGCCAGGGTTCCCGGATATAAAATCGACCGCCATTTCGTTGAGTTTTATCTTGCAGGAAACCGCAAGCGCCGACTTGGGAAAAGTCCAACTCAGTTGATTCTCCCTGCGGTTAAGTCCTTCCACGGGACCCAAATTATCCTGTCCGGAAGACAATATGACACAGTGGTTCCCATCAATCACCGCCTCGGCAGACAGGGTTTCCGGATTAATTCTGACAGCCCATTGTGAATCTCCGAGAATAATGGTTGAGGATTCCCCATAACAGGCACAAATTACCCCCAATATCACCAATATCAGGGCAATCCGCAGAATCATCAAATCATAATAGAGAATGGCTGTTCGGATAGAAGCTGGAGAATAATTAACCATTTGATTCCAGTTCCGATATAACATGAAAACCGTGTTTGAGGAGAAGGGCTGAAGTTACCCCGCGACCGGAAGTCAATTTTCCGCTATGCGTACCATCATAAACGAAATTCACTCCGCAGGAGGGGCTGTCTTCTTTGAATATGATAATTTCAGGCTGGATAAGTCGCGCAATCTTTAAAACTTCATGCGCCCCGCGCAGAAATGCCTCGGTCACATCGGTATGGTCTTTCAAGAGGACATGCGCCTTGCCGGAAAGGACATCCTCGGCGGTTCCCCCAAAGACCTCGGCAGGGGAACGCGGCGTGGGAAGTCCGCCCAATTGCTCAGGGCAGACGGGAATCACCTCACCGCGGGCGAAAGCCCGTTGAAGACTTTCCACCGCACAAGCCTCGAAGCGGTAATTGGCGCATAATCCAACCAGACAGGCGCTGACTAACTTCATCTGATTTTTTGTTCCCGTCTTGTTTCGCGCTCGATATCCCGCGCCTTTATATCTTCGCGCCGGTCGATAATTTTCTTTCCGCGGGCAAGCGCAATCTCAACCTTGGCGATTCCCTTCTCGTTAAAATACATCTTCAGGGGGATAATGGTAAAGCCTTTGCGGGTCACTGCGCCAATGAGCCTCTTGATTTCGCTCTGATGTAGAAGGAGTTTGCGTGGGCGCCGTTCAGGGAGGTTCCAGCGGTTTCCCTGCACATAAGGGGCGATGTGTGCGTTTTGCAAGATGACCTCGCCATGCTCCACTGAGGCAAAGGAGTCGTTCAGATTTGCCATGCCACTGCGCAGAGATTTGACCTCCGTGCCTCTCAGGACAATCCCCGCCTCAAATCGCTCAAGTATGTGATAATCATGGCGGGCTTTACGATTGTTGGCGACTATTTTCCCCTTCTCTGCCACACATCTCACCCCGCTTTAAAGGCGCACTTCTATACTCGCCGCCTGTCCCGCCTGAACCTTAACCGGTCCAGAGGACGCCTCGCCAACATCCTTCTTTGTGACATGGAGCTGGTAATCATCCTTCGGGGCAAGATTAAGGATGGCGAAAAATCCATCGGCGCTGGAGAGCCATGTTTCGGGCTGGCTATCCACCTTTACCCATGCATCCATGAGTGGTTGTCCGTCGGACTTGCGGAGCACCCTGCCAATGATGACGCCCGTCATGGGATGGGTCTTCCATGCCATTGCGGGCACAGGGACGGACTTCTGGTAAACAGTGCTTTTATAGAAGGGATAAAGACCCCGTCTTTCCAGTCCACTCACCACTGAAAATGCCACATTGCCCTGTCCGCCAAACTGGCGGCACAGATTAACCTGCGCCTGAAATTCCTCACTGTCCATCTTCTGCTGAGCCACCCAGGTAAAGCAATACACATGCCGCCCTGAGGCATTCTGAAAAAAGTCCTTTGCCAGTTCATCAAAATTCGGTTTGGGGTCTTTGATATCCCATGAAATCATGGGGCAGACGGCATCCACCACGCCCTTTTTGAGATAGGCGAAGGAGTCCTGGTAATAATCATGAAAGCCGCTTGAGAATCCCTCATATCCCGGATGGCGCGTCCTGTCATAAATCCCCCAGACGGCGCACGTGATTTTAACCTTCGGCTTGAGCGAGGCAATCTCACCATAGACATCATTCAGGAACTGTGTAATCTGGTCGCGTTGCCAGTCCTCCCAGGAGAGTTTATCCGGATTTCCCTCGCCGGCAAACCGGCTCTTGCTCACAGGGTCATGCGAATATTGGGGACCCGGATACCCGATTCGGTCAAAATGAACGCCATCGACATCATAACGTTTGATAATGTCCATCACGATTTTGCGCACATAGGCATTTACGGCTGGAATGCCGGGGCTGAAATAGTAATAATTGTCATTTTCCGTTACATCAGGTTTCAGAATTTGCCCCGCATTGTCATAACACACCCAGCTGGGGTTTGAATCGGGCTGGCAGTAAAGATAGAAGGGATGCTCCGGTGTTGAATGGGGTGGCGGGTTTGTCCCCTGCCAGACGGTATAAGGGGTGATGCAGGCATAAAGTTCCAATCCGCGGGCGTGCGCCTCATCAATGGCAAATTGCAATGGGTCAAAACCCGGGTCTTTGCCGCCCATAATTGGCGACCAGGGTTCGTAAGGGCTTGGATACAGGACATCCCCCTGTCCGCGAATCTGGAAAAAAACGACGTTGAAGTTGTTCATTGTCAGGTTGTCAAGGGCGCGGAGGATATTCTGCTTGCAGACTGCCGGTTCATAATTTGCCCACTCAAAACGTGTGAATAATGCGCCGCGAAATTCCTCAGATGGCTCCGGGACATTCATGACCTGCGGCTGGGCGGCGGTCGCCGCCGGAAGGGTGGGAATGGTTGTCGGCATGGGCAGGTTTGCAATGAAGGGTGACTGGATGATTCCCGGTCCGGGAGCTTGAACTGGCGGTGCAGGGGTGGGTGTCACAATAAAAGGGGACTGGATGGGGCTCTCCACCGACGGCACCTCTGGAAGTTGCAGGAGGGGCGGCTTCCCGATTCCTATGGGAGTGGCAAACGGGCTCGGGACTTCAGGGGTGGAAGGCGGAAATGGCGACTGGGGCTGGACCGGAATAATATCCAGAGGCGAGCCCTTGCCGCTCATGGAAAAGATAACCTCCTTCTCAGATATTGGACCGACATTTTCTTCACCCGAGGTTATCATGCGGTTAAGATTTTTCTTCCGTATCTCCTCCAGTCGGCGTGCGGCATCAATATTTTTCTTATCCTCCTGGAACGCCTTTTCATAAAGGGGAAATGCCTCGCGGAATTTGCCGTCATGATAAAGTTCCTCCGCCTGTTCAAAGGTGTTTTTTCCACTGGCAGCGGGAGCGATTTTTTCTTCGGTTTCCTCCTTTGCCCTTTCAATCTTCTGAATTCTTGCGCGTGAGATGGTCAGGGTAACCGCGGATGTCTTGAAGGTAATATTATCCGGTGTTTCATTCTCGATGGCGCCTTTAATCTTGTTGCCATCCTTCAGCCACAAAATATCGGCGGATGCCAGAACAGGCACCAGAAATAGCGAAATAAATATGACAATAAACAACCTCATATTTTTTTCTCCCGAAATGAGTGAGAAAGGCTTAAAAAAGAATAAAAATGTTTATGTCTTGTTGTGGGGGATTGTCAAAGATTTTTTCCAGCCATTACATCACCCTCACGCTCCGAGGGAATGGATGACCCGTTTGGATTTGTTCATCGGCTGGCGGGACGTTCAATTTCCGTTGCAAATGTTCAACCCGTTTGAACAGAATCACTGCGATTTAATGACACTAAACAAAATTTGGGACACAAATTCATGAATTCACGTTCATGGGAAAAAAGGCGGTTGCTGTGCGTTTTTATCTTGATGGTGTGCGTCGCCCTCAGGGCTGACATTGTTACCCTGAAAAACGGCCAGACCATTGAAGGGACAACGCGAAAGGTCGGGGAGAACATGGAAATCATAACCGGCACCGCCCGCCTCGTGCTCCCTACAAGCTCAATTGCAAAGATTGAAAAAAAGGAATTTATTACAAAGGAGGCTGAGGGAACACCCCTGACACCTGAACAGCTCCGCCAGAAAAAGGCGCAGAGCCTTTTTCATGAAGCCGAGGTTGCGCTGGATAAAATGGATACGGTCGGCGGGATTATGCTCCTGGAAAAGGCTGTGGATGCCGACCCCTGTCATGAGGAGGCACTGGAAAAATTGATACGCCTCCTCTATGAGCGCCGTGACTTCAAAAAGGCAAAGGAATACTTGGACCAATTGAAAAAGGTGAAACCACTCCTTCCTGAATGGCAGGAACTTGAGACCAGGATTTCTGATGGGTGCAAGAAGCTTCAGGAAAGGGAGCAAATCGCAGCCGGTCTCGCCTCCCAGGGCATTCTCACCGGTACGGTATCCGCCCCGGGCGCCATCCCCGCCCCACAGGGTACACCAGCCGCGGATTTTTCCGGCGCCTACTATGTGGAGTACAGCTATTGTGCCCGCATCCAGCAGAGAAACGATATCGCTACTGTGGCGCTTTACGCGCAGAACCCCCAAACGCCTGCGGTCCAGTTCTCTGCCAGTGTCAGGGCAAACGGCATCATCCTTGACCTCTCCCGTATCAATCCTGCGATAGCGCCGGAAAGCATTTTTGCCACCATAAACCCTGAGGATGGTTCCTATTCACTCAATAATGAGGGGACGGTTATTTCCCTTCTCGGCAAAAAAATCACAAATGAAAAAGAGCTGGAGGGGTTTCAGCAGTTGCTTGCAGGGAACTATGAGGCGGCAACGACCACCTTTGAAGAGGCTGTCAGGACGGCGCCGGATAATCCCCACATCCTTTTTGGTCTTGGACGCGCCCAGATGCTCTCCGGCCGCGCCGAGATGGCGCTTGTCACCTTTGACAAGATTAAGGAAAATACAACCTTCACCAAGTATTTCCTCATGGAAAAACTTCTAAACATCTCACGGGATTATGCTGAGGCAAAAGTGATGAGCGCCAGGGGTGAAAATGCTATCGATGATTATGAAGCCGCATTCAAACAGTTCCCCTTGCGCGTGCCCGATTTCGGACCATTTGCCAGTCTCCTCGAGAAAAATGACAGTGTCAATACCATAAATGCAGGTAATATCAAAAGACTACTCGAACCCTATGCCAAAACATTCAAGGCAATTGAAAATACTTACAAGAAATCCTTTTGCCGCTGGCCGGTTGACGGCAGTCTCAGCTCCACCTCAGACACTCCAGACGCATCAAACTATCTCACCCTGGCACAACTTATCCTCCTTCAGGCAAAACTCGCCACGTTTGAGAATCGCTTTGATGATGCCCTTCTCTGGTCGCGCCGCCTTCTCAGGATGGGGGAACATCTTAACCATGGACGGCTTGAGCAGCGCCGTCTGGGAATGAAAATTCAAAAACTGGGCGCAGAGGCATTCAGAGACCTCATCTGCGCCATCCAGACGCCTGAACAGGCAGATGAGACCGCCAAAATCCTGAATGAAATCCTTCTGAGAAAGCCCCCCACTGATTATCAGAATCTCGTCACCTATGAACGCGTGGAATGGCCCAACGTGGACAAATCCCTTTACACCGAGGCTGCCTTGCGCGCCCGTATCGAGACAGTCTATCTCTCCATGCTACCGGTGGCGGTCGCATCAAAAAAATATTACCTCATTCACAATCACCTCTGGCCTGCCTCCGAAAGCATGCTGGTTCCTGACTATCTCCCCGATCTGGTCATAGACCCCTTCTGCAAGGAGCCGCTTAAGGTCTTTCCCCTTCCTGTGGGATTCAGGATATACTCCATTGGTCCTGACCGCACGGATGATAGGGGTAATACCCCTTTCGAGCCTTCCAGAGGACTCAACAGCAATGGCGATATCCTTATGGACGTCAAATGAAGAATTGACAATTGATAATTGACAATTTTAATAATGATGCCTGCATCAGCAATGCCGGCATTCCAATCCCTTACCAGCTTTGCAGGATTGTGTCATCGGGAGTCGGGGCGGTGGTATAAGCCTTGATTGCCTGCGCTGGAAGAAGTCGGGTGAGGTCAAAATAGAGCGGGGGACAAAAAAAGACGTTCATTGTGGCGATTTTCCGCGCCAGTCTGCCCCCTCCCTCCGGCACATTCAGAATTTCAACGGCAGTCTCCCCGGGATAGCGTTTTAACAGGCGATGAACCCTTTTCAAGGCATCATATGTGATTGCCGGCGGACCGGTGCAATCCAGGACAACCTTTCTGAGCGACCTGACCTGTGCGGAAAGATGTTCCAGTGGAAAGGCGCATGTGGCAGAGAGGGCGGGGAATTCACCTATGCGCTCCACAATGCCTCCTATGACCACAGGCAGATTAATTCGTATGGCGGACTCATATCTTTTTCCCACCTCCGCACCCACCCTGACGTGAATTCCCTCAAAATCCAGAACCATAACTGTGTCTCCGGCGATGAATGGTCCCTCCATGTCGATATGGTCAATGAACCCGCCGATAAACTTTTCCATGCCAGCCTGCTTTATGGAGAGGTCGGACATGGAGAGCGCCCCCATCTGCTGAAGGAGAGAAAGGTATGGCTCGAGGGGATAACGCGTGACAACGGCTCCTGTTGTCTCAATTTCCATGCGCATTAATTCCTCGGGAGAGAACTCCGGGATTTCCGGCGGCTGGTTAAAGAGCTGCGCCTCCTCATCGCCAAATAACGGGATGGTTGCATCCCCCTCAACCTTCTGGCTTTTAGAATATCCGATGGTGTTATCGAGGATTTGAAGGAGTTGGGCGCGCCTGAGACTGAAGCAGTCCAGGACTCCCGTCTTGATGAGGTTTTCCAGAAGCGGGTAGTTGAGGAGTCGGGAATCCACGCGCTGGCACAAGTCTAAAAGGTTTTCAAACGAGCCGCCTTTGCGAACCCTGACAATCTCCTCGCATGCCTTTTCCCCCATGAGGCGCACTACCATCAATCCCGTCCGGATACCCTCTCCCTCCTGTGAAAATTCATATTCGCTCTCATTGATGGAGGGGGGCTTGAGCTTGACCCCAAGGCGTTTTGTCTGGCGGACAAGGGAGATGTAACGTTCCATGTTCCCCAACTTCCCACAGACATGGGTAAGGGCGGCCGTCATGAAGGATGCCCTGTAATGGGCTTTAATATATGAGCATCGGAACCCGATTAAGCAGTTGGAAATGACGCTGGTCAGGGTTTTCGGGGAATCCTTCCGTGCTGTCGCCTCCATGAGAATCTTGACAAGTTCAAGGAATGAGGTGGGGTGGCCCTTGCGCAGGAGAGATTTGACCGTGATTGATTCAAAGGGGGGGATACCCTCGGTCAGTCCCTGTGCCAGAAGGTCATAAGTGGGGATGTCGGCAAGGTCAACGGTAGCATGGGAAAATTGCGGATTTCCCTGAAGGGTCACCCAGCGCACGGCGGTATCGAGAACATCAAGGACGGCGTTGGGTGTGAGTTTGATGAGGTGGAGTCCGAGGGTGTCAATCAGTTCCTCCTCAAACTCTGAGACCTGGTTTTCACCAATTC
>Ga0315279_10007191_pt1 | contig 13831 bp, 11 predicted proteins | sample YL17G06_20_MG_FD_203694 | JGI IMG/M metagenome (GOLD analysis project Ga0315279, IMG submission 203694) | Sediment microbial communities from Yellowstone Lake, YNP, Wyoming, USA - YL17G06_20 | ecosystem: Environmental > Aquatic > Freshwater > Lake > Sediment | place: USA: Wyoming | collected... | reverse complement strand
TTCGTAACACTACGGGAATCAGGTCCTCTATATTGCTTGACCTGTCTGTTATGATATTATATCATGTTTATGTTAATAGTTTAACATATTAACGGGAATCCAGAAAACCCCGATAATTTTATTCCCCAATTATTTAGTCAAACTTCATATAGCTTGGAAAATTAAAAAGCCAACCTAAAAGGTCGGGTTACAAATGATTTATTTCTGATTTAACATTGTCAAGTAGCATTATTTGTAAATACACTTTTAAATAGAGGTATATATGTCACGTAAAATCAATGTTGCAGTATTAATGGGCGGGCGAACCGCAGAACATGAAGTTTCACTCAAGACCGGTAAGGTTATCGTAAACGCACTCGATAAAAACAAATATAATGTCAAACCCATTGTAATTAAAAAGACTGGTGAATGACTTGTTCCAAAAGGCTATCTGACTCAACCGAAATACGATCAACTGGAAACCCATCAAACTGATATTGTCCCGATCAGTACCGTGCATGACAGAATTTAGCCTTTACCCTCAAGCGGCAAACATTGAGTTTTCTGATTTGTTGGATAGGATCATCCAGATCGCTATTGAGACACATAAGCAAAAAAGCGATATAAAGGCTAGTTTGAAAAAACCTTGAAAATAAAGGTTTATTCGGATATAATAATAGTATATAGTTTTTAAGACTATGTGTGCTTTAGATTTATGAACATCAATATTGGTAATAAGCACTTGATAGTAATCATTTTTTAGTGTTTTATAAGGAATGGGAAAACTGCCATCATTCCGAGGAGGCAATATGCTTTTCATTGGTACACTTGGCGGAGGAGAGTTAATTGTAATCCTTATAATCGTATTGATAATCTTTGGACCGTCCAAATTACCACAAATGGGACAGTCTTTGGGTAAGGCTATCAAAGAATTCAAAAAAGCAGGTAAAGAGTTAAGGTCCGAAGTAAGTGATCTTGATGATGAAAAAGACGATCAAAGAAAATCTGCTAATATCCCAGAATCGCAAAAAGACAAAGAAATAGAAAAAGAAGAAGTAAAAAAAGTGTCTTGATTATGAGAATCCTTTATTGGCAGTGAGGTAGCAATTGTTGTGAAAGATGAGCCAAAAACCTTTCTTGAACATCTCGGTGAACTTCGTGTAAGGCTTGTAGTTTCAGCCGTTGCAATATTAACAGGAACGACTATAAGCATTGTCTATAATCGCAGACTTTTTGACCTTTCAGATGGATTACTGACTCTTCCACTGCGCCTGCGTTCTACTGACATTATGGTTTTTTTTCTTGATTTAATTTCTCGTTTAGGTTTAAATAATTCGATTACTGAGCTTGTACAGCTTTTTCTTCGTTCAAGGTCATATAGCACAAATGCGATAACACTTTTCGCCGCCGCACCTATGGAGAAATTCATGGTAGTGTTTAAGGCATCATTTGTTGTTGGATTGATCCTTGCCGCCCCTGTAATACTATACGAGATATGGACTTTTGTCTTACCTGCATTAAAACATAACGAAAGACATTACTTCCTCCCGTTATTCCTCATCACTTTATTCTTTTTTAGCACAGGAGCCATATTTGCTTTTTTCGTTGTTATACCCGTATCAATTCCCATACTCGCAAGTTTGCTTCCATCTATACAAAATCAATGGCGTATAGAAAACTATTTTTCTTTTATAGCATGGCTTGTGTTGGCTTTTGGTGTGTCGTTTGAATTGCCTGTTGTCATGGGATTTGTTTCACGTATTGGGATAATTAATGCAAAATTCTTCAGGAAGCAAAGAAAGATAGCAGTTGTTATTGTTTTTATAGCTTCAGCTATACTTACACCAACACAAGACCCGTTTACAATGTGCCTTATGGCTATACCCCTTATGATTCTATACGAAGTGGGGATTCGTTTTGCAGTGTTATTTGGTAGTCAGAATGTAAGTCAACTGAGCGGTTAAAGTTGCTTGCACGGTTTCTCTTTCGGAAAGTGGTTTTCCAGGGAAAACGCTTATGTTATATGACCAGTTACAGTCCATAATAGAACTTCAGAAGATTGATAGTGAAATTGATAAGCTTGAAAGTCAGAAAGCGTTAGAACCAGCAAAACTTCATACTTTAGAATCGGAGTTATCTAAATACAAAATGAAATCCGATTCCAAAACTAAGGCTATTGAAGATTTGCAAAAACAAAAACGTGATCTGGATAAAAAGCTACTAATTCAACAAGAAAAGATTAATAAGTACAAAACTCAAAGGGTATCTGTCAAGACTAACAAAGAATATACAGCACTTGAACTTGAGATCAGTGAACTTGAGAGTTTGAATTCTGAAATTGAGGAAGAGATAATAAAGCTGATGTTAGATATTGACAACGTTAACGAGGAACTGGAATCAGCCAAAAAAGAGCTAAAAATTCAAGATGGTATATTCCAGAAGAAAAAAGAAGAAATTCTGATCGAAGTCAAAAACTTAAATAAGCAAATTGCAGAATGGGGCAAGAATCGCAACGGGTTTACAAGTAACATTAACCCATCTTTAATGAACAAGTATAATGATTGGAGAAAAAAAAGGGGTGGTTCTCTCGTCGCTGTAATCAAAGGTCAGACTTGCGAAGGTTGCCATCTTATGCTTCCACTGCAATTAATTAACGAGGTTCGCAAGAAAAAAGATTTTCATATCTGCAATAGTTGCGGGCGAATATTATATTGGATAGACGAAGTAGAGATTGTCGAAAATAACGATAAGAAAAAACGCAAATGAAAGGAGAAAAAACACTAATGGCAAAAAAAATAGGTATATTGACAGGCGGAGGAGATGCCCCCGGATTAAACGCTGTCATTAGGGGTATAGTAGTAAATGGCATTAGATCGGGATATGAAGTTATAGGATTTGTTGATGGATGGGCTGGTGTATTAAACGCTAACACCACACCGCTTACACTGGAAGATGTAGAAGATATTCACAGAGAAGGTGGTACAATAATTGGCACATCCAGAACGCCAATATTTCCGAAAAAGGAAGGACAGAAAGATAGATCAGATGAGGCGGTTGCCAGCTTAAAGAAAGTGGGGCTTCATGCACTGATCGCTATCGGCGGTGAGGATACGCTTGGCGAGGCAAACAAACTTTTTAAGGATGGAAGATTCCCCAATATCGTTGGTGTGCCAAAGACAATTGACAATGACCTGAATGCCACTGACTATACTTTTGGATTTAACACTGCGGTAAATATCGCTATGGAAGCGTTGGATCGCCTTCATACTACTACGAGATCACATCATCGTGTTATGCTCATCGAAATAATGGGTAGACATGCAGGCTGGATCACCCTTGAGGCTGGTATGGCAGGTGGGGCGCACATGATCCTTATACCTGAAGTAAACTTCGACTTTAACGAGATTTGTGATGTTGTCAAGAAACGCTACGAATCAGGCAAGGATTATACAATCATAGCCATTGCCGAAGGCTGTGAAGAAGCAGATTCCAGCAAAGATAAAGCGGTAGATGCATTCGGGCATGTAAGACTTGGCGGAGTCGCTGAAGAGATTGAAAAAAGGCTTGAAGACTGGCTTAGTAAAAACCTGAAGAAACCATATCCAGAATTCAAGTTTGAAGCCAGATCAATGGTTCTTGGACACCTTCAGAGAGGTGGCGCACCCACAGCTTTTGATAGAGTTCTTGGCTCAAGGCTTGGTATAGAAGCTATCGAGCTTGTTAATAATGACAAGTTCGGTCACATGGTTAGCCTTCAAGGAACTAATATCCTCGCTGTGCCATTGCAGGAAGCTGTCGGAACACTCAAGATAGTACCGCCCGAAAGATATGAGGAAGCACGTAAATTCCTTGGACTGATATAATATTAAACAAATTAGACAGCAGAATGGGTAAATGGTTTTTGATCTGTTTATTGAAACATATATTTTAACGGTTATTACCTTTAGCAAGTGCTAAAACAATAATAACGAAAAACTGTTTTACCCATCCCATGAACTTTTAAAGTAGATAGTTTAATGCAAGGGAGTTGGTGAATATGACTCAAGCAATTGATATAAGCATAGTCGGACAACCGACATTAGAGATATTGAGTCTATTCCCAAAACAAGGGGAATAGACGGAAGCAGACTATTTTCGTTTACCTGAAACCAATAGGATAATTGAATTATCCGAAGGAAAACTAATTATGACCCCGGCGTCAACGACACAACTAAGAAACTCAAATCCATCCTACAATTTTCGATTACAACAATCCTTCCTTGATCATCAGAGTCAAAGGAGATTCTTTCTCCTCTAATGGCAATCGAACACGCTTACGGCGACGCGAGGACTCATATATAGCCATAAGCACTTCATGCGTAGCCCTGCCTTGATAACCGCTTGAGCGATGCAGGCGATCTTCTTCTATACATGCCACTAAATCTCTGACAGGATCGGAATCATACTTAGTCTCTGGCATTATCCAATCACCACCGTTTGCCTTTGTCCTCATACGGATACCCGGTCCACCGGGGGCGCCGAGTTCTATCTCGCCCTCTGTGCCATATAAATATATGTGATGATAGCCCGGTGCGGTGTCATCGCCGACTTCGATTATTCCTCTCACGTTATCAGCAAACTTCATGTAACCAAGTGCGAATTGCTCGGAATCCATTCCATAACGTTTTAGATCGCTTGTTCTTTCAATCTGTCCGATGACCCATTCAATCGGCTTGTCACCATGAATAAACCGCATCAGGTCAACGGTATGCGTAGCATTATCTTTCAAGTCTCCACCGCCACAAATAGCATATATACGGAAAAGTTGACCGATTGCGCCTGCTGTGAGCAGATTCTTTGCCGCAACGTATTCCCCTGAAAACCTTAGTTGATGGTCAATAGCCAGCTTGGTATTATTTTCTTCACAAGCTTTAATCATTGCATCTGCCTGTGCAAGATTTTCACCCATAGGTTTTTCACACAAAACGCCTTTTATTCCACGCTTTGCCGCATCAATCGTTATTTGTGAGTGAGTTCCGGGCCACGTGCATACGCTAACTATGTCTGGTTTTTCCGTTTCCAGCATTTTTATGTAGTCAGTGTATATTTTGCTGACGTTATAATCACTGGCGAATTTCTTTAGATGCTCTTCGCTGATGTCTGCAAGGGTGACTATCTCAGTCCTGTCGTAAGCCTTATACATATCAGCGTGCATCCTTGCAATCCCGCCACAGCCAATAATTCCGACTCTGCAAATTTTATCCATTATACCTCCTTTGGTCAAAGATTTCATTCCAGCGCAGGCTGAAATCCATGAATTTTATCAAGTAAAAATAATATTAACTGTTTTTTGATTTCAGGTCAATGGAAATTTGAAAAACTTATCTGTTAAACGCTAAAGCCTGTCCGGTAACGTCCAGACAAACCATTCGGGTAAGGTCACGAGCAATCAGCCTTCCACCAACCAAAGCCATTGGACCCCACGCATCATGACCCTTTAGAATTTGAGCCTGCGCAAGCTGGTTGTAATCTACGTGGGTTGCTTCAACCAGAGTAAGCAAGCCAGTATCATTCATCACGTATATCAACCCACTTGCGATCAAGTAAGGTCCAAGACCAAAACGGTTTGCAGACCCACTTGTCCATAAAAGTTTACCATTCAGATCAATACAGGCTAACTGACCATCCGGTTTTACACTGTAAATATAACTTTCGTAGAGAATGGGTGTTTGTTGATCAGATGCGAAAACTTCGGGTTTCAATCGGTAAAGCGTTTTTACAGTGATCTTACCTGCATTTTCGGTCAGTTTTATCATCATGCTTCCTGTATTGTAACCACCAGTCAGAAATATACGTCCATCACCTATTATTACAGGAGTGGGAACTGTGGCAATGCCAATCTTCCATTCATTAGTTTCCCATAATATTGAACCATCCAGAGCAGATACTCCGACTATACCTCCACTGGCGCAATAGACGTATATGCGTTTCCCCTTAAATTCCATCGGAACAATTGACGAATGGGTCATGTTCCAGTTATTTGGGTTCGGTGTCTTCCAGATGACTTTACCGGTATCAATGTCTACTGCGATCATGAGCGCCTCACCACCCGGTGCTAAAATTATTCTTTCACCATCTATAAGTGGACACTGACCAGCGTACCACTCAGGCACAGTTGCATTGTAATCACGAACAAGGTCTATACCCCACCTAAATTCTCCAGTGGTTGAATCCAGACATAATACGTGACACTTTGGACCTATAGACACAACAAATTTATCATTTACCGCAGGAACTGTTCGGGACATACCATGATTACGCTTGACTTTGATAGGATACGAATACTGCCATATATCTTTCCCATCTGATAACGTAAGACATCGCAAAACGTCTGCCTGCTGTTTTGCATCATAATCAAGCAAGTAGACACGACCATTAAGTACCGCAGGACCTGCGTATCCTTCGCCAATATCAATGCCCCAAAAAGCCTTTGGCTGTCCGGGTCCCCACCTTCTTGCAAGGGGAACTTTCTCTTTACTAATATTATCAAAGTCAACGCCACGAAACCAGGTCCAATAACCGGGCATATCAACAGCAACACCGTTGAATTTCGTCAACTTACCTCGAAATACAGCCGATACCGTCTGTGGTGAACCATCTACGGATACTCTATCCAGACCGGGAACTCGTTCCGTTAATTCTAGTTTTGATCCAGAGATCATCCACAGGAAAAGTATAGAAAGTCCTAGTATCGTTATAAATAAAGGTGCTATCCTGATCAGGATCAGAATTGTTGACGTCTTTATCCGTGTAGTCATTTTTAATCACAATCTCCCAATTGTGGTTTCATGTCTTGACACTATAATCGCAATATAATATACTGCATAACATAGAAATTCGCAATAGTTGGAAAAATTATAAGGGAAAAAGTAATGAATCTGACAGAACTTTACAGCAGGATTCAGGATTGGGAAAACATCCATACTGAATTCAAAGAAAAAATAATTAATCATGATGATTTAGCGGCTACTATTGTTGCTTTTGCCAATACTGACGGTGGACAGATCATATTCGGAGTTGACAGTGATAAACAAATTGTCGGTATTGACGATACTGATCAACTGATGCAATTTATAGACAACGTTGCATACAATAATTGTGAACCACCAATTACAATAATTCAAGAAACGACTAGAAATCTAACAGGACAAGTTGTGGTAACCGTCAACATTCCAAAGGGTGATCAACGTCCTTATCGTACCAATCGAGGAGTGTATTATGTACGCACCACTTCAGGTCGTCGTCAGGCATCCCGTGAAGAGCTTTTAAGATTATTTCAATCAGTTGAAAGCCTTTTCTATGATGAAATATATGTGATGCGAGCAACTCCAGATGATCTTGATGAGCAAGCAATCAAAGCCTTATTCGATAATATTCAGGCACAAGGAATAGATATTGCAGGTATCACTAAAGATAGGCTTCTACAAAACTGGCACCTCATTCAGGAGGTAAATGGAAACATACATCCCACTCTAGCAGGAATTCTATTTCTTTCTCGCAATCCTGAGTTTTTTTTCCCTTATGTATATATTTCAGCGCTGCGTATACCGGGAACAGACATTGCATCAGAACCGATAGATCAAAAGCATATTAATGGTTGTTTGACTGATATGCTTGATGATACAATGCGTTTTCTGAATATTCATCTTATGCGCCCCCACAAGATTAAAGGACTGGAACCAGAAGCAAAACCAGAGCTTCCAGTTGCCGCATTGCGAGAAGTCCTTGTCAATGCTATGGCACACAGAGATTATACCATTCCCGCACCGATACGTGTGATTATCTTTGATGACCGTATCGAAATACATACACCGGGTCAGCTTCCAAACACTGTCACAATAGAATCTATCAAACAAGGAGTTCATGTACTTCGCAATCCCACAATTTATAATATTTTTTTGAAGATTGGGCTTGTTACTGACGCTGGAAGTGGTGTTCCTAGAATGATTAGTCTAATCCGCAAATCAACAGGGCAAGAGCCGGATTTTCATCTGAATGATGGGGAATTTACTGTGATATTTTTTCGTCCATCCACAGAATCACTCATTTCGTAATGCAGGCAATAATTCACTACGAAGAGCAAGTTTTGTTGCTAACCACGTCCAGATCAACCCGCTTACGAAAACAGCGATCATTGTTACGATCAGCGAAATATAAGGTATACCCGTTCCAGACAAAGTTAGTGATGGTAAAACTGCTATTAACCCCGTGATTGTGCCGAATATCTCACCCATTAATAATAAAGCCCAGTGTTCGCTTAACAAAAACCACAAAATTGAGCGTTTCCCAAAGCCAACAGCACGAAGCAGAGCAAGCTCACTCCGCCTTTCCATCACATTTCGCAATACGACTATGCCTAATCCTACGCTTCCAAGTATAAGCGCCAATCCTCCAAGCATCTGGAATATATACAGGTAAGTATTTTGAACGGCGTTGAATTCTGCAAGGCGTGTTGATGTCGGTGTTAATTCCATACCAATGTCTCTAAAAGAACGTGATAAATCTTTAGAAATATCTTTAAGCTTATTTAAAGGAGCATCTATGAGAAACGTACGATAACCACTTTCGGATGGAAATAGCGTTATGAAATTTTCTTCTGAGATCAAGAAACTTCCCTGAAGGATCGAGTTTGCTAATGCTCCAACAATGCGAATCTGGAAATTCTGCCCTTTTTCATCAGTATAAATCATCGTATCGCCAACAGACAACCCCAATCCCCACGTTATCGTAGCACTATCACCGATAGCATTTATCGTTCTGACGTCAGATGAAGTCGGTTTATCCTTGAGCATCAAGAATCCATCGCTGGATAAAGACTTTGCAAACGTGAATGAACCTCTCTTTTGTAATTCGTCTGGATTAACCCCTAAAAGTCTTGGATTTTGGACACGGTTAAGATTAAGACAGCTTGCATCACTTCCTTCGTGAACCCGAATTTGCACAAATTTAACGTCCTGCATATCAGGAGTATCAATCCCATATTTCATGCGTTCTTTTTCGTCATTAAGGTTTTGCAACACTGGTAAAGTAGACTCAGCATAAAAAGTAAAGCCACCCGTACCTGATGAGCGCTTTCCCATATCCTTCATCGGATCATGCCTATTTGCGCCAATGGCAATGACGAGGAAACTTCCACAGGCGAGTAGCATTATGATAGCAAGGCTACGCCCACGATTGCGAATAGTATTGCGAAATCCGACTTTTTTCAATGTAAGGTGTTTTGTACCCTTTGAGTCAACAAGAGCAGATAAAATCCAGTAGCTAAGTCCAAAACAGCCAAGTAGCATCAGAGTTCCTGCTCCGAAAAATGCACCTGTTGAGCCTGCCAGAATAAGAATGATAATTGATACAATAAACATAACAATCGTCAACCACAACCAAAGCCTTGACTTGCCCTTTTTGTATAATTCAATTCCGCTTCCAGAAATTAGTAATTCCCTTGCAGAAAATTTTGTCTGTCTGCGTAATGTTACCCAGATTGTCAGCGATGAAATAATCACACCTGCCAGAATACCGAATAGAAATGTTATCGGTTCTGCGTGGTATCTTAAACTTGCTCCTGCTACTGCGCCTTTCCATATCGTAGACAGGGCATAAAGCACAATCTTTGTATAGAAGATTCCAATACCCGCACCAATAATACTGCCAAATACAGCTAAAATTATTCCCTCAGATAGAAACAGGCGTTGTGTCAGATTAGATCGAAAACCTAAAGCTAACAAAGTACCGATCTCTTCTCTGCGCTGTTGGACACCAAACACAAATAGAAGCCCGGTGAGTAAAACTGCGGAGATGATGAGGAAGAAACTCAACCCAAGAAAAAGCTGACCAAAATCAGTGGTTGGTTTACTTGCGGATAGTGCTTGCTCACGGATTGGCTGAAAGAATAAACCAATAGATGCAGGATCAATCTTGCTTTTAATAGATGACTCTAACCATTTTTTAGTGTCAGATATAAAATCCCCCCTTCCTCCCTTGAAAAGGGGGATAGCTAAATTTTTCCCCTTTTGAAAGGGGGGTAAAGGGGGATTTAAAGGCTTATAATTTTTATCAATAGGATATCTGATAGCTGTCAAATTTCCAAAACGGTTGCTCCATATTGCCTGTCCATCTTTGAGATTGATAAATGCTTTAGGTGTACCTCGATATGCGTCCCAGTAACTTTGATCTTTGTCTCTTATTTTACTAAGATCAATGGGCATCCCCGGTTCCCAGTCACGGCAGTTCTGGACATTTGCTAATCCCGGGAATTCAGGCATCAGAGTTCGATCATTAGCAAATCCCTGTATCGGCACAATCGCACTTATACGGAAACTACTTGTTTGTTCTTCTAGTTTTCGATTGTTCTGGAACACAAAGTATTTAAGCTGTACGACATCCCTAACTTTAGCACTAAGATCATCTGCTAACCAGCTATTTATAATGATAGGAGATGAAGAAAGAGGGATGAAGGATGAAGGATGAAGGATGAATTGATTATTTTGGTTCTTCAGAGTGAAGTGTGGGAATGAATCTTGTGTACGTTTCAAATCCCCCTTGCCCCCTTTGCTAAAGGGGGAAATAGAGCCATTCTTATTAAAGGGGATTAAGGGGTTGTTCCCCCTTTGAAAAGACAACATGCTATTCCCCCTTTGAAAAAGGGGGTTAGGGGGATTTAAAAATTTATAATATTTCGGATCAATTGCAGTAACTATTGAGTAAGGAGTTGCTTTATCACCGAGCCTTATTTCATTCACAAAATAAGTTAGTATTTCTATAGAATCAGGTGATATTTGCTTTGCAATACTGGCTATTTGAGGATCAATAAATATTCTGCTAGTGGAAAGCTGAATCATATTCTGTTCAGGTAACGTTTGCAGTTCCAGACCAGCATCAGCAAGTTTCCAGCGATTACGCAAAGCGCTGTTAGCATTTTCCACAGTACAAACCGACTTACTGTCATTATTCTTTCTATCACCAATTAGAAGCAGATTTGCACGTCCTTTTTGGTTAATCTTCTCCTGAAGTAGATCAATAGGCACAAAGACGTTAAAAGGTGCAATTTGGTTAGACTGAAAGCTGAATCCACCGATGTCGAGATCAGAAGTAACAAAATCAATCTTCACACGAAAAGCAACGGAGAGATCAGTATCAAGAGACATAGGAGCGTCACGAGGAAGGAGATCAAGCTTTTCGACCTTGAGGAGTATTTCATCTCCACTACTGACGTTTATCTGTCTTGCGAGTCTTTCATTAATAATTGCAGAATCGCCTTGAAGCTTTATATTAGATGGTTCTCCATCTCTGAGTTTCCAGAATCGCTCATCAACACCGAATACCTGAACATTATTTACCCTTGCAGTACCTTCATCTCTCGTTCCGCCGAGTAACGGAAGAACAGAATTTATGGCAATACCTTTCAGCATTAAGGCGGGAACAGTAGTATATCCAAGTTGATTTTCTAAGTCATCGGAGAGTTCGGCACGGAAAAATCGGTTTTGTGAGTTTAGTGCAAGCTGGACTTTCCCAAGCCTTGATAGAGCAATTTGCTTCAATGAATACCTTACAGAATCACCAACGACAAGTGCGCCCAGTAATACCGCAGTACCGATAGCAACACCCAACACTACGCCAAGATGATTCCGCCAGTAGAATCGCAGGCTTCTTATTACCAGATTCAAAGAAGTCATTTTTCCACCAGTTTATTGTCACGAAGCTCAAAAATGCGTGACATTTGTGAAGCCAATTCCAGAGAATGTGTCACCATGATCAGTGTTACATTTTCTTTCTGGTTTAATTCTCTTAGAAGCTGAACAAGGCTGACAGCATTAGCGTTATCAAGCGAACCGGTTGGTTCATCAGCAAGCAAAAGTTTTGGATGGTTTATCAATGCTCTTACTACCGCAACTCTCTGACGTTCACCACCTGAAAGTTTCCCGGGTCGGTAATTTATTCTGTCTTTGAGTCCTATACACTCTAGCAACTCGTGAGCGTAGCTTTCAGAATCGCCTTTATTAGATTTATCTGCTCTCGTTCCGCCGAGTAACGGAAGAACAGACAGTGTTGGGATGAGAACATTCTCTAATACCGTGCATTGTGGAAGGAGATGATGAAGTTGAAAGACAAATCCGATCTCACGGTTGCGAACTCGTGCCTGTTGCTTATCGTCAAGTTGGGATATATCATTGCCATCTAGCAAGACTTTACCTGAACTAGGATGATCAAGTAAGCCGATAATATTCAAGAGGGTGCTTTTTCCAGACCCGGAAGGACCTATAACAGCGAGTGATTCACCAGCATTAACTTCAAGCGTTAGGTCCTTCAATACGTAGTATGGTTGATTATTATCTGTATTATCGTAGTATTTCGATACGTTATCAAGTTTAAGTAACATAACTCAAGTCTGGAGAGCTAGCTCTTTTAAGTTTTTATTTATTTTATCAGCATATTTGCGATCCATTCTGGCTTGCATATAAACAAAACCGTCCTTGAACTCTTTGCTGATTATCTTCCCGTGATCGTAGATATAATTGATTATCTGACCGTAAGTCTGTGGAATCTCAAAATTAACCTCGATCTCATTGCTTGATGATTCTTTGATAAGCCTTGCCTTTAGATCATCCAGTCCAGTACCATTAAGAGCAGATATTGATACGTTATCAGGATATTTTTGTTTCAGATCAGACAAAACGCTCATATCATCAAGTTTATCTGTCTTGTTGAGTACCATAATAGTAGGAATATCCTGTGCGCCAAGTTGTTTAAGAACAGCATTAACAGCATCAATTTGTTCTGTTACGTTTGGATGGCTGGCATCCACTACGTGCAATAGCATATCTGATTCATTTACTTCTTCCAGTGTAGCACGGAATGATGCTATCAAATGATGTGGAAGATTTCTAATGAATCCAACCGTATCGGTTACAAGAACATTGCGATTATCAGAAAGATGAACTTTACGAGTCACAGGGTCAAGAGTAGCAAATAGCTTATCATCCGTGTAAAGATGCTCATTTGCAAGGATATTTAGCAGTGTAGATTTACCAGCGTTAGTATACCCAACAAGCGCAATGGCAAAATTACCTTCTCTATTTTTACGTTCAAGGCTACGATTCTCTTTTACTTTATCAAGAGAACGTTTCAGAATAGACATTTTATTCTTGATTATCATTCTATCAAGGTCTAATTGCTTTTCACCGGGTCCTCGTGTTCCAACTCCTCCGCTTGTAACTCCAGCTCCAGCAGTCTGACGGGAAAGATGCGTCCACAATCGTGTCAAGCGTGGCAACTGATAAGAAAGCTGTGCCAGTTCCACTTCCAGCATAGCCTCTTTAGTTCGGGCATGTTGGGCAAAAATATCCAGTATAAGTCTTGTTCTGTCTATAACCTTACCATCAATCTTATTCTCAAGATTGCGTGTTTGTGCAGGAGATAGATCAATGTCGAAAATTACGGTTGATAATTCCAGTTCTTTATATTTTTCGGCGATCTCCTCCGCCTTCCCTTTACCGACGAAATATGCAGAATCGGGATTTTCACGAGTCTGAATGATTTTTTCTATTACTTTAACACCGGCAGTATCAGCAAGACGTGCAAGTTCGTCAATAGATTCATCAGCTAATTCTCTGGCTATTCCCGGGAGTCTTACTCCAACCAGCAAAGCCTTCTCTATAGATTCTTCATTATTTACGATCTGTTCCATTTGTTCTGGTATACTAAAAAGCGAAGGGAAAATCACCTTTCAATATACCTACTCCTTTGTTTAGATGAATGTTTTGGATTATACTTACATAAGTTTCCCACTCTTATGTAACAACAATAGTTCATAATACTC
>Ga0315279_10007190_pt1 | contig 13835 bp, 11 predicted proteins | sample YL17G06_20_MG_FD_203694 | JGI IMG/M metagenome (GOLD analysis project Ga0315279, IMG submission 203694) | Sediment microbial communities from Yellowstone Lake, YNP, Wyoming, USA - YL17G06_20 | ecosystem: Environmental > Aquatic > Freshwater > Lake > Sediment | place: USA: Wyoming | collected... | reverse complement strand
CCGGGAGTTCATGATCGCCATGTCGGCGTTCACGAGGGCCACGATAGGCGACTCGATCACCTCCACCGCGCACGTGCCTCCCTCGTGGACGGAGCAGTCGTGGGGGGCCGTGGTCCGCACCGAGACGATGCGGTACTTCCTCCCAGACTGGAGGTTGTTGCAGGCCTTCCTCACCCGGCAGTGCTCGCACTCGGGGAGCTCCCCCTCGAAGATGAACTCGAGCCCCGGCCGTGCGAGGAGTCTTCCGATGAGGGTTACCTTGGGCTTTGCCTCCGGCATACCGATCTACTCTTTATAGAGCATCCTGATTAAAGTCTCTGCGGATTCCCTGGTGAGGCCCATGTCCAGGATGGTGAACCTCTCGGGCCGGATGGTTGCCGCGAGGAGGAGCCCCTCTACGGCCGTTGCGTCGTCGATGCCGAGCTCCTTCGGTGTGGTCGGGGCCCCGATCTTCTTCAGGGAGTCGCGGATCTCCTGCCAGTCCCCGCCGTGGAGGAACATGGTGATGATGGTCCCGATCCCGCACTTCTCCCCGTGGAGCCCCTTCCCCGGTGCGATACGATCCAGGGCATGGGAGAACTTGTGCTCCCCCCCGCTCGCGGGGCGCGACGATCCGGCGATGGACATCGCCACCCCTGATGCGACGAGGGCCTTTGTCACCATCCAGGCGGTCTCCTCCCGGTTGGGCTTGATAAGGTCGGCGTTCCGGATCATGAACTCCGCCGTGATTCGGGAGAGGGTGGATGCATACTCTGAGATGGGTTCGCCCCGCAGCCGGTGGGAGAGCTCCCAGTCGAGGACGGCTGAGCAGTTGGAGATGACATCGGCGCACCCTGACGCGAGGAGCCGGTGGGGCGCAGAGGCGATGATCCCGGTGTCGGCGACAATGGCGACAGGTGGCTGGGCCTGGAGCGATAGGTTTCCCTGCGGGGTGGGGATCGAGGCGCTTGCCGAGGCGATCCCGTCATGGGAAGCGGCGGTAGGCACCGAGATGAACTGCCGGTCTGTGTTGAAGGATGCGATCTTTGCCGTATCGATGACCTTCCCGCCACCAACAGCAACGAGGAATTTCACCCCCCGTGCCTCCTCCTCGGCCTTCCTGATCACTGCGGGGCTGATCTCCTCGGCAAGGAAGGTGCTTGTGGCGTAGTCCCGTGAGAGCATCTTCACCACCTGCCCCCCTGCCACCTCCATCGTATGCTTCCCTGTGACGATGAGCACGGAGTCACCCAGGGAGAGGTCATCGCAGACCTGGGGGAGCTGCCCGAGGACATCGTGACCAACGAGGACATCCCGGGGGAGCTGCATCCATTTGGACTTGTCAAAACCTTTATTCCTGAGTACTTTCATACCATCTGCGCTCATTCGGATAGATCATGATTAGCGACTTCATCTACAAATACTACATCGATCCCATACGACTCGGCCAGCCCTATAACATCGTTGATACCTTCACGTACGCGATAATCCTCGTCCTATCGGTTTACCTCGTCTACCGCTGGCTCCAGCGATCAGGAGTGGCCCTGGACAGCCCCTTCATCATAGCCACCATCCCGTACATTGTCCTGGGCGGGCTCCTCAGGGTTGTCGAGGACACGGGGATGATCCAGTCCGACCTCCGGTTCCTGCTCGTCACCCCCCTCATCTTCTTCGTCGTATTCTTCATCACCGCCGTATCCCTGGTCCTCTCCAGGATCCTAGAGAAGAAGGGTCTCGTTCCGCACTTCCTCACCTTCTACGGGGGCATCGGGACAGGCGCCTCAGTTCTGGTTGCTTGCATGCTCGCCTGGTTCGGGCTCACCCGGGCCGTCCTCGACCTGACGGTCCTCGTCGCGATCCTCCTCATCGCTGCCGTGACATCCCTTGCAGTCATGGGCCTTCTCCAGCGGGTCTTCAGGTGGGAGTACGCGAAGGATCCCCTCTACCGGCTCCTGATCATCGGGCAGATGCTCGACGCGTCAGCGACAGGCTATGGTATCGACTTTGGCCCGATACCTTACCAGGAGGTGCACGTGGTCGGGTCAGCCCTCATCAGATGGACCGGAACCGCCTTCTCCCTGTTCCCCCTGAAACTGCTCGTGGTCATCCCTGCCATCTATGTCCTGGAGATGTACCGTCGCGAAGGGAACCGGGAGTTCGCGAATATAGTCCTCCTTGCCATGATCGTGGTCGGCCTTGCGCCGGGGGTGCGGGACATGGTAAGGATGGTGCTTCATGTCTGATGCCATGAAGCCCTCCGCCTGCCGGCAGGAGGTGCTCCATGTCTGATCTCGCATTCAGGACAGCGTCAGCCATCGCCATCCTGGCCTTCCTTCTCACGGCCATCGCCGGAGTAGCTGTTGTGAAGAGCAGCCCTTCCACAGGGAAGCAGTTCATCCAGATCGTGCAGGACGAGGTGATAGGGAAGATCGATGCAAAGGATCCCCTCTCCCTTTCCATCTTCATCTTCGCGAACAACCTCCAGGCCTGTATCCTCCTCTTCCTGGGCGGGGTGACCCTGGGCATCCTCACCCTCTTCATCATCGCCTCGAACGGGGTCATCATCGGCGGCATCATGGAGCTCGTCCGTGAGGAGCGGGGCCTCCTCTTCGTTGTTGCGGCGATCCTCCCGCACGGGATCTTCGAGATCCCCTCCTTCATCATCTCGGCCTCCCTCGGGTTCATTGTCGGGTCCTCCGTCCTTGCCGAGTGGCACGGCGAGGGGGATGCCGGAGAGACCGCAAGAGCCCATGCCCGCACATTTCTTCTCGTGGTTGTGCCCCTTGCGGCCATCGCGGCATTTATCGAGGCATTTATCACGCCCCAGATCATACATCTGGTGTCTTAGAGGTGGATTTTTGATACCGATGAAGAAGGAAAAGGCCTCACTTCCTTCAAAAGACAACTTTTCGGGTTGGTATAGTAACATCCTGTGGCAAGCCGAGATCGTTGACAACCGGTACCCAGTGAAGGGGCTCTGCGTCTGGTATCCCCATGGCTTTGCCCTCAGGAAGCATGTCTACGGGATCCTTCGGGAACTGATGGACCGGGATCATCAGGAGACCCTCTTCCCCCTCCTCATCCCCGAGCACGAGTTCATGAAAGAAGCCGAGCACATCAAGGGCTTCGAGGACGAGGTCTACTGGGTCACCCGCGGGGGAAAGACGCCCCTCGACGTCCCCCTCGCCCTGCGCCCCACGAGCGAGACCGCCATCTACCCGATGTACGCCCTCTGGGTCCGATCCCACGCCGACCTTCCCCTCAAACTGTATCAGATAGTCTCCACCTTCCGGTACGAGACCAAGGCAACGAAGCCCCTCATCCGGCTCAGGGAGATCACCTCCTTCAAGGAGGCCCACACGGTCCATGCCACATGGGAGGAGGCCGAGGCACAGGCTGAAGCTGCCATCGGCCTCTACCGGACCTTCTACGACCGTCTCTCTCTCCCGACCCTCATCACCCGCCGCCCCGACTGGGACAAGTTCCCGGGCGCAGACTATACCATCGCGGTCGATACCATCATGCCTGACGGAAGGACCCTCCAGATCGGGACCGTCCACCACCTCGGGGACAACTTCTCCCGGACCTTTGGGATCAGGTACGAAGACGACAAGGGGGAGCAGCAGTACGCATTCCAGACCTGTTACGGGATCTCTGAGCGATCCATTGCCGCGGTCATCAGCGTTCACGGGGATGACAGGGGACTCGTCTTCCCACCTGAAGTGGCCCCCGTCCAGGTAATCATCGTCCCCATCATCATCGGGAAGCGGAGGGACGAGGTGCTCGAAGCCGCCCGCGGCCTGAAGTCGGAGCTCGTCTCGGCAGGCTACCGGGTCGAGGTGGACGAGCGGGAGATACGTCCGGGTGCGAAGTACTATCACTGGGAGATGAGGGGCGTGCCCATTCGATTGGAACTCGGTCCTCGAGACATAGATAAAGGGGTTCTTACCCTTGTCACCCGCTCGGGAGATAAAAAAGAAATACCCCAGAAATTAGTCAATTCAGCTATTAAAGAAGAAATGAAATTATTTACCGAGAATCTTCGGAATCAGGCCGATTCTCATATGAGGAACCGAATTAAGATAGTCCAAGGTTTCGATGAAGCTCACGATGCAATTAAAATTGGAGTAGCTGTTGTTTCCTGGTGCCGTGCGAGGGAGTGCGCAGATGTCCTCGAGGAGAAGACCGGCGGAAGTATCCTCGGGACAGATATCGGGGGGAACCGGCTCCCCGAGATACCCCGACCCTGCATTGTGTGCGGGAAGGAGGGGACGCCCACCCTCCTCGCCCGCACGTTCTGATCAGCACGACGGGCAGATGAACGAGATCTCCTGGGATGTATGTCCCAGGTCCCCCGTAACGAGTTTCCTCCCTCCACTGAAGAAGATCCTCCTGCAACGGCTGCACCGCTTGGGAAGGATCCGGTCCCGGAAGGTCAGGGGTATCTCGATCGAGTAGGGGGTCCCCTCGGGATACGAAGGCCCTGTGGCGGAGGGATCATCGCACCGGGAGATGAGGTTGAGGGTCTGGAGGGGGCTTGCCCCCATGGCCTCGAACTTCCGGAAGAGGAAGTACTGGTACACGAGCCAGGTGAGGTCCGAGCGGTCCAGGAGCTCCTCGAACCCCTCGCAGGACTCCTCGCTCCCCTCCAGTTCGCAGCCGCAGAGCGGGCACCGGCCGCCCACGAGCTCCTCCATGAAGACCTCCTCCTGGCAGCCTGGGCAGGTGATGTGTCGGGCATTGATCCGTGGAGCCAAAGATATACCCCCTGTTGACGGATGCGAGGGATCCCCTCTCCGCCTACCTGAGGGAGTATGTTCTTCTCGGAAGATAAGTGTTCGTTCTTCGGCACCGTGAACTAGAAAACCTTTGTGGATGACCGTCGGGAGGGCATCACAGGAATCCTGTCCCTGACCGGTTCAGCCCGGAATGTCAGCCGGACCTGAAGGAAAGAGCACCTGGAGAACTCCGTCGATCCGGTGGAGTGCGGCGAGGGCTGCCCCGCCTTCTCCAGGAGAGAGCTCCCCACTGGCCTGAAGATCTGTCAGCTCTCCGAGGGACCCGGCGATCCTGTCGACGGCACCTCTCACATCGAGATCATCATTCATCCGGTCCCCGAACCCCTCCTCCAGGGAGCGGGCGACAGGTGAATCGGGGGTATTGCCAGGGAGATTCCCGGCACCTGTTGATATCCCGTTGATCATGGCCTTGAGATTCCGGAGGACCTCCCGCGCCTCGCTGAGCTTCTCCGTGGTCATGTTCAGGCGGTCACGGTAGTGGCCATACGTGAGGAAGAAGCGGACCTCGTCGGGGGTGCAGCCCCGGGAGGTGAGGTCCGAGAGGTAGACGATATTCCCCCTGCTCTTGGACATCTTCCTCCCGTCGAGGAGGAGGTGTTCGCCATGCATCCAGTAGCGGGCGTATTCCCTTCCGGTGAGGGACTCGACGATGGCAAGGTTATAGTCATGGTGCCGGTAGAGGTTGTCGATCCCCCCCGCGTGGATGTCGATGGAATTACCGAGGAACGGGATGACCATCCCCGGGTCCTGGACATTCCACGAGGGTCTTCCCCTCCCGATCCGTGTCTCCCAGACAACGATATCCCCCTTCCGTTCCCCGTGCCAGAGGATGAAGTCGCCGTAGTTCCACCGGATGCCGGGGTACGTGTCCTTCCGGAAGTGTCTCTTCTTTCTCGGCCACCGGGCCATGTCCAGCCGGAAGAGTTTCCCGAACAACGGGAACTTCAGGGGATCGAAGTAAATATCAGGGCCGTACCGGTAGGCAATGCCTTTCTCGAGGAGCCGCTCGATGATCTCCACGGCATACTCCACCGTAGTGGAAGAGCGGGGGTTGTAGGTCGGGGGCTTCATCCTGAGGAGGCACGCCTCCCGGAAGAACTCCTCCGCCACCCTGGAGGTGAGGTCCGCGAGGCTCATCCCCTCCTTCTCTGCCTGGGCGATGGCCTTGTCCTCTACGTCGGTGAAGGGGAGGACCCGCTCGACACGGTACCCCAGGTAGCCCAGGTACCGCTCGAAGATGTCCTCGTACAGGAAGGTGCGGTAGTTTCCGAGGTGGGGGCGCTGGTAGATGGACGGGCCGCAGGTGAAGAACGTGACGACCGGTGGCGCCCTCGGGAGGAAGGTCTCCTTCCTCCGGGTCATGGTGTTGTAGATGCGAAGCATGCCCTGTTGCCCGTTACCCGATCTCCACGGTGCACCCGCACTCCAGGGCAGCGCCCTCCACCGCTGCCGCGACCTGCCACGCAACCTTCCGGTTCAGGGGGCCCGGGAGGATCCTTCCCCTGGTCGGCTCCTTCACCATCCCCGTGAGGGCATGGGCAGCAGCCACCTTCATCTCATCAGTGATCTTCGTGGCCCTGGCATCAAGGGCTCCCCGGAATATGCCCGGAAAGGCGAGGACGTTGTTGATCTGGTTCGGGAAGTCGCTCCTTCCGGTCCCGACCACGGCTGCCCCGGCCCTCTTCGCGATATCGGGCATGATCTCGGGGACCGGGTTTGCCATGGCAAAGACCACCGGATCCTTCTTCATGGACCGGATCATCTTCCCTGTCACGATGCCGGGAGCCGAGACACCGATGAAGACGTCAGCTCCCTTCATCGCATCAGCGATCGTCCCGGTCCGGTTCTCGCTGTTCGTCTCGTGGGCAATGATGTACTTGTACTTGTTCTTCAGGAGATCGGGGCGGTCGCGGTGGATGATCCCCTTCGTGTCGCAGATGATGAGGTCCCCAACGGGGAGGCAGGTCTTCCGGTCATAACCCAGGCACTTCAGGAGCCGAAACGTGGCAAAGCCCGCAGCACCGGCGCCACTCATCGCGATGGTGATGTCGGGGAGGTGCTTTCCGGTGGCCCTGCAGGCGTTCAGGAGGGCTGCAAGGATCACGACAGCTGTCCCGTGCTGGTCGTCGTGCATGACCGGGATCCCGATATCCTGGAGGGCCTCCTCAACCTCGAAGCACTTGGGGGCGGCGATGTCCTCCAGGTTGATCCCCCCGAAGACGGGCGCGATGTTCTTCACGTCCTCGATGAAGTCGGTGTGGTAACCCTCGAAGCAGATGGGGAAGGCGTCGATCCCCGCGAAGTCCTTGAAGAGGAGGGCCTTCCCCTCCATGACAGGGATAGCCGCGTACCCCCCGATGTTCCCGAGGCCGAGGACCGCAGAGCCGTCGGTGACAATGGCTACGGTGTTGGCCTTTATTGTGTAGAGATAGGCGCGGTTCCGGTCCTCCTGGATGGCACGGCAGACCTCCGCAACCCCCGGGGTGTAGGCCCGGGAGAGATCCCTTCTCGTCCTCACCGGGACCTTTCCCCGCACCTCGATCTTCCCGTGCATCCTCCGGTGGAGCTCCAGGGATTCCTGGTAGATATCATCCATGCAGCGACCCTCCTTCCTGTCTCTCAATGGTCGCATCCTTCATTATAATCTTCCGTCATCCCGGAGACCAGTCGGGGAGGCATTATATACCGGTGGGCGGATTGTATCTCACACCTGAGGGGTTTGAGAGGAATGACGCGATGGCTCTGCCAGGTATGCGGATATGTCTATGATGAAACGCTTGGGGAGAAGGAGACGGGCACCCCGCCCGGGACCAGGTTCGAGGACCTCCCCGGGGACTGGAAGTGCCCCATCTGCGGATCGGGAAAGGAGGTCTTTGTAAAGATCGATGAAGGAGCATCCGCCGCCGGCCAAGCAACCACGGTCTCGGACGTCATCATGGGGAACCTGGCCGGGTGGGGGGTCTCGCTGGTCTTCGGGATACCGGGCACCTCCTCGCTGGGACTCGTCGACGCCGTGAGGAAACGCCCCGACATGCGGTACATCGTGGTCCGGCACGAGGCGAACGCTGCCTTCGCAGCCTCGGCTTACAACAAGCTCACCGGAGGGCTTGCCACATGCCTCACCATCGCGGGCCCGGGAGCAACAAACCTTGCCACGGGGCTCTACGATGCCAAGGAGGACAGCGCCTCGGTCATCTCCCTGAACGGCCAGGTGGAGGTGCAGTATACCGGGCCGGGCGGGTTTCAGGAGATTGACCAGGACGCCTTCTTCCGGCCCGTGACGGTCTTCAACAACACCATCGCCGACCCGAAGATGACCGTGACCATCCTCGAGAAGGCGCTGCGCCACGCCGTTCTTGATCGGGGCGTCTCTCAGGTCTCGGTCCCGAACGACGTGCAGAAGGAGCCCCTGACCGCGGCCTATTGCAACCGGAGGAGCTGCATCCCGGACATGAATATCCTCCCCGATGAGAGAGAGATGCGCCGTGCGGCCGACCTGGTATCACGGGGAAGGAACCCGGTCATCATCGCCGGCTGGGGGGCCTTTCCTGATGGCGATCTGGTCCTCTCCCTAGCAATGCGGATCAAGGCCCCGATCATCACCACATTCCGGGCGAAGGGGATCCTCCCCGAAGAGAACCCCTGGCTGGTCTCGGTCCTCGGGACCGTCGGATCGCCCGAGGCCCGGGTCCTCGCGCAGGAGGCAGACCCCCTCATCTGTCTCGGGGTCGGGTTCTCGAAGCAGACGAACGTGCCCCTCGACCGGCCCATGGTCCAGCTGGACATCGATGCCGTGAAGCTCGGGAAGAACCCAGTCTCGGTGAGCCTCTGGGGCAACTGCCATTCGGTCCTCCCGAGGTTCCTTGAGATGGTGGCGCAGAGGGAAGATCTGGAGATCCTGCCCCGGATTGCAGCCCTGAAGGAGAAGATCCGCGAGCGCATGGACACCGAGGCAGATCCCCGGGCGGTCCCCATACGGCCGCCGTACATCATGAAGGTGCTGTCGGATACCATCCCCGAGGATGCCATCATCTCCATTGATGTCGGAGAAAATGGGTGGTGGTTCGGCCGGAACTTCAGGATGAAGCGGCAGCGCTTCGTGATGTCGGGCTACCTTGCGACCATGGGATTCTCCCTCCCCGGGGCTATCGCGGCGAAGCTCGCCCATCCGGAGAAGAAGGTCTTCTGTATCACCGGCGACGGCGGGTTTGCCATGGCCATGGCAGAGCTCGTCACCGCGGTGAAGTACCACCTCCCGATGGTAGTGGTGGTCCTGAACAACCGGGAGCTCGGCATGATAAGGGTTGAGCAGCAGATGGAGCACTACCCGAACTTCGGTACAGATCTCCTGAACCCGGACTTCGCGGCCTATGCCGATGCCTGCGGCGGGAGGGGGATCCGGGTCATGCGGCCTGAGGAACTTGAACCTGCGATCCAGAAGGCGATGGCCCTTGATACCGTGGTTGTGGTGGACGTCGAGACAGACCCGAGGCGGTTCGGGTAAAAAATCAGGGGATAGCCCTATCTCCCGAGAGGATAATTCTTTTTTAGGACTGAATTATGGCGGAACAGAACCCTTTTCCTGATGCAATCCGTGCTCTCATGGAGCGATACGAGTTTCATAAGCAGGGGTACATACAGGGAAAGTACAACGAGACCCAGCTCCGCCGTGAATTTATCGACCCCCTTTTCCGTGCCCTCGATTGGGATGTAGACAATAACAAGGGGTTATCCGAGACATACAAGGAAGTCGTCCATGAAGACCCAATTAAAATTCGTGGCGAAACCAAATTCCTGGATTATTCCTTCCGGATTGGAGGGATCCGGAAGTTTATCGTCGAAGCCAAGAAGCCATCGGTGAAGATCCAGGAGGACAACGACGCGGCCCTCCAGATCCGCCGCTATGCCTGGAACGCCAAACTCCCTCTCTCCATCCTCACGAATTTCGAAGAATTCGCTGTATACGACTGCACGAGAAAGCCACTGATCACCGACAAAGCATCCGATAGCAGGCTTGAATACTTCACGTACCGCGACTACCCGGCCAAATGGGAATATTTAGTCTCTCTCTTTACCCAGGGAAGCATCCTGAAAGGGTCTTTCGACCGTTATGCCTCATCAACCAGAGGTAAGAAAGGAACCGCAGGAGTCGACGAGGATATCCTCACCGAGATCGAGCAGTGGCGGGACAGCCTTGCCCGGAACTTCGCCCTCCGTAACACGGGTCTTTCCGTCGAGGAGCTAAATACCGCTGTTCAGAGGACCATCGACCGTATTATCTTCCTCAGGATCTGCGAGGACAGGGGGATCGAACGGTACGAGACCCTCAAAGGCCTCCTCGAAGGCGACAAAGTGTACGAACGGCTTTGCGAGTTTTTAAAGAGGGCAGACGAACGCTATAACTCGGGCCTCTTCCACTTCCAGGAAGAACGCGGCTGGGACGAGCCCCCGGATACATTCAGCCTCCGACTCAGCCTTGACGATAAAGTACTCAAAGAGATCCTGAAGCGCCTCTATTACCCCGAGTCACCTTACGAGTTCTCGGTTATTCCGCCGGTCATCCTCGGGCAGGTGTACGAGTAGTTCCTTGGCAAGGTGATCCGGCTCACCGAGGGGCACCACGCGAAGGTGGAGGAGAAGCCCGAGGTGAAGAAGGCGGGTGGGGTGTACTACACGCCCCAGTTCGTCGTTGACTACATCGTGAGGCACACCGTCGGGGAGCTCGTGAAGGGGAAGACGCCGAAAGAGGTTGCAAAGCTCAGGATCCTGGACCCTGCCTGCGGGTCCGGTTCCTTCCTCCTCGGTGCATACCAGTTTCTTCTGAATTGGCACCGCGATTGGTACATCGAGAAACTTGTCCCCGTGTTCAACGAGAAGGGCTCCGCCACCGCCCCCGAGGTGCAGGCCATTCTACCAGATCCTTTTTCCGATTCCAAGGGAAAGAGGGATACTCCGCGGGATCTTCCCATCTACAAGGTCGCAAACGCCGGAGACTCCCGTGTCCGCTCCGATTGGAAACTCACGACAACAGAACGAAAGCGCATCCTCCTGAACAATATCTACGGGGTGGATATCGACACTCAGGCGGTGGAGGTGACAAAGCTCTCCCTGCTCCTTAAGGTGCTTGAGGAGGAGAACGAGGAGACGGTCTCGAAGCAGCTGAAACTCTTCCAGGAGAGGGCGCTGCCTAGTCTCCACCGGAATATCAAATGCGGGAATTCCCTAATCAGCTCAGATTTCTTCGAGCAGAAGCAGGTCGAACCCTTCAACTTTGAAGAACAGAAGAGGATCAATCCCTTTGACTGGAAAACTGAATTTTGTGAAATTATGACATCTGGTGGATTCGATGCAGTGATTGGGAACCCGCCATACGTCAGGCAGGAATCCCTGAAAGGGGTGAAGGAGTACTTCCAGACGCATTACAAGACCTATCATGGAGTCGCCGATCTTTACGTGTATTTCATCGAAAAGGGAATTTCGCTCCTCCGCCCGAACGGGATCTTCTCTTACATCGTGGCAAACAAATGGCTTAGAGCGAACTACGGGACACCGCTCCGGCGATGGTTGAAGGAGAAGCAGATCGAGGAGATTGTGGATTTTGGGGATCTCCCTGTATTTCAGGAGGCAACAACGTATCCTTGTATCATCAGAGTTACCAATGCCGCACCTTCTCATGAGTTTCTTGTTTCAAAGGTAGAAACACTCGAATTTCCAAGCCTTGACCAGTTCGTGAGCGAGCAAAACCATAGCGTCGATCCATCAATTCTGGCAGAGGGTGGTTGGAACCTATCAGATAAAAGAACAGAAAATCTCCTCAAGAAGCTGAAGGACGCTGGATCACCTCTTGGGGATTACGTGATGGGCGGGATTTACTATGGAATTAAAACAGGGCTGAATAAGGCATTTGTAATTGATGAAAATATAAAAGCTAAATTGATTCAAGAAGATGGAAGAAGTGAAGGAATTATTAAACCATTTTTATTTGGCAAAGATATAAAGCGATATCAATTAATCAAGCCCCGAAAACATCTAATTTTCATTCCGAAAGGATTTACAAATTTACATTCACAAAAGGAACCGAATAAATGGAATTGGTTTAAAACCACCTATCCTGCAATATCTAAATTTCTTGAACCTTTTGAAGAAGAAGCAAAAATCCGATCCGATCAAGGGGATTATTGGTGGGAGCTTCGTGCTTGCGAATATTACAAAGAATTTGAAAAAGCAAAAATTATGTATGCAGAAATCGCGATAAGAGGCCAATTTATTCTCGATGAATTCAAATCATATTCTGATACGACTACCTATATTTTATCTTCAGATTCAAAATATTTACTCGGAATTCTTAACTCAAAATTATGGACCTTCACGTTTTCTAAAATTAGTTCGCAAATTAGAGGTGGGTTTTACCGTTGGAAATATCAATATATGGAAAAACTGCCTGTTTACGTCCCCGACTTCGACGACCCCGTCGACGCCGCCCGCCACGACCGCATGGTGGCGCTCGTCACCCAGATGCTCGACCTGCACAAGCGGTTGCATGATACAACGCTGGAGCACGAGAAGACGGTGATCCAGCGGCAAATCGAGGCGACGGATAGACAAATCGATGATCTGGTGTACGAGCTGTACGGGCTGACGGAGGATGAGATCAAAATTGTCGATGAAGCGACAAAAGAGAAATAGGGAAACGAGCAATCCTCTTTTTTTCTGACAATAACCGATATAAAGCGTCACTGCGCCAAGTATAATCAGGAATGGATATTTATATCGATGAATCGGGCGATATCGGGCTCGGCACAAGATCATCAGATTATTTTGTCATCGCAGCTGTGGTGGTCAGGGATCCTCTTTGCGTCCGAAGATGTTTCTCACGGGTTCGCAGGTCACGATTGAAGAAGAAATTGCGGGATCTTCCCGAGTTCAAGTTTAGTAATACGAGCGGAACCTTGAAACGCAGGATTCTGGAGTGCCTTGCACGGTGCGATCTTGACATCGTATATTCAGTCTTGCGAAAGAAGGAGTTATATCCGGAATTACGGGACAAACCTTATATTGTGTATAATTACCTGATGGGTTCACTGATCGCACATATGGTATCGTATTATGGGGCGCAAGGCGAGGTGAACATTATTGTCGATAAATCGATGAGTGGAATCCAGAGGGATGCATTTGACCAATACGTCGTTTACAAGATCATTGAGAAGAATCCTCTGGAGGGATGGAGAAATATCTCGCTCGAGGTCCGGCACTGCGATTCCCGGGGTGAACCCTGCATTCAGGCAGCAGATTTTGTTGCAGGGGCTGTTCACCGCCTGTATCGGACAGGTGATAATTCATGCTATCGTCTTATTGAGAGAAATATTATCAGGAGATTCGATTACTTTCAAGGACCCCAGAAATGAGCTGTGAACCCTTCCCTACTTCGTCCCATCTACCTCAGGGTAGCCTCATCCTTTTCGGGAAGGCCTTACTCACGGCAAGTATCAATCTGTCTACTCAAATAAAAAAGATTCGCATTGAGAATGAATGTAATGTATTATACTTTGGGGTAGTGCTATAATCAGTCTCCCCTTCACCCCGAAACAGGTATATCCCCCGAAACCCACGTATCTTATAGAGGATACCCGGGGTAGTCTCACCTGATGCAGCAGAGGGCCGGATCGAACCGAACCGTTTCTGAAGTAAAGGACGGCCTCCTGCGCATCGATATGCACGTGCATTCGTCGTACTCGCGGGACTCGGTAATCCCGGCGAAGACGATCTTCCAGTGCTGGCGGAAGACGGGGATCATCCCCCTCGTCTGCGACCATGACACCCTCGAGGGTTCGAACCGGGTGATGAGGGCGATTCATGCAGAGGACCCGGATCTCCCCCTTCTCCTCGCCGAGGAGATCACCACCCGGGAGGGTGAGATCATCGGGCTCTTCCTCTCCGAGGAGATCCCGCCAGGGCTTCCTGCTGCCGAGACCCTCGATCTCATCCACGGTCAGGGCGGGCTTTCCCTTGTCCCCCATCCCTTCTGCAGCTGCCGGGGAAAGGTGCTCCTGCCAAGGG
>Ga0315279_10007187_pt1 | contig 13838 bp, 13 predicted proteins | sample YL17G06_20_MG_FD_203694 | JGI IMG/M metagenome (GOLD analysis project Ga0315279, IMG submission 203694) | Sediment microbial communities from Yellowstone Lake, YNP, Wyoming, USA - YL17G06_20 | ecosystem: Environmental > Aquatic > Freshwater > Lake > Sediment | place: USA: Wyoming | collected... | reverse complement strand
TTATGCACCACGGCTCAAAAGCCAATTATTGTGCAATTGTTTTAACCTCGTAGAGTCGCGAAGGACGAAGCAGGAAGTCCCCGGCCTTCAGGGTGTGGGATGAGTTCACTCCTTCGATTTCTTAAAAATGCCATATCTATTTCCTTCAGCCATCGACCCAGGCAAAAATGATAACAGTTTTCGCCATTGACCTCGGAAGATCTCATGGTAGGACCGTATATATATCCCGGCAGTATCCCTCCCGGCCAAAAAATATATCAGCATAATACGTGCCTGGTGTTGCAATGCGTATACTTGTAGTAAACAACTATGGACAGTTCAATCACCTCATTCGCAGGAGCATAAGGGACATGGTGGAGACCGATCTCATCTCCAACCAGACCCCGCCGGAGAAGATCGATGCCAGCGGTCTCATCCTGGGCGGGGGACCTACCCTGGATCGTGCCGGACGCTGCGCCGATTATCTGCGGGATCTGAATATACCAATTCTTGGCATCTGCCTGGGCATGCAGCTCATGGGAACCACCTTTGGAGGAAAGGTCGCGCCCGGAACCATCGGCGGATATGCAGAGGTGGAGGTGGAGGTTCTCCAGGAGAACGACATCTTGAAGGGGCTGCCGCCCAGGTTCAAGACCTGGGCCTCCCATGCCGATCAGGTGGTGGAGCTGCCTTCCGAGTTTGAGGTTTTAGCCCGCTCCAATGTCTGTGAGATCGAGGCCATGCGGCATCTGAAGAGGCCAATGTATGGAGTTCAGTGGCATCCCGAGGTGGTTCACACCGAGCACGGACAGGAGCTTCTGGACAACTTCATTGCCGTCTGCAAGAGATGAGCCTGCAAAGTCCGCAAGAGTCCAGAGAAAGGCAGCTGGCAGAGCTGCGCAAAAGTCTGGAGGCTGCGAAAGGGCTCTCGACGAAAGAGCTAGCCGCCCAGATTGAGAGGATCGGCTTTCAATGCCTGGGCTGCAAAGATTGCTGCCGCGGCGAGGACAACAGCGTGGTCGTCTTTCCCTTCGAGATAAGAATCATTCTGGCGGCGACCGGCCTGAACTGGCTGGAGGCGGTCGAGCCTCCTCCGGAGGGCGAGTGGGACCGCGACGGCTGCTTTCACACCCTGGAGTGGCGGCTGAAGAAGAACGAAGGCTCCTGTCAGTTTTGCAGGGAAAACGGATGCAGGATCTATGAGGCAAGGCCCTTGCTCTGCAGCACCTATCCATTCTATCTGGACCATGGCATTGTGCAGTGCTCCGAGTGCCGGGGACTGGGAAGAATGATCGATCCAGCCGAGGCAAAGAAGCTGGCAGAGCGGCTCATCGAGAGAAGCATCACTGAGATTGGCGAGGCCATCTCTCTCCTTGAAAATTACCATGACTTCGAGCGAGGCCAGCCCAAGGAAAGAGGGCCCTGCATCGTTCACGACAGCGAAGGAGAGCACAAGATATCAGAAGATAACTGGAGCTTGAAAAAAGTGCGCTAGTGAACCGCGCTCTTCACCTCGTCCACGATCTTGTCGATGATGCTCTTCTCCTTCTCAGTCTGGGCGGACCTTTTCTCTCCAAACTCCGCAGCCAGAGCTTCCAGAAGCTGCTTTTGCCGCTCGGTCAAAGTCGAAGGGATCTTGATCTTCACTTTCACGTGCAGGTCGCCTGAGCCGAGGCCCTGCAGCCTGGGCAATCCCTTACCCCTCAGCCGGAAGACGGAGCCGGTTTGCGTTCCCGCAGGAACGCGGACCCTGGCCCGGCCATTCAGCGTGGGAACCTCCACCTCCGCGCCGAGCGCTGCCTGGGTGATGCTGATGGGCTTCTCAAAGAGCAGGTCGCTGTTCGCCCGCTGGAACTGGGCGTGGGGAAGGACATTGAGGACGACGTAGAGGTCGCCGGGCGCGCCTCCCTGGCCGGCTGCATCCCCCTGGCTGCGAAGCTTTAGGTGCTGTCCATCCTCCACGGCCGGCGGAACCCGGATGTTTATCTTGCGCGTCCTGTGCACTCTTCCTGTGCCGCTGCAGTCGCTGCAAGGGTTGGTGACGATCTGGCCACGGCCCCCGCACTTGGGACAGGTCGTGGAGGTGACGATCTGGCCGAAGGGCGTATTCTGGGCTCGCGTCACCTGGCCGGAGCCGCGGCAGCTGCTGCAGACCGCAGGGCTGGTGCCGGGCCGAGCACCGCTGCCTCCACAGGTCGGGCAGCTCTCCGTCCTGGGAACCTCGACGGTCGTCTCCAGGCCCGTGGCCACCTGCTCCAGCGTCAGGTTGAGGTCGTAGCGTAGGTCTCTGCCCCGAGCGGGGCCGCGACCGCGGCCTCCGCCAAAGAACATATCAAAGATGCTCTCCCTGCCTCCGAAGCCGAAGCCTCTGAGCAGGTCTTCAAAGTTCACTCCGCGGAAGAGGTCCTCCTGGGAGTACTGGCTGTTGATTCCGGCGTGGCCGAACTGGTCGTACTTCTTGCGCTTATCCGCATCGGCGAGGACGGCATAGGCCTCTGAGATCTCCTTAAACCGCTCCTCAGCATCGGGCGCGTCCGACCTGTCGGGATGGTGCTTCATGGCGAGCTTGCGGTAGGCGCTTTTGATCTCCTTCTCGCTCGCCTCCTTGGGTACTCCCAGCACCTCGTAATAGTCCTTCTTCTCCGGCATGCCTTATTTAGTTCCTTTTGAGGGCTTACTTCTTATCGTTTACTACCTCGTAGTCTGCATCCACCGTCGGACCCGATGCTCCAGCCTGGTCTTGCTGCGAGCTTGGGCCCTGCTCGGACCCGCTCTGGCCTTGCGAAGCCTGCTGCTGCGCTTGCTGCTGTTGCTGTGCTGCCTTCTGGTACATGGCGCTGGAGAGCTCATAGATGGCATTCTGCAGGCTTTCCGTCTTGGCCTTGATCTCGGAGATCTCGCCCCCCGTCTGAGCATTCTTCAGGTCGGCGATGGCCTTCTCGATCTTGTCCTTCTGCTCTGGCGTGGCCACGTCTCCCGCCTCTTTTAGCATCTTCTCCGAGGCGTAGATCAGGGAGTCGGCAGCGTTCCTGACCTCAATCTCCTCTTTGCGTCTGGCATCATCGGCCGCAAAGTGCTCCGCGTCCTTGATCTTGGCCTTGATCTCCTCCTGGCTGAGCTTGTGAGGAGCGGTTATGGTTATCCTCTGCTCCTTCTTAGTGGCCAGATCCTTGGCCGAGACATGGATGATGCCGTTGGCATCGATGTCGAAGGTGACCTCGATCTGGGGAATGCCGCGCGGCGACGGGGGAATGCCCACCAGGGTGAACCTGCCCAAGGTGACGTTGTCCTTGGCCATGGGCCGCTCACCCTGCAGGACGTTGACCTCGACTGAAGTCTGGTTGTCGGCCGCAGTGGTGAACACCTGGCTCTTGCGGGTGGGAATGGTGGTGTTCCTCTCGATCAGCCTTGTCGTCACGCCACCCAGAGTCTCAATGCCCAGGGAGAGCGGTGTTACGTCCAAGAGGAGAAGATCCTTGACCTCGCCGCCCAGAACTCCGGCCTGGATGGCTGCGCCCATGGCCACGCACTCCATGGGGTCCACACCGCGCTCGATATCCTTGCCCGTGAAGCTCTTCACGAACTCCTGCACCACAGGCATCCTGGTCGGCCCGCCCACCAGGATGATCTTGCCGACATCGGCCTTCTCCAGCTTGGAGTCTTTCAGCGCCTGGGTCATGGGACCGCGACAGCGCTCCAGCACATCATGGATCAGCTCCTCCAGCTTGGCTCGCGTGAGCGTCATGCTCAGGTGCTTTGGGCCGCTGGCATCAGCGGTGATGTAGGGCAGATTGAGATTGGTCTGCAGAACAGATGAAAGCTCGATCTTGGCGACCTCGACCGCCTCCCGCAGGCGCTGCATGGCCATAGAATCCCTGCGCAGGTCGATGCCCGACTCCATCTTGAACTTCTCCAGGACGAAATCCATCAGCCTTTCATCCATGTCCCTGCCGCCCAGCTGAGTGTCGCCGGAGGTGGACCGCACCTCAAAGACGCCCTCTCCGATCTCCATGATGGTGACATCGAGGGTGCCTCCGCCCAGGTCGAAGACCATGATCTTGTGTTCGCCCGCCTTGTCCAGGCCAAAGGCCAGAGCCGCAGCCGTAGGCTCATTGATGATCCGGACGACCTCCAGTCCGGCTATTGTGCCGGCATCCTTCGTGGCCTGTCTCTGGTTGTCGTTGAAGTAGGCAGGAACGGTTATCACTGCTTTATCCACGGTGTCGGCCAGATAAGTCTCCGCATCCGTCTTGATCTTGCGCAGGATCTGGGCGGATATCTCCTCCGGGGTGTACTCCTTTCCATAAACCTTGACCTTGTAGTCCGTGCCCATCTTGCGCTTGATGCCCGTAATCGTGCCTTCCGGATTGGTGACCGCCTGCCTTTTTGCAGGCTCGCCTACCAGAGCCTGGCCGTCCTTGGCAAAGGCCACGTAAGATGGGAATGCCTTGCCGCCGATGCTGGTTCCCTCTGCACTGGGAATAATGGTGGGTCGGCCGCCAATAAGAACTGCTGCTGCCGAGTTGCTGGTTCCGAGGTCGATACCGATAATTTTAGACAAGATCTCATCTCCTGAAACTGAAAGTTATCAATACTTTGTAAATATTTAAACCTATCATCATCGTTTTGCCAATCAGCGCTTTGCTACGGCCACCTTGGAGAAGCGAATGACCCGGGAGTTGAAGAGGTAGCCCTTCTGTATCTCCTCCGCCACGGTATCCTCCTCCAGCTCATCCGTCTTGACCTGGTAGAGGGCTTCATGTCTGTAGGGGTCGAACTTCTTGCCTACAGCTTCCACGGGCACGAGGCCGTCGGCCTTCAGTATATCGAGGAGCTGCTGGTAAAGCACCTTGGTGCCCTGGTCATGCTTTGCCGCCTGGTCGAGGCTGTCTAGCACGGGAAGAAGCTTGCAGATTATCTTCTCCGAGGCGTATTTCACATATTCTTCCTTTTCTTTGGCCGCTCTCTTCATCACATTGTCCAGATCCGCCCTGCAACGCAGGAGCTGATCGAGGCGCTCCTCCGCCAAGCTCTGAGCTTCCAGAAGCTGTGCCTTCAGCTCCTCTGCCTCGGAGGTCTCCCCCAGGTTCTCTTCAGATCTCTCAAACCATTCTTCAGCCATAGGCTCCACCGACGAAGTAGTCATTCCAGAAATCAAAGGGAAGGATTGGGCCGGCAAGAAGGCCGGCATCCTATGCTCAGTAACGAGGCATGGGCATCTGAGGCATGGTGTAGTCGTGCGGGCTCTGGCCCGGCTTTGCCTTCATCTCTTCCCTCTTGGCGGCGATCACATCGTCCACGCGAAGGACCATGGTGGCGGCCTCGGCGGCGGACTTTATGGCCTGCGTCTTTACCTTCAGCGGCTCCACCACACCCATAGCCAGCATATCGGCAGGCTCTCCCGTGGTCAGGTTCAATCCATAGTTCTTCATGCCCTGGCCGTGCTTGGCCCGCAGGCCCGCCAGGGTGTCCACAGGATCAAAGCCTGCATTCTCTGCCAGCGTCAAGGGAATGGCCTCGACCGCTTCGGCAAAAGCCCGAATGGCCAGCTGCTCCCGGCCTTCCAGAGTGGAGGCGTACTGCCTCAGCCTCTCTGCCACTCTGATCTCCGGAGCCCCGCCGCCGGGAACGATCTTTCCGGAGCGGATGACATCCAGGACGACGTTATGCGCATCATCCAGGGCCCTCTCCATCTCCTCCAGGAACTGCTCCGAGACGCCATGCAGGATGATAGACACCGCCTTGGCCTTCTCGCAGCCCTCTACGAAGATCATCTGCTTGTCCTTGCCTACTTTCCGCTCCTCCACCAGCGCGGCCTGGCCCAGGTCCCGAGACGTGACCTGCAAGACGTCTCCCACCAGCCTGGCTCCGGTGGCTAGGGCCAGCATCTCCAGATCCTCTCGTTTGACCCGGCGGGCAGCCAGAATTCCGTTCTTGGCCAGATAATGCTGGGCCGTGACCCCGATGCCCTTCTCGCAGAAGACCACGTTGGCCCCAGCTGAGACTATGGCCTCGACCTGCTCTTTAATGATCTTCTCCTCTCCTTCTTTGAAGGTGGCGAGGTTCTTGGCCTCGGTGATGGTGATCTTGGCATCCGTGTCCAGCTTCTTCAGCTCCAGGGTGCCCTCCAGAAGCATGATCCTGGCGTTCTCGACTTTTTTGGGCATCTCCGGGGTCGTCCGCTCCTTCTCCACCACTATGCCGTAGTTTATGACTGAATCCTCAATTCTTCCGCCTGGGATCTTCACGATCTTGATATTCTCTTCAATGTCCTTGCCTTGCGAGCCTGCCACAGCCAAGGCCGCGTCCACGGAGATCTGGGCCAGCTTTTCCATGGCGATCTCGATGCCTTTTCCTATCATGGCGGTCTGGGCGATCTTCAGAAGCGTCTTCTGATCACCGGAGACGTCTATGGCCATCTCCTGCAGTATCTCCTGGGCCCTGACCTGAGCCTGCTTGTATCCCAGAACGATGACCGTGGGGTGGACATCCAGATCGATGAGGGCCTCGGCCTTCTCCAGCAGCTTGCCGGCGATGATCACCGCCGTGGTGGTGCCGTCTCCGATCTCGTCATCCTGAGCCTTGGCCACCTCTACGATCATCTTGGCCACGGGGTGCTCGATATCCATCTCTCTGAGGATGGTGGCGCCGTCATTGGTAATAGTAGCATCTCCGCTGCCGTCGATGAGCATCTTGTCCATTCCCTTTGGTCCAAGGGTGGTCCGGACGGCCTCGGCTACCGCCTTAGCCGCCAAGATGTTCTTATGCTGCACATCCTTTCCGGTCTCTCGTTTGCTTCCTTCTTTTAGTATTATTATTGGCACGCCGCCTAAACCTGCCAAATCAAGTCCTCCCCGACTTTTTTCCTATTACCAGTTTGAAGTTCTATATAAAAGATTCGCATGATCGCAGGTCTCAATTATATGCAGCGCAGCACATATATAGTCTATATAGAAAGCTCTATATAGCCGCTTCTCGTCTCAAGGGATCTGTGGTGACCTCTAAGATCATCTCCAAGAATCTGAACCTCTGGTATGGGGAAAAGCAAGCCCTCAAGGACATCTCCCTGGAAATTCCTGAAAAGAAAATAACCGCGCTCATCGGCCCGTCTGGCTGCGGCAAGTCTACATTCATACGCTGCCTGAACAGGATGAACGATCTCGTGGACAAGATCAGGATTGACGGCGAAGTCCTTTATGATGATATTAATATTTATGGAAAGGACGTTGACGTGGTGGAACTGCGCAAGCGTATAGGCATGGTCTTTCAAAAGCCCAATCCCTTCCCCATGTCCATCCACGACAACGTCGCCTACGGTCCGAGGATCCACGGGCTGAAAAATATCGACCGGATAGTGGAGCGCAGCTTGAAGGATGCCGCCCTCTGGGTGGAGGTCAGCGAGAGGCTGGACCAGCCCGCTTTGGGCCTCTCCGGCGGCCAGCAGCAGAGGCTCTGCATAGCCAGGACCCTGGCCATGAGGCCGGATGTCATTTTATTTGACGAGCCCTGCAGCGCCCTCGATCCTATATCCACGAGCAAGATCGAGAGCCTCATGGAGACCCTGAAGGACAACTACACTCAGGTGATAGTCACCCACAACATGCAGCAGGCAGCCAGGGTCTCGGAATGCACCGCGTTCTTCTTGATGGGAGAGCTGATAGAGGTAGGAGCGACGAAGCGCATCTTTGAGATGCCAAGAATGAAGAGCACTGAGGATTATATTACGGGAAGGTTCGGGTGAGAGGTTTATGAAGGGGGAGGATGATGAGCCCGTACAGGGAGAGATACCGCAGAGAGCTGCATGAGCTGAAGGATCTGACAGAGGACCTGGCGAATCAGGTTAACTCTGCCATCGACAATTCAGTGATTGCCTTGTGTGATTCAAATGTGGAACTGGCCAGAGAGGTAATAAAGCAGGATGAGAAGGTGGACGACCAGAGCCAGAAGATCGAAAACCTGTGTATGGAGCTGCTGGCCCTGCAGCAGCCCATGGCAAAAGACCTGAGAAGAATCATAGGCGTCCTGAAGATTGGCATAGACCTGGAGAGGATAGGCGATCTGGCGGTGGACGTGGCCAGAGTAACGGCACAATCGAAAGATAAGATCCCGATAACCAAGCTGGAGTACATACCCCGTATGGGGGAGATCGACCGAAATATGCTCACCCAGGCCATGGATGCACTGATGAGGGGCGATGCTGATCTGGCCAGGCAGGTCACCAAGTGGGACTACGAGATAGATGGGCTTTATGTAAAAGCAAGAGATAAGCTGTTGAAGATAATAATTGAGAGGCCAGAGGTGATAAACCAGGGCACATCTCTGCTCATGGTGAACCGACATCTGGAAAGGATCGGAGATCATATCTGCAACATCTGCGAGACCGTCGTCTACATGGTGGAAGCAAAAAGGGAACATCTCAACTAGGGTATTTATGGACACGAGAAAAGTTCAGAGGACCGGCAAGTCAACTTTTATAGTCTCCCTGCCCAAGAACTGGGCGACGAAGAATGGGGTACAGGCTGGCTCGATAATTTACATCCATCAAGGCGATAACGGAGCTTTGACGCTGTCCACAGACCGCTCCGAAAGAGATCTGCGGACGAGGCTGGACATCGGAGACAAGTCAGGAGAGCATCTGGTAAGGGACATAATAGGATGCTATGTGGGAGGATACCGGACCATCGAGGTATTCTCCGGTCATATGTCTATGGCCCAGAAGAAGGATCTGCACCAGATTGTGAACAAACTCATTGGGCCGGAGATCCTGGAGGAGACCATAAACAAGGTGGTCATCCAGGATCTGCTCAGCTCCGAGGAGCTTCAGGCGGAGAAGGCACTGAAACGCATAAGGACAGTGGTGAAATCCATGATTCAGGACTCCCTGTCTGCCCTGCAAAGCGACAACAAAGAGCTGGCCATGGACGTGATCCAGAGGGACAATGATGTGGACAGGCTCAACCTTCTCATCGCTCGCCAGTTCACTGAGGTCCTGAGATCCGGCTCGGTGAGGCAGGAGACCCTTAACCCCATCACGACCTATAACTACATGCAGGCGGCATCAAATCTGGAGAGAATCGCGGACCATGCCCATAAGATTGCAGAGATCGCCAGCAAGTGCAGCAGCCCCCTGCCAGAGGAGCTGAAAGAGGAGCTTTCCAGCATAGAATCCCTGCTGTGCGGCCTCATAGACGACTCGCTATCCTGTCTGCTGCAGACCAACTCCAATAAAGCCAATGAGCTTATCGATAAGATAAGCGAAATTCAGAGACGTGCCCAGGGGATGGCCAACTCCTCTGACACAAAAGATAAGTCTGAGTTGCTGGTCCGGCTGGTCCTGGCGGGCAGCCTGGAGCGCATGCTCGACTACATTATGAATATCGGCGAGCTGACCATAAACCTCTCCCACGCAAACCCCTCCCATCCTGAAAAATCCCGAGGATGAACTCGTTAGATCCCGATCTGGAAAAACGCCTGGTTGAGATGCAAAGGCGAATAGCCTCCCGGGTGGTGCTGCAGGACCATTTCTCGGAAGCGGTAAAAATACAGTACAAAATCAATTTCTAGCGATGGTGTGTTGTTCTATGGCATTTTCTCAGAGTTCATGGGATGCTTGCTCGCTCAGAAGGGCGACAGCAATGCGGATTGGCGGCGCGGATGACAGGCCGGAATCCGATCGAGCGGGATCGCATTCCACAGGGCCGCTCTCCTGGAGCCGCCCGGCCCTGCAGCGCCGATGGCTGCATCCTCGGACATGCCCCGGATACCAGGCCAATCCAGTGAAAGTGATCGCATCAAAAATTCGAGAGATTGCTCTAGCTCTCAGACCAACGGATAACGAATAGATAAAATTGATGACCTTGGGATGGGATTGATAGAATGGCTCTAAGCACCCAAAATGGTTGGAAGGGCTAATCGCCCGTCCCACCTCAAGAAGTTAGCTGAGATTCAGGCTTTTGCACAATCTTTGCATGCTTTCTGCTTATTTCTGCCTGGATTCCTGCCGGGGTCTTTACGTGCCCTTTGGCATTGGCCATTCCCATAGCATATTTTTTCTCGAAGGCAGCCAGATCTCCTTCGAGCTTCCACTCGATCCTGGCCTTCTCACTGCTGTCGAGGAAGGCCTTGCACTTTGCGTCAGGGTTCTTGGACCCGAGACTGCACCTGGAACACTCAGCAACCAACTTGGAGTAATCCCCTTTGGATGCCCAGATGCTCCTGCCCTGCAGGAAGCTGTATTCGATGCTGTTCCTCACAAACTTCTTGAAATCCTTGTACTTGATCTTGGGGTACTCGCTGGCGATGATGACAAACTGCTCGCTCAGGTCCGTGCGCAGCAGCCCGGGGTCATCCGAAGCCAGGACTATTGGCACCCCACGGTCAAAGTAGATCGGGAAGGGATGGTCTTTTCCAGTCACCCCCAGAATTAACTGGTTGCTCACGGGCATGATCTCTATGGCCACGCGGTTCCTGGCCATCTCTTTCAGAATCTGATCGGAGTTCAGCTCCCACATGATATCCACTCCGTGGCCGATCCGTGAGGCTTGTGCGACCTCGACAGCCTCTTTGATGTGGAACCTCAGGTCATCGGTGGGCACGAGCCCGAGATTCAGCTCCCCAGCGTGGAGGGCAATGTTGACCTTGGGATAGATGCTGTGAAGGAATCCGACCATCTTCATCTGCAGGGAATAGTTCTCCCTGGAGGCCCAGTTGTCCTCGGAGCCGTGGAGGCTCACTCCTACCACCAGGCTCGATCTGTTGGCCACGTAGAAGGCCGCCGCGAGCTGACCGAAGACCTTTTCTTTGGACAGCGTCCTGCTACCTGCCAGAAGGTAGCGGATCGTCACATTGCTGCCGGGGTCACCCCTATTCTTCAGAATTCTTAAGGAACCGCTATCCGTATCATTTATATAATCGCTCAAGCTCTGGGCTACGGAAATAAGGCCGTTGTCGACGAGTTTGTTGTAGAACCTGGATAGGTTGTCATCCCACCCCACCGTGCTACCCAGGTTGGCTGCCCCTGAGCCGGCGCCCGTCATGATCTCCTGATACGCCACATTCTCCCGGAAGGCGCTGGACCGAATATCTGCCACCAGGGCGCTGGTATTGCCTGTCGCCCCTCCGAAGATACCGAAGCTGTTGAAGAAATGGTCATGCTTGCTCTCGTCGAGCAAGTTGGAGTCCCTCATGGACCAGCTATCGATTATTTGGCCATACAGTTTCGGATTCGAATAGGCCTCCCTGACTGGCTCTGAGTTAACAGACCCACAGTACTTGCGAGAGACGGTGTAGTTATCCAGGCTTATGCAAAGACCTTCGGCGCTTGACTGATCTATCAGATACTCGGCATAAACAGCTCCCGTCAAATGGCTGTGAATATCCCCTCCCTTGGGCATGGCTAGGAAGAAGGCCCTCAGCTCCTCCGGATTTTGCCTCAAGGCTTCGAATTGAAGTGCGACCTGTTTTTCTCGCGACAGCGCACTGTCCTCCACCTTGTGTCCCCCCGCCAGAAGGATTGAAGCCGAGAGCAGAAGGAAAGCTATCAAAGACGCAACCGCAAAATGTCTGAACCTGCTATGCATCTCAGGATGAATTTTTGCAGCGGATTCTGCCCTTGGTTTCACTTGCACATACCTCAATAATAGTAATAGAATGTAGTTCGTTGGACTGCTATTTAAAGTTTACTCTATTTTTATTTTTTTGATTTCTGAAATCATTTTACCCTGCCGCCGGTTTATGGAGTTTAAAATATTCATAAATTTTTCAAAAAACCAAGCAACTTGTGAGCGATTCTTTGGGTAGCTTGAACTCGGATTCAGAAGCAGGTAGCTCGCTCTCCTGCAGCATCAGGGCCACGGTGGGCAGGACCTCTCGCTCGTCGCCCACGCTCCGGTTGAACAGGATAGCTGGTAGTTCCGGGCAATTGCTTGGGAACTCTCTACCTCACAATTCTTTTGCTGCAGCTAGCCTGTCACTTTTATGCTTCTGGCGGTGACCGTTGGCTCTGGAATGGGAAGGTTCTCTTCTTTCAAGCCCTCCAAGTGGAATACTATAGCTTCCTTCATCAGCTCCACAGTCTCATCTTCCGTTTCGCCGGCCGCTACAACGCCAGGCAGATCCGGGCAGTATGCAGAGTAATTCCCTTCACCTTTTTCGATAATGATCGTATATCTAGTCATCTTCAATCTCCTTTATGCCCGCCTGCTTTAATATACTTTTCAAGGTCTTGGGGTGAAGGTCCATGTCCGGCCGGCCTGCAATCGTAACAAGTCCTTTTTTAGATGAATGCTTGAATTGCCGATGGCTTCCTTTCGTCCTCGTTAAATACCAGCCATCTGCTTCAATGAGCTTTATAACATCCCTGATTCTCATTCTGTCTCATTATTTTAGTGACTGGAAAATGGACTTATAGTTGACGCTCCGTTCGCAGGAAAAAATCCGGATCTTGGCCCTGTATCAACGGGCTGGATCTGAATAGATGGCTGCAAGCGCCAGCTTAGAATGCAGAGGGACTTCCGGGGTGCTCGTTGCCTGCATTCCGGTCGAGGGGGATGGCCCGGACGGCGCACGCCAGCCGGATGCCTGATGGCTTGGAGCTGCAGGACCGGCAGGGATGCAGCTTGGCGGCCTGCTGATGCAAACAGTCTGCCAAGAGCGGCTGGGGGTTCGGCCAGCGCCTGAATCATTGTCTACTCGGCGGGGTTCACTCCAGTTCAATATACGTTGCGAACGCTAATTTGAGTAAATTATTTTCCATCAGGCCCTAAGCTTCAAGTTCGGCGTCCCATTCTATAATGTAACCTCTTGGACCGGACCAATCCTCTTGAATGTCATTCCACCCAGGGCTTTTTAGAGTCTTAGAGCCAAAGAAATCTAATCTATTTTCGCCTTGGAAGTTATCGGGTTGGTCTGTAACCCAATTTGTATAGGAAAATGGTTCTCCTGTAATCCAGGTCCAGCCTCCAGCTGGTTCTGGCGAACCTTCTGGCTGGTATCCACCTAACAATGGCCCATGTACATACGGACTTGTTGTAACTATCCAGTATCGATCATCGCCAGCAACCAAGTTATAGACAAACTCGTTTTCCGCTTCACTCGTTATTGTCACCAGATGCCCGCCTTTGGCCTCAGCAGTTGTATTCGCGGCATCCCATGAAATTCCCTCTGGCACCAGCACTGCTTCATAGTAGTGTCCGTTGCCGCCGGCACTTATGGGCCATTCAACTGCACCTGGGCCTGCGGTTTCCTCTTGAGCCAACACAACCGACATGCAAAACAAAATCAACGTCATCAAAACGAGAACAAATTTTCCTCTAATGGATCTCCCTCCATGTTCGTATATTTGTCTCACCAAATGAAATAGTTTATGTAGCTGGGACGTGCGAGAATCTCATCCCGGCACGCAATCGGGTAGCCTGCAGAACATGACCGCGGCGATCCGCTCATAATGATGAGAAAGCTTTCCGGAGCTAGGAAAAGAGAGATACAGCTTGCTCCATTGCAGCCCATTGCATCCGCTATGGGCAAGATCGGGATGCTCGGGGGACTACTATTATAGGCCCGAGGGCCTTTTGTTTGCCGCACGTGTGCACATTTATAGATCGTAATTGACACTTCGCTTAAGATCCCAAATTTTCTGTGATTCGCAACAAAACTCCTAGGCTATTGATTCTAAAATGTGGTCTTGAGTGTGTCATTGAAAGAATCTCAAGAATCGATATAATCCAAACTGGAGTGAATGAAGAAACTTATTACCTTAACTCCGCATCATGTAGGGAATATGTTTAGTCCAAGCTTAGCCTCTATATCTTTAATTTTTTTGGGAACTTCCATAACTCTTCCAAGCTCTCCGAAATTGATAT
>Ga0315279_10007186_pt1 | contig 13838 bp, 10 predicted proteins | sample YL17G06_20_MG_FD_203694 | JGI IMG/M metagenome (GOLD analysis project Ga0315279, IMG submission 203694) | Sediment microbial communities from Yellowstone Lake, YNP, Wyoming, USA - YL17G06_20 | ecosystem: Environmental > Aquatic > Freshwater > Lake > Sediment | place: USA: Wyoming | collected... | reverse complement strand
GATCTGATTGAACAACGCTAGGATTGCCTGATCCATAGCATTTAGGGTAGCAAGACTGGCCGCCGGCCACAAATCAAAATGCCCCCATCAGGCGCCCCGTCGCTTCACTCTGCGCTCCTGTCGCCGTCCAGGCCGAACATCTTCCGCAGCAGGTCCAGCGACTCCAGGCCGTCGCTTCTCTCCGCCTCGTCCGAGAGGCCCTTCAGGAACGCCAAGGGCTGGTGAAGGACTTTCCTGCACAGGCTTTGGGCGAAGACCTCCATCTCTTCCCGCCGCCTCGTGCCAAGCGCACCGCCGTAGCGCTTCAGCTCCTGCTGCACAAGGCGATCCGCTCGCTGCTGCAACAGCTTGATCGTGGGCACCACCGCCAGCGAGCCAAGCCACCGGCAGAAACGCTGGACTTCCTGTTCCACGATGGCCTCGGCGCGGGGCACTTCCGCCAATCGCTGCCGGACGTTGGCGGAGACCATTCCCTCAAGGTCGTCGATGTTGCAGAGCCGGACGTTGGGGGTGGCCCCAAGAGCGGGATCGATGTCCCGCGGCATGGCGATGTCGATCATCAGCACCGGCCGGCGGCTGCGCTGGAGCGCGGTGCCCAGTTCCCCGGCCTTCAGCACGGGTTCCGAGGCCCCGGTGGAGCTGATCACAAGGTCCGCCCCGTCGATGGCCGAGGGGATCTGGGACATCTCGATGGACTGAACGGTCAACTGCTCCTGGCTGGATGCGTCCGCCTTTTCGCGCCGCGGGCAGTCCTGGGGGATTTTACCGGCGGAGCGGCAGGCGATTCGACGCCGGCGCGGACAGCGGGCGCAATCAGCCTCCGCCAACGGAAACTTTTCCTTGCGCCGCGAGATGACGCTTTGGGCAAGCTGCTGGGCGCGGGAAAGGGTGCGGTTGGCGACGATCAGCCTCCTTGCCCCGGCGCGGACGAGCGCGGCGGCGACCAGCTCCGCCGTCTGTCCGGCGCCGACCAGCAGCACGCACTTGTCCGCAAGTGATCCCAAGACCTCCCTCGCCAGGCACACAGCCGCCTGCGGGATGCTGGCCGTGCCCTGGCCCAGGGCCGTCTCGGTCTGCACCCGCTTGCCCACGCGGAAGGCCGCGTGCATGAGCTTCTGCATCAGGAACCGCGCGGTCCTGGCCTCCAGTGCGAGGCGATAGGCATCCTTGACCTGCCCCAGGATTTCATGCTCGCCGACCACCTGCGAGTCCAGCGACGCCGCCACGGAAAAGACATGCCGCACGGCACGCTCGCCGCTGTGGCGGTAGAAGGCGGAAGGGTCTTCCAGACGCGCCAAGCCTTTGACCTCCGCCAGGTGCTCCAGCAGGTGCTCCGCGGCACCATCCTCGGGGCCGGCGTAGTACACCTCCGTGCGGTTGCAGGTGCTCAGGACCACCGCCTCGGCGAATATCCCCTCGGCGCGAACGGCCTTGAGCAGCTTGAGGACCCCCTCGGGTGCGAGGGCAAGCTGCTCCCGCAGCTGGAGTGATGCCGAGCGGAAGTTGGCGCCAAGTACGGATATCTGCATCGCCGTGCTCGCCCTTTCCTCGGCGGGCCGATTGCGGACCAGGCCGTTTCATAACGCATACGAGTGCAGACCGCCAAACAGCCTGGCCAGGTTGGCCCACAGCAACGTAATTATAATCCCGCCCGCCCCTGCCAGGACGATGGCTGCGTTGAACCGCCGATACCGCCCCCACGTCGCCCGCCGGAAGTGCAGGTAACCAAGGAAGATCAGCCAGGTGGCAAGCGACCACAGCTCCTTGGGGTCCCAGTTCCACCACCTGCCCCAGGCGAGTTTGCCCCACCACCCGCCCAGGACAAGCCCCAGCGTCATCAGCGGGAAACCAAACCGCACCAGCCCGTGGACCGCAAGCTCACGCCGGGTGGCGGCCTCCTCGTTGTCCCGACCAGCCAGCAGCAGCCCGAACGCCTGTCCGGCGGCCATGATCATGATGACGTAGGCCAGCACATATGCGGCCACGTGCGGGAGGAGCAATGGACTCTGAAGCGCAGGAGGCGGCTGGGAAGGGCCTTGGGCGGCAAAGACAAACCCAGCCGGGAAAAGCACCACGAAGCCAATGACGGCATCGAACGCGGCGCTGCCGGCCTTCAGCACCCGCCGGCAGAGCAACGACAGCGGATACACCGCCGCGCCCAGGCACAGGAAGACCCCAAATAGGTTCTGCACCGGCGGGTGGCCGCTTTCATGCCATCGCATCGCCACCGCGGCCGCGGCGGCGATGAAACCTGCGGCAAACAGCACGCGGCGGGCCGTCCTGAGCCTCAGCGCCGACGCAGCGAAGGCCAACGAATACCCCGCCATGGCCACGTAGATCAGCGCAGCGAGGGTATCATGCCCGATCGCCACGTGACTTCCTTCCTGAAAGAACCGACCAGGCCGGGTGAACCCAACAGGCCCAGAACACGCCCATACACAGCAGGATTCCGCCGGCGCCCGCGGGAATCAGCCCCCAGTCCGACACGGCCATCAGCACGGTAAACTGCCCGCCCTCTTCGCCGCAGGCGTACTGGTAGAAGTGATACCCGCCGTGGTGCAGCGGGCTGTTGACGCGAATGGTACCCCCGCCTACGACCTGCCCTGCTTCCAGTATCTCCATCTCGCTTGCGTAGTCCTTGACTCGTTGCGGCGGCGGCAGCAGGTGCAGGCCGACGTCTCCAGCCAGCCCAAACGCCTCGGTCACCGATACCGACGCCCGCGGCTGCTCCTCCGTCGGCGCGAGCAGGACCTGCCTGCGCAGCTCCCCGCGGCTGAGTTCGATCCTCATGGCCGGCGTGGGGGAATTCGCGTCAGCAGCGATAGTGGCCGGCGGAATGAATCGCGCGTGGGGTGTGTACTCGAGCACCTTGCACTTGGCATCGCAGAAGGGGATCTCGATCTCCTGCCCAAATTCCCACCGTACCACCTGCGGGGCCAACTCAAGTCCCCCAGTGCGGTCCATGCTTGCGCGGACCACCAAGTTCCAACGCTGGTCCCCAGGCGGGTAATGCTCGATGCGGAACTGGCGCAGGCGCAGGGCGAAAGAGAGCTTTGTGGTCTTTGTTTGCAGGTCTTTGGCCAAGGGCATGTCTGACTGCTCCCCCTTGCTGAGAACCACGTAGCCGCTGGGGGGCTTGGCGTTTCCCAGGACCGATCCGGCCAGGGCATGGGCCTTATCCGAGCCGGCCAGCCCCCCGATGAGGACCAGTAACCCACCGATATGCGCTACCGCCACAGGCGCGCCGCCGCGACGCAACCTGCCCAGCGCAAGGGCGGCCACAAGAAGCACCGCCAGGAGAACCCAGAAGACCGCCACCGGCCAGGAGGAAAACAGCCGTTTCGCCCCGCCTGCGCGGAGGAACGCCCCGACGATCGAAAGGATCGCCAGCACGCCGATGGCCGCGGAGGCCATCCCCGCGGCCAGGCGGCGCAAGATTACCTTGACCAGCCTGCCCAAAAGTTCGTCCACGCGGGCATCTTACCGCCCCCGCCGGCGCATCAAAACCCCCTGCACCGACTTCTGAGACGTTCGGTCTATGCTCCGCTGGCCCCCCAAGGATTCCGGGCCTGGGGAGCAATAGGCCGGACGGCGCGACATTCCCGATTTGCCGGTCAAGGCGAGTCGTGGATCACGAGCCTCCCGGACCGCGATACCGCTTGAAACGCGCAACTTCTCAGGACATTATGCGATCTTTGCATCCATACGAGCCGAGGCTCGGTGATGCCGTTATTTCAAGATGAGCGGGCTGGCGGTTAGCAGGCCCGTTGTCGAATGGCCGGCTCCAAACCGTCCCGAGCCCGCCAAGGAAAGCAGACAGTGGAAACCCATGCCGTCGTGTTCACGGGGGTTAGCCGAGTGGAGTTCAAGCGGATCGAGATGCCCGAGCCTGGCCCCAAGCACGTCCAGGTGCGGACGGCGTATTCCACCATCAGTGCCGGCACGAAGGGTTGGTGCCTGCGGAACCTCTTTAGCTGCGCGGCGACCCCTTACCCCTGCGTGCCGGGCTACCAGCGCGTCGGGACGATCACGGCCATCGGCTCGGAGGTGAAGGACTGGAGGGTAGGCGAGCGGGCCATGGCCACCGTGGGCAGATGCCCGGGGGAGGTCAGACCCTTCTGGGGCGCTCACGCGGGGGTGATAAACACCCCGGCGTCGGAGATATATCAGATTCCTCCGGGCGCCGATGAGGTTGACGCCTCGGCCGCCGCCGTCGCCCAGGTGGGATACAACGCCGCCTACCGCGCTACCATCGCTTCGGGCGACTGGGTGGTGATCTACGGCGACGGCCTGATCGGCCAGTGCGGCGCGCAGGCCGCCAGAAGCCGCGGGGCAAAGGTCGTTCTGCCGGGCCATCGCGACGATCGCCTTGCCCTGGCCGCCAGGCACAGCACCGATGCAGTGGTTAACACCCACAGGCAGGATGTCGTTGCCGCCGTTCGCAGGATCGTTGGCGCTGAGACAGTACCGGTGTTGATTGACACCGTCCAAACCGAAGAATCGCAGAAACAATACATCGAGCTGCTGCGTTTCCGGTCCGGGCAGATCGTCTACAGCGGCTTTTCCCCGCAGAAGGCCTGGGCGGACATGGCGGTGTTTCACCAGCGCGAATTGACGACTCATTTCATCTCCGGCTGGAGCGGCCAGCGCATGGAGGCGACGCTGGCCCTGATGGGAGAGGGAAAGCTTCGCGTGCGCCCTTTGGTTACGCACCTTGTCCCGGCTTCGCGCGGACCGGAAATGTACCGGATGATCCTAGAGAAGAACCAACCCTTCACCGGCATCACGCTGGATTGGACTGGAGAGGACACATGAAGGTCCTGATCACGGGCGCGTTCGGAATGATAGGCCGGGAGCTGATCAAGGAGTTGGAGAATGCCGGGCATGAGCTGCGGTTAATGGACGTTCTCAGGCCAGAGGATGCCACCGTCTTCGTGCCAGGCTCTTCCGAGCGGGCCAAGGCGCCGGTGCAAACCCGTTGGCCCTGCGTAATCGGGAGCATCATGGACATTCCCGCAGTCGCCAAGGCCGTCGAAGGGATGGATGCAGTGGTGCATCTGGCCGCCGCTCTCACCGGGCTGCCGGAGTTCGGGCCTGAGACCATGCAGCGGAACGTCGTCGGCACCTACGTCGTCCTGGAGGAGGCCCGCAAGACCACCGTCAAGCGATGCCTGTGCGCCTCCAGCATCAACGCCTTCGGGACCTTCGACACGCGGCTCAGCGGCAAGCCGCCCCTCTACACCAGGATGCCGCTGGATGAGACCTTCCATCCGGTCCCGGAGGATTCCTACAGCCTCAGCAAGTACTGCAACGAGCTTACCTGCGCGGCCTTCGCGCGGGCGTTCGGGATCACAACGGCGGCCTTCCGTTTCGCAGCCGTCTGGGGCGATGAGTTCTACCGGAAGTTCCGCACCTCCGGATTGAAGCCTGCCGGCGGCTGGAGCGACGACCTTTATCAATGGGTGCACGTCTATGACATCGTCGCGGGCATCCGAAAGGCGATGGAATGCCCCGACCTTCCCGCCCACGGGGTCTACACGCTTTCCGGCCCGGACATGCGGATTGCGGATTTGACCATGGAGTTTCTCTGGAAGTACCGGCCGGACCTGGCCGAGACGGTCGATCCCCCGCTTGCGGGCAGGGAGCCGCTGCTTTCCATCCGCAAGGCGCGGCAGACCTTCGGCTACCCACCGAAGTACAGACTTATGGACTAGGTTTCCCCAAGAGGCATGTTCCCCCAACAATTGGGCAAGTTGATGATGGTGGTTGGCCTGGTCCTCGCAGGCACCGGGGCGGTTGTCTATCTGCTGGCACGGATCGGGCTTGGCAGGCTCCCGGGAGACCTCTCCTTCGGCGGCAGGGCGTGGCGCGTCTACGTTCCCCTGGGAACGAGCATACTCATTTCGATCCTCCTGACGGCGGCGCTGTGGATTCTCTCTCGCTGGCGGCGATGACCGTGGCATAACGGCGTGGCATGGTTCTGCAAAGCCCCGCAGAAGCATGGCACCGGCCTCAGGCGGGGGGCGCCTCGAGTCCGCCGAAGCGGCGGCGGCGGGAGGCATACCAGACGATGGCCTTGCGGAACTCCTCTTCGGTAAAGTCCGGCCAGTAGGTCTCGGTGATGTAGAACTCCGCGTAGGAGATCTGCCACAGCAGGAAGTTGCTCAGCCTGTGTTCGCCCGAGGTGCGGATGACCAGGTCGGGATCAGGCACGCCGGCGGTGTCCAGCGCCTCGGAGATCGTCCGCTCGTCGATTGCCTGCGGATCGATCTGGCCGCTGCTGGCTTTCCGGGCGATTTGCCTGACCGCGTCGGCGATTTCCGCCCGGGACCCGTAGTTCAGCGCCAGGCACAGGTACATGCCCGTATTGTCGGCAGAGTCGGCCAGGGAGGCATCCAGCTCGCGCAGGACCCTTCCGGGCAGGCGCTGCCGCAGGCCCAGGTGGCGCAGGCGGATGTTGTTGCTCAGCAGCGTCTGACGTTCGCTGGCGAGGTACTCGGCGTAGATGTCCATCAGCAGACTGACTTCCTCCTGCGGGCGTCGCCAGTTCTCGATGGAGAAGCTGTAGAGCGTCAGCGCCTCCAGCCCCAGCCGGACGGACTCGGTGACGATCCGCCGGGCGGTCTCGGCGCCCTTCTGGTGTCCGGCCCCGCGCGGAAGGTTGCGGGAGCGCGCCCAGCGCCCGTTGCCGTCCATGATGATGGCCACCGATCGCGGGATCCGCTCCGGGGGCGCCCCCAGGGCCTTGCGAGCTTCGGCAATGGTCTGGGGGGTGATCGCGCGGGTCACGCCAGTCCCTCAATCGAGGTATGGTGGATGATAGCGGCGTCCCGGTCGGCCCCGACGCTGATCATCCCCACCGGTCTGCCCGTAAGCTGCTCGATCCGCCGGACGTACTTGCGGGCCTGGGCGGGCAGCTCGCCAAATCGCCGGCAGTCGCCGATCTCCTCGCGCCAACCGGGCAGGACCTCGTAAATGCATTCGACGCCCTCCAGCATCGCCGCGTCGAATGACTCCACCGCCCGGCCGTTTCTGCGATAACCCGTGCATATCCTGACCTCATCCAGGCTGGTCAGCACGTCCAACAGCGACAAGACCAGTTCTTTCGCCCCGGAAAGCTCAACGGCGTAGCGGAGCGCGAAGGCGTCCAGCCAGCCGCAACGGCGGGGCCGGCCGGTCGTGGTCCCGTATTCGTGCCCTCGCTGGCGGAGATATTCGCCGATCGGGTTGTCCTGTTCGGTCGGGAACGGACCGGCGCCTATCCGGGAGGTGTAGGCCTTGATTACCCCGACGACCTGGCCGACGGCGCCGGGCGGCACGCCCGCCCCCCCCGGCACGCCGCAGGAGGACACCGACGAACTGGTCACGAAAGGATAGGTCCCGTGGTCAACGTCCAGCATGGTTCCCTGGCCGCCTTCAAAGAGGATGCGATCCCCCGCCGTCAGCGCCCCCCGCAGGAGCGCACCGGTGCTGCAAATCATCGGTGCAAGCCGCCGCCCGCATTGGGCGTACTGCTCGGCGATGGCCGATGCGTCCGTCGGCTCGGCGCCGTAGAGCGCGGCGAGAGTCTTGTTCTTGGTCTCGGCGAGGCGCACGATCTTGCTGGTGAGGCCTTCGGCGTCAACCAGTTCGCCCGCGCGGATGGCGGTGGAGCGACAGGCCTTGTCGGCGTAGCAAGGCCCGATGCCACAGGCGGTGGTGCCGATCTTGCCCCCGCCAAGGGCCTGCTCGGACAGTGAGTCTTGGAGCTTGTGCCAGGGCATCACCACGTGCGCCGCGGCGCTGATGCGCAGGTTTTCCGGCCCCACGCGGACGCCGCGCTTGAGCAGGCCGTCGATCTCCTCCAACGCCACCACCGGATCGAAGACCACGCCGTTGGCGATGACGTTGACCACCCCAGGGCTGAATACCCCGCATGGGATCAGGTGCATGGCGAACTTCTGGCCGGCAATGTTCACCGTGTGCCCGGCGTTCGCCCCGCCGCAGAATCGCACCACGTAGCGACAGGTGCGGGCCAGGGCGTCTACAACCTTGCCCTTGCCCTCATCGCCCCACTGCAAGCCCACGACGGTGACATTCTTTGATGGCATATGGATAACCCGTCCAGCGCCTTGCTCGACGTAGCAGGCGCTGTCAGCATACCCGAAACGGCGTAACGCCTTCAAACACTAACCACGGTGCTTGAAGCTGTTTGGTCTGACGCCCCTTCGCTGCCTGAACCGGCACGGCAGACCGGGATGTGCATTGGCAGCACGAGCGACGGCGTCGGGGTCAATCCTCCTCCTGTTGCTGCCGGCCCGCGTCCTTGGCCCCGCCGGCGGCTGATTTCCGCTGCTGGTAGACAACTCGGCGGTCGTACGTGTAGCGCGGGTCGGTGTGGCGGATCTCGCATGCGAAATGCCACGAACCTCCCCACCAGTCGGGCACTGCCTGCTCGCTGCCCCGCAACGCGGCGGCCAGGTGCAGCAGCGCAAGCGGCTCCACCGCGTTGAAACTGGCGTAGAGAGAGTCCGCTCCGGGCAGGAAGAAGCCGTTGACGAATCGCTCTTTCAGGATGTTGTCGCCGATCCTCCTGGCCTGCTCAAGAAAGGCCGCTTGGCCGGTGATCCTGCGAAGCTCCAGCAGGGCGAAGACGGCCTCGCCGTCGCATCGCGCGGTACCGAGGTCCAGCCGGCAGGCGGCGCCGTCAGGCCGGCCGATATCGCCGAGTCCGTTGGCAAGGGCGATGCGGCGGGCCATCTCCCACATGAACTGATCCCGCGTGGCGTCGTAAGCCAGGACGTATGCCCAGAGGAAAAAGCAATCCGCCTCGGTGGCCTGGAAGGTGGAGCCTTTACGTCCGTAGTACCCGTCGCGAGGCTTGACGAAGCCCGTGAGGTCCAGCCCGTCGGTCAGCATCGGGCGGAAGGCGTTATCGCGGGCGTCGTAGGCGCACTTGCCCAGCGCCGACAGGTCCTCGTGCGCCCACTGGACAAACTCCCTGCCCTCCTCCCCGAGGAGTTCGCCGAGCTTGAGCTGGACCACGCCGCTCATGGCGTACCAGGTGGGCTTGAGGATCGTTCCCTCCAACACCAGGTGCCCGGGCAGTTCCCTCCCGAACTGTTCATTGGCGCGGTCGGGCGGCGGATAACTATACTGGTAGCCTCGCAGGCCGGTGGCGGGATTGCGGGTCTCGACGTACCGCTGGGCCAGCCTCCTGGACCATTCCAGGGCCGGCCTGGAGCCGGTGAGCTTGTAGTACCAGGCTCCCGCGTATTGCAGGTCAATGCCGATGTTGTTGAACGTCCTGCCCTTGCCTTCAAAGAAGACCTTGCCCCCCTTGTAGCTTCGCGTCCAGGGCTTTGTGCGGGGAAAGTCACGGGTGGGGGCGTGCCGGTCCATGTCCAGATTGGACCAGTCGATCACGTGGCCCGCCCATACGGCTTCCAGGTACTTCTTGGTGGCTTGCGGGTCCGCCTCCCACATCAGTTGGTAGTAGGGCAGGAAGCACTTCAGCTCATGCGCCATGGACGGCCTGCCGACCGGGCGGTCGCCCTGGGCGTCGTAGCAGCAATGCCCTCCCCAGTAGATCAGCCCATTGGGCGCGCGCAGGTGGTCGAAGGTATAGCGCAGGGCCTCGACGGCGGCCTGGCGGTACTTGTCCTGACCGGTCAGGTTCGACAACCCCACCAGAGTCCGGAAGAAGACCTGCTGGCTGGTGCCGTTGACCAGTGTCCAGACTTGACCGTCATAGTGCCACTGGACTGGTTGCAGCGTCTCGACGTTAAGCCCGTCGACGAACAGGGGCGTCTGCTTCGGCCCGTAGGCGTCACGGCCGTGAGCCAGGGCCTTGTCGGCGAAGGTCTGGACCGCCTGGAGGTACTTCTCGGCGATGGAATTGGGGGCTTCCTGGCCGCAGGCGGCGTCAGCTCGCAGAACCAACAGGACCGCACAGGCCAACGTCGCCGCGAGTAAAGCAGACTGCTCCATGAATGAGTCTCCGCAATGGGCCGTGTTTTACCTCCGGCCGCTCGGATCGGCTGGCCTGTGAAGACACCGGTGCACAGTGTAGCAGATCCGACCGCTCCGCCCAATACATGGTCCTGAAACCACACAAAACCGCAATGGTGGAGCTTGAAACGTGGAGAGGGAACTCGCATAATCCTTTTCCTTATGGGGTTGCAGTCCCACATGGTTTGCCATGTTGGCATTGACATAGGCGCCGTCAGCGCCACGGCGGCGCTTCTGGTCGAAGGCGACCAGCGCCTGGATAGCCTGGAGGCCAAGGGCTTCACCCCGCTGGGCATGCCTTCGCCCGCCGCTGGGCGGTTCTACCTCAGCAGCTACCGCCGGACGCGTGGCAAGCCCCTGGCCGCGGCGAAGGACCTGTTGGAAGAGATTATCTCAGCCGTCGGGGAGAAGGCCATCCGTAGCGTCTGTTTCACCGGAAGCGGCTCGAAGCTGGCGGCGGCCCGGATGGGCGCAGCGGTGGCCAACGAGTTCAAGGCCGTTGCGGCCGGGCTGGCCGCGATGGGCATCGAGGTCCGAACGGTCTTTGAGATGGGCGGGGAAAGCTCCAAGTACCTGCGCCTGAACCGCAGCCCCGACGGGGGGGGCCCCCAAGCGCGGAATAAGGCGTTGGGGGACCCCGGCTACGGGATCATCGACTACGCCACCAATGGCGACTGCGCCGCCGGGACAGGCTCCTTCATCGATCAGCAGGCCGGCAGGCTCAAGCTTGCCGTCGAGGACGTCGGAGCTCTGGTCCTCTCTGCGGAGCGTGCGGCCCAGGTGGCCGGTCGGTGCAGCGTCTTTGCCAAGAGCGACATGGTCCACGCCCAGCAGAAGGGATATACCCCGCCGGAGGTGCTCCGCGGGTTGTGCAACGCGGTGGCGCGGAACTTCCGCGCGGCGGTGGTCCGTTCGCACGCGGTGGAAGAACCGGTGGCGTTCATCGGCGGGGTGGCCGCCAACGCCGCCGTCGTCCGTGCCATGGCGGAGGCGTTCGGCCTGGACGAGACGCGCCTGATCGTCCCGGCGGCATTCGCGCACGTCCCGGCCGTGGGCGCAGCGGTGACCGCTTCGCGGATGGATTGCCCGGCGGGTCTGTCGCGGATGAATGAACTCCGGGCCGCCAGCGATACCACCGGCGGGGCATTCCCCACCGCGCCGCCGTTGAGCATGGACAACGTGCTGCTGCTCCGCGACCAGGCTGAGCCGTATCACTGGCCCCCAGCCGAGGAGCCGATCGAGGTCTACATCGGCATCGACGTCGGCAGCGTCTCCACCAACGTCGTGGCCATCGACGAGGACGGCCAGGTCGTGGTGGACATCTACACCCGTACGATGGGCCGGCCCATCGAAGTGGTCTCCGAGGCGCTGCGGCAGATCGAGCGGGAAGGGGGCGACCGCTTCGTCGTTCGCGGGGTCGGCACGACCGGTTCGGGGCGCGAACTGATCGGCGAGCTTGTGGGGGCCGACACGATCAACGACGAGATCACCGCCCACAAGACCGGGGCCATGTTTGTCGGCAGGCGCATGCTGGGCGGGCGCGTGCCCGACACGATCTTCGAGATCGGCGGCCAGGACTCCAAGTTCATCTCGCTCCAGGACGGCATCGTGGTGGATTTCACCATGAACGAGGCCTGCGCCGCCGGCACGGGCAGTTTTCTCGAAGAGCGGGCCGAGGAGCTGGACATTGCAATAGAGGGCGAGTTCGCCGAACTGGCGCTATCGAGCAAGGCCCCCATCCGCCTGGGCGAGCGGTGCACCGTCTTCATGGAGCGGGACGTCAACAGCTACCTTCAGCGCGGGGCCGACAAGGCGGACCTGGTCGCGGGGCTGGCGTATTCGGTGGTCCACAACTACATCAACCGCGTGGTGCGCGGCAGGAAGATAGGAGACTGCATTTTTTTCCAGGGGGGCACGGCTTACAACGATGCTGTGGCGGCGGCCTTCGCCGGCCTGCTCGGCAAGGAGATCATCGTCCCGCCGCACAACGGCGTCATCGGCGCCATCGGTGCGGCGTTGCTTGCCAGGGACAAGATGTCAGCCGGCGCCGAGGCCCAGGAGGCGCCTCCGGGCGATGCCGCCGCAGGGGAGCAAGACGCCCCGGCAGGGCGGTACGTCTCGGAGATCCGCGGGGGCCTGTCGCGGCCGTCGAGGCGCATCCCAAGCAGGTTCCGCGGCTACGACGTGTCCAGAATCAACTACGCGCTGCGGGAGTTTACCTGCCGCGGCTGCTCCAACGCCTGCCAGATCCAGGAATTCAACGTCGAGGGGCAGAAGACCTACTGGGGTGACAAGTGCTCCGACCGCTACCGGAAGCGCGCCAAGGCCGCGAACCGGGCGGTGATCGAGGACCTCTTCGCCCTGAGAGCCAAGCTGCTGATGGATGAATCGGACTTACCGCGCGTGGGCGAGCAGGCAATGACGGTGGGGCTGCCGCTGACGATGTTCGCCGTGGAAACGCTTCCGTTCTGGCGAACGTTCCTGGCCGGCTGCGGCTTCCGCGTCGTGCTTTCGACGCCGACCAACACGCAGATCGTCCAGGCGGGGCTTGACACCGTCGTCGCCGAGCCGTGCTTCCCGATCATCGCCGCCCACGGCCACATCGCGGACCTCGTCAGGCGCGGAGTGGACCGCATCTTCCTGCCCAACATCGTCTCCACGCAGACGCAATGGATGGAGACGGAATCCTACCTCTGCCCGTGGCATCAGACGCTGCCCTTCGTCTGCCGGCAGGTGCCGGCATTCCAGCCGCACGCGGTGAGGTTCGTCTCCCCGACGCTGCATTTCCGCGAGGAACCAAGGACCGTCTGCCGCGAGCTTCAGGAGGCCTTCGCTCGCCACGGTGTTCGCCGCCGCACGGTGGAGCGCGCGCTGGGATCGGCCTTCGACGCCCAGGGGAGGTTCAAGTCGGCGATCCTCGCGGCCGGTCGGCGGGCGCTTCGGATGCTGGACTCAGCCCGTGCCGCCGGCATCGTGCTGCTGGGGAGGCCCTACAACATCCACGACGCGGGGATGAACCTCTCGATCGCCGGTAAGCTGCGGGAGTACTACGGCATCAACTGCATCCCCCTGGACTTCCTTGACACCGACCCCATCGACATCCGCGACGTCAACGAGAACATGTTCTGGGACCTGGGGAGGCGAGTCATCGCAGCCGCCAGGATCGTCGGGGGCCATCCCAACCTGCACATCATCTACATCACCAACTTCAAGTGCGGCCCGGATTCGTTCATCAAGCACTTCATCCGCGTCGCATCCGGCAAGCCCTTCCTGTCCCTCCAGTTCGACGGGCACAGCAACGACGCGGGCATGATGACCCGCTGCGAGGCCTACCTGGACTCCAAGGGCATCCTCCGCCCCTGGCGCAAGGAGGAACCCGTTGCACAGCGGGCCTGACTGCCTTGCACCCGTCGGGCCATGTCGATGCGGCAGGGCTTTGTCCTCCCGCGCAACCATTGTCCCCTACAGCTCTTACGGGTGGCGAGATGGAAACCCCGCCACCCTGTTCCCGGTTGTGGAACCTCTGTGGGCCTGGGCGGTTTACCCGGGCCATGAGGGCTTTCTTGGCTTCGTCACTGTTCCTGCCTGTTGGCATCGGCTCGCGGTTTGCACGAAACCGGGGGGATAGTTCAGACCGCCTTGGGCCTGAAAACGCTTGCCAATGCGGGGCCAGCCCGCGTACAATTTACAAGAGGGGCGAATGTAAAGAGAATAGCGCAACTCTGCCCGGACAGGGCCTATCTAAGGAGTGACAGCCGTGCGCCGCGCATTCACACTCGTGGAGCTGCTTGTCGTCATTGCAATCATAGCACTGCTCATCTCGATCCTGGCGCCTTCGCTGCAATCGG
>Ga0315279_10007185_pt1 | contig 13840 bp, 8 predicted proteins | sample YL17G06_20_MG_FD_203694 | JGI IMG/M metagenome (GOLD analysis project Ga0315279, IMG submission 203694) | Sediment microbial communities from Yellowstone Lake, YNP, Wyoming, USA - YL17G06_20 | ecosystem: Environmental > Aquatic > Freshwater > Lake > Sediment | place: USA: Wyoming | collected... | reverse complement strand
AAAGACGGGAAAGGCGTAGAGGAGCTTAAGGCAAGTGTGCTCAAAGAAATCTCATGGGATAATGCGAGAATCATAGTTCAAACCGTGAATGCAAATGGAGTTCTACAGACAATAATGGCCCTACAAGAAAAGAATGTTACCACGATATCGTTGGAGCAGTTTGTCGAGCATTATGAGAAAATAACAGGCCTACGTATCAGCAAGACTCATCTCAAATTTCTCTTGCGCGACTATAGCAATCAAGGGATTATCGAGTATAATCCAGAAATCTTGGACTTGATAATCTTCAATGAACCAGAATACAACCGGTTGAAAACGGACATTCCAATACATGTGATGAAAAAGAATGGCATAGTCACTGTTCAGGAACTGAGCAGCGAGTTCAAAGACAGCCGATTTCTCCCCGTGATAGACGCAATGTACTTGAAATACAGAATTGCAATAGAAAACTTTGAACAAAGGATTTTTCCAGAATTACTGAGTGAGAAACCCATAGAAATCTCTGAAAAGTTCGCCGACTATCTCAAGGAGACGCCTACAAACACCAAGCTCTTGCTCGACCAGAAGATTGACACTGAAAGACTTTTGGAAGCACTTTCGGAACTGAAACTGAGGTGCATAGATGCCTCGAAGCGTTCTGGGTTATTCTCATGGGAGGAAAATGCCCTTATTTACTACAGTTTTGAAAGAACTGGCAATTTCTTCGATAAATTCTTTGTTCGATGTGACTATCGAGTTGGTGGAAAGAAGAAGCAAATCTGTGACAGACTAAATGGCGAGTTTGTTAGTGTTGTCGAGCGGCTTTTCGGACCTTTTGCAGAAGCAACTGAAAGTAGCAATAAAAAAAAAGCTGACTCAACTGAGAGAAGAATAGTCCATGATGTGGCGATATCATACGCAAGTGAACAAATCGAATATGCGCAAAAAGTCGCTGAGATCCTAAGAGTCAAGGGAATCAGGGTTTTCTTTGACAAGTTCTTTGAAACAAAGATGTGGGGAAAAGAACTTGCCGACTATTTGCTGAAGGTCTATTACAAAGAATCACGGTATTGCATGATATTTATCTCAAAAGACTACGTTTCGAAGGCTTGGCCGACATACGAGCTCAAATGTGCAATAGCAAGAAGCATCGAAAGTATGGGCGAATACATCCTCCCTGTGAGATTTGATGACTCAGAAGTCCCTGGGTTGATTCCTACGATCAAATATTTAAAGGCCAATGAGAGAACGCCCCAACAAATCGCAGACATGTTCATGGAAAAACTGAAGGATTGAGAAAAAGCCTTTCATGCCAGTTTGCGACCAAATTGGCGAATACAGAAAGCGCGAATGGAATCACATGAGCAGAACATACTGCCACGTGCTCGAAGCACTCGCTTCTCGTCAAGTCAGGATTGGGTTTTGCTTTCTCCCAAGTTCTCTTGTATGCTGCTGAATTGCTCTAATGCAGATTGAAGGTTCTCGGTTATGTCTCTTGCAAGCACATCTGGAGGAGGCAAGTTTTCGCTATCTTCAAGACTCTCATCCTTCATGAAAGTAATGTCCATGCTTGCTTTGTCTCTTTGAATGAGTTCATTAAAAGTATAAGGTTTGAACCGTTCGGTCGGTTTTCTTTCGTAGCGGTTTTGTGGGTGATAGCATCTTATGAAGTCTTGGAGGTCCTCGTAGCTTAGTGGGTTTGTTTTTAGTGTGAAGTGTTTGTTAGTTCTCAGATCATAAATCCAGAGGGTCTGGGTCCAAGGCTTCTCGCTTGCCGGCTTTTTGTCAAAGAATAAAACGTTTGCCTTAACGCCTTGCGCATAGAACACTCCAGTGGGTAATCGCAGTAACGTGTGCACGTCGCACTCGTGAAGGAATTTTCTTCTTACGGTTTCGCCTGCACCACCTTCAAACAGCACGTTATCAGGTACAACTATCGCAGCTTTCCCGTTGATTTTGAGCAAGGTTTTAACATGCTGCAAGAAGTTCAGCTGCTTGTTGCTGGAGGTTGCCCAAAAATCCTGACGTTCATAGATCAGCGATTCTTTGTCAGTTTTGCCTTCACCGTTCGTTAGGGTTATGCTGCTTTTCTTGCCGAAGGGAGGGTTGGTGAGAACCATATCAAAGCGTGTTCCCGGGTCTGAGATCAGCGAGTCGCCGACCTCTATTGGGTTTGTGTCTCCCCCGATACCGTGAAGATATAAGTTCATGACGCATAATCTGGCTACGCTGTCGACTATGTCTTTTCCGCTGAAGGTGTTGAATCTTAGGAATCGCTTTTGTTCAACATCAAGTTGATAATGATTTGAAATGTAGTCGTGCGCAGATATTATGAAACCGCCTGTTCCGCAAGCTGGGTCGCATATGGTCATGCCAGGTTGAGGTTGCATAACCTCCACGATGGCTTTAATGAGCGGTCTGGGGGTGAAGTATTGTCCTGCTCCGCCTTTGACGTCTTCTGCGTTTTTCTGAAGCAGACCCTCGTAGATTTCACCCTTCACATCTATGCCTAAGCCTATCCAGATTTGAGAGTTGATGAGTTCGATGAGGCGCTTGAGTTTTGCTGGGTCTGGAATTTTGCTTTGGGACTTTCTGAATATGACGCCAAGAAGACCTTTTTCCTTTGCCAACGTTTCAAGAATGTGGCGGTAATGAGTTTCCAGGGCTGTTCCATCTTTGTCTAATAGGCTTCGCCAATCGAGTCCTTGGGGTATTGTTGATAGCTTTTTGAAGGGCGGTTTTGTCTGCTCATCAGCCATCTTCAAGAAAACAAGATAGGTTAGCTGTTCTACGTAGTCACCATAGCTCACACCATCATCTCTCAAGACGTTGCAGTAGTTCCAGACTCTTTGAACTATTGAAGCTGATTCATTTGACATAACGAGACAACTCCAGTTGCTTATTGTTGTTGGCCTTAGGTTTCTTTCGGTCGATATCCCCGAGGCTTTTGGTCTTTTGTTTTGCACTCTCGAATTCGATATGTTCCAACAGTTTTTCTGCAGGCTCGTCGTCTGGGTCTTGAGGAACAAGTCTGCCAGCAAAAGCCCTTTTCAGAATGCTTTGACGCAAGGTTTCTGCTTTTATGAGACTTTGATTCACAACCCCCTCAGTTTCATCGATCACAGAAAAATGAGCCTCAATTTCTTCTATGATTGCATCTTGCTCTGACAGAGGAGGAATCAGAAGCTCGAATTTCTTTATGTCTCTTTGAAACAAGTGTGGTGTAGTACTCCCCGTTATCCTCTTTCTCACCACCTCCTGCATTTTCGGACCCCTTAAGAAATGGAACAGGAATTTCGGTCTGAAAACCTTTCCGCTCCTGATAACTAACAATGAGGAATTGACAGTAGCTTTTGTGTTCAATCCTTGAACTATGCCGACCTTGCCGATTCCAGCCCCATCCTTGACCAATAGAATGTCGTCGTTCCTCAACTGGATCTCAGGGCTTTCTTCATACCTCTCTTCGGTTACATGATAAGAGTCAGACAAATCCACTACTTCTCCCTTGTTCAGATTGTATACGGACAGAAACAATGGGCCCTCTTTCGTGTATTCCTCCGCTTTCAATCCTCTCCAGCCTATCCTCCCTGCGATGAATATCAGATCCTGCAATTTGCCGTGAACCCAGCCTTCAGGTAGTTCTGACAAACTTGAGATTTGCGTTGACGTGTTGAGGGCCTTGTGGTTTTCGCGCCATTTTTGACTCAGTTTTCCTTCAAAGGCATATTTCAAGACTGCTTGGCGGTAACGCTTCAACTGCTTCTTGATTTTCTCAAGCGACTCTACGCCTGCACCCAAATCGGAAAAAAGCTCCTCAATCTTGTTGGCGATTCTTCTCTGCTCGTTGAAAGGTGGAAGCGGGAAAATCAACTCACTTAGTTGTTTCTTCGTAACTCCTGATATTGTAGTTCCACGATGTTGATACTTGAATATTTGAACAGCCTTAGAAAGATAATACAAAGAGTATTCTGGATAGATTAATGAACCATTTCCAATCAACGCTTGACTATCTTGGCTAAAGCACATTGATACGTTTGTGAGACCTACTTTTCCTAAACCTACTCGAGTAACCACAATTAAACTCTTTTCAGGCACTACATGCGTAGCTGAGTTCTGGACCCCACTTTTCGTCACATATTTTCGCGGTGTTATTTCTTTCAACCCTGTAATATCAGCACTTGTTATCCAAGGTATATCTCCATTCCAATATTCGGGAACACAAGTCGCAGGCGTCCCTCCACCAACAATATCATAGAGCTGCCCAATTGTGGTCCATGCCCAATTTTCAGGGAGTCGAGGTAAGCTGTTTTCCGTCACTTTATTAGCACCGTATTTAGTTCTTCCAATAGCTTGTTTAGTTCTTGTCCGAAGAGTTGGTGAGCTTTGACTGCTCCGCCTTTCTGGTTGAAGGGCACATTCTCAAAATCCTCGATTCCAACACTCACCGAAGTGGCTATGTGCTCCTTAATCATGTTAAGCCAATCTTTCTGTTCAGCAGAGAATCTCCTTCCGAGATGCTCCTGTCCGGCAAGCCAGTCGTCGAACCTGCGGTCTACGACTTCGCTAAATGGTTCAAGAACATCATCTGCGCCAATGGCAAATCTCACAAGGGAAATAGTATTTGTCAAGAGTTTCTGCGGACCTGCCCCTTTCACTTTTGACTTCTCAAGTTGTCCATAAGCAAGCCAAAGAAGTTCGGGCGTAAGGCCATATGGTGGTTTCTTGATAGCCTCAGCAAGCTGCTTTATCTCCTCATAAGTTAAATGCCTCTTACCATAGGGTTTGCTGTAAATAATCTGCAAGGCCGTTAATTCATCCTTGTTCTTATCGATGAAATCCTTGAATGACTCAACCATAAGCCGGGCTTTAGATGCTGACTGTGCATCAAAGCCCAAAAAAGTAACCTTGTCCTGACTGATGACATCGATGATCTGCTCGCTCCGTTTCTTTACATCGATAACCGTGTTCCTAAACTTTGGGTCGTCAAACAACGCGCACGCATTCTTGGTTAACTCTTCATAGGCCTTCTTCATCTGTTCCACAGTGGGGTTGTCTGTCTTGAAAAGCGCCTTAGCCGTATCCAACTGTTTGTCAGGGTCAACAGCATCCAAAAGCCCATTGACAACGTTACCTAATGATTTGCCACCAGCAGCAGATGCGAGTTCTTTTCGCTCGTCGTCATCTATTTCCTTGTCCAGACGTGCAAGCCGTCCAGCCAAGGAAGTCAGCGTATCTTCATCTCTAACACCTAAGGCCACGGAGGTCACAAGTTTATCAAAAGGTACGCTGCGTTTGCGCTCCAGGGGACGGGAGTCCGTCTTGTCACTTTCACAAACTCCGACGGCGTCAACAATGACAAATCCAGACTTGTGAACAGCATCGGGAGTAACTGACATCAAATCTGTCGAGGAAAGTGTCCTCGTGCCACGACCTTTCATCTGCTCGAAATATACACCTGACTTGACATCACGCATAAAAAGCAAGCACTCGAGTGGCCGGATGTCTGTCCCAGTAGAAATCATGTCAACCGTCACGGCAATTCGCGGATTGTAGGAGTTTCGAAAACTGGAAATCAAATCCTCAGTCTTCTCGCCAGTCGTTCTATATGTAATCTTTTTGCAAAACTCGTTCCCTTTGCCAAACTCCTCCCTAACAACCCGAACGATGTCCTCGGCATGAGAGTCATCTTTAGCAAAAACAAGCGTCTTAGGAACTTCCTTTCGCCCTGGGAAAATCTCAGTGAAAAGCTTATCCCTGAAAGTCTTGACCACAGTTCTGATTTGGTCGGGAGCAACAACATCACGATCCAACTGGCGACCATCATACACCAAGTCCTCATCCAGCTTCTCCCACCTGACCTTTCTTGTTAGCCTATCCCGTTTATCTACAATGAAGCCTGCATTGACCGTGCTTCCCTTTTGAGTTATCTCGGTAGCAATCCGGTAGACGTCGTACCCAACGTTCACGCCATCTGCGATTGCTCTATCATGACCGTATTCCATGACAAGGTTCTGATTGAAAAAACCAAGTGTCTGCTTAGAAGGTGTCGCCGTCAACCCAATGATGAACGCGTCAAAATACTCAAGCACTTGCCTCCAAAGATGGTAAATCGACCTATGGCACTCGTCTGTAACAATGAAATCGAACATCTCAATTGGGATTTCAGAGTTATAATTGACTTCGACTGGCTTAGCATCCTTGGGAGCAATCTCAAAAATAGACTGTTCCTCAACGGTCGGATCAAGTTCGGGCTCGCCTTTGAGCATGGAATAAAGTCTCTGAATGGTCGTAATGCAAACGCGACTCACAGCATCAATCTTGTTTGACAACAACCGTTGGACATTATAGAGCTCAATGAACCTGCGTCCATCGTCGGGCGTTCGGTACTGTTCAAATTCCTGCAAAGACTGACGCCCAAGCGTATTCCGATCGACCAAGAACAGGACTCGCTTTGCATTCGCAAACTTGATCAGCCTGTAAGTAAACGTGACAGCTGCAAAGGTCTTTCCGCTTCCGCTCGCCATCTGGATGAGGGAACGTGGCCTCGCCTCAGCAAATGACTGCTCCAGGTTGCCAATAGCCTGAAACTGGCAATCTCTCAAGCCTTCTATGGCCAAGGGTGGCAAAGTCTTCAGCCTTGTCCTAAGCGTACTGTCCTGCTCTAACCACTCACGCAGAGTATCAGGCTTATGAAACGCAAAAACTCGACGAGAACGAGAATTAGGGTCACGTAAATCTCTGAAAAACGTTTCAACGCTTGTGCTCTCATAGGCAAACGGAAGCGGGTCCATGGCGTGCGGACAATTTGCAGGAAGACCACACAAATACTTTTCCGTTTGCTCAGAAACGCCGCTCAAAGTAGTGCCTTCGGGCTTAGCCTCAACAACCCCCACAGCCTTTCGATCAACAAAAAGCATGTAATCCGCAAAACCTGTTTTCAACGGGAAATTGCGAACCACCACGCCTAAACCAGAACCAAGATTCAACTCCTTATAGTCTTGAACTGTCCAACCTGCCGCCTCAAGCAACGCATCAATCTTGACTCTGGCCGCGTCTTCAGGTTTCATTATTCCAACTGCCCTTCAAGAGTCTGAACAACCATCGCCCACATCACATGCACTGTATAATGCAACCAAGCCTTACAAAAGGTTTCTCAAATTAACAGTCTGAGCTCACTGAACCACTAAGCCGGAGAGTAACATACAAGGATCGAGCTCGCGCTGCCGTAATGGGACAGAAAGTTCTGGTCGGTACGGAAGATGGATTACAGAAAAGTCCGACAAGCGGCAAATGCACAACGCTATTATCCACGATACCCGGATACTTCTTCCAGTGTTGTTGACAATGAAGAAGGCAACCGCAAAGAAAACAACACTCTTTCACTCAATCAATCGTTCGATACTCTTTCAATATCAGAAAGATTGCGTGGAATTAATAAAGAGAATGTCCGCTTCAAGAGGAAAGGCACTCATATCTATTGCCCCGGGTTACGGACGAACGATAATCATCGCTTTAGCTCTGAAAGAGCTGCTCAAGGAAAAAGGAATCGAGCATGCCTTAATAGTCGTACCCCGAAAAATCCTCGAAGAACAGTTTATTCAGAACTTTGCTCGATATTCCTTGGAAAGTAGCAAATTGGCTTCTCGCTCAGAAAAACACTCAGTGAAGCTGGAAGATGAGCTCAAGAATACATCAGTCGTAGTATCAACCTTAGCAATGTTCAGAAAAAGAGTTTGTGAAGTTGCCCCAGATCTCTTTGATGTAGTCTTTTTCGATGAATGCCATGAGCTGTCTGAAAACGATTGGAAAACAGCTGAGCGACTGAAATCTGCAGTAATTGGATTGACTGCGACCCATCCATCGCTCATCAGTGGAAAAGTACTCTCATTTTTCAACCTGCAAAAACCAACATATTCCTATGGAATGGCATCAGTTAAACTGAAGGAACTCGCTAATGTCTTCATTGGGGCAAACTACAACTCAGATGAGTTGCTAAATGAAGGAAAATGGAAATTCATAAGGCCTCGTGACATCAAGGAAGGACTTGTTGTCAAAGTCAAGACTTTCGCTTCAGACAAGTTGATTGAGAAGAATCGGAAGAAGACCCTGAAAGTTGGAGACATAGTTCTGCAAAACGCTTTCAATTTTGGGAAAATGGCAATAATTCAGGAAAAAGACCTCCCTGCAATGGCATCCACAAATCTGTTTGTTATCAGATCTACAACCATCACGCCAAAGTTCCTCTTTGACCATCTTCAAAGCAAGGTAGTTGCAGCTGCCTTTCGGAAGCAGCTTGAAGATCTTGCGCATGGAACTCCAATTAGACATATCAGTTTGAGAGATGTGCGCGAAATACTCGTTCCGCTTCCGTTTTCTGAAGAGCATCTGTGGAAGTTCGCTGACATCAGACGGTCTGGCAACATTGAAGATTTCATCAAGGCCCGAAATGAGATCGCCCACCTGCGCAGTGCATACGAACTATACTCAGCAAGCGAGGAATAGATCGTGCATCGTGCCAAACCATCACCGCATATGCCGTCAAATGATGTAGTTCTGGCTCGCCTTGACGAATTAGAGAAGCTTGTCCTTCGTTTACTTGAGCAAAAGACAGACGAATCAGAGAGTACTCTAAGGAATGAGGTTGCCATTACCAAAGGTCAAATGAACAAAGCTGAAACCGTGATAGAGAAATGGTTGGGACAGCTGACTGGTAATGTGCTCGCCGAACTTGATTTCACCGATAAAACAACGTTCGGATATTTGGATTCAATACCTAAGAATAGTGGAATACGTATAATCACGTCAAACATGAAAGACGTAGATAAATGCATCAGCAGAGCAGAAAAATGTGCAAGGGATAGGCCACACTTCGAGATTCTCAAGATCAACAAAATACACCAGAGATGGATAGGGTCCAGGGAGTCTTTCTTCATAGATATCGGAACGGACCTGAAGTCCGATGCATTGGGTCACTGTACGCATATTATTAGGAAATTCAAACCCGATATGTTCGTCGAATCAGTGTCGCATTTTGAAACGTTTTGGAACAAATCTGAGGCGGAGCTTAGGAAGATGTATGGAAAAGACTTCTCTAAGCTAACAATCTACCCTCCAAACCAGGATGTTACTGGACAAACGCAGGATTGAGATGGTTAGCATACGCTACTCTGAAATCCTCGCAGGGACATTTCAGTAACGAAGATCAACCCCAAATGCCAAGCCTTTTATGGCGTGTGTCTCCAAAATCAGATCATGAACATTCAAGAGAAAAGGGAAAGAAGTCGACAATTCATTGCGAGTTCTGAATTTACCGTAGCAACGCATACGGTTCTTGCGTTGTTCAATAAAAATGCTCAAAATCTATTGAATGCTGTCAGCTTGGAAGGTGTTCTGCTTGACAGAATCGAGAAAGGTGAAATCGACACTGGTTTGCCTCCTGATGTTTTGATTGAAACCAAGAGTTTTGTTTTGCTTGATGGTCTGGCAAAAATCATGATGCTGGCTGAAGGATTCTTTGCATTATGCGACGCTATGTCAAACCCTGCAAAAGGATACAAAAGTCTTCCGACGACTATGGCACGTTATGATACAAGGGAAGTCAATGATTTTATCAGACGTTTCAAAGACAAGAAGATAGATGTATGGAATCTTTTCCGTTTTCCAAAAATAAGCGAATTACTGATAGAACCTAATGAAGCAGTTTTCATCCGAAGATTGTTTAAAGATAGCTGTAAGGCTTTAGAAGCAACTATTTTCAAATTGATAGAGTTCTACGAATGCAACCGAATTCCATACTATAAGCTGAAACATGGCCTTTCCATTATGGCTGGAATGAAAGTGGCCGGCCCCAAAGAAGGCAGTTACCCTTCGTTACTAATATACGCATTAGATCGCTGGGAAAACAAAGATCCTCCGTGTCTATGCCATAAAACCAAAGATTCGCTTATGCCCGAAGATCTTAAATGGTTCGACACCATTTCAATGGTTCCCTATTGGGCTAATACCTTCAAGAAACATTCAGAAATGATGTTCTCTTTGCGCACAATGATAGAACATCTAACTTTAAACCATCTCGATTGGGCTTCGAATTGCGGAAAAGACTACTTTCCAATGAAGTGGACTTCAGAAACTCAATGTCACGCACAGATTTACTTGCCCTATAAACTGGAAGGTGCCGATAAAGAACTCTATGATCAAGTGGTCCAAAAAATAAGCAATAACATGAACCTTGCAAGAAAAGATTACAATTTTAGCTTCAATATTCCAGGTGAAGTAATGGAAAAGGTTTTCACCTCCTTTGAGAAGAATCAAGTTGCAACCATACGGGGACAACAAGGCGGAAAATCGGTGTCTATTGCTAAAGTGGAGTGATCATTGCAGGTAGCTATAGCGCGCGCCTACACAAACAAAAAGTCGTATTAAGGATCGTTTCGATGGAAATGTTCCACTACTGATAGAGCAAAGGCAACGCCACAAAGTATCGTGATGGACACAGCCCACATGGAGCTTTGGCTCTCGGGAGGAAGTCGAACCTCTAACCAAGCCGCAATCGGCATCAAAAGCAGAAATCGTACCATGAACATTCTGGAAAAAATTGCCGCCTCGCGGGACCGACTTGACGGCGTCAATGGTAGTGCGCTCAATTTCAGGACATTGTAATCGCCTGGGTCGACAAAGAAGACTGTCGCTTCTCTGTAGACAAATCCAATGAATGAGAATGCAACACCTATCACAAACGCCGAATCAGAGAGTGGTCCATTCATGGATTGCATGACAACAGCAAGAATGGCAAGGGAAACGGAGGCGGCTATAGTTGAAACGATAAGTGTTGAACTTTCTCTCGAGGATAGCTGTGAAATCAGTCGCTGGACCCTCAATTGTTCCTTGTCGCTCATGTCGCCCTTGTTCTTTGGATCTGCAGGTTCAGTCCCGGCGCTGTTGCCAGCGTCTTTCGTCGACTTCTTTCCCTTCAATGCTGCCACCACAAGGCCAGTGACGAAAAGGAAGTCAAAGTAGAATATAGCTTCTTGCCACGTAAGCACTTTTGAAGGCGCATATTGATAAAAAGAGACGACAAAAGAGAGAATGAAAAGACCAGCGCCCAGATACAACGTCAAGAAGTCGCTAATACTCAGTCTCTTGAATCTCGCCGAGGCAACGGCCAGGACGAGGAGAATTGTCATGGACGGAAGAAGATAGGCAATCGCGATTCTTGTGGAGTACATTGTTGGAAAACTGAAAGTGATTGTTATTAGATAGAAATCCGCCATATTCTCACATCCATACTGATAGAATCTCTGAGAACTGAGTCCAAGGCTTGCGAGTGTTTGATTGTCCGGCGGTTCAGCAAGTTCCCTCACCATAGGGTGCTCGTCCCATGACCAGTCGCCTCGCATCGAAAACGGAACTATCACCCATGTGTTGTTGATGTCGAGGGTAATTGACATGTTCACTGCTATTAGAAATGAGAGCTCGTAGTGATCAAAGGGAGAGCCGAGGAGAAAGCGTTTTGCATTTAAGCGCCATTCCCACGGCGTGGATACCTTCGCCGGATCGGTTTGGATTTGTTCATAAATCTGCTGATTGCCCGATACGTTGCCGCTCAAAAACCTAATCCCGTCGTTGTAGTCCGGTCTAAGCATTACTGCTTCAAAGCCTTTGACTGCTGGTTCGGATGTCCACATTCTTGCGTAGTAGTTTGAACTGTATACGACCTCTGTTTTAAGGTCAATAGTGAAAACCTGGAATTGAAAGTCCAAACCAAAGGAAGGGTTTTTCGTCTCCTCACTTGCATTTGCAATCTGAATGATGCTCAACACCAGAGCAAGGCAAAGCAAGACGAGCAGTAGCTTCTTCATCAAAAGCTTCCTATTTATCCCTCAATTGTGCATACACTTTATTAGACTTGCCCAAAATGGTCCGTAACTATTTCAGGAACGCGACATCGAGTGTCAGATGAAAAACACTATGATTTCGAAATCGAAGTTGACAGGAATACCAAGCTAAAATGCTTTGATTTCTCGTTGAAGTGTTCTCGCCCAAACATAATCACTGTTTGGATAATGAACAAAATCCTTGGGCAATGGAAAAAGATTGGAAAGGCAAGCATAGAGATCACGAGCAAGACAACGGCACAATGGGCAGACATCGAAATAGGGTCAGATAGAGAGTTCATATTGGGAGACGTTCCCAATCCGGATTACCAGTTTCGTTTGCTCAGAAGGGAAGGCATCGGAAGCAAGACGGTCCAACACGTACTGAGCTATCTCCGTGAACACGGAATCGAGAAGGTGTACGGTGAGATAAGTGAGGTGGACGATTTTGATAGAGCTTCGGGTTTTTGGAAAAAGAACGGCTTCCAAGTAATCCGTTTCGCTGAGTTGAAAGGACTTTCGGTTGCCCATGTTTTCAAAGATTTGAAAGACAAAAAGAAGCATAGAGAAGCCGCTTTCAAGGCATGGACCACTATCAAAAAAGAAAAGCGGCAGAAAGCGGCAGAACAGTCGCAAAAGATAGGCAGATTCATGGAGGCAGAAACTCTCCAACAGTTGAGACACCCGGAAGCAATTCATATCCCACAGAAACCTGAGCTTGAATGGAAAGGAAACCGCATTGTCGTACCTTTTGACAAGACCCCTCCAGACATAGCATGTGGAATGTTTTGGGAATTGAGATGGGCTTATGGATGCCCTCTCAATTGCAGCTACTGTTATCTGCGAGGAACAATGCGAGGGCGTATGAAGCCTCAATACGTGAGAACTGAGCAGGTTTTGAGAGCCTTAGATGAAGCATTCATGCATATACAGGCGCCTGCAATTTTCAATGCGGGAGAACTGTCTGATGCTCTAATGAATCCTGAGATGATGATTCCCATCGTTGACAAGTTTGAAGAACAGAATAAGCACAAAGTCTACTTACTCACGAAATTTGGTGAGAAGAATGTTGAATTTCTCTTAGAGAAACCCAGAAAGCAAGTGATTTGCGGCTGGAGCATCAACGCCCCGGCCATTGCGAACCTCTGGGAGAAAGGCGCTGCCGCTCCCGAGGATAGGATACAAGCAGCAAAAAGAGTTAGCGAGAAAGGCTATGACGTTAGGGTCCGCATAGACCCCATCTTCCCCATAGATGATTGGCGGTCATGCTACTCTGAGCTTCTTGACCAGCTACTGAAGAACGTAAAACCAAACAGGATAATTCTTGGAACTCCAAGAGGTCTGTGGAAGACGATAAAATACGCAGGCGACTCGAATGTCGACTTGGCATGGGTCAAGTTTTTTAAAGAAGACAGTAGTTGGGGGAAGAAATTGACATTTGAGCAGAGAAAGGAGATCTACACTTTCATTCGTAACAGACTGGAGTCAATTGGGTATCCGTTATCAAAGGTGTCAGTGTGCAAGGAGACCGTGCCTATGATCCAAGCATTGGGAATAGACTATAGTCTCAGAACCTGCAATTGCTATGGTAGAAATGCCTTGTGAGCAATGATAGATTCGTGTGAAAACGCTAACTGCAAAAAGTAACAGAACATCCATCGGGATATGTGAGAGCTCTTTTTTTTCTGCAAGTCACACTTGCAATTTTAGGCGGTGACCCTTTCTCCAAATGCTGTAGAATGGACTTCCTGTAAACATATGGCGTCTCTACGACTACGAATTTGTGAACATCGTTTTCAAGAACAGTCTGCCCGCGAAATTTCTGATGAACCATGTCTGCTGCACTCGGAATCCAATGCGGCTTTGTCTCATAGTCTATTAAGAAGACTTGGTTCGGAGTGGTCAGATCAGAGAATCTATATGATCCCGTCCTGTCAACTTTCCACATTGCCTCTTTCATGACTTCAATGCCTCTCCAGGGTTTGGTT
>Ga0315279_10007184_pt1 | contig 13843 bp, 12 predicted proteins | sample YL17G06_20_MG_FD_203694 | JGI IMG/M metagenome (GOLD analysis project Ga0315279, IMG submission 203694) | Sediment microbial communities from Yellowstone Lake, YNP, Wyoming, USA - YL17G06_20 | ecosystem: Environmental > Aquatic > Freshwater > Lake > Sediment | place: USA: Wyoming | collected... | reverse complement strand
GGCGATGAAGAAGAACCAGCCGAAGTCCAGCAGATCGGCCAGGGTCAGCACGGGCTGGCCCTGGCGGGCGCGCTCGGCGGCGCCCGGCTCGGGATAGACCTGGCTGAGCACCTCCATGGCCTTGGGCCCAACAAAGACGCGCGATTGGTTAGAGGCCTGCCCGCCCGCGGCCACGCCGATCAGACCGATGGGGCTCTGGGCCCCTTCCGGCTGGTACTCGGAGCGGAGAGCCGTGGCCGCGGAAACCGTGCCCGGACCCGGCCCTTCCACCGGCGGCATGAACACGACGGCAAAAAACAGGTCCTCGATGCCGGCATACAGGAACGGCCCCGAGTATTTCGTATCTGTCTTGATGCTCTTGTATTCGTGCCGGCCGATGCCGGCCGCGGTGGCGGTGACCACTGTGGCCGTCTGGTGGGCATCGGCCACGGTCTGGTCGCCAAAGCCGCCACGCCAGGCGAGTTGGTGCGCCACCGGGGCTCCCGCGTTGGTCACCTCCGAGAACACCTGGGCCACGTAGCTGTTGTGTTCGAAGCGGAACTCCTTGCGCGCCGCCAGCGTCCCGTCGCCGTACTCGAAAACGACGTTGGCCGGGGCTTGCGATCCGCCGGCCTGCACCCGGAACAGCGCATTGGCCAGCTTGTTCCGCAACTCCTCGTCCTCCACCCAGATCAGAAAGGGATAGCCGAGCCTGGCGTCCGGGCCATGATTGACCAGCTCCAGCGCCTTGCCGCGGGCATCCTGGTAACGCTTTAGCGTCCAGCTTTTGACCAGGGCGCCGCGGTTGGAAAAGACCACCCGGTACAGATCGTTCTCGAGCACGGTTTCGGTTTCCTCGCTGGCCTGCTGGACAGTGGCTGCCGGAGGGGCGGGCTTCTTTCCCGCTTTCCCTCTCGCTTTCTTAGCCGTTTGTGCAGGAGCCTTGGCGCCGGCATCCGCGCCGGGCGAGGAAACAGGCGCCGGAGGCTTGGCTTGCGTCGCGGCCTGCCGGGCGGGCGCCGGAGGCGGGAAGAAGCGGTGCTGGATGGGCACCCACAGCATCAGCACCAGCGCAGAGAGCGCGAAAGCCAGCAGCACGCGCAACTCCATGGGAAAATCTTTCTCTGAAGAAGCCATGGACTCTCTACTTCAATAATCCCCTTAAAACGACCGCTGGATCAACCCAAAGCCTACGGGCCATCAAACCAATTGCGGATTTCAACCGCTGGTGCTTGAAATCCGCAATCCGAGATCCGAAATCCGAAATTATTCCACGGGGTCGTAGCCGCCGCCCCCGAGCGGCCGGCAGCGCCAGAGCCGCTTCATCGCCATCCAGCCGCCGCGCGCCGCGCCGTAACGCTCGACTGCCTCCCGGGCATATTCCGAGCAGGTCGGATAAAACCGGCAGGCCGCGGGCAGCACCGGCGAAAGCATGCGTTTGTAGCAGGCCAGCAAGGCCAGCAGCAGCGGGCGCATCACGGGGCCGGCTCCCGGCGGCGCGGCTGCCGGGCCGCCACCCAGCGCCACAGCTCTCGAACCTGCTGTTCCAGGTCAGGGAAAGCGGCCTCCAGAACAGCGCGCCGTGGATTGAAAACGATGTACCACCCGGGTTCCAGCTCCGGCAGGTTCAACCGGATCGCTTCCCGTAAACGCCGCTTGATGCAATTGCGCTGCGTGGCCTTGCCCAGCGCCCGCGGGGTGGTGAAACCGACACTGCTGCCGGCTGCATCAAGCGGCAAAACAAATGCGGAGAAGAGCGGGCAACTGTATCTCCGGCCGGCCGAATAGACCTGCTGAAACTGGCTGCGCCGCAGCAGGCGGACCCGGCGCGGCCAGGGCCTGCGGGGCGGTTTGGGGCCGTTGGCCGGCAACCGAGCGCCGCGCGGATCCTGGGCGGGCGCCGCAGTCCCCTCAGACAGTGAGGCGCGTTCTGCCCTTGGCCCGCCGGGAAGCAAGTACTCTTCGGCCACCTTTCGTCCTCATCCTGGCGCGAAAGCCGTGGGTCTTCGAGCGCCGGCGCACGTTTGGCTGGTAGGTCCGCTTCGGCATGTGTCCTGGCTCCTCTCTACCCGGAAGATGCGCCGTGGCGCAAAAGAACAATTGTAGGCAGCCATGCTTGGAAGGTCAAGCGCCGCGTCCCGCGCATCCTCGCTAAGCCGCGCTCGGAAAAGGAAATTTAGCGTTTGGACGGCAGCGGCCCGTCATGGTATCTTCTTGCGCCCTGATTGAGGGCATTCGGCGAACCACTCGGCTACAACCAGCTCGTGACCCTACGGCCCGGCTCCCAGGCCGGCGCTTGCGGAACGCTGATGAGCCAGACGAAGAGCTTGCGCAATTCTCCTATTCCCGCCCCGGAAGCTTCCGAAGGAGCAACCGCCCCAACGGTTTACGACTGGGAACGAATCCGCGAGGCTTTGCGGGTGCAGATCGATGAACAGAGTTTTGCTACGTGGTTTGAGCCATCCAGCTTCAGCGGGTCCCACAGGGGAACGCTGTACGTACGCGTCCCCAACCCGACATACAAGGACTGGATCGACGCAAATTATCAGGGCCTGCTGCACGACATCCTCGTCGGACTGGGCCTGCGGCACTATCGCGTGGAGTTCGTCCCGGAAAAGGAGCCAAGTTCGGTCCGCCCTGTTGCCCAACCGCCGCTGGCCAGGCACACCGAGCAGCCGCTGGGCTCGCCGCTGAACCCAAAGCACCTTTTTGCGACCTTCGTCGTCGGGTCCTCCAACCAGTTCGCGCATGCCGCCGCCGTACAGGTAGCGGCCAACCCGGGCCGTTCCTACAACCCGCTGTTCCTGTATGGCGGTGTGGGGCTGGGGAAGACACACCTGATGCACGCCATGGGACACGAGTTGCGCCAGCGGTTCCCTTCCTGGCGGATCATGTATGTCTCGTCGGAGCGATTCACCAACGAGATGGTCGTCTCACTTCGCGACAACATGATGGCCGGCTTCCACCAGCGCTTTCGGGATGTGGACGCGCTGCTAGTGGACGACGTCCAGTTCCTCAGCGGGAAAGAGCGCACACAGGAGGAGTTCTTCCATACGTTCAACACCCTATATGAGAGAGGCGTGCAGCTTGCCTTCTCCAGCGACCGGCCCCCAAAGGAACTTGAGCAGATCGAGGAACGCCTGCGCTCGCGTTTCGAGATGGGACTGAGCGCCGACCTGCAGCCCCCTGACCTTGAGACACGCCAAGCCATCCTCATGAAGAAGGCGGAACTCGAGCAGTTCAAGCTCCCTGAGGGGGTCGCCCTATTCGTCGCCACCAATGTCCGCTCGAATATCCGCGAGCTTGAGGGGTGCCTGATCCGCCTCATTGCATATGCATCCCTCACGGGCGAGGCGCCAACTGAGGCTATGGCCAAGCAGGTGCTTGAAGATCTGCTCGAATCCAGCGAGAAACGGATTTCAATCGAGTTGATCCAGAAAACAGTGTGTGATCACTTTGGCCTGCGAATGCAGGAATTGAAGGCAAAAGATCATTCGCGCCGCGTCGTTCTCCCACGCCAAGTCGCCATGTGGCTGGCCCGGGAATTGACCAAGTGGTCACTACCCGAGATTGCGCGCGCTTTTGGCGACAAGCACCACACCACGGTGCTGCACTCCATTAGAAAGATCAGCAAGCAGCGCCTGGTGGACAAAGATTTAAACAGGACCCTGAACAGGTTATTCGCTTCGCTTGAATGAGCTGCAACGGCCTGTGAAAATCCCCTTGTCAAAACCCTGTTCATGCCGTTGTGCGACACCCGGGCTTTCCACACCCCAAAGACCACAACAGGCGTCCATCCTCAGGGCACAGATTGCACATCTCCATTTCGGCCAAGGGCATCCCGGCTTTTCCTCGTTTTCCACCGCACTACTGCTGCTATTATTGATTTCTTAAGGTCTCTGGTGCAGCAACAGGAGTACACTAGGGACTCGGAGAACGCACAGGGTGCCCAGAATCCGGCCAAGCTGAGGGGCTGTAGCAGCGGGAGAGCCGGCTGATGGAGAGCGGATACGGGTCCCTGTTGCGGAGCGATGAGCACATGGGCACTTCAGTCAAGAGCGTGAGCCAGATGGAATTCACCGTCAATCAAGCTGACTTGGTTAGGGAATTGAGCCTCTCACAGGGCGTGGTTGAGAAGAAGACAACGATCCCGATTCTCTCGAATGTGCTGATTGAAGCGCGGGGTGAAAGCATTGAGCTGACCAGTACGGATCTGGAGATCGGCGTTCGTAGCGCTTGCCCCGCTAAAGTTTTGGCCGAGGGCTCTGTTACCGTGCCGGCTAAGAAATTGTTGGACTACGTGCGCCTTCTGGAAGGTGGCGAGGTCAGTGTCCGGCTGCAGGAGAATTTCTGGGTGCAGATCATAGCCAAGCGCGCCCGAACTCGCATGGTGGGCATGTCGCGCGAGAACTTCCCTGTTCTGCCGCAAACCCCGGACGTGGTCGCCCGTCTGGGCACTGGAATGCTGCTGGACATGATCAGCAAGGTCATTTTTGCCGTTTCTAGTGAGGAGTCGCGCTATACGCTAAACGGGGCGCTCCTGGTGGTGCACCTGGACTCGGTCGCTATGGTGGCCACGGACGGCCACCGCTTGGCTTATGTCGAGGCGCCATACCAGGCTGGTGTGTCGTCGGAAGTCCGTGCGCTAGTCGGCAAGAAGGCCATGGGCGAGCTAATCCGGTTGCTGTCGCAGCAGGAGGACCCCAATTCGATCCTGGAGTTCGGGCGTGACGAGAGCCACCTCTTCTTCCGCACTGGAGGGCGGCTTCTAATCTCCCGCCTGCTCAGCGGCCAGTTCCCGAATTACGAGGCGGTGATTCCGAAGGAAAACAACCGGGTCATCGTGCTTGATCGGGACATGATCAGCAGCGCTTTGCGGCGTGTATCACAGTTCGCGGACGAGAGATCGCACGCCGTAAAATTCCAATTGGCGGCGGGCGAGTTGAAGGTCTCCTCATCCAGTTCCGAGAGCGGTGAATCCGAAGAGACGCTGGAAGCGCAATACGAGGGGGAGGCCATGCAGATCGGGTTCAACGCGCAGTACCTGCTGGATTTCCTCTCCGCGATGGGAACCGGCCCGGTGCGCCTGGAGTTCAAGGATGAACAGTCGGCGGGGCAGTTGCGTCCCGGGGGCAGCGATGCCCCGCAGTACCGCTACATCGTGATGCCCATGCGGATCTAGGCTGTAGACCGTAGGCTGTGGACTATCGGAAGCCTTGAGCCGCGGCCCATGGCCTAGTCGAGGTCGATGTCGCGCGGCGGGGGAGGGCCGGAAGGCTCATCCTTCGCCTTCCTGAAGGCCTCCTCAAATTTCCGTTCTAGCAATCTCACCCGCTTGCGTTCGGCCTGCACGCTGTTCTGAAACTGCTCCTCGCGGTGGCTTTCCTTGTCGCGCAAGGCCTGCGCGGCCTCGGCGAGGTCGGAGATTTGGGGCTGCTTCGGAGGGCTCTGGTGTGAGATGACTGCGCGCAGGTCAGCATCTACTCGAAGGCGCGCGTGGCAGCAGGGACATGCGACATCGAAGGCGCGTGGCCTGCTCATGGTTAGCCTCCCCCGCTGCTGATCCGGGTTTTGGCCGCCAGCACGGCGTCGCGCAGCGACAACACCGTGTTGGCGTGGATGGTAACAGTGTCCGCGACCCGGCGGGCGTAGCCGCCGGCGAGCGTGGCCATGACCGGCAGGCCGCGCTCCACCGCCATGCCGAACACCATGTCGTCGCGCGCGCGCAGGCCCTCGATGGTCAGCCGCAGGCCTCCCAACTGGTCTTCCATGTATGGATCGGCGCCGGCCAGGTGAAACACCAGGTCCGGCTGGAACGAGCAATAAGCCTGGCGCAGCGCGGCGCGCAACAACTCCAGGTATTCGGCGTCTTCGACACCGTCCTCCAGGTTCACATCCAGCGTGCTGGGCGGCTTGGGAACCGGATAGTTGTTTTGCTGGTGAATGGAGAGGGTGAAGACTTGTGGATCGCCGCCAAAAATGGCCGCCGTCCCGTTGCCCTGATGCACGTCTGTGTCAACGATGAGGGCCCTTCGAATGAGGCCGTCTTTCTGCACCCGCCGCACGGCCACGGCTACATCGTGAATGACGCAGAAGCCTTCGCCGTGGTCCGGGTGGGCGTGGTGGAATCCGCCGCAGAGGTTCATAGCCGCGCCCCGCTCAACCGCCAACCGCGAGGCCTGGACGGAGCCGCCCGCCGACAGCCAGAACCCCCGCACCAGTTCCGCTGAATACGGAACTTCCATGCGCATGATTTCCCAGTGGCTAAGCGTGCCGGAACGCAGCTTGCGCACCCACTCCGGCGTGTGAACCAGCAGGATGTCTTGGTCGGAGGCTTCTTGTGGGGCTAGGAAATCGGAAGGCTCGGCGGCGCCCTCGGCCAGCAGCCGCTGGTGGATCAGCCCGTACTTGACGGCGGGAAAAACATGGTCGCCCAGGCTCAGCTCGTAGTCGTCCGAATAGACAATGGGAAACGGCAGCATGGAACCGCTCCAGCCCGATTGTATCAAAACCCGCCGGCATCGGCCGCGCGCCCCTGGGCGGCGCCGCAAGCGGAGGTCATGGAACAAGCAGGGCGCCAAACTCGTAATTTCTGATTACGAATGGGGGGCTGGTTCGTCTAACCACCGAAGAAGATGGCGTAGGAGGTTTCTCATGCGTATCGTAACGAGCGTCCTGGGACTGCTGGCGGCCGTGTTTGTGATGAATTCGCCGGCCATCGTGCAGAGGCCCTAGGGCCGTTTCCAGCAGACCTTATCTGTTTCCGGGCGGGTGCAACTGCGCATCGCCACCGCCGCCGGCTCGATCAAAGTGCGGAAAGGCGACTCCAACAGCGTTCGCATCCAGGCGCAGATCCGTGCCGATTCGCAGGGCGACGCGGCGCTGGTGCGCGACATCGAGCAGAATCCGCCGATCCGCCAGAGCGGCAATACCGTCACCATCGGAACGGAGGTCCGGCGCTGGGACCACGTCAGCATTTCTTATGAAGTGACGGTTCCCGCAGAGACCCGGGTGGAGGCGCGAACCGGCGCAGGTTCGGTTGCCGTCTATGACGTGGCCGGACCGCTGGATGCCGTCAGTGGCTCCGGCTCAGTCAATGCGGAAAACATCGGGGCTCGGGTGGTGGTCAAGAGCGGCGCGGGCTCTATTGCCGTCAGCCGGGCCGGGGGCGAGGTGAACGCCACCACCGGCAGCGGGGCCATGGAGTTGAACGACATCAGGGGCCCGGCCAATGCTGAGACCGGCAGTGGAAGCATCAGCGTCTCGGGCGCCACTGGGCGCGTCCGCGCGCACACCGGCTCCGGCCGCATCCGGGTGGCCAAGGCCAATGCCGACGTGGATGCCAATACGGGCAGCGGCGGCATCGAGGTGGACGGCCATCCCAAGTCCGCCCGCTGGGAGTTGCGCACCAGTTCCGGGTCGGTTACGGTCAGCCTTCCTTCCGGCACCGGTTTCGAATTGGATGCGCACGCCGGCTCGGGCCGCATCAGCACCGCCCACCAACTCACCCGCGCCGACGCCTCGGGCAAGCACGAATTGCGGGGCCTGGTGGGCCGGCCGGATAACCGCATCTTCATCCGCACTACCAGCGGCAGCGTCCGCATCGATTAGGCTGTAGGCCGTGGGCTATGGGCTGCAGGCTGTGGGCCGCCGGCCGTGGGCTGGCTGGGTGCGGCCGCTTCCAGGGCTGGGGCCGCGCCTTCGCGGGTCCCCAAACCCGGAGCCCACAACCCATAGCCCACAGTCCACAGCCCGACAGCCCAACTAAGTTTTTGCGCCGGTTCGACTTTTGCGGTATTCTTCGATATCGAATTCCCCAGTACGGGTGTGCACATGGCTTTCGGCTTAGGATATAACAAGGCAAAGATCCTCGCTGCAGCGCAGAAATCCGTGGAGCAGGGCAAGATCCCCGCTGCCATTCAGGAATACCAGAAAGTCCTCGAAAACGAACCGGGCGACCTGACGGTCTTGAACATCGTCGGGGACCTGTATCTTCGGATCAACAAAGCCGAAGACGCGCTGAAGTGCTTCTACAAGCTGGGGGAAGCGTATTACTGGGGCGGATTCACGCGGAACGCCATCGCCGTGTACCGGCGCATTCTGCGCGTTGATGCCAACGCCATCGACGCCATCATGCGCCTGGCCGAGTGGTACACCCTGCAGGGACAACTGAACGAGGCGCGCTCTCAATACCAGGCAGCGGGCGAGTATTACGGGCAGCGGAACGAGACGGCCAAGTGCGTGGAGGTGATGGAGAAGACGCTTGTGCTGGACCCGGAGAATGTCACGGCGAAGCAGCGGCTGGCACAGATCTATGAGCAGGCGAACCGCCGGGATGAAGCGGCGGCGATGTACCTGTCTGCCGCCGAAGGGCTGGCGGACCGCGCCAAACCGGCTGATGCGGAGAAGCTGCTGGTTCGCGCCCGGGAGCTGGGCATTTCCGGACCCGAGACGGTCGTGCTGCAAGCGCGCATTCAGGTGGATGACGGCCGGGCGCAGCAGGCTATCGAGACGCTGCGGGCGCTGGCCCCCGAGCAGGCCGACAAGGCGGCGCTCAACGTCCTGTTCCATGCCTACAGTTCGCTCGAGGACTGGAGCGGCGCCGCGGGGGTCGCCCGCCGCCTCCTGGACGAGCACGACGATGTGGCGGGGTTGGCGATGGCCTGTGACCGCCTGCTGGACGGCGACCGTTACGCCGAGGCGCTGGAGAACTACCGGCACATGGCCGACCGCCTGATCGCGCAGCACAACACCTCGCCGCTGGTGGAGGGGCTGCAGAAGATCGTCAAGGCCGAGCCCGCCAGTACCGGCGCGCTGAAACTGCTGCGCCACGTTTATCAGGAGACCGGCGAATCCGCGTCGCTGGCCGAAACGTGCGGGCAACTGGCGCGCGCTCACATGGAGATGGGCGAACTGGACGAGGCGCGGGCATTGCTCCAGGACCTGGTTCGCAGCGACCCGGACAACCAGCAGTACCTCCGCGACCTGCGCGGGGTGGAAGCGAAGCTGGGGCAGCCGGCCGCACCCCCGCCCGCCGCCGGCCGCATGGAAGCCGCTTTCGCCGAGGAACTGGTTGCGCCTCCGGGGGTCGTCCGGCAGCCGCTGACCGCGCAGGAACAGGAAGCGCTGAACGCCGCGATTACCGAGAGCGATCTGTACGTTACCTACCGCCAGACCGACAAGGCCATCGCTCCGCTGGAAGCCGTCCTGGCTTCCCTTCCCAGCAACATCATCCTGAACGAGCGGCTGCTGGAGCTTTACGAGCAGGCGCGGCAGTTCGACAAGGCGGCCGCGCGAGCCGACGTGTTGCGAAGCGTTTACGCTGGCGCCGGGGACTCCGAGCCCGCGGCGACATACGCGGACCGGCGCGCCCGCCTGCTGGAGCGGGCCGGCGAGGCTGCCGTGCTTGAGCCATCGGTGGCGCCAGCCGCTGCTCCGCAACTCCCTGAGTTCTCGTTTGCCCCGCCCGTGGCCGAATTCCCGACCGAGCAGGCGCCCGCGGCAGTTGGGTTCGAGGCCGCCGCCCCGGCAGCGGAGCCGCCTCCGGCCGTGCGCGAAGTGGATCTCTCCGACTGGGAGGCGATGCTGGCGGCGCACGACGTTGCGCCTGCCGCACCCCCGCCGCCGACCGTCTCGGATTTGGCCCAGGGCAGCCGGCAGATCGGCGAATACTTGCGGGCGGGCCAGATCTCGGAAGCCACTACGGCACTCTCGCAGTTGCAAGAGCGGTTCGCAGGCGCGCCCGAGTTGGACTCCCTGGCTGAGCGCGTGGTGATGGCGGCCATGGGCATGCCGGTGGAGCCGGCCGCGCCCGCCGCTCCGGAGATGGAGCTGGTGGCGACAGAAGCCCAGCCGGCCCCCGAGGCCAGCTCGACTGTTCAGGAGTTCCAGTTCGGGTCGTTCGGCGAAACCGCTGGCGGAGAAGCGGCCACGCTGGAATGGCCGGCAGCCCCGGTGCCGCCCCCCGAGCCGCCTGTAGCCGAGCAACCGGCGATGGAATCGCAGCCGGCTCCGCTGGAATGGCCTCAGCCGGTAGCCCCGCTGGCAGCGCAGCCCGTCGCCGAGCCGCCGGCAGCGGTGTCCGAGCCGGCGGTTTTGGAGTGGCCGGAGCCGCAGGCCGCACCGGTGTGGCCTGAGCCGGCGCCGGCTCCGATCCCGGTTGCCGAGCCGGTTGCTCCGGCTGCCGCGCCCGAGCTTCAGCTCCACATCGAGGAGCCCCCGGCCGCCGCCGACTTTGAATTGGCCCTGGAAGAGGAACCGGCACCTCCAGCTCGGGCGCCGGTGCCGGCACCGCCAGCCGCTGTTGCGCCGCCTCCAATCGTTCCGCCGCCGCCAGCCGCCGTTGCGCCGCCCCCAATCGTTCCGCCGCCGCCGGCCGCTGTTGCGCCGCCTCCAATCGTTCCGCCGCCGCCGGCCGCCCCCGTCCAGTCGGGTATTGACAGCTTGGTTGGCGCCTTGGAAGAGGAGTTGGCGGACCTAGCGCCCCCGCCCAAGGCGCCTGCCGCCCCGCCACCGAAGCCGCCTGCCGCCCCGCCGCCCAAGCCGGTTGCGGCCCCGCCGCCTGCCCCCGCCGTGCCGGCGCCGCCGCCTGCCGCAGCGGGCGGCGCGCTCGCCGACGTCTTCGCGGACTTCAAGAAGGACATGGAGGAGGAGGAGGCCGGCTCCGAGGCCGACATCGAAACCCATTTCAACATGGGCGTCGCCTACAAGGAGATGCGCTTGTTCGACGAAGCCATCGGTGAGTTGCAGAAGGCCTACCAGACGGCGGAGCGCGCCAAGAGCTATGGCAACTACCTCCGCTGCTGCACCCTATTGGCCCATTGCTTTGTCGAAAAAGGCATGCCGCTTCCCGCCGTCCGTTGGCTGGAGAACGCGCTGAAGGCGCCCGGCCTCGAACACGAGGACATATTGGCCCTGCGGTATGAAATCGGCTCGGCCTACGAATTGGCCGGCAACAAGAAGGCCGCTCTCGACAGCTTCATGGAAGTCTACGCGTTGAACATCGACTACCGGAACGTTGCCGAGCGCATCCGCGAATTGCAGGGGACATAGCGTAGCCCGCCAAATGTGGAAGCGGATCCTGTATTTCGTCTTCGTCCTGTTTGCCATCGAGATGGGACTGTTTCTCGCCGCCCTTCCCTGGTCCTCCTTCTGGGAACGGAATATTCTTGGTTCGCTTTTTCCCTCGTTTCGGCCCGTGCTGTTAAGCAATTATTTCCGCGGCGCGCTCACCGGGCTGGGTCTGATCGACATCTGGATTGGCTTCTCTGATCTGTGGAATTTCCGGGAGAACCTGGCGCGGTTGGAGAAAAGGGAACAGGCGGCGCGCCCGGCGCCCGCGGCGGGGAACGCCGGCCAGGGTGAAGTCGCGCCGCCGCCCCCGGCCCGCAAGCCGTGAGAAAGTTTTCAGTTCTCAGTTGTCAGTTTTCAGTACTGAGAACTGATGACTGAAGGCTGACGACTGATAACTGAAAACTGACAACCGCCTCATGGCTCGCCGCCCCTATCTGTACTACATCACCGGCAGCTCCCAGCTTGAGACGCCGGCCAGCGATCCCCAGCAGCGCGCCGATGCCCTGCTGGACGGCATTGGCGCGGCGTTCCGGGCTGGTGTCGATGGGGTGCAGGTACGGGAGAAGCGCATGCCGGTGCGCGCACTGTGCGCGCTGGTGGAGCGCGCCGCGCGGCTCCCCGAAAAAGGCAGCGGAAAACTGCTGGTTAATGAGCGGCTGGATGTGGCGCTGGCCTGCGGCGCGGACGGCGTTCACCTGCCGGCCGACTCGCTGCCCGCCGGCGCGGTGCGCCGCGTGACGTCGCGCGACTTCCTGGTGGGCGTCTCCTGCCACATCGTGGAGGAGGTGGAGGCGGCCGCCAGAGAGGGCGCGAGCTTTGCCGTGTTCGGTCCCATCTTCGCCACGCCGGGCAAGGGACCGCCGCTGGGTGTGGACCTGCTGCGCGAGGCCTGCGGTCGAGTGGCGCCGCTACGGTTCCCCGTGCTGGCGCTGGGCGGCGTCACGCTGGAGAACGCCGCCGCCTGCCTGGATGCCGGCGCGGCGGGCTTGGCCGCCATCCGCCTGTTCCAGGCCGCCGATGTGGCCGGGATCGTTCGGCAATTGCGATCCGGGCCTTGCCTTCCAGCCGCTGGATCCCGGCTCTAGCGCCAGGGTCGCGATTCACAACAGCAGCACAGCAACACAGGCAGCACTCCAGCCACAGGCGCTTGCAAACGATTTCATTGACTTTGCGCACCACCGGCTGTATGGTTGCCCTAACAATACCGATGCAGGAAGAAACCTACGCCATTGTTGTATACCTGCACGGCCCATTGGCCTGTTTTGTCAATACACTACGGTGCACTCTGGACCCGCAGCACTTCTCGAAGGCGCCACACGTCACAGTCCTTCCTCCGAGGCCGCTGATCATTTCCGAAGGGGCCGCGCTGGAGGAGGCTCGCTGCAGGCTTGCCGACTGGTATCCCTTTGAAGTGGAAACGGTCGGGGTGGACACGTTTCTTCCCCAGAACGGGGTTGTCCACCTGCAATTGGGCTGGGGCGCCGATCCCTTGCGCGTGTTGCACGACACCCTCAACCAGGGACACCTCAGATATGGGGAACCCTTTCCCTACGTCCCGCACATCACCATCGCTCAGGATCTGGATGAACCGCGGACGCAGGAACTGCTGGAGCGGGTCCGGCAGGAATTTCATCGCTACGACGGGCCGCGCCGTTTCCAGGTTGAAAACTGCACGTTTGTGCGGCAGTCACCCGCGGGGCATTGGATCGATCTGGCGGAATTGCAGATCGGCCGCGCGCCGGTGCTGGCCTGACCCACCTGGCAGATCCCACATCATCCGCGGTGAATTTCACGGGGACTGTAAGCCATGAAAATTCTGATCGCCGGAGTTGGAAATCCGCTGCGGGGTGACGACGGCTTTGGGGTGCGGGTAGCGCAGCGTCTGGCCGAGCGCCCCCTGCCCGAAGGCGTTCGGGTGGTCGAAACAGGGGCCTCCGGCCTGTCCTTGGTCCACGAATTTATGGAAGGATACGACGCCTGCATTATTGCGGACGCCGCCGACCGCCAGGGGCCTCCGGGGTCGCTTTACCTGCTGGAGCCGGAGTGGCCGCAGCCGGCAGTGGCATCGGGCCACCCCATCGACCCCCACCAGGTTGATCCTTTGCAGGCCCTGCTGCTGGCCAGCGCCGTGGGCCTGCCGCCGACCAAGGTCTACATCGTGGGCTGCCAGCCGGCCGAGATCCGCGAATTCACCGAAACCTTGACCCCGCCGGTGGAGCGGGCCGTTGACCAGGCCGTGCAATTGGTCGAAGCCTTGCTCGGCCGCATTCTGAACTAGCCTGGATTTCCACGGACAACTATTTGCCTAAGTGCTGCCTTCTGCAATTACGGTGACGTATCGTGCGGCGATGGCCGGCCCCTTTTCTCCAGCCCAGGCGTTTACGCCTGGGTGTCCCGAACCAAATCTTTCTCTTCCAGCCCCGTTCACCCGAATTCGGGTTCACGGGGTTGGGAGGCAGCTTTAGCCCTTGCCTAAAGGCGAGCAAGCCAAAGCCCCTTGAAAGGGGCTGAAACCGGAGATCGCTTTGCTCGGAACTGGCGCCAGGCGGCATCGAAGATCGTCCCGCAGCCGCTGACCGAGGAGCGCGAATCGCCGCTCACTTTTCTTCGGCACCATCGCCTGATCGAGGAACAGATCGCCGGCCAGTACCTCGGGGAGCTGCGCGCGGGCCACAAGAAGGACGTGGTGATCACCAACCGGCTGAAGGAACGGCCCGGTCGCCTGGCCATCTACGGCTGGCACTTCCCCAGCGGCCAGCCCATTCAGCCGCTCACCATCGTCCACGCCGAT
>Ga0315279_10007182_pt1 | contig 13843 bp, 13 predicted proteins | sample YL17G06_20_MG_FD_203694 | JGI IMG/M metagenome (GOLD analysis project Ga0315279, IMG submission 203694) | Sediment microbial communities from Yellowstone Lake, YNP, Wyoming, USA - YL17G06_20 | ecosystem: Environmental > Aquatic > Freshwater > Lake > Sediment | place: USA: Wyoming | collected... | reverse complement strand
TTTAACTCTAATCAACCGATTGAAAAAGATTCTTCCCATATCAAGTATAACTTTAGAAGTCGCTAAGTTTGATATTCAGAAACTTAAAAATCCAGACATAGAAGGTCAAGATTATCAACAAGGAAATATCTATCAGTATCAGAATGTTAGAAGTTACCTGATGGCTAGAGAAAAAGGAAAGTGTCAATTCTGTGGTCAGGATTTTAAGAATCAACCGTCCCATGTTCATCATATTAAACCGAGAAGTCCGAATGGAAATAACCAAGTTGATAACTTAGCAATTTTACACGAGAAATGTCATGAGAAGATTCACGGGGGACATCTTGAAAACCAATTAAAATCTAATGTTAATCCTAGAGATTTATTCTGGATTAAGAAAAAACAATATGTTTGTAAGGGGATGTTTAGTTACGGAAGAAATATTCTTTTTGGAACCGTCAAGAAAAAAGAATATATCAAATTTTCAGAAGTAACAAAAATATTTCATTTTGGAAGTTTTGTATGGAACAGTTTACAGGCAATTCATCCACTACCCTAAAGGGATAGTGGTTTTTGGCTAAGACTTTATAAAAAAAAGGAGCTGATTTATGAAAAGTGTGTTGTGCGTTTGCATAATCGCTTTGATGATCTTACTGAATTCTTTTGATCATCTGTACGCTTTTGATATTCCGTATATAAGGTTTGGAGAGAAAAAAGCTCCTGAAAATACTAACTCAGCTAATGAAATGGGTGATAAAATCACTCAAAAACCCAGTGTTGACTTATTACAACCTTTAACTTTGAAGCAGTGTCTTGGAATTGCACTGGATAACGCTCCCAGTATGAAGGTGGGAAAGATCAATATCGCACAGGAAAACATGAACGTTCAGGATGCACAAGCGAACTATTTACCAGATGTTGACATCAGCGGAAGTTATCTTTTCTCCAAAGACGTTGATTTCGGGTGGGAGAAAGAAAACTACGCATCCACTCTTGATGCTAGTTATGTTATATGGGATCATGGTCAAAGAAAAAGTACACTGGCACAGGCACAAGCTAAAAAAGAAGCGGAATTCAGTCGCTATCGCCAAACCACCCAATCTCTTATGTTTAACGTGATAAGCGGCTATTATGGATTATTGGAAGCTGAGAAATTGATTGCCGTTGATGAGCAACTGCTTGATATATCCAAGCAGAACGTTGAGAAGATTAAAGCATTTATCGAAAAAGGATGGGCAACCGAAGCAGAACTTGCGACAACCAGAGTTCAACAGGCTAATAATGAATTATCATTAATTAATGATCAAAACAAGCTTGATATGGCGAGAGCTAATCTTGCTCTGATTATGGGTCTCGACCCTGAGACACAGATTCAAATTGTTGATGACCCGGATTATGAAGCATACATAAAAACTGGATTAATAGAGACGGAACAGATCGCTCTGGCAAATATGAGGTCACAATCTCTAGTCTCAAGACCAGAATTGGCAGAATTAAAATCGAATCAAAAAATACTTGAACTTGCCGCTAAACTTGCAAAGCTAGAAAGATTGCCTAAAATAAATGCTGAAACTCACTACAATCTAAATACTGCGGACTATCTACGAGAGCGAAATGCTATAAAGAACTATACAGGTTGGGACGTAATGGCGAGGTTAACATTCCCTTTGTTTGATGGAGGACGCTCAAAACGAACGGTTCAAAAAGCCGAGTTTGCCCTGCAAAAAATAAACGATAATAAATATGAACTTGAGCAAAATATCGCTCTCGAAGTGCGTCAGTCATATCTCGATTTTGAACGGGCAAAGAAATCGCTGGACATCACCGCCGTTCAGGTCGAGGATGCCAAGATGAGCCTTGACGTTTCACAGGGAAGATATGAAACCTTGATGGATATTACACTGCTGGAGTTACTCGATGCACAGACACGCTACGCCAGAGCATTAATAAATCGGGTACAAGCCTTCTACGGATATAAAATCGCCAGAAGATCGCTGGAAAAAGCTATGGGAGTTTTGCAATGAAGAAAAAGAAGCTAATAATTATCATTGGAGTGATCGTAGTTGTACTCGCATCGGGCTCATTTGCGACCTTTAAGGTCAGAGGAATGATGAAGCCCGAAAAGAAAGCGGATAGGATCGAGATCGTCAGAAGGGGTCCTTTTGTCGTAAAGCTCAACGAAAGAGGTAATCTTGATTCCCTCGTCAAAGTCGAAGTCAAATCCAACGTTGAAGGCGAAATAGATAAACTCTACGTGGATGAAGGATATGACGTAGTGAAGGGACAGCAACTTCTCAAGATAGACGAAAAGCAGATCAAAGAGGAACACACTCAGGCAAAAGCCAATTATGATGCGGCACAGGCTGAATTGGAGCGTGCAAAAGAGAATTCAGCTTTGAGTATGGATAGACTCAAAAGCGACATACTACTTGCGAAGAACTCTCTGGATTCCTCAAAGGCAAATCTTACAGGCACGATAGCCCGTTCTTCACAGCAATTATCTCAAGCTCGAATCTCTATCACAAATCTCGGAAGCCAGCTTGCACAAGATGAAATCTCACTGAAAAAAACTAAACTTGCTCAGGAACAGGCTGAAACAAATGAAAAAACAGCATTAGCAAAAATGAATAATGCTAAAGATGAACTCGATCGCAAAAAAGACCTTTATGCAAAAAAGTTTGTGCCTTTGCGTGATGTTGAAAACGCTCAACTGGGATATACTTCGGCACAAACCGAATACGAATCTACAGGAAACAATATAAAATCTCAGAAAGAAAGTATACAGAGTCAGGAAAACATCATTGAGAATCGAAAAGCTAGTATACAATCAGAAAAAGATGACATTAAAACTATTGCAGATAGTATAGCAGAACAGAAAAGACAGGCAGAGATTCAGATACAGCAGTCACAAGAACGTTTAGATATTCTGACAAAGAGTGTTGAAAGCGAAAAACAGATCGCTGGACTTGCATTAAAGACCGCAGAAGCAAATAAAGTTCGTGCCCAGAGTTCGTTGAATACTGCTCAACAAAGGCTTGGTTGGACGACTGTTATTGCCCCAATGTCGGGTAGGATTGTGCAATGCAAAGTTGAAGAAGGTGAAATAATCACCTCTGGTAGAACGGCATTTTCACAAGGTCCACCTATCATGGCCATTGCCGACCTATCACAGATGATCGTCAAGGCTCAGGTTCACGAGTACGATATAAGTAAAGTAAAAATTGGTCAAAAGGCAGAGATAGAGGTTGACTCTTACAAAGATGACGTATTTAAGGGCGTTGTAAAAGAAATTTCTCCCAGCGCACAATTTTTAGATAACATTGTCAAGTTTGAAGTCACTGTAATAGTAATAAATTCACCTAAACCGCTACTTCCCGGTATGACTGCTAGTGTTGACATAATAGTAGGCGAGAGAGATAATGTCCCTCAACTACCACTAGAAGCAGTAAACATGAAAGAAACCATAAAGATAAAAACTGATATAAGAAAAGAGATGCTAAACAAGCTCAGGGGACAAAAAGTTGATATTGCTGGTAATAGATTTATTGACAAAAAATTCGGTGGAAAAGTTACAGATATTGCCCCTGAAAAGCCCGGATTCTCAACTAGCGAAGTTACCATAACAATGGAAGGAACACCTAAGGAATTACAGGCAGGAACCAGTCCCAGTGTTGATATAATAATACTGTCCAACGAAGAACGAATTGCCAACGTTGAGGCAAGGATTGAAAGCGTAAGAGAGTATTACGTCAAAATCCCTAAAGATACAGTCATGGGAAGTAAGCCTGAAGAATCACAGGACGAAGAAAAGGTAATCAAAGTCGGAGAGCGAACTCAAAGCAGTATTGAGATACTCGATGGCTTGAAGGAAGGTGACAAGGTTAAGATCGTTCCTATTGGTGAGGAAGATAAAAAGAAAAAGGAGAAGAAAGGCTAATGCTCATCAGAATTGAGGAACTGACAAAAATCTACAGGATGGGAGACGTAGAGGTACAGGCACTACGCGGTATATCCTTTTCCATAGAGAAGCAGGAATTCGTGTCTATAATGGGGCAGTCCGGGTCTGGAAAATCTACGTTAATGGACATACTTGGATGTCTGTCGAAACCCACAAGCGGGAAATATTTCCTTGACGGCATTGAAGTCTCTACCATGTCTGATAATCAGCTTGCTGATATAAGGAATAAAAAGATAGGGTTTGTTTTTCAATCGTTCAACCTTCTTCCTCGCACCACAGCCCTTCACAACGTCGAACTGCCGATGATCTATAGTGGTATTGGTCGAAGGGAGCGAAAGCGCCGTGCTAATGCGGCACTTGATGCAGTGGGTTTGGCAAATAGAACTCATCACAAGTCCAATGAACTATCAGGCGGGCAAATACAGCGTGTTGCCATAGCCAGAGCATTGGTAAATGAGCCATCCATAATATTTGCCGATGAACCGACGGGCAATCTCGACACGAGATCCGGTGAGGAGATCATGGCAATATTCGACAAACTCAACAGCGAAGGTAACTGTATCATAATGGTTACTCACGAAAGAAATATCGCCGAACACGCTAAAAGGATCATATACCTGAAAGATGGAATTATTGAAAAAGACGAGATAGTAAAGTATGTTAGTGATTCAATCACCGAATGAGTTAAAATAGCCTTAAAATCTCTCTTGAGAGGGATACAGGGGTATGTTAAAATATAAAGGAGGATAATATCAGTTTTTTGATATAAAATTTCAAACTCAAAAGGAGGAAGTAGTAAATGAAATCTACAAAAACAAAGTTAGTTCTAATGTGCCTGTGCCTATTCGTCATCGGTTTGGTGTTGACAGGGCAAAGTTCCGCCAAGATAGACAAAAAGAATGTTATGGGGGTATGGCTACTCAATGATGGTGGAGGTGATACTGTCAAAGATTCTTCTCCCAATAAGAATAACGGAACGATCAAAGGAAAACCAAAATGGGTTGAAGGAAAATTCGGTAAGGCTTTGGAATTTGACGGCACAAGCGGTGTTGAAATTATTGATCCAGAAAAATTTAATTTCCTAACATGGACCTATTCCTTTTGGTTCAGAAGCGATAAAGGGGGAGATTATCCCAATCTGGTAGGAAGACAATTTGGTAATGCTCATGGTTGGACTATCCATCTGGATCCCGGTAGAGCTACTTTTAGGATAAGGATTGACTCTGACGGTGGAATAAATCAGGTAAAAACAGTACCTGCCTTGATCGATGGTGAATGGCATCATGGTGTAATAGAACAAGATGATAGTAAAAATAAAAAACTTACTTATTACTATGATGGAGTTAAAGGAGAAGCAACTTATGCAGGGGAATACAAAAACTCAGGCGGATTCATGGTATTGGGTTTGGCGTGTGTTGGTGCTGTCAATCTCAATAATGCGGCAATAGACGATTTTGCGGTTTTTGATACACTCCTAGCTGAAGAAGATGTCTTGTCTATCATGGAAAAGGGATTAGAAGCGATCATTCCCGGAATAATCGCAGTTTCTCCTGAGGGTAGATTGGTTGATACATGGGGACGAATAAAAGAAAATAGCCGATAAAACATTTATCTAAAGTGTAATCGGCATGGTTCATAATATGAAGGTTAAGAAATTAATAGGGTAATAGATTCAAATGGATTCCAGCTTGCGCTGGAATGACAACCACCCGTAAAATGTCATTCCAGCGGGTGACTAAGTAGTCATCACAGGGGTGACTCCCCAGTCATGGGAGGGATGACTCCCCAGTCACGGGTGACTAAGTAGTCATCACAGGGGTGACTCCCCAGTCACGGGAGTGGTGACTCCCCAGTCATCCCACAAATCAAAAAAAATGCATCTAAACCCTTGTCAATTCAGCATTTACGAGTGTAAAGCTGAATCCTAACAAACAATACTTTAACAAACAGTACTTTAACAACAACAGCAGTTATGAAGTTTACTTCATAATTGTTACGAGTTTTTCAGTTAGCGTTGTAGAACATGCTTTAGCTTGTTAAATCGTCAATTAAATTCACAAAACAAGCTGAAGCATGTTCTACTTCTGCCATTTCTGCCCATAACTGAAAAACTCGTATAATTGTGATAAAAAGTGATACAAAAAAGTTAGTAAAATGTTGTTGTTTTTTTTGTCACATATTTGTTAAGTTATCTCGATATATGTTATAGATACGAGTTTTTCAGTTAGCATTAACAAAATCAGTGAAAATCCGTCGCATCTGTGTCAATCCGTGTGCTATTATTAAAATTAATCTGGTTGACCAGTAGATTTGTAGGTTGGGTTGAGGAACGAAACCCAACTTACTAATTGTAACATTAATCACAATGAAAATAGTCGAAAACTCTTTTGTTGGCTTCACAGCCATATTCAGTAATAAACTCAGATCGCTCCTTACAATGCTTGGGATCATCATTGGGGTTGCCGCTGTTATAGGTACGGTGGCTATCGGCGAAGGTGCAAGAACTCTCGTATTGAATGAAGTAGAAAAAGTCGGGGGGCGAACACTGTTTATTGTATCACGACAAGAATGGATCAAAAAAGATGGTAGATGGATGAGGAACCCCAGTCGAGAATATCTTACCCACAACGATGCTTTTGCTGTTGAGTCTCAAGCCACTGCTGTTAAAGAGATCACTCCTGAAATTATTCGTGATACTAACGCAACTGTAGAAAAAGAAGGTCGAAGATATATGCTGGAAGCTACTGTCCCAACCTTTACAGAAAGTCAAAGCTGGTTTTTGGATTACGGACGATTCTTGTCTAATGACGATATGAATACATGGGAGAAGGTTGCTGTTATCGGCGCCAAAGTCTGGGAGGAGATGTTTAGTAAAACCAATCCCATAGGACGTGAGATCAGACTTGGAAAAGAAAGGTTTACCGTCATCGGTGTTATGGAAGAGAAAGGTACTGCTTTCGGTGATCTTGATAGAGACAGAGAGATACTTGTGCCACTTACAACAGCACAGCGAAGATTTGCAGGTAATGATCACGTAGATATATTCTGGGGAAAAGCCAAGAGCTTTGAGCAAGCGGATCAGGCTGTACTTGAAACCAAGACTATACTGATGCGAAGGCATAATGACGAAGAATTCTTTGAAGTTCAGTCCGTGAAAGGCGCTCTCGATCAAATAAATAAGATTATCCTGATCATCAAAGTCATGCTTGGTGGCACTGCGGCGATTGCTCTTGTAGTCGGTGGAGTCGGTATCATGAATATCATGCTCGTTTCTGTAACAGAGAGAACAAGGGAAATCGGTTTAAGAAAAGCAGTTGGCGCCAAGAATCGTGACATACTGTTTCAGTTCCTAGTGGAAGCAGTAATTTTGTGTATTGTAGGCGGAATGATCGGTATTCTCGTCGGATTTGGTCTTGGTACAGGATTAGCAAAAATCATATCGGGGATAATCAAAGAAGCCGATTGGCCTTCAACCGTTTCTATCCGTTCTATTATATTGGCAGTCGGTGCTTCAGCGAGTATAGGCATATTCTTTGGGCTATATCCAGCACGAAAAGCGGCTGGATTAGCACCCGTAGAAGCGTTAAGATACGAATAATAACCGTTATTATTTACACTCATTACTAAATCATGAATGTCACAGAAGGTTTCATAATAGGTTTATCATCTTTATTTAAGAATAAGATGCGCTCCATGCTTACTATGCTTGGGATCATAATTGGTATTTCTGGGGTCGTTGGAACTGTATCAATAGGGTCGGGGGCGAAAAAGCTAGTCTTATCAGAGTTTGAGCGTATTGGTGCATCTAACGAAGTAATAATCTGGCGTAGAGATTGGGTCAGAGTAAGCGGGCAATGGGAGCGAATTAAGAGCAACGAGTATCTGGAAAATGAAGATGCCCTTGCCATTGCCGCTAACTGTCCGGATGCCCGAATCGTTCACACTGAGATTGGCTCAATTGACATCCAGATTAAATATAGGGATAAAGACAAGATTGCCAAAGCAATTGGAACAGTACCAGTATATCAAATCAATAGAAATTGGCTTGTGGATAAAGGTCGCTTTCTGTCTCAAGAGGATGTTGATACTGGTGCAAGGGTATGTGTTATAGGATGGAAAATCTGGGACGAGGTATGCGGTAAAAAAGAGAATATTATCGGGGATGAAATTCAAATTAATGGAATCAGATTTACCATAATCGGAGTGATGCAGGAGAAAGGGAACACAATGGCAACACAGGGATGGGATGAGCTTTCTTTTCTTCCAATCACTACGGTACAGAGACGTCTGACTAACTTAAACAATAGGGTGGGAACTATCCAGATTCAAGCCAAGAGTTTTGATGTAGTTAATAAAGTAGAGAGTCAGGCAATGAAAGTGCTTGCATGGAGACACAATGATGCCTACAAAATCTTTGAAACATGGACAGCCAAGAAAGAGATAAAGAACGTTGAGAAAGTCAGCATGATAATCAAAGGGCTGTTGGGCGGGGTTGCAAGCATAGCTCTCGTAGTTGGTGGAATCGGGGTTATGAATATCATGCTCGTTTCTGTGACAGAAAGAACATGGGAGATAGGTCTCCGAAAAGCTGTAGGAGCCAAACGGCGTGATATACTCCTGCAATTTCTCATTGAATCAGCTACTATCAGTCTAGCGGGTGGTTTAGTGGGTGTTTTTGTGGGAGTGCTATTCGGAGTTGGAGGAGCCAAGCTATTTTCGATGTTTGTAGCAAAAGGAACGAACTGGCCCTCAGTGGTTTCTTTTCAATCTGTTATCGTAGCTACCAGTGTATCATTCATCATTGGTCTTGTGTTTGGAATTTATCCCGCCAACAGAGCCGCAAAACTAATGCCTACCGAAGCATTGAGGCAAAAGTAATAATTGATAATAATGGAATAGTTCAGTTTTTAGAATACATATAAGGAATTGTAACGCTTGATAATTCAATTCAATAACATTTCTGTTTCTTATGGCGATTTGCTGGCACTTGATGATCTTTCTTTGCAGATAGAGGGCGGCGCCGTTGGGCTTCTTGGACCGAATGGTGCAGGGAAGACTACATTTATCAAAACAATTTTGGGACTTCTTACACCAAAGAGTGGTTCAGCAGAAGTCATGGGTATGGATATAATAACCCACAGACTTGACATACGCCAACAAGTTGGATATGTTCCCGAAAGCGATTGCTATATTACTGGAATGAGTGGAGTCAATTTCGTTATCTACATGGGTAAACTGTGCGGCATGCCACGCAAGGATGCAATACAGCGCGCTCATGAGATACTGCAATACGTCGGAATGGAAGAAGAAAGATACAGACAAATAGAAACTTATTCCGCAGGAATGAAGCAGAAAGTAAAACTTGCACAGGCACTTATGCACGACCCAAAACTGTTGCTCCTCGACGAGCCTACTACTGGAATGGACCCAAAGGGTCGTCAAGAAATGCTTGACCTTATAAAAAATATTTCATCAGAGAAAAATATAAACATTGTACTTTCATCTCACCTTTTACCAGACATTGAATACACCTGTCAGGACGTGATTGTCCTGCAAGAAGGCAAACTCCTCGTAAAAGGCAATATCGAAGAGCTTAAATCTACCCATCGGAGGATGTATGAAGTTAGAATAAAGGGAGATAGAAATAGTTTTGTTTCTGCTCTTAAAGCTAATGAAATTGAATGTTTGGAGTCTGAAAGGGAAATATTTAGACTATCTCTACCTGATAACATAGACACTCAAGTCCTGTTTAGAATAGCTTTCGATAACAGAATTCAGATTAGACAGATTATGCCAACTCGATATTCACTTGAGGACGTCTTTACACAGGCTGTCGGAGGTTGATATGCCTATACACGATCAGAGCTATCGTCACTGGGAAGGAAAACTTAAATCACACTCATTCAGGTGGTGGGCAATTGCTTTTGAAGGTCTGAAAGTTGTGTTAAGGCGTAAGCTATTTGTCATACTTATACTTATCCCTGCTATTATACAATTCTTTGTGTTCGGCGGGCTGATCTATGGTGTTAATACTTATGGTGTCTTCGCCAATTTTAATCTGATAAATCCTGAGTTTTTCTTCCGATTTTGTTTTCAGCAAACATTTTTCATTTTGATGATATGCGTATTCGCTGGTTCTGGTCTAATCGCAAATGATCTGAAGAGTAATGCACTTCAGTTGTATCTTTCCAAACCATTGACACGTTTTGATTACATTGCGGGAAAATCAGCAACGATATTGATCATGCTGGAGTGTATAACATTTATTCCGGGCATTCTTTTGTTTTTAGAACATTCCGCTCTCTCTCAGGAACTAACTTTTATCCGTGAGCAATACTGGCTACTGGGTTCGATATTTCTCTTCTCTTTGATCCTGAATGTACCGATCACATTCCTGACGCTTGCATTGTCATCTATAACAAAAAACAACCGCTATTCTGCTATCGTTCTTATGGCTATAATAATCGGCACACCTATTTTAGGAACTTTATTAAAAGTCGTATTCAGGGCAAATTGGGCGAATTACATACAATACTGGTACAATATCAATGCTCTTGGTAAAAATATATTCGGTTTACAGGGAGACTCAACAGCATGGCATTGGTCAGCACCGATCATGATAATTATTACCGCAGTTAGTATATGGATAATGTATAGAAAGATTAAAGGAGTTGAGATAGTCAAATGACGCCGATAATAGAAGCTACCAATCTAAGCAAATGGTATGGTCAGGTGATGGCAGTAAATGACGTATCTCTCTCTGTCGGTAATGGTGTTACTGGTCTGCTCGGTCCAAATGGGGCAGGTAAGTCTACCCTATTAAAATTGATTGTGGGTTTGCTCAAGCCGGGGAAAGGTGAAATAAAGGTTTTCGGAGAGTATGTCTGGAATAATTACAATATCAACAGAAGGATCGGGTTTTGCTATGATCAGGACGCATTCTACGAAAGCATGACCGGATTTCAATTCGTTTATAATATGGCAATGCTGAGTGGCTACTCAAATGAAGAAGCGGGGAATCGCGCTATTAATGCTCTGGAAACCGTTGAAATGCTCGATAATAAGGATAAAAAGATCGGCGCATACAGCAAAGGCATGAAACAGCGAGTTAAGCTTGCACAATCACTTTTACATGACCCTGAACTGCTTCTTCTGGATGAGCCATTGAGCGGTATGGACCCTGTTGGAAGGCAAAGCATTATCAAACTCGTTGAGCAACTGAGTCAACAAGGAAAAACAGTAATCGTTTCGAGTCACATCCTGCACGAGGTTGAAGCCATGACCGATAACATCCTCTTGATAAATAACGGCAGGATACTGGCTGAAGGGAACGTTCACGAGATCAGGGAACTTATAGACAAGCATCCACATAACGTTTACGTTAGCTGCGACAAACCACGCTTGCTTGCATCAATACTGGTTCAATTTGATGACGTTGTAAGTACAACGCTGTATAAAGAAGATGGTGGATTAATAGTCGAAACAGTGAAGCCTGATGAGCTTTATTCACGTCTGCCCGGTATTATTCTTGATAACGATATTAAAGTAGAGAATCTTAATTCTCCCGATGATAATTTACAGGCAGTATTCAAGTATCTTGTTGGTTAGAGACAATAAAAGTTATCGTTCAGAATGTAAAACAAAAAATGGTGGATATGCAGTCAGTGGTTGGCTAGTCTCTTGGCTTCTTCTAATTGTAATCGCTCTTGCAGCGGGTGCGCAGTAATCCGAATAATCGTCAAGGTTATCTGGAGATGAAAAAGATGTGAGGTGAGATTATGACAATTAAAGTAGAAAGCACAGTTGAATATGCAGATAGCGAAAGCTGTACTGAGCTTGGAGGTCCTGCCCTTTCTGCAGACAACGGAACAGTTTTTGATGTGGTATTAAAAAAGCTAGATGATGGCAGATGGCATGCTTGGTGTCCTGTTTTGAAAGGATGCCACACTTGGGGGCATACTCAAGCAGAAGCAATGCTCTATATTCAAGACGCTGTTAATCTGTATATTGAGGATTTAATCGCTTGTGGAGAATCAATTCCGGGCGTTTCTGGAGCTTTCGCTGGTAAAGTGGCTGAACTAAAACCGATAATAAAAGAAAAAGTAGCATGACCAAGAAAGACTCTACCAAGAAAGGCTCTCTCCACAATATTAATGCACGCATGTTAGTCAAAGCATTAGAATCCGATGGCTTTTGTCTCAGCAGAACATCCGGTAGCCATCGAATATATCGGCATCCAGACGGGAGAAGGGTAGTAGTTTCATATCACCATTTACGAGACAACATACACATAGATATACTGTCAAGAATCTTTGATGACGTGGACTGGAGTGAAGAAGACTTAATCAGATTAAAATTAAAGAAAATGTGAGGTGAGATTATGGCAATTAAACTAAAACGAAACAAGCTTGAGTATGTAGCTTTTCAGGTATCAAGTATGCTTACACTAACTACCAAGTCTCAAATAGATGACGAATTCGCATGGCTAAAAGTGTTTACCAAAGCAGAGCGTGAAGAATTCAAGTCTCAGTTATACAACGCAATATCAGATGCCATTAAAGCAAATGAATGGTCTAATGTCAGTGAAACAATTGATTCATGGATCGAGACTGCCGAAATTATCTCCAATAAAAAGCTAATGAAACGTATAAAAAAATCAGACGAAGAATATGAGCAAGGCAAGGTTATTAGATGGGAAAACGTCCAGAAAGAGCTAGAACAGTTGTAGAATTAATGCCATAAAACTTATATAAATTTAGAAGGACTATAACAATGGTAGAAATAGATCAAAGTGGGCAAAGCGATTTCAAAGGTATCTTTCTAAGACCTTTCAAGGTTACATTTAGAATAACTTTTGACCAGACGATAAAAAGTAAGAAAACCATATTCATACTGTTGGTGACATTTCTGCCTGTTTTCATGACGCTGTATTACAGGATTGCTCAACCAGAGCATTTTATTCAACCGCCTTTAGTCCTTGTTCACATAATGCTGTTCTACTTGCTTTTCGTGTCAATTCTGGTTGCTTTGTTTTATGGTAATGCCATGATCGGTGATGAGGTAGATAATAGGACTATCATATACTACTTTACACGTCCTATACCAAAATATACGATTATAATAGGTAAGTTCGTTGCCTATATTGCCAGTGTATTTCTAATCATTATTCCACCTATGCTGATCAGCTTTCTGATTATCGCAAGCGACAAAGAGATGTCAAGGGATTTTGCTATCACAGTAGACACTTTTGCCAGACAGCTTGGGGTGATCCTGCTTGGATTAATAGTCTATGGATCAATCTTCATGTTTTTTGGAACCAGTCTCAAGCATCCCATAATATCTGGATTGTTGTTAGCTTTTGGGTGGGAAAAGATAATGCTCATTGTTCCGGGGTTGATCAGGAAGTTTTCCATTTCTCACTATCTAATTTCTGCATTTCCTATTGATCCGTCAATGCGTACCGCATTAGACGACGTTTCCAAAGGTACAACTTCCAGTCCAACTGCTTCAATAATAACAATAATCATAATCACGATTGTCTTTTTAGGATTATCCATATATACGATATATAATAAAGAATATAAATTTGACTGATCGATATATGAAGATGAATTTACAGGAAAGTGTTTTTTTTGTTGATTTGTAAAATATCAGTGTGTTGGTGCGTCACGAAGTGCAAAAGTATAATGCGTGAATAACGCTACTACCCGTCTCCACGAGTAGTAAGGTGAACTAGACATGCGGTGGACAATGAGCAGTAAACTGTATGAAGCTCTAAAGGAAATGTGGATAAGGCATCAATGTCGAAGATGACCAAGAAGGTCTGCTAACCTGTGGTTGAGTAAGGTTATGTGTAAGAATCCGTGTTTGAAATCTCAATATGATATCACCCAAAAGCGACAACAT
>Ga0315279_10007181_pt1 | contig 13843 bp, 27 predicted proteins | sample YL17G06_20_MG_FD_203694 | JGI IMG/M metagenome (GOLD analysis project Ga0315279, IMG submission 203694) | Sediment microbial communities from Yellowstone Lake, YNP, Wyoming, USA - YL17G06_20 | ecosystem: Environmental > Aquatic > Freshwater > Lake > Sediment | place: USA: Wyoming | collected... | reverse complement strand
TATTTCTTCAAGATAAAAGGAACCAACGTAGTAATAACACAAAGAGGAATGACCGAAAGAATAGCAAGAAAGAAAGTGCAAAAATTGATAGTGAGGACGAGATAATGTTCGGGTTTGGAAAGAAGAATAAATGTGAAAGTTGTCCGATAAAGAAAATTGTTGAAGAAGGAACATTAGCGGAAACAAAAATGAGTGGTTATCTTCAAATGAGATTGGATGGTTTGTTAGAGGGAGTTCACAAACTAGAAGTAGAATATTTGGGGTTGTTAGAGGAAAATCGCCAACTGAAAAAAGAGAATAAACAGTTAAAGGGGAAGGAAGTAGTTCAATTCACTTGAGATGGTTGAAATGTTTGGGTTTGGAAAGAAGGAAAATAAATGCGATAGTTGTCCGTTGAAGCTAGACTTAGAATCAGCTACGTTTGGGGGTTCTCTGAGAGAAAAAGCACTTCACGAACAAGCCTATGCCCTTCAAAATGTTCTTAATCATCTTGAAATAAGGTATATGGAATCGCTGGACGAAAACAAGAAATTAGAAGACGAAGTAAAAAAGTTAAGGAAATTAACGGGGAAGGAAGTAGTTCAATTCACTTAGGTGATTGAATATGAGCGAAGAACAAAGTAAAAAGGAATTAGAAGAGAAAGCCAAAACCATAATGGAAAGAATGTCAGAGATAATCGCTAACGCGAAAGGTGAAGAGGACAAGAAAGCGTTCGACAAACCGATAGACGTGACGTTGAACGCTCTGGTGACTAAGCCAACTGAAAACTTGAAAAGAAAAGCAATTCTGGGATTCCCAACCTACACTTTCATAGATGATTTGTTTCTGGATAACAATGAAAGTTCAATTAAAGGTGTGCCGTGTGGCTCAAACAGCATTCTAGTCGGAATACCAAACACGGGGAAATCTTTGCTTCTGATGGAAATCGCTCTGCGCGTAGCTAACTCTGGAAAGAAAGTTTTGTTTGCTACTTCTGAGGAAATATTCAAAAGTGAGTTTGCGCGGTATGACCTAGAATCACGAATGAAGGAAAAGGCAGACCTCTTAGGACTAGATTGGAAAGTCATAAGCCAAAACCTCTACGTTCTCGATGTCATAACTCACAGTGATTTGCGCGAGTGGACAACTTTCGTGAGCACATACAGAGCGTTGATAGAGAAAGAGGGGATAAGCCTAACGCTAATCGATAGCCTCACACTTTTAGAGGACACACGGGGACAACTCAAATACAGACTTAGTGAACTAATCAAGTACAACCAACGACATGGAATAAACGCGATTTACATTTCACAGCGTAGTGGTGACGACCCAGACAGTATAGGCTCGTTAGCTGGGGGAATTGCCCTTTCACACATTACCGATATAGTTTTCGAGATGGACGCTAAGAAAGTTTCGAGTTGGGACTCAGCTTTGAAACAGGACATTCCGAGCGCGAAACAGGGAATCGAAGTGTATTTCTTCAAAGTTCTCAAAAACAGGCTGACACGATTCAATGGCAAATACATAGGCTACACGATAACCAAAGACGGATTGATAAAAGTTTGAACATGGACTTAGAAGCGCAAGGTTTATATAGGACGATACCCTAATACTAGGTAAGGTTAAGAGAATGCCGAAAATAATCATCTCAGAAGAAATGGATATAAAATTGATAAAGGCACTTATTGAGGGGAAAACAGTAAAAGAACTTTCTGCTAAATATCACATCGACCCCCATATATTTTCTGATTTGAAAAGAGAACATATTCCAGAACTAAAGAAAAGTGGTGTTCGTTGTAAATTTCCAGATAAAATCAAAGTCTTCAATGTAAGAGCAGACACGTCTGGAAAAGTTACTTTCCATATTGACGAATCATTTTTAAAGAAAGCTACAATACAGGCTCAAAAACAAAATAAAACTCTTGAACAATTTATTCGTGATTCAATTCAAAAAATAATTGAGGGTTAAAAATGTCACAACCATTCATTATTCCGAATGTTGGAGAAAAACTTGAGGGAAAACCACATAAAGATATTCGTAAAGCTGTTTCTACGATTTATGGTGACGACCCTCTCTTAGCTGTATTAAGAGAAATTGGTTCCAATGGATTTCAACACGGAAAATCTGCAAAGTTGGCACATGAATATTCTGTTGAAAATAGAATACTAAAAATCATAGATTATGGTGAAGGATGTTCCCTTTCAAAAATAAAATACTTCTTCAATCAAGATTATGGAGAAGGGGGACAAAGTGTTTTCTCGTGGAATCATTGGAGATTAGGCATGATTTGTGTTGCGGATATTGCAGATTTAGACACTATAACGATTAGGAACGAAGACGAAAAATTCATAATACGATGGTCTGGAAAGGACTTGAATGAAGCAACTTTACTATATCGTGGTAAAAATACCGATGGCTTTACGGGTGTAACTCATGAAATAATTCTGAAAGCCACCATTCACCCAACACTTCAACAACTCGAAGATGTTTTGAAACTTATTTGGTATTGGAAAGTTATCCATGAACAAAAGATAGTAATATTGAATGGAACCCAGATAGAATATACAGAATACCAACACCCAGAACTAATTTGTGATGGTGACGGCAAAAATTGGATTCATAACTTTAACATAAAATCTTTGCAAGAGGGCGATATTTGGATAAACATAACGAGCAAACGCCCGTTATGGTTCCCCGATAAAAACTTTCTAGCTCTTTACTTAGAAGGTTACTTCGTATTTTCGGTAAGAGAATTTTTCGGTTCGTTTAACTCAGTTGTCTTTGACAACTCTCTCGATACAGAACTTTTTGAACTTCTTACTGCTGGAAAAATGGTAGTGAAAGGCTTCAAAAGTACAAAGTTTTGGGGAATATTGAACGAATATATTAACAAAAACTTTCTGGAAACTACGCCAACAGATGCAGACAAACAATTATTCTTTGAGGAAATTGCAAAAGACTTTCCACTCATTCCAATAGATGAAATAGGTAAAGAACCAAAACACCGAAAGCAGAAAAGGTATAAATGGCGTATAAAACATAAGGGAATAAAAGTTCCAGAAATTCAAACGAAAAACAGAGATTTTCAAGTAAAAGATATTCATGATGAGAACTTGCCTTTCGTTTTTATATCTATTGAAGGGGAAAAACAGAGAATTATTCTTCAACTAAACGATAAAGAAGAGGACGACAAAACTGTTTATCCACAATTAACGGCTGACTTTCTCGAAGCCTTAAAACGAAATAGGAAAGACAAATACTATTTCTACATTGCTAGAATTACATCTAAGTTACAAAATGGAAAGAAGGAATTCCTAGATAGTGAACAAGAAATTTTAGAGGGTTGGACAAAAGATGATAAGATTCTCAATGATGCACTTAAAAAGCGAGAAGGACGTGAAGGTATAAAACTGAGAAATAAAACTCTTGTTACAAGCATAGACGATGGTTTAACAAACGCGATGAAGACATAACCGCAACCTTTATATACCTCTATTCCCTTTTTCTTTGTTGTGATTAGAGTATGGATTCTGTCGAATTGAAAAGACGGCAATCTTTATCGCTCGATGAAAAAATCAAATTATCGAATATGGCTATTCAGAACTATTATGACTTTCTCGATGGTCATGTGTATATTAGCGTTTCTGGGGGCAAAGATTCTACTGTTATTTACGATATGGTTCGCCGTTTATACCCAGACGTTAAAGCTGTATTTCTTGACACGGGATTAGAACACCCTGAGAATAGGGAATTTGTCAAAACAAAAATGACTAACGTAGAATGGGTTAAGCCTAAAAAGAGTTTTTATCAAGTTCTTCAAGACGAAGGGTTTCCTATTCCGAGTAAAGAACAAGCTAAATTCATAAAGGAATATCAGACAACAAAAAGTGCTTATCTAAAACGAGTTCGCACAGAAGGAAAACCGCGCACGTTCGAGAAGAGATATAAGAAATATCTCAAACAAAATCCGACAACGAAAAGAGAAGAATACTATCAAATATTTCAAGTACAATATCCACAAGAATTGTTAGATGTAAATAAGAGATGTAGAATTTCTAAATGCTGGCAATTTTTGGCAAACTCAAAATATAGATGTTCTGATAAATGTTGTGACATCTTGAAGAAAAATCCAGCAAAAAGTTTCGGAAAGAAATTTGGGTTGTTCCCAATTACAGGAGAAATGGCTGTCGATTCCACTAGCCGAAGAAGATTATATTTGAAAAATGGGTGCAATGCGTTGTCAAGTGGAAAAATAAAATCTACACCTTTAGGATTCTGGACAGAAAAAGACGCATGGGAATATATCAAGAGATTTAATCTTCCTTTCTCAGATGCCTATAAACACGGGTTAGAAAGAACAGGTTGTATGTTTTGTTTGTTCGGTATTACACAAGATAAAAAGGGGCAAGAACGATTCAAAATAATGCAACAATATCACCCAGAACTTTACAAGTATTGTATGGAAAAATTAGGGATAAAAGACCTTCTGGATTTTGTGAAAGCGAACGGCATAAAGATTGATTATTGATTGGCACAAGGCGTGTTGTCTGCTGGTGCATTTTTCTCACTTTTTTAATCAGATGATTAACTGCCTCTAAACGAGCATGGTTGTTCTAGGGGAAGGTTTATTAGGGACGCTGTTATAGTATAGGGTAAAGTGACTGAGATGAACACGAAATACATAAAGTCTGGAACATATGTTGATATTGCCGTGACTACTGACCGTTCTGGAAGAACGAGTATAGTCGTTAATGGCACGAACGGACTTCTTGTTGACGTTGAACTTCCAGCAAAGACGGGCGAATTCAAAGACCTTTTCAATCCAACAGTCAAAGTAAGCAAAGAAATAGAAGTCGAGAAACAGGCGTGAATAAAATGGAAAAGAAAGTAATTGGCTACACAATTCAGCGTGGAAAACTCTGTGAAATCGTGGAGAAAGACAACGAAATAATCGTTGAAGAAACAAAAACTGAATGTGATGAGTAATGAACAAGAAACAATTTGCCTTTATCCTTTGTGGAATATGGGGCATAATATCTTGGATTCTAGCCTTCTTTGCTAAGGATGCACAAGTAGAATACGTTGCTGGACTACTTGGACTAGGATTAGAAATTGCTGGCTTCTGTGTCGGATTTTACCTACTTCTCGTAACCATTGTGTTCGGAATAATTGCAATCTACGAAAAACTGAGTGATGACTAAAATGGAAGCAAGAAAACAGAAACTTCTTGACGAATTGGCGAAAGTTGAGAAATTCCAGAAGGAAGCAAAGAAACTCAGAACTCTTAGCTCTTTCACAGCCGAAGAGAAGGTAGCTTACTTCGATAAGGTCTATGAGTTTGCCAAAAACGTCATGGACGAAAAACTCTCTGGAAAGTGGTGCGAAGATAACGACAACAGCCACTACGCTTTTGAGTTGGTTATGGAAATCTTCGGAAAAGACATCTGGAAACTCTATAACGCGAGTTGATTGAAATGAACACAAAACATATAGGATTCTGGAAATGGCTCTACGAGACAATTAAAGACGGAGCTAGAGATGCCTTAATCATGTCGTCATTGATTGGGGAATTAGGTCTTGCTATTATGTCTCTTGTCTTTGGCATAAGGGAACCTCTAGTATTTGTTGGTGTTCCCGTTGGAATATTGCTGTTTCTTTACGCAGTATATCAAATCAACGAAAACGCTCCCTCTACTGAGTGATTGAAATGAAATGTCCTCAATGTGGAAATCCAAAAGTTGCGTATAAGGTTTCTCACAGCAAACGCTCAAGAGAAACAAGAATAGCTGGAAAGCAGAATGAGGCACGAACCGATTTTACAGTCGAATGTGACAAGTGCGGATTCAAAGGGGAGATACGATAATGGCACACGTTAGACTTAGAGATAGGGGAACCCCGAAGGGCGAAATCGAATGCCAAATAGGGGAAACAGTTAACCCAAAAAAGGTTTGTCCGAAATGCGGTTATGCCACGGGTTGTCCCAATTATGAGGCTTGGCTTGAAGAAGAAGACGAATACGCGCCGTGCATAGAAGCTGAAAAATTGATAATCGAAAAGAGGGGCAAAAACGACCCGAATCAAGTAGCAGAAAAGCGTAGACGAATGAGAGCCGAAGTTCGCAAAGCTGTCGCAAAACACGATGAGGAAGACCAATTTAAACCCGACCTAGATGCAGAGTTCAAAATGGACGATAGCCATAAATCTGTTCACGGAAATGGCAAAAGCAAGTGGTGTCCTTATTGCATGTTAATCAGACTGAAAAGAAAATTGAAACGTCAATATCAACAACTCAAAGTTTGGTTTGACAGCCACAGACTAATAGCATGGAGCTATGAGTAAAATGAACGAATGTAGAGAACATCATTGGGGTTCTGACGGGCGATGCTCAATTTGCAGTATGCAAGCTAGATATTACGGCGAAGGTATGGGAAATTTGAGAGCTTGGTCGAAAAGAGAAATCGTTGGCGATAAGGCTCACTACGAAAGTTGTCTTGAATCTATGAAGTGTCACCCTCACGTTCATTGGTTACATACATCTCACATAATGTTGCCAACCGATAAATCTCCACTAGCACAACTCTATGACATGGAAGGAATGCAATGAGCAAACTTAACAAGTTCAAATACTACTACAGAAACTTCTATAAGTGGCTTAAAGAACACGCCAATTCATTTCATAGGGTTCTTTGTTTCTTTGGTATTCATACTAAGACAGAATATTTCTATATTCCTAGTGATAAATATATGCCAGCATTCTACGGGCATAAATGTGTATATTGTGACCACATGACCGAGTTATATCAGCAAAGGGAGATACCGTATTGAATACATCTGTTTGGGATTATCTGGGAATCTCCGAAAAGGAATTTCGAAAACGCGCGTTAGGTTACGGTTTTTGCGTTGTGTGCGGTCAAACAGCTAGAACTAAAGACTCTTGCTTATGCGTAGTTCATACACGTTCTTATCATAAATGGAGAAACGCAAGAGAGCGAAAACAAATCTCAATATGACCGTTCTTAACAAACATTTATAAGGGACGGGAACGTAGTATCAAGTGATTGAAAATGAACCAAGACGAACGCCGAGCATTGGCAATTCTTAAAAAGACTTTTCCGATGGACGATTCTAAGTTTGCCGAATGGTGCGAAAAAAATAGGCAAATAGGAGAGAAACCACAGCAAATAGCAGACCGTTTTCTTTTGGTTGCAACAAGAAAGAAGGAATAGAAAGTGAAGAAGCAAAAACATTGCGTTCGGTGCGGACGAAAAATCTTGAACCCGTCTGATATTTGCTTCCAATGTAGCAAAGAATTTCATACCTATATGAAAACTCATCCTCTGAATTGCCTCAAACTTTCATACGCAACAATATTTAGAATGAGCAAACAAGAATACAAAAAGTTTATTGAGAAAGGAAAAGCGGAAGACGAAAAACGCTGGAAAGACTTTATCAGCGAAAAGGTGTTATTCACTTGAAAAATTGGGGCGACGACGACAGCATGATTCTAATATCTTATGAACGTATGTGTACACCTAAATGTGAATACAAATTTCCACGCAATCAGAATCGGGCGATGCGCTTTTGGATTTGCAGAATCGTGCATTGGTTAGGTACATACTATAACCCAGAAAAGGTGCAATTTACTTGAACCGAGAACAGATAATCAAAAATCTAAAAGCTGTTCCAACGGGAAATGTTCAAGAGAACCAAAGGATAATCGCCGAAGCACTAATCTACATAATTGAGAATAAGGAGAAGGTTTCTTTCACTTGAAGAGAATACAAACACAGATTAATCTACAAACGGGCAAATCTATTACGACGGTTGTGCGATGCACAGACCACAAGTGCGAAGGGTGTAATAGATATTCGATGTGCAAGATTAAGCCTACCAAATCTACCAAAGAAAAGGTGTCGTTCACTTGATGGAATGTGAAAAATGTGGAAAAACAACTGATTATGCTAATGGTTATTGCGGAGATAATATAAAAGGATTTGACAGATTAATCTTTTTGTGTGAAGATTGCGACAAAAAATGGGGAAAGGTCTGGGCTAAATCTGGAATTAAAATTAAATTTGGGGGATTTAGCGTCCAATATCAAAAAGCCTATTATGACCTTTTCTGGAATTGGTTTAATCACACTAGCAAAGAAAAGGTGAACTTTACTTGAGTGGCAGACCGTTTTGTTCTGTTTCTGAAAAAGGAAAACCATGTCCAAACATTAGCGATTATATTATTACTGTTTTTGAGCATGAAGTAAAAATCGGATTACCGTGGAACGGAGAGTCAGAACAAATTGAGTTATGCTCCGAGCATTATAGACAACTTGCTGATTTTTTGAACCGAGTTGTTCTTTCGGACTTTCCAGATAAAACTAGAGAGAAGGTAGAATTCACTTGAAAGTTAATAATCAAGAATTAACAATTGAAAGAGGTTGTTTCAACTGTAAAAAGCTGGAAGGTTGCCAAATTTGCAAACTTCCGAAAACAAAAGAACAGTTAGAGTTTATCCATAGAGGAAGTGGAATGGAAGATTATCGTTATGGATGTTGTTGTGGAAAATATGAGGGAGAAGGAGAAAAGGAACAGGTGCAGTTCACTTGAAAACCTTTGATATAAAAGAAATGCGCGAGTATCGAATTGGTCAAGTGATTTGGTTTGAAGGAAAGAAATACGTGGTCAAAGATTTACAGTATGGTGTTCCTAATTTAGAACAACAAGAGGTTGTCGAATTCACTTGAGCGATAAAGTGACACAATATGTCGGGGGATGCAAACGAAAATTTATTCTTCTCACGAGAGAGGAACACGAAAAACTTCACAGAGATGCACTAACACAAACACAACATTCACTAGCGCAATATAAAGGGGCGATAATTCACGATAAAGGATTGGCTTATCTTCATAGCGGAGAAGTAATGATTAATTCTTCTTACCTTAATTATGGGGTTCGCTGTATGGCGTGGCAAAGACGCGCTGAAATCTGGAACGAACCCGTGAAGGTGCAGTTCACTTGAATTGTGACAGATGCGGAAACTTGATAGATAACACAGAATTTTATCCCCTTAACTATGGCATATTAAAAATACCCAAAACGAAAGAGCATTGTGTTGTGTGTAGTAATTGTCATATGGTTTGGACTACAATGTGGCTAAAAAACTTCGGCTCATCACGGGTTTCTGTAAATTCTAAGAGTACAAAACAGATTTTAGAGTTAATGAAAAACTTTCTGGATAACAGTCAAAAAGAAGTTGTCCAATTCACTTAGTACAACCACTTTTAGCACCATTAACTGTTCATCGGAATGGTATAAAACGCGGAATTTTAATCAGTTGATTAATTGTCTATATGTTGTAATATGATAACTTGAGTTAATCATCTGATTAAAAGTTAGACCTTTCTCGCGCCTGATGGTGAGGAAGCGTCCAGACAACTACTACCGAGTATGGTTGTTCTAGGCGAAAGTTTATATAGAACCGCGATGATATATTCTAGTATGGCAACCAAAGAGTATGCTTTAGACTTAATCAAAAATCAATACAAGAAAGGTGAACGCATTTGCTTGATAATTTGGAGCAAAGAAGATGTGTTGACACGAGCAAAAGAACGGGGTATAAAAATTACTATTCCAGATGCAGAAGAGATTATCGATGAGATGGAACACAGGCACGATGCAAGCATAGGGGTTTGTTGGGAAACCATAGATACTTATCTGAATAACATAGAACAAAAACTAATGGAAGAGGACGAAGCAAAAAGACAAAAAGAGCGAGTGAACTTCACATGAGCACATTTAACAAGTGGAAAAATGGTTTTGTGCGAAAGTGTAGAAACACGGGAAAGATTTGGTTTTGTTCTCCCGAACAGGCAAAGAATTGTACAAGTTCTAAAGATGGATTAGGTGTGTGTGCTTCTGGAAGTTCGTGCGACAGGTATTGGAGAGAGAGAACACGGTATTTCGGAAAGATGCTTGATGAACGTTGTGTTATAAAAGAACAGGTCGAATTTACTTGAAACTCGAAGTAGTCTTAGCTAAAGAATATAAGCAAAGACTCAGAAACTATTATTGGAAGAAAGATTTTGAGAAAAACCCTAATATCTGGGGTATAGCCTTTAGTAGAAATAGATGCTATATTCTCATAGACAATATAGTAAAGACTAAAGGTTGGAAAACCCGACGTTATATTATGCTCGCTATAAGCAAAACTTGTGTACATGAACTACTACACTTGGCTAATATTGGTTGTGCGAAAGAACTTAGTGAAAGAAGAATTAATCAGCTAGAGAATTTATTGGTCTTAGGAAAGAAGGGGAAACTAACTAACATAGTAGATATATGAGCATGGGGTTTTAGGGCAAAGGTTTATAAGAGTCGATGCTATTAATAATTTAGAGTAGAATGAAGATGACAAAAGAAAAGAAACCACGAATGCGGGATTTGAGTATCAACCCAGAGAACGAAATGGACATTGAGATAGCGGTTGAAAAGCTGAAACAAAAACAGTATAGAGCGATGCTTATTAGAGATAGACGCAATAAAGAATTTTCAATGATTGAAAATGGATGGAAACGTCTAGTCTTTTGGGCTGTTGGGGGAACGCTGTTAGGTCTGGGAATAATGTTATTCGTGAACGCAATATTGGTTTCTGCTGGCTTTCCTAGCGCAATACCGTGGTGAACAAAATGACTGAACAGACAGACGTAAACAAAGTTGTGATAGCATTGCCTAGTCCTGATAATGTTCAAGAAATAAGTGATGCAATACTTGAACAGATAGTTAAGAGCCTGATTGATAACGGACGATTGCTTGTTATCGGTCTAGGGGGAACGGGTAAAACAAACGCCGTGAAGCATATAGTAAGATATATTCGAAATTCTCAGAGATACAAAGACGGCAAAATCGTTATTCGAATCGGCGATAGTGCGAACGTATGGAAACTTACATTTGACCAAATTCCTTACGTTGACGTGACAAAGAAACCGAGTATTCCAGAGGACGAGAAAACCGTTCTGCTTGATTTGGGATTCTTATCAACTTCGAAGAATATTGGTCTAGTCGAAAATCTTGTCGGGCAAGACTATTATATTCAGAGAGAGTCAATGAACAAGAACAACGGAACGGCAGAACTTCAAAGAATCTACGTTCTGGAAGAAATACAGAACTTGTTTGGTTCTTATAAGAAATCTGAGTTTTGGCTCAAGATTTGGAGCGAGTCCAGAAACTACAGCCAATATTTCATAGGCATAGGTCAACGTCTTAGTGACATCTCTACCCAGATAGTTGAACGCACAAAATATCTACTGATAGGTTCTCTTGCTGGCGACAACGACATCTCGAAATTGAAGAGGGCATTCGGCGCAGAGAAGGGACAACGAATCGCAAATATAGTTATGAGTTTGCGTAAAGGAGAATTTCTCTGGGTTGACCGAGAGGGAGAAAACTCTATGAAAATCACGTTTCCAAAATTCGAACAAAACGGCAAACCCTATGAATATGACGACAAAAAGATTAACAACAAGATTCACGCCGAACGTGTCTTTCTTTAGGTGATTCCGTGATAAGAGTCCAATGTTCGTATTGTAAGAAAGAATTTTACTGCAACGGCGATAAAATATGTAAAAGAGGCGTTCACTATTCACAAACTCATAAAAAAATGTATCCGTGTTATTGCGAAGAATGCACGAGAAAAGAACATTTAGACACCGAGAAAGGAGTTAGGGAATGCGGTTACAGAACGGTTGAAGAGATGGAACCAGAAAAGGTGAAGTTTACATGATATGCATTATTTGTGGTAAAGAAGCTACTACAGAATCCATTACACATTATTTACAAATAAAAGAGGGTATTTATCTTTGTGAAACTCATAATAAAGAATGGAACAATTCGAAAGAACGAGTAGCTTATTTTTCTGATAAATCTTCCGAAGATAATTGGTCTTCTTATTATTCGAAGTGGATAAGAATGCTGAAAAATAACGCGAAAGAGGTCGTGCTTTTCACATGACGGTTCCAGCACAATTAGTTTATAATAGTCATTGTGACAGGTGTGGACGACACGAACTCGTTCCTAGAGGATATGGTTTTCTTGCTGACCCAAACCATAAAGGGTTTAACCTCTGCCGTAAATGTGCAATTGAGTGGGAAAAATTAATTAAGAACCAAATAGGAGATTGGGGCAGAAAAGATTGGGCTAAACACGCTGACAAACTTCTTACCATATTTGTTAAAGGTTCGCTAAAAGAGAGGGTTGAATTCACTTGAGTCACGAAGAGATAAGTACCTATTACTTCCGAACGCCCAAAATGTGGAAGATAATTATTGAGAGGGAAAAACAAAATGCAAAAAGTAAGTCTGAGATGGCTTAAAGAATCTGCCGACCCGTTAGCAAAACAGTTTAGAGGAATCGTAGCTGGCTCTTCCGATTGTTGTCTTTGTTGTATGTTTCTCGAAGTTGATTATATAGACGACGATGGCAATACTGAGGCATGTTCGTTTGACGAAATAGACGAAAGCGAACTTGAACACTTTCAAGATTTGGCGAATTATTGTGATAAAGAAATACTGATAACTTCGTTGGAATACTTGCCGAACGAGAAGCACAAATGTTTACCTGAGAAGGTAAAGTTCACTTAGACAGTTTATACCAACCGCGTTGGGCGGGAGCACCGTTTTGCGATATTTTAATCAGTTGTTTAACTAGAGTGAACACGCTTGGACTTTTGACCCATAACGCTTAAATAGTTGACCTTCCTATTACATAATGAGAGATTGAATGTATAAAGACCCAGACAAAAAGAAACAGTATGATAGAGGGCGATATTCCAGAATGAAGAATGACTCTACTTTTATTGCAAGACGGCAAAAATGGACAGATGATAATAGAGCACATATTAATACTGTTCGAAAAAAGTGGAGAAGAAAACACAGGAATGATGAAAACTATAAAAAACATAATTGTGAATACTATAAGAAGTACAGGGAAAAACTTCGAAAGAAAATTATGGAATTAATCGGGTTTAAATGTGTTATTTGTGAAACAGAAAAATCGATAGAGTTTCACGAGATACACGGAAAGAAACATCCAATTGGTTTTGTTGGATTAAGATATACTCTTAATCATATTAAAGATTTTGTTCCATTATGCACTAAACATCACATGGCTGTTCATAGGTCTGCTGAAATATTCTATGATAAAACGGCACAAGAATTAGTAAAGACAATACTTGAACATGATGTTTCTTAGAGAAAGTTTATAAGGGACGGTGTATTCTCTTAACGATAAAGGGATAAAATATGGACAGTTTGGTTGATAAAATTATTGCTTACGAATCGGGAGAACTAAACGCTGAGAAAACTTTGGAATTTTTTAGCGAACTAATCAAGACAGGTCAAGCGTGGAAGTTGCAAGGTAGTTATGGACGTATGGCTCACCAATTAATCGAAGCTGGCTACTTAGACAGACAGGGGAACATACTTAGACGATATTCAGAAGATGAGGGTTGACTAATGTACACGGAAACTTATGATAAGTGGCAAGCAAAAATTACATTTATAATTCCAGAGGAACCTAAATGTGAAGATGAGAGAGAGTTTCACGCCTACGCGGACGGAGCTAACCCGAAAGAGTTGCGAAAGGCTGTTCTTTTCAAGATAAAATATCTCGAAGACAACGGCAGAACAATAAACAACATAGACATCATTCACACAATTGTTTCTCATCTCTTCTCTTCGAAAGAGGAATACTTAAGCGGAAAAGCAAAGAGGGATAAGTAATAATGAGTTCAGAAATCTTAGCTGGAATTATAACACTAGCATTCTTTGGGATAATGATTCTTGCTATTTATGTTTCAGAAAAAATAAGAAA
>Ga0315279_10007179_pt1 | contig 13846 bp, 12 predicted proteins | sample YL17G06_20_MG_FD_203694 | JGI IMG/M metagenome (GOLD analysis project Ga0315279, IMG submission 203694) | Sediment microbial communities from Yellowstone Lake, YNP, Wyoming, USA - YL17G06_20 | ecosystem: Environmental > Aquatic > Freshwater > Lake > Sediment | place: USA: Wyoming | collected... | reverse complement strand
TGCGTCGGGCTGTATCGAACCTGAAGTTGCTCGACGGAAACCTAATAATTTCTTATACTTCTGAATTCAAAACGCTCGCCGAAACGGCAAACGAAGATATGGGGTGGGTAACGAGATTCGAACTCGCGACCACCTGAGCCACAGTCAGGTGCTCTATCCAACTGAGCTATACCCACCAAAAGTTAATACCAATGAGCAATAAAATGGCAATTACGACAAAGCCACTCTAGATTTTCTATTTGATTATTCTTCCTATTTTCGTCTTTATGATGAACTGCCAAAACTCTTTTATCATCAACTCCGCACTTATTACATTTTCTTGCTATCCCGGATCTTTTCATTATGTCTCTATAAGCATTTTCTCCTGCAATCCAATTTGGTGCATTAGCGCCACAACGTACATTTTTATTTTCCCATGAACAATGGCAACTAACCGAACAAAAGAATCTTTTGCTTTTTGACTTTCTATAGTCACGCGGGGTTCTATAAATTTTTTTCCCACAATGAGCACATTCTACCCATCTTCCGTTGAATTGAGATTGGGAACGACATTTTATAGAACAATATTTACCCCAACCTTTCTTCATATGAAAAGGTTTTGTATAGAATCCCTTGCCACAAATCTTACATTTTTGATTTGGCATGATGCAATTATATCAAAGAACAGCAAGATTGTCAAGCTAATGAATCAGTCCACAGTCTAGCGCTCTAACCAATTGAGCTATAGCCACCACAATGATACAAATTTAGGTTTCCTTCCCTTGCATTGTGGTGGTCCTGGACACTCCAAAAGAGTGTCCATGACCTCACCACTATTCTTTTTTTTCTTCTTCCTTTTCCTCTTTCTTCAAAGCTCCTTCAACGGTTTTGCCGATTTCCTTGCCGGCGCTGATGGTGCCGCTAATGACTGCCGTAGTTAAATCCGTTGTCCCTTTAAATAATCCCTCTATTAATTTAGCCGGCATAAGCAAGGCATCCTCCGGCTTAAAACCATTTGCCTTCTTTCCTTCTGCCAATTTATCCTCAAAGGCCATCTTTATGTCTCCAAAGCTAAACTGGGGTTTATCCATTTTAGTTCTAATTGTAAAATCCAAAACTATTTTGCCCTGATTCAAAGCTCTAAAAATATCCAAAACTGTATCCGTAATCTTCTCTGCTTTCTCCCCAGGCTCTCCTTCTGGCCTGGGCCTGCGCACAATATCAGTCAACTCCAGGTGACATTGTGCGGTAACATTATTATTCAGGCCATTGATATTACTTGTAAAATTAAGTTTTGCCTTTTCAATACGCGCTTTTTCTAAATCCACCCAGTGGGAATAATATGGATAGAGATAAACTCCATCTATATCCTCAATCTTTAAAGTGGCCTGCATATCCTTTTTAAAGAAATTTATCCAGCCCTCAGCTTCAAACCTCCCCTCCTCTTGGCCTTTTTGCCAGGGGATCCTTGCCTTTAAATCAAAACTCGTAATTGCTGAAAACGGAAATGCGCGCAGATTAGTCAAATTAAAATTTATGTCTTTTACTATTATCTTAATTCCTTCCGGGCCTACGGTGTGGTCAACAAAATCTATTTTTCCGTCTTTAATAATTAATTGCTTTAAAATCAAATGCAGTGCGCGTTTTTTCTCTGGCGCTGCCGAAGGAGTTTTAGTGACTGCTTCAGCAGGCTTCTTCTCAAAGGTAATCTCCGGCTTTATGACTACAATCCTATTCAAACCAATATTTCCTGTTAATAGGAATAAAATACTTGGTGAAATGGATATATTTTCTACCTTTAAAAGGCCTTCGATATTTAAGTTTTTTATTGCTAAATTTAACGGCGGCGTAACAGAAAAATTCCCTACGCTTGCTTTTCTCTGGGTTAACTCTTCTATTTTTGTTAGAATAATGTTTTTGCCCTTGAGCGCAATAAACAAATATGCGATGCTAGAAATGACTGCAAAAAGTATAATCACTGCGAATAAAACTTTATACGCAGCCCTTATGAGCTTCAAAATCTTCACTGTTTTTTTCAGATCTCTCATACTTTTTAATTAAGCGTCCCTGGGGTAACTGGTGCGCCTGGGCCGAATCGAACGGCCAGCCTACTGCTTAGAAGGCAGTTGCTCTATCCAATTGAGCTACAGGCGCATTTATATATCTGGTCGCACTTATTGAACGCAGTGCGAACCTATTTTGAAAAATTGACTACTCAAATTTAATCTATGGCACCGCGCCGATGGCGCTCCCACATCTCCCGCGCCCCATTCGTCCCGCCTGGGGGCGGGACTCATTCGGCGCCAGCCTGGGTCGGCTGGCTTCTTGCTAATTTTATTGCGGGTTCAGCTTTGCTTGTGGCTGGCGGATGGGTACGGGCATCCGCCAGCCACAGCGTCCTCACACCAAAAAGTTTTTACAAGTAAAACAATTTGTTTTTAAGAAGAGTTCGTCCGCTCTCCCGCCTACAACAAGCTAAAAACTCCCACGAAGGTGGGAGGCAAAGCTTCTCACGAACAGCGCTTCAAAGCCAACTGGCAAAATTTTGGGTGGGGGCAAAATTTTGCCCGAAAATGAACACCTCTTAAAAACAATTTAGCGAAATCCTCCGAAGCTAAAGGCGAAGGAGGAGAAAGAACAAAAAATCAAAAATGTCAGGGAGCAGAAAGCATTATACTTCAAGCTGGTGCACTATTCAAGACGATTTTTCTTTTGAAGGTATCTCTTTCCTACAACTTATTAAATAACAAAAGCACTGGAGGAATTATTGTGGGTCTATTTGCATTCTAACGTAAGATCTGGGCATTATCTTATTATTCTCATCTATAGGTAAGTAAATATCATATAAGGAATTGTGACTAAAATAGCCGTCGTCCTTTATATATCGAAAAATATTTTCTTCTAAAGCAAATGCACCGATATATTTATATACACAAAAAGATAGATTTTGTCTTTTTGAACTTTCAAGATAAACTCTTTCCATTTGATACTTTAATTCTTCCCATCTAGAATTGCATCTACCATCCGGGCTATCTCTATAATAATACACAGGGATCGGTATATGAAATAAGTTAATATTTTTTGATCTTTCTGAAATCCTAAGAATTAAATCAACATCTTCGCCTAATATCAGTTGTTCATTGAATCCACCTACCGATAAAAAAGTATCTCTTTTAATAAATTGCATCTGATATACGAAATCAACACCTAATAATGGATCAAACTCTGTATTTTTATATTTACAATGTAAGTCATGAATGAATTTCTTCTCGCGAATAGACATAACCTTTAGGCGAGAATCACAATCATAAGAATCAGTATAAACTAGATCGTAATTGTTCCAAAAAGATTCTCCTTTCGAGTTCAATTCATTAAATACTAAGATAAAATTTTGTATATCAATTGTGTCATCTCCGTCTAACCAACAAATGAATTCAGAATCTAAAATTTTCACACCAATGTTTCTAGAGAAACTTGGACCACAACATTTATCCAGAATCTTTATAGAACAAACTTGTAACAATAAAGGATCTACATTTTCCCGTAAGAAATCATTAATATCTCTCTTATCGCCATCTATTACAATCGACCACTTAAATGTAATACCTGATCTAAATAGACTATTAACAGAGTCTATTGTTTCTTTAAGATATAAATAATCTGTTTTCCAAATTGGTGTTACGATCCCGAAATTAAAATTTGACATAATAACAAACTTTTATCAATAGTAATACTTAATCGGAGTTAAACAAATATTGTCGATACTAGTATTTGGTGAAACTGAGACGATAAATTCCAGTGCCTTGACCACATCTCTTAAAGGAATTCGCGCATTTTCTGCAGGTTCGCCATCTTCAAGTTTTCCTAAATGGATATTTGTAACCCTTATGTTTTTATCTCTTAAGTCATTTCTAAGAGATCTACCAAAGGCTTCTAAAGCACCTTTTAATACTACGTAAAGAGTATTGGGACTAAAGCGATATCCCGTCCCGACGACGGAACAGATGTTTATAATTTGCGGATCGGAAGATCTTAGTAGTAATGGAATCATCATTTTTGTAATCAATATATTCCCTGTGATGCTTGAATCAATTTGTTTCTGTATTTCGTCAAACGGTGTAGATTGAAGTCCCCCCTCAAACCAGCCGCATGCATTGTTAATATGTAAGTCAATACGGTCGTAATCTTTTTCAATTTGATTTATTGCTTTCTTTATATCATTTGTATTGCCAAGATCTGCAATAATTAGTTTGTTATCAGTTTCTGTATCTAATATATCCTCTAGTTCTGGCGATAATCTTCTCGAGATTGCAATAAGATTATAACTTTTTGAATTTGCCCATTTAATAAATTCTATTGCTAAAGGAGAGGTAGCTCCTGTTATTACTATATTTCTTAAAATCTTCACTTCGGTCCCTTTTGTACAGTGTTTACCTTATAATCCAATGGTAGTGTGAACATCTTCAAATGCTTATCGTCCTTCAGTTCAATTCGTTCAATGTGTTTATTTATTACAGGTACTTTCGCAATTATTCCAAATCCACTAATATCTTTTTTGATTTTGCCAAGCCTATTTTTTAAATATTCACAGTTGTCAAATAAGTGAGGTGTGGAAATACCAAACATAAGGGCAGAGCCGTATGTGCCTTGAGTCTGATTACCCATAACTAAATAAGTGAATCTACGATCTTGTGTAAATTTATTTCTTGACTTAATGAACACGGCTATGTCTGATGATATTTTTGAGCCATCTCGCTCAGTTTTGAATTCCACCTGATTACCATTGGATTTTAAAAAAGTAAGAATTGGGTCTTCGTGTTCATTAAGTTTAGCGGCATCCAATTCAAAATTGAGCGGGAGTACCATCTTATTGATCATCTCTCGAGCAACTAAATTGTAGTAAGGACCACTAATAGAGACAATATCATTGTCAAATGAGCCTTTATTCCATTCAAGGTATTCTTCAGATGTAACGATCTTGATTTCTCGATCAGGATACAATTTGCTCAATATATGAATGATTTCAATTAACGCATTACTATCACCGTGTTGTACTGAATACGTACCGACATCAATATCTTCTTCTCCGTGAATATCTCCACTTATAACCCATATAGGTTTATCCTTTTTACCCATTTCCCATATATCAATCAAGGCTTCTTTTTTCTTTTGCTCTGGGCTAAGTTGAGTAGAAAAATCAACAATTGTGTTTAATGCATAGATTTCTTGCCAAGTTTCACTTATCCCCTTTAGAATGGCCTTTCCTGCTAACACGAACTTCTTACCGTATCCTTTAGCTTTTAAATACTTATAAAACGAATGAGATACTCCAATCATATTTGGCATTAAATAACTACTAATACGAAATACTCTATCAATTACTATCCCTTGCGGATCATCATTATTAAGGAGATATATATCAGAGCCGTAATCGATTGCAAGTGTGAATTTTATTGAGAAATCTTCGGAAGTATATCTAGAGCCATGCAAATTTAAAGATTTAATTCTTTCTGCTAAAGATTCTGAAAATTCTATAAATTTTATAGGATCAGCTTGATCGATTTTTGAAAAAATAAGCACTCCATCGCCAAGATTCTTGACAAAAGGTTTTTTCTTAAAAATTTCATTTTTAACCGAATGAACTATTTCCAAGAAAGTATAAAGTCTTTCTACCCAAATATCTGGAGGTGGATGTAATGACTTAAATCTTGTGGAACCAGTTAAATCAACAATAGCAACAGTTCCTGTGCATTTGCTTTGTGATAAAATGGACCAATTCCTCCTTAATTTACTTAATAGTCTTTCTGTACTACTTTGCATGAAATTCACCTTCTACATAATTTCAATTTTTGATATTTTCGATGCATAATTACTTTCTTATTGGGTAGGATATTATCACAAATAATCGATCCAGCAGCTATATATGAGTTCCTTCCAATTCTAATTCCGCCGATAATCAATGAGTTATATCCAATAATAACATTATCTTCAATAATTGGTGAGGGTTCTTCTTCTGCTTCATCACTATCCCAAATGTCAATTGCGTGTATCGGATATTTATGTATCAAATGCCCCATCATAGTAACTTCATCGCCAATCTTACTTCCATTACAACAAAAACCTGCGATTATACATCTCTTACCGATAATCACATCATCGTAAATCTTTGCTCCATACACAATTTTTGTTCCATCGCCTATTCTTGTTCCAACACCGATTCTTGAATATTCGTGAATTTCCACGTTTTTTCCAATTTTTGCTCCTCGGAAAATCAATGAAAATGGATTTACAACTGTACCCTGTCCAAGAAACGTAACTTCCTTACTATCAAGATTAGTAAATTCGAAAGGAGATTCTTTATCTTCGCTTGAAAATCCAATGATGCAGTGGTGTCCAATTTTGACCCCTTTCTCGATTTTAATCTTCCCAAAAAAATGCGAATATTTTCCAACTAAGATATCTTTTACTTTAAATTCATTATTTTTCATTAGAAATTCTCCCTGTCATTATCCAATTGACAGTCTCTTTTATGACTACATCTGTCATTCCGACAAATGTATGTTCACACTCATGTGCAATAAATAAACTTTTTTCATTTGGTGCACCATACTTTTTAGAAACTTCAAATGGAACAGCAGTATCTTTAGTCCCATGGATAGTTAATACAGGTATCTTGAATTTACTTAGAACCCGATAGGGTTTTATCCTTTTAAATTCCTCTACTAATTTAAGAGAAATTTTGAATTCTGTTTCGGGTATAGTAATATAACCTTTGTTTTGCAATTCTTTGTAACCAGCTGCATTAAAGAAAGTTTTTCCCCAAGGAGTCACAGCTTTCAAGAAGGTTTTTTTAAAATCCAAAACAGGGTTCCATAAAACAAGTTTTTCAATTCTATCTTTATTCTTTGATGTATAGAGAATCGATGCTGAAGCACCAAAACTCGATGAAATAATAACGTACTTAGATTCTAACCCTAATATGCCATCAAATAATTGTACAGAGCTTTCTAGGTCAGTTAATTCTCCGCCTATCGTAACATCTTCTGTATTCCCTCCCGAGTCGCCATGTCCTCTAAAATCAAATCGTAAAGTATTATAACCCTTTTTATTCAAGATACTACTTAACTTAATAAAACTATCGTCTTCATCTTTATCATTGTTTAATCCATGACACATTATGATATTCCCGTGTATTTTATCGCCTTTATATTTATTTATAAGCGCACAAAGCTTTATACCGTCTGGAGTACCATAAAATATTTCTTCTTCATGCATATCTAGAACTTCCATGTTTATTACCTCCTTCTAATTTTGAGCAAAATCAACACTTTTTATTTTCTATTAGTTAATTCTTATCATTGGTAAAATTATCCTTTAGTTCTAATATAAAACCTAAAGACCGTTTCTATTTTACCCGTTTAATTTTAATCCAAATGAGTTCTGCCAGAACTGTCCCCTCAGTCCCAACTTGTGGCATCCTTCACATCTCCCGCTTTCCCGATTAGCTTAGAAACAGTTTTCGCTTTGAATTAGAAATTGGTTAATCTTTTAATGAAGTAAGAAGTATCTGAGGCAACTCTGTATCATCTACGCCGTTAACAATCGGAATTATTATGTTTGATAAAAATATAAAGCCCTTCTGCTTTAACATTTCTTTTATATCTGTAGCTTTGGGGTCTATTAGATAAATTTGCGCATTATGTGCTATACCACTCACAAGTATGTTTTCAATTATACTTGATATCGTTCTATCACGAAGAGAAAATCCAATAATAATCATATGTGGATCGGCTTGAAAACTCATTCGAAAACGATAGTAAAGATCAGAAAATGGACTTTCGATAACTTTTCTATTCGTACCTGCTTCTGTAGGATATAAAAGAACTTCATCTTCTATCTTAATACCAAGAGGCAAAACTTTCTCTTCAATATCCTTTCTTTTAGTGAATGGGAGCTGCAAAGAAACAATGCTTCCATTTTCAGTTTTAAAAAAATCGATAGAACCATGCATTTTTACTAATGTTAGATTTCTCCTAGGTTTATTTATATTGTCTATCTGGTAAAGATCCGATGCGTATTTCCTTTCAATTCCATCTTCAAAGTCTACTCGCCGTTCATTAAAATAAGTTTCGATACATTGGTCATAATTTGTCGTAAAAATCCATTTTAGACCGCTTGGTATAGATATTTTTGAATCTCCTGTTCGATAAGAAGAACCTGACCTTTTCGTCAAAGTTTCAAATAGTCTATCATATACTTGCAGGATTAAATCTTTTTTCTCTCTTGCTTTTGTGAGTACCTTTCCCCGCATTATATCTATTACACTTGTAAAAAGAGAGGCTGCACTTTTATGAAGCTTGGGATCCATAACATAATCCTTAGGATTAGATTTATTTAGGATAAATTGTGTTGCCGTAGGAGAAATAAATTCTAAGGGGTTTTCTTTTGCTAAATCATCTAACAAGGTAAGCAAAACTTCTAAGTCAAATTTTTCACCAAAAAAACTCTTTAATTCATTTAAGAAATCCGAAGCTTCACCAGTAACCTTACTTAATGATTCAACTACTTCTAAAGCAAAATCTCGCGTTACAGGAATTTCAAAAGGCTTAGAAGCTCCTGCACCTAAAAAGAGTATCATTTAAAACCTCCCCTATCTTTTATCCTTAAGAATCTAAGAAAATACGGTCGGATTTATTTCTCTAAAATAGTTCTAATTCTATTTTCGTTTTGCATTAGATTTCCGGTAATCCTAATTCTTCAAAGACTCGGTGGGTGAGGGAAAAGGAGCCTCAAATCTTCCCATAAAACGCCAGCTGTCCTTTTGTAATCAATTTGTATTTCCAGCCTTGTTCTTTGCAAAATTCTTCTGCGGTCTTACCTTTTATTTTTGTTGTAAGCCAAAAAAGGAGGGGTAATCCTTTCGTCTCATGAATTTCTTTACCACCATCCCTATACTCAACTAAAAAATCAGGAAGGTAATGCCTTGTAAATCCTAAAAGTTTGTAAGGTATCTTAATACCGTGCTTTTTTGTCCAGGTCTTTACTGCAGGGTCTCTTTCTAATTCAACCATATATTCCCGTTCAAGTGTAGAATCGTAATCTTCCTTTCCATAAGGACTTTTTTTTAAATTAGTTAGTATCCCTTTTTTGGCAATCACAAATTATCTCTTTGTAAATATTCCCTCTATCAATTCTGACCTTAAAAATACATCTCTTGCCTGGTCAATCATTGCCCAGAGAATTCGCAAGCGATGCTCATTATTCGACTCTTCAATATCGCTACCCAATAAAAGTCGTTTCTTGATATGATCACGAATAATCTTTACTAAAATTACCTGTCGTTCATCTGGGTTACGGTCATATTCTAAGAGTGCATCATGGGCAATTAGATGAATTTGCCGCACTAACTGTTTCTTTAGTTCTTCAATTGTCCAATGTTCAGTTCTTGTAATACGTGCAATTTGCTCAACTTCTATCTTTGGAACCCCACCTTTATCAAGCGTAGTTAAATCCGCATCGAGATTGAGACTTTTTATTTGTTCGATATCCTCAGTAATGTTCATCTTATAAAAATCATATTTATACTCATCCAAAAACTTCTGCCACTCATAAATTGGCTCCACAACCTCTGGTGGTTCGGGTGTCAGAGGCAATGAGGAAATATCCAGTTTCTTTTCTGCTTCTTCAAGTGTAGTTTCGCCTTCCTCAATTTTTTCTATTTGCTTTTCTTCAGGAATCTTCTCAATATCAACAATAACGCCCGCTGGGTCTAATGCATCCGGATACTCAGTCGCTTTTAAATGATCCCAAAGCCATTTGTGTTTTAAAATCGGATGGTCAACAACAAAAAGCGATTCCCACTCCTCAGGGTTCTTACTCATCCTTCTTAAGCCCCTTCCGATCACTTGAGGACCATAAACAGAAAATTTTTGACCATCCGGCATCTGCTTAAAACTAAACTTTCTAAATAGCGAAATTACAGAGATATTACGCACATCCCAGCCCTCGCGAAGCATAAGTACTGAAACTACTGCATCCCATTCTGTCTGTGGATTTTTATTTAAGTCACGAGCTGCTTCTTTTAATTCATCATCAGATTCATTAGTAACCAGAAGGACTTTATTTATTCCATAATCCTTACCAACCCGCTCTAATTCCTCTTTAATGCGTTCAGCATCTGCAATGGAGATCGCCACTACAAATAATAAGGGCTTAAATTTAGGCGGTGTGCGCATCCGTTGTTCTTTCAGTAATTCTAAAGCAATGGCTATCTGCTGACGCATTGGATTAGTACTGGTAATATAGCGGGTGGCTCTAATCTGCCTTCGCTCAATCTCTTCCCAGGGTACTTCTTCTGCTGAAATAGTCTTTCCTGTCTCCAAATCCTCATAGGTCAACTTAACTTTACGCACATCAGGATGAAATACCACAATCCTCTTAATAATTTTATCTCGCATTGCTTCCGCAATCGAATAGACAAAAATCATCTTACTATCCGGATGTTTTCCGTCAAGACGGTCAGGAGTAGCAGTTGTATCCAACCGAAAAAATCTTTTTGGTTTAAGTTTATTTATCAAATCATCGTATTGCTCTGCCTTGGTATTATGCGCCTCATCATTAAAGATAACCAGAGATTCCACATTATCCCGTAAGACCTTCCAGTTATCTGTGCGTTCATAAATCTGATGGATATTGCCTAAGATAATCGTCCCTGACCTTATCCCAACCGCACTCTCTGATGGTTTCATTATATGCAAAGAGATTCTGTCTTTAAGCGGCTCATAAGAGTTAATTAAAAAGGGAAATATATCATAGATATGGGTTTCAGAGTTTGGGTCAAAATCATCAACTAATCTTTCCCGCACAATTGTATTTGGTGTAAGAATTAAAAATTTTGTCTGGTCATGAATAATCATCATATAAGCAATCAATGACCCAATAACTGTGGTCTTTCCGCCACCGGTAACGATATTTGTCAAAAGGTCCTTTTCTCCTAAGATTTCAAAACAATAAATGCATCTCTGTATTGCCTCAAGTTGCATCTTCCACTGTTTCTCGCTAAAGAGTTCCATCTTTGGCTTAAATTGTGGAGAGGAAAGATGTCTTAAAAAGGCAATACCCGCTTCAGGGACTCCTATAAATCCCGACCTTACCCATTCCCTGAAATTTTTCTCGTGTGGTTTAAAGGAGTAGTACATAATTTATCCTGCTTTAATCTTCTTCGCCAAAATAGTTTCTCCTGCTAAATTATCCTGTACCTTGCAGGCAATTGTCCATTCGCCTTCTTTGTCAAATTTATGTTTAGCAGTCAAAATTGCCTCAAATCTTTCATCTCTACCTTTCGGTTTTACTTTTTGTCGAGAAAGGATATGATCTTTATCTGCCGCAAAATGACCTTCTTGATAATCAAAATCCCACTGGCAGTTAACTAACCACCCATCTTCATTAGAAGAAAAGGCATCTATTGCTTCAAATTCGTATTCGAGTGGTCCGACTTTTTTAACTCTAATATCACCTATAACTGGTGGTTTGGAAAATCTTAGATAAAATTCTGCATCCTCAATATCTTGATAACGCTGTAAAATCCTCTGCCTGAATTCCCTTGAATCAAGGGGAACTAAATCTATCTCCATCGGTAAATTGTTATCTTCGATATACCTTCGCAATACCTTGATATACCCTACTACCCGACGATTGAACCGCCAGCCAATAATTTTAGCTCGCACAAGTTTATCTGGCTCAAGCCGGGATTTTATCTCATCAAAAAATACTTTCACAGTTTGAGCATCAATAGAATCATTAGGATTTGCAGGACCAACTAAAATTGGCTCCTGCTGTCCAGGAGGACGAAAGCCTGAGGTTATGCCACTTGCAGTATTATGATTTGCTCCATAACAAGTAAGCACAAAATCAACAAATGAATCCTGGTCAAGATAGGTAAATTTATCAATGGGATATACGCCAAGATAAGAGACCTCAATATTTGGTACTTTTTCTGTAACGCCTTTTGTCTGAAGTTGAAATTGAAATTCTTCATCTTTCACTGAAATATTACTCTTTACTCCACTTATCTCCTCACCAATTTTAACTAACCGATCCAAAGTAACCGAAATCGCCACACGCGAAGAATCACAGCCGATAAATCTACGTTTAAGTTTCATTGCAACTGCTAAAGTTGTGCCTCCACCACAGAAGAAATCGGCAACAATATCGCCTTCGTTAGAAGAAGCTTTGATAATACGCTCGAGAAGAGCTTCGGGTTTTTGGGTGGGGTAGCCGATTCTTTCTTCTACTCCTGATTGTAACGAGTTTATATCAGTCCAATAATCTTCGGGCACCTTCCCTTCGTCAAGATAATATTTATAGTATCGGGTTGTTCCGTCTTTGTTTTTTGTTCCGTAAACCAGTCTATATTTTCTACCATCTTCATCTGTCTCAAGACGACCTCCAAAACTTTCTTTACCAGACTTCATCTCAACTCTTACTACTTTATCATTGAATACGTAATCTGTTGTTTTGCTATACCAAAAGATAATGTCATGTTTTCTTCCAAAGCTCGCCTTTGATTTCCCGCCTTGACTATATCCCCAGACAATCTCATTTAAAAAATTCTCATACCCAAAAATCTTATCCATCTCGGTTTTGATGTAATGACTGGCGTGCCAGTCGCAGTGGACATAAATAGAACCGGTCTTTTTTAAAACCCGCCTCATCTCCCAAAGACGAGCATTAAGCCAGATAAGGTAGGAATCAATCCCCCCTTCCCAGATATCATAAAAGGTGCGTACCTCATTAGTATCTCCCCAGATAACATTATAGGTTCTTCCTGAAAAAAATGGAGGGTCAATATAAATTAGGTCAATGGAATCTGATGGCAGAGTGCGTAAGACCTCTAAATTATCTCCTAAGATAAGTTGATTTGCAGGAAGTTCGGAAGCATTAAAGATTACTGTATCGCCGTGATTTGGCGGATGAAGTCGCGGGAGACGAATATAAGGGAAAACCCTATCAAATGCCTTATGCTCATCATATCCAAAAGGGGGTCTTGCCGGGTCAGGTAGATTATGCGCCCGTCGCCGAATCTTCTCTGAAACCGAAAAAACCCACTTCTGCTCAGGCAACGCCTGCTTCTGCGACTCCTCTTGAAAACTAATAAGTTCATCATAAGTAGTAAAAATATGACGATAATCCTCAGGTAATTCTTCTTTAATTAAAACTGATTTAAGTTTTTCTTGCGCCATCTTCCAGACTTCCTCAGCAACCGCTTCGTCTGTATTTAATCCTTTGGTAGCAATGAGTGTTTCGCTTAATCCAAAAATTAGTGAACCTCTAAGATGGCCTGATATCTTAAAAAGAAAATCTCTGCTATCTCCTCTAACATCAAGTGGCTCAATAGAAATCGCAAACTTTTTCTCAGCAATAGTTATTTCTTTCTTTAAAATATTCATCGCTTAGATTTCCCCACTAAATCATCCAAACTAATCCCAAAAGCATCTGCTAGTTTCATCATAGTTTGGATTGAAGGCCTCTTTGCGACCCCTTGTTCGATTTTTGTTATCACAGTATAAGATAATCCGGCCTTCTCAGCTAACTTTTGTTGAGACCAACCAACTCTCTTCCTTAACTGTTTTATTCTTTGATCAAGCATTTTTCTTGACAATATAAGACAATTGGGATAGTATATTAAGGATACTCCATAACAATCAATATTATGTTATATTTTAGCACTTTAATACAGTTTACTCAATAAATTTCTGCTCCCTGACATTTTTGATTTTTTGTTCTTTCTCCTCCTTCGCCTTTAGCTTCGGAGGATTTCGCTAAATTGTTTTTAAGAGGTGTTCATTTTCGGGCAAAATTTTGCCCC
>Ga0315279_10007178_pt1 | contig 13847 bp, 16 predicted proteins | sample YL17G06_20_MG_FD_203694 | JGI IMG/M metagenome (GOLD analysis project Ga0315279, IMG submission 203694) | Sediment microbial communities from Yellowstone Lake, YNP, Wyoming, USA - YL17G06_20 | ecosystem: Environmental > Aquatic > Freshwater > Lake > Sediment | place: USA: Wyoming | collected... | reverse complement strand
GTCAAGCATCGCGACTAGTGGCCCCCTCAGGGCGAAACTCGCCTGAGAGATCGCAACCACGTGTGCAACAACGAACACGACCAGAACGATACCGGAGACTCGCTGAATCAACCAAGCCCAGATCCCAAGGCGCATGTTCCTAGGGTTCAGGTCCCCACCTCTTCCGAAAAGTCGTGTGATCCAATTAGTCATAGAAGATCAATCTCCCTGCATACAATATGATTCCGAAAGTGACCAAGACAAGGCCGGTGAAGATACCGAAGACTCGCTCCAGACGAGCGAGACCGGACGTGTAAGCTTCGAATAGGAAGGCTACCTCGATGACCATAAGCACTACGAACACAGCGGTCCACAAGTTCGATACAGAAGTAGGGCGACGTTCGGATGTCTCACTCAAGGAATCGTACCCTCCGCTTGACTCTCCCAGCGGTCCGCTCGCTTGAGTAAATCATGCGACCAAGAACTAGAACCGAAACTACAGTCACTACAGCGTATCCGAGGCCTATCAACAGATCCGGTACCGATGCGGCGCCCTGCAATAATCGGGGGGCTAGCGACGTGAGCTGCGAAACCGCATAGGTCGCGATCACAAATACGATGATGAAAGCAAGCATCGACAATGCTCCTGTGTGCTTGGGCATCATGCCTCTACCTCTTGGAGATCCTTCTTTGCCTGTATGCGCCTAGCAGTAGGGCGACTACTGAAATCCCGTTGACGACGAAAAGCACTGTCAGAAATGTTGGGTTTGAGAACATGGCCACCTGCCCAGGTGTGGCATAACCGTACGCTGTCAGAACCAGGAACTGCAAGGCAACGACGAATGCGGCTGCCATCATGAGCGGCCTATCTCTGGGTGCGCGCCGAGTTCCCCTATCGATGAAGGGCACCAGAACAAGGAGTATACCGAGCATAGATAGCAAAGCTACCCCATGAATGGGCTGGACTCCCTGTGTCTTCAGGAACTGGTAAATGCCCATGAAGTACCACTCAGGCTCTAGGACCTGAGGCGGGTTCAGCGGATCGTACTTCTCTCCCAACTCCGCAGGAAAAAGCGAAGAGAACATCACGATCAAACCGAGTATCGCAAATGCAAGAGCAATCTCGCTCAGCAGATGGTTCGGGAAGAACGGAATCTCGTCCTCCGTTGAGGAGTGGGAGGAGTTAGAGTGGGCCTGAGATTCCATGCCTTTTCACCATCCAGAAGTGAATCGCCATAAGGATGACCATCACACCAGGTATGAGCAGCATATGGCTTCCAGCATAGCGTGAGAGCGTATCGCCCGACCCTGTACCCCAAAGCGCCCTTCCGAATAGTGGCCCGAGATAGGGGATTGATGTTGCGATTCCTTTGCCGATCCCAGAGGCGCCAACTGCTACTTGATCCCATCTGAGCGTGTAGCCCGTGTATCCGGCGAACAGCGTCAGCAACCCCAAACCGACGCCCGCAACCCAGTTCAACTCGCGTGGAGCCTTGTACGAGCCCGTGTAGTAGACTCTCAGCATGTGTAGAACTGCAAGAATGAGCATGCCGTTCGCGCTGTAGAAGTGAACGCTTCTGATGAGCCAACCATAGGGCACCGTCTTCGTAATCGCCGTGACGCTGTCGAATGCGCTCTCCGGTGTCGGGATATAGTACATCGAAAGGAGTACGCCAGTGACTGCGAGCACGACGAAGAGTAGGAAGGTTGTTCCTCCCAGACAATAGATGGGGCTAAGAGCGTGGCGGGGCACATGGCTTGTGGTGAATGGTTCAATCTTGGTTCTGCTTACGATCCAATCCCAGAATCGATCGAGCCGAGAACGTTTTGACAAGTATTTGCCTCCTCACTCCTCACCGTAGAGCGGAAGACCGCTCTCGTAACCGTTGGCATAGATGTCACCATTCGAGTCGATCTCGAGCTTGATCTTGGGCATGGGTCTCGGCGGGGGACCCCCCAAGACAGCGCCGTTCTTGGGATCAAAGACGGCCCCATGACAGGCGCAGAAGAGATTGTCCTTCTGATTCTCCCAACCCTTGATTGGTTTCTTGTCGAAATGAATCTGACAGCCGAGGTGAGTGCATACTGCATCGTATGCGACGAAATCACCAGATGCAAGATGTATGAGGATAGCTGACCGGTCCTTGTTCGGATAGGTGAAGAGGAGACTTTCTCCCGTCGGGACTTCGCTGTTGTTCGAGACCTTCACGCGTGGGTACGAGGTTGTGCCGGATTTTCTCTCAAGGAGATACGCACTCAGCCCCTGAAGAGGAAAGAGTACTAATGCGCCTGAGAAGACTATGAGAGCCTTCAGAAACCTTCTCCTTGAACTGCTGCTTGTTCTCTCTCCGCTTCCACGTGACGATATCATCACCGGCTGAAGTCGTTAGGTCAACATACAGCACGATTCTATTATTTGACGACCAACTGAAAGACATACTAGTACGTAGAAGTACTTGACTAATAGTTCCTTGACTAGCTCGAGAACGGCCCTCTTCCGTAACCTTCGCCATCTCTGTTTCCTTGGCCTTCGACGAGGGTTTCTGTACTCATTATTCCTGCAAACTTAGTTGCTCTCGAAATAGCCTTGAAGAGCTGCTTCACGTCATCGCTCTGGAGGAAAGCTACGATATCAAACCTGCCGAAAACGGCGTACGCGTCAGTGACGTATGCCATACGTTTCAGTTCTCTGGCCAGCTTCACTGCTCTTGGCACTCTGCCCCCGCTCTTGATCAGCATTACGGCTCGAATCATCATTTGGCCCCCGCAGCGACCAAAGTCTCGGTAGTTATGACATCGTGCAAGTTTCCAATCTTGGTTCCAAGAGCTGTGAGCGCTTTCAGGTCCTTGACTTCAAGTCTAGCGACTATATCAGCGGTGCCCATCACAGGAAATGCGTCTGTAATTCCTGGAAGACCAGCGATCTTGTCAGCGACTCGCTGATGACGCCCCGGACGAACTCTAATCAAAACACATGCTTTCAAAGCTGTTATTCCTGCCAGACAACCTGAGTATTCGCAAGGCCGGCTGTCTGCGCATGCAATGCGGTCAGTTAAACGTTAGGTGCCCAAGCGACTGTCTCTGAGAGACATCACTGCACGTGGTTACAACCATGAAACCCCAGATCAGCACAATCAAAACCGCCGGGAATGACCAAGTCAGCGGGCGTACACCTCTGGCCTCCTGTCCTGAATGATGTCGTTCAGCGAGGTCATTCTCTTGTTTGCCGCCTCTCGAAGGTCGATCTTTCGAATCACCGCCTCCTGCCGATTTGTCGAAGCACAGTAGAGGATGCGACCTTTCGTGTCAACTATCTCTGAGCGGCCAATGTACTTCAGCTCACCTTCTCGTCCGATTCTGTCCGCTGTCACTGCGAAGACGCGGTTCTCGATGCATCTCGTCTTCATGGCGTGTGGGCAGAAAGGAAGCACGAGATTTGAGGGGTGAGCAATTATCTTTGCACCTTTAAGCATCAATGTCCGAGCCGACTCAGGAAAGAACCAGTCGAAACAGATCATGACTCCGATATCGCCGAAGACTTTGAACTCGTTTCCCGGTTTGAAGAACTTCTTCTCCCTGAAGAACAAGTGAACCTTACGGTATGTTGACGCTCGTCCGCGGCGAGCTACGATTGCAGAATTGTACAGACTCGTGCCTCTTCGCTCCGCTATCCCCGCAACGATCGTCATGTTTCGATCACGCGAGACTTCCAGAAGCTTCTGACTCGTGTAGCCGGCTGGGATCCGTTCGGCGACCTTCCTGACTTCCCGCCGGCTCGAGAAGTTGTACCCGGTGTTGAAAAGCTCAGGTAAAACCATCAGGTCAGCTTTGGTTCTCTCAAGGAAACGGAGAGCTCTGTCGACGTTCTCATCTATGTGGAGTAGTCTCGGGTTCATCTGTATGAAACCGACACGCACAGTTTCCACCCTTCAAGCCGTACCCACTGCGACTGCAGGCATTGATCTATCTTTTGTGGATGCGAAGGAATGAAGCTCCGGATGGAGAGCAGGTGTAGTTGGTGCCGAGGGAGTGAGTTTCCCCGACGGTTGGTCCGTCGGTTTTGAACACTCGATTGGGCCAGCCGTGTGGCCGTCAGCCCGGTCTTCAGCCTCACCTGCTCATAGGCATCGGGTGCTCTCCCAGGCTGAGCTGTCAAGGAACCCGAAGGTTCTACCTCGGCACATCTGGGATGGGACTGTAGGCCTTTCGGGTTTCAATTAAGACTTTCCCAAGGACTCAATGAACTTGACAATAGTAGGACTTCCAAAATCCATTTAACGAAGCCAGACTCAACTCACACGTCGTTGGCGCATAGATAGGCGGCCTATCAAATCATGATTGGTCGTCCTGTGTCGATGCTCTGACGATTCTCGTGGGCCGGTAGATCAGTCTGGTATGCCTTCAGGGCCGAAGATCGTCCGCTTGGCAAGCTCCAGATCCAAAGTGCGGAAGGTCGCGGGTTCAAATCCCGCCCGGTCCACCATTTTCGTCGTTGTCTGTCTGGTTACCTTGCTGCGGTCTCGCAACATTTCGCACTCAATCGAGAGCATCAGAGTAAGAACCAAGGCATTCGCTGCGCCGACGCTACCATCATGATTCCGAACGCTACGGCCAGAAGGGAGATCGACCTTGATCAATGGCAATCTTGAACGAACTTCCCAGAGCGCGCTTTCATATTCCGCATGGCCTAGGTCAAGCCTTAAATAAATAGAATCAAGCCCGGGTTTTCGATGGCGAGAAATGATTCAGAAGAAACGCAAACTAGTCGACCTCGCACAGGAAATTCGTGAGGGGCAACCTGTCTACGGGAACCATCATCATCAATCGTCGCATAAGGCGCCGCAATCCGCCGGAGGCTGAACCTATTGCACTCCACTCGCACAACCATGATATCCGTTGTACCGAAATTATCTCGAACATTAGTCACCTTTGGGCTCGTGGAAAAACTTGACTACTCACCTGTTGGGGCAGCCTCTACTTTCTGCAACTAGGAGCTCTCGATCATGCTTGGAGTGATCTACAGCATGCTTATCTGGGATAGCGGTCTAATCTGTTCGACTTCTGGGTTGACGAGGTGCGGAGGTCTCTCGCCTCGCAGCAGCGCGAGCAGATTCGAAGCTGCGATCTCCGACATCTTTGAGCGTGACTCTCGAGTTGCACTCGCGATGTGCGGTGCCAACACCACATTCTGAAGTCTGAGTAATGGGCTCTTGGGGCTAATGGGCTCCTTCTCGTAGACATCCAATCCTGCAGCAGCAATCCAGCCCTGTCTCAGAGCTTTGGCTAGCGCCTTTTCGTCCACGATAGGTCCTCTGGATGTGTTGATCAAGACAGACGTATTCTTCATCATCTTCAGCCTGTCTTCGTTGATCAAGCTTCGCGTTTCCGAGGTCAGCGGAGCGTGCAGCGACACAAAATCCGCTGTTCTGAGCAGCTCCTCAAGTTCGACGAATTGGACGCCGAGCGCACGTTCCGTCTCCGGAGAAGAACGCACAGCATCGTGGTAGACAATCTTCATGTTGAATCCTTTTGCCCGTTCAGCAACTGCGGCTCCAATGCGTCCAAGGCCCAGTATACCCAGCGTCTTACCATAGATCGCTCCGCCGAGAAGAAGAGTAGGGGACCAACCAATTCTCCACTTTCGGCCTCGCACATACCTTTCCGCCTCGCCGATTCTGCGCGCGGCAACCATCAGTAGCGTCCAAGCGAAATCCGCTGTTGCATCTGTGAGAACACCTGGTGTGTTTGTGACGTAAATCCCGTTTTCCGTGGCTTTCTTCACATCGATGTGATCAAACCCCGCACTCATAGTGCTAATCACCCTCAGTGCGGGCGCCGCTGTCAGGACCTCCTCGTCGAATCTGTCCGTGAGCAAGCAGACTACTGCATCAAACTTCGGAAGATTTCGGATCAACTCTCTCTTTGACGGGGGCTCCTGACCTTTTCTGACAACCACTTCGCATACTGACGAGATACTCTGAGTTGCTGGCGGCGGAATCTGACGCGTCACGAAGACTCTAGGTCTTCCCATAATGACACTTCCTATTCGATTCGAATGGGAAAAGAATTGATATGCATTTCCACTGGTCCTGAATCCGCATCAAGATAACATAGCACGAGACGTGCGACCTCTTTGCACTTCTCCAAAGGCATAAATATCGAGTGGCAGGCGGTAACAGACTCGGAATGTGCTGCATAATGGTTACGGATCTTGTGATCAAGAATAGTAAGCTCGTGATCCCGGGAACAGGCATCGTGGAAGCTGGGCTTGCTGTCGAGGAGGGCAAGATATCAGCTATCACGAAAGACACAAACTTGCCAAAAGCAGACCGAACGATTGACGCGAAAGGCAACTTCGTGCTGCCAGGCGCAATTGATCCTCACACTCATATCGGTGCCTTCAAAACATTCGGCGAAGAATACGTGAAGGAAACCCAAGCGGCAGCCAACGGAGGCATAACCACAGTCGGAGTCTACTTCCGAACGGAAAAGTCATACGACGATGTATTCGCTGACAGCAAGAAATTCGCGAACAGTGTCGCAATGACGGATACTATCTTTCATTTCGGCTTAATCAACGACCTCCACCTTGACGAGATGCCAAAGTATCTCTCCAAATTCGGCGTGGCATCCTTCAAGCTCTACTTCGCCGGAGTGCCAGAAATCGGTATTCTGGCGAACAGCGATGGGTTTTCCTTTGAGGCACTGGGCAGGGTAGCAGCCCTCGGTCCTCCCGCTATCATCAATATCCACGCGGAAAACGGCGAGATCGTAGACTACATCAAGTCCCACATAAGTCACGAGAGGAAAGACCTTGCTGCTTGGAGTGATACAAGCCCGAACTTCACTGAGGGCGAGATCGTGACACGTGCTTCCACCTATGCAAGGGTCCAGAATGCACCAATCTACTTCGTGCACCTGAATACGAAGGAAGGAGTCGAAGCGGTCGTCGACGCCAAGGCCAAACATCCCAAGATATGGGTCGAGACTTGTCCGCACTATCTGACGGTCTCAAAGAACGATGACACCGACTATAAGGTCGGCAAGTTGGGAAAGACGCTTCCCCCACTGCGAGAGAAGGAGAGTGTGCAGAAACTCTGGTGGGGACTGTCCTCGGGTGCGATCGATACAGTGGGGACAGACCACTTGGCGATGAGAAAGGAACAGAGACAGCTTGAGAAGGACATCTGGGAGTGCTTCGTCGCTTGGCAGGGGATGGAGACCATGTTGCCTGTGCTTCTCTTCGAGGGAGTCAACAAGAACCGAATATCTCTTGAGCGGGTGGCTGAAGTATCAAGCACAAACTCCGCGAAAGCCTTTGGGCTCTTTCCGAAGAAAGGCACCATAGCAGTAGGATCTGACGCGGATCTCGTAATCGTTGACATGAACAAGAAGGTGAAGGTTGGACCAGAGATCCTGCGGGGAACGGCTGACTTCACGCTCTATGATGGGAAGACCTTCACGGGATGGCCAATAATGACGATCCTGCGAGGCAACGTAACGATGGAGAACGGCGAGATAGTCGGAAAGGCTGGCATGGGCCAATACCTTCCAAGGGGCCCGCTCGCTTGAGGCAAACCGTGAGTTGAAGGGGACCAGTATGATCAAGGAGATCCTGAATCCAAAGGATGTCCCTAGACCTCTGAAGCCGACGTTCTCGCAGGGTGTAAAAGTCACTGACGCTAAGACACTCGTCTTTGCCTCAGGCCAGGTCGCCCTCGACAAGGACGGCAACCTCGTCGGGAAAGGAGACGCGTATGCCCAAGCAATGAAGCTTCTCGAAAACATGAAGCTTGTGCTGAACGAGGCCGGAGCAACATTCGACAACGTAGTTCAAATCAAGGTCTACTTGAAAGACATGCGCGACTTTGAAGCTATTCACAAAGCGAGAGCACACTACTTCCTGAAAGAGCCGCCGAGCAGCACGCTTGTCCAAGTCAGCCAGCTGGTCCATCCGGACATGCTCGTCGAAATGGATGCGATTGCTGTTCTCTAGACGGCGACTCAGCAAGGCCTATCTATCTGTGGCGCGCGCAGTTTTTCAGAGGCATAGAAAATGGCCTCACCTGTCCTCAATGGCGATGGTGTAACGAAGTTCTTCGGCGGGCTTAGGGCGGTATATGATGTCAACTTTGAACTGAACGAAAATGAGATACTCAGCCTGATTGGGCCGAACGGTGCTGGAAAGAGCACACTCTTCAACCTAATCACCGGATACTATCATCCCACTCAGGGAAGAATCAAGTTCCTATCCAAAGACATCACAAGACTGAAACCTTACCAGATCTGCAGAATGGGAGTAGCAAGAACCTTCCAACTGGTGAAGTCCTTTGAGAATCTCACGGCTGAGGAGAACATTGCTGTGGGGCACCTGTTTGGCCGAGAACCTGTGCGGGGTCTCAGCAGGGCAAAGGAAGAGAGTAGAAAGCTTCTGGACTTTGTTGGGCTGCAAGGAGGTGCCACCGTGCCTGCGAAGAGCTTGACACTCGCGGATCGGAGGAGGCTTGAACTCGCGCGAGCTGTAGCTTGTGGCCCGAAGGTTCTGCTACTTGACGAAGTCATGGCGGGGTTGAGTGCGACGGAGACGGCCGAAGCCGTGAGTTTGATACGCAAGATTCAGAAAGAACTAGGCATAAGCATCTTCCTAATCGAGCATGTCATGAGTGCTGTCATGGATTTATCGGATCGCATCATTGTGCTCAACTACGGACAAAAACTGGCTGAGGGCAGTCCAAAAGAGATCTCAGAGAACCCACATGTGATTGAGGCGTACTTGGGCGAATCGTCAGTGGCGGGAGCAAGATGATACTCGAAGTAAGCGACCTCTCAATGAGCTACGGTCCCGTACCGGTTCTCAGGGACATATCATTCGGCGTCGCCGATAAGAGCGTCACATGCATCGTTGGGTCCAATTGTGCAGGCAAGAGTAGCCTGTTGAACACGATAGTAGGTATTCTCCGTCCATCTGCCGGCAAGATACTCTTCCAAGGGAAAGACATCACTCAATTCCCGCCTCATTCGAGGGTCGCAGACGGAATTACTTTGGTCCCGGAAGGGAGACGACTCTTTCCCAACCTAAGCGTGCTTGAGAATCTGGAGTCAGGCGCCTTCACAGCGAGGAAACATGAGAACATCCGGGACAATCTTGAGCAGATACAGGCGATGTTTCCGATCCTCAAGCAGCGAACACGTCAGCGCGCCCGATCTCTGAGTGGAGGAGAGCAGCAGATGCTTGCAATAGGAAGGGGACTGATGTCGAAACCCAAACTGCTGATGCTCGATGAACCATCGCTCGGTCTGATGCCCACGATGGTGGACAAGATCTTCGAGACCGTAAAGACGGTCAACGACTCGGGCGTCACGGTCTTGCTCGTCGAGCAGAATGTGAACCGGTCTTTGAGCATTTCGGACAAAGCCTTTGTCCTCGAGAACGGACGCATCGTTCTAGACGGCATCGGAAGAGACCTCATGAACAACGTACACGTGAAGAAAGCCTACCTGGGACTCTAGGGACCAGAGTTCGCGACTCCGGGAGCCGTTTTTCTGCACTCAACAGATGCGAAGTCATATAAGGTGAGTATGTAGGAGTTTCTGGGTCACGGTGAAAAACGTGACCGCAGAAAAAACTAAGGATGAATCGCGTAGAAAATTCCTGAAGTACGGGGCAGGGGCAGCTGTTGTCGCAGCGGCCGCTGCCGCAGGCTACTACGGCTTGCAAGCACCTCAACCGGCGCAAGTCACAACCACAACCCAGCAAGTCACAACCGAGGGTCCAGCAACGGTAATCACGACGGCGGCAAAGACAAAGGCGCCTGAGACTATCAAGATCGGCCATAGCAGCGGCGTGACGGGTTACCTCTCAGCTGCAGAGCAGATATGCTCTTTCTGGTACAACCTGTGGCTTGAGCAGGTCAATGCGAAGGGAGGCATCTACGTCAAGGAATACGGACAGAAGCTACCAGTTTCGTTGATAATCTACAACGACCGAGGAGAGACCGATACGGCCGCAAGGATGTTCGAGCGATTGATCACGGTTGACAACGTACACGCCTTGTGGGGCTCGTACGGAACGTTCATGTCATTTGCTCTCCAGCCTATCGTGAACAAGTACAAGGTTCCATGCATCGCCTCAAACGCTGCTCCAATTGTAATCGACAACCCGAACGAGTATGAGCGAATCTACAAGGAAGGAGACTACTTCAGAAACAAGGAAGGCCAACCATGGTACGAATGGAACTACATGCTTTGGAACGAGATGAGCTACTATCACGAAATGGAAGCCCTGTACAAAGCACTCCTCAATGCTGGCGTCAAGAAAGTCGCGATCTGGGAAATTGAAACATTGTTCGGTGTCGAGAACAGGCGCGAATTCCAGCACTTTGTCGACAAATACGGAGGACTCGAGATAGTCACACACAAGACCTACCCATTTGGCATCACAGACTTCGGATCGATCATCACGGATGCCCAGAACAAGAACCCCGATGCAGTAGTGCAGTTCAGCTACCCCGGCGACTCCTGGGTGTCTACGCAACAGATGATTGAACGAAACTACAATCCCAAGCTATTCTACAACGCACTCGGGATGGCATACGAAGAAGCCTACAGAAGGTTCGGCGTGAACAATGATGGTATCTGTTCACACGGCGCAGGCTTCGCCGCGAAGGGAAAGACCAAGGGACCTTACGGCACAGGAGGCGATCTACTGAAACTCTACAAGTCGCGTTACAACGAAGTTCCAGATTTCGTCGATGGAGCAATCGCTTTTGCGACTATGGAGCTCCTTGAGCAGGCAATAGAACGGGCAGGAACACTGGATCGACAGGCAATCTACAAGGAAATGCTGAAAGCAAAGGATAACCCAATCCCGACGATCATAGGTCCTGTGGGATGGGATAGGGGACCGTGGAACGAAAAACGGGAGGGAACGATACTACAGTCCCAAAACCTTGCTTCGCCGAATCCGCCAGAATCAGGGTTCGATCAGGAAATCATAAGCAGTGCTAACGGAAGTGTCGCCAAGCTTCCAGGACTGGTTGAGGTCGACCTGAAGACGGCAGATCTAGTATATCCCAAACCTTCTTGGAGAAAGCAGTAGACTGAACAAACCCCTCTTTTTTTTTTGGTGATCTTGACTTGGTTGATTTTGCAGGACTGGTGAACCTGCTCTTCGGAGGATTAGTCATCGGTAGCCTTTATGCACTATCCGCTGTGGGGCTGACCCTCCTGTACGGAGCTGCATCTATGACTAACTTGGCGCACGGCGAGTTCATGATGCTCGGCGGCTATTTGGCTTATTGGCTCTTCACGGCAATGGGCGTCTTTCCTCTCTACTCCCTCGTACTTGCAGCGGTTGTGGTAGCGGGGATCGGAGCGCTCCTTTACCTTGGAGCATTTAGTCGCATCTACGCTCGAGAGGCATCCGTCGCCGAGACCGAATCGATGACACTGCTCCTTACGTTTGCTCTAATCATGATACTGTCCAACGCTGTAGCTTGGATATTCACTCCTAACTACAAGTCATATTCTGCTATGACGAACATAATCGAGTTCGGAACCTTCCGAGCGATATCGGGCAGATTAGCGGCGCCTGCGATGGTAATTCCCCTTATCCTTGTCTTCTGGATCCTCATCAGAAGAACTTGGTTCGGGCGGGCGATCCGCTGTGTCATTGAAGACAGAGATGCGGCGAAGATCGTTGGAGTGAACATTAGCCGAGTCTTCTTGTCCTGTTACATGATTGGCCTAGCCATGGCAGCCGTCACCGGTGTGCTCTATAGCATGATCTTTCCTATCACTCCCTACTTCGGAATTGAGTACACAATGGCATCTTTCGTAGCCATCATACTGGGAACGGTGGGAAGTGTGCCAGGTGCGTTGATCGGCGGCCTGATCATTGGCATGGCCGAATCCACGCTGGTCTACTATCTCGAGCCAGCGCTGAAGATCGCAATTATCTACTCAATCCTCATCTTGGTGCTGCTGGTAAAGCCCAGGGGCATCTTTGCAAGGTAACGAGTCATGTTCAAGTACATTCGTTACGTTGCAGTGCTGGTTGCATTTGCACTTGTCCTGGGCGCCTCATTTTTCGTGGACCCTTACGTGCTCGCTCTCATGACCTCTATTCTTGTGGCAGTAGCATTGGTTGCGTCTTGGAACATAATATCAGGTTACGTAGGATATCTGTTCCTCGGAGCAGCTGCCTTCTACGGTTTGGGTGCCTATGTAGTCGCACTCACCTCTGACGTACTGAGTTGGTATGCAGCGATTCCACTTGCAGGACTACTCTCGTTTGCTGTGGCATTTGCGATCGGCATTCCGTTCTTGAGAATTCGCGGCCCCTACTTCATAATCGCAACCTATGCAATTGCAGAGCTAATCTCGAACGTGCTGCTGTACATGGAGCATACATTTGCTGGCACGATAGGTCGCTACGTTACGATTCAAGATACACTGCAGATCTACATCGCGATATCGCTTGTCGCGTTTGCGGCCGTCATTGTGTCTAGTTCTATAAGAAAAACGAAGTTCGGATTGGGTCTGCTGAGCATCAAAGGAGACGAGGACGCAGCATCCGCTTCCGGAGTAAACACCACGCTGTACAAGCTGATTGCATTTGGCGTTACAGCGATGTTCATGGGTATGGCCGGGGCTGCTGTGATTCCACGGCTCGGATACGTGGACAACACCATTGCGTTCTCATCGAGAATATCCTTCAACACGCTGGTGATGGGCGTATTGGGTGGAGCCGGAAGCGTAGCCGGTGGTACGGTAAGCGCCGTTCTGTTGTCGCTGCTGTTCGAGATCTTCTTTAGCAGCGCAGAGCCCTTCCCCTTCCTGATCGCGCTGGGCGTCGTCCTGTTCGTGGCGATATTCTTCATGCCCGGAGGCCTTGCCCAACTCTTCAGCAGAATTTCGAAAAGAATAGGTCGCGCAAGGTCGACAGAGTCCGGTGCGTCGGTAGCGCAGGCAACCCGGACTTAGCTGTCGGAGACTTCGCTTCCCAGATCCAAGTTCCATGGGAGTCTGTCCTGACAACAGATGCTCTCTTGATCAGGAGAGCTTCGCATCTCTATAACGGATTGATCTATGTACTTGCGGCGTCCTCGACGATCTGTCTGAACTCCTCGTCGGTCAGAGTACGCTTCAGTTCGATGCCAGTCTTCTTGACCCTTCCCAGTATCTGGTCTATCTTATCCTCAGGAGCACTGAGTCCAAGTTCCCTCATCTTGTAAGTAATCGAGTCTCGGCCGCTCTTCTTTCCGACGACCATCTTGTGAGCTTCAGCGCCCACAAACTCCGGCAGAAACGCGAAGATCTCCAGCGGCGATAGTTTCAATTGCTGAATCCTCGACCACCAACCTAGCACAATTCCAGATTCGGCTGTGAATATCCCGTCGCCGACGATTGGCTTGTGTGGGGGCATTCTCACCCCTGAACGTTCTTGCACAAGTCTTGAGAGTGGCACGAGCCTGTCAAACTTGATGTTGCTATCGATTCCGTAGAGGCATTTCGCGGCGGTGGCAACCTCCTCAAGGGCGGCCGCGCCCGTGCCCTCGCTAATCGCGTTGACGGTCGTGTGAACCGTCTCGGCTCCAGCCTCAACTGCGGCGAGCGAATTCGCCACTGCAAGCCCGAAGGCGTTATGGCAGTGAACCTGAATGGGCTTCCGCACTCTCTCTTTCAGTCTCTTCACGAGGTAGTGTATGCCAACTGGCGAAGTGACACCGAACGTATCAACTACCGTGAGGCCATCCATGTGTCCCTTCGTGGCCACTGTATGGACGATCTTCCAGAAGGTTTCGAACGGTGACCTAGTCGAGTCCATCGTGAAGAAATTGACATGAAGCCCATGCTCGTGCGCGTAG
>Ga0315279_10007175_pt1 | contig 13849 bp, 14 predicted proteins | sample YL17G06_20_MG_FD_203694 | JGI IMG/M metagenome (GOLD analysis project Ga0315279, IMG submission 203694) | Sediment microbial communities from Yellowstone Lake, YNP, Wyoming, USA - YL17G06_20 | ecosystem: Environmental > Aquatic > Freshwater > Lake > Sediment | place: USA: Wyoming | collected... | reverse complement strand
GCAGACCGGCGGCAAGACGCCCTCGGCCACGATCTACGCGGCCATCCTCCGCGAGATCAACGTCAAGGGCGCCGACGCGCGGTTCCGCAAGACCGAGCGGGGCAAGTTCGAACTGGTCAAATAGGCCCGGCTTCATGCCGCGACCTCCCCGCCCCGGCCACTTTGGTCGGGGCGTTCTTGGCTCACCATTGGTTTCAGGTCGAAGAACAAATTCTTTATTTGCCCATTGACAAGGCGAGCAGCAATGCTTACAATGTAAGCGTACAGTAATAGAGGAGTCTTCTGATGGCACGAAACGGTATACCGACGCAACGGGAAGCAGTGATTCTCTCTCTCTTGGTCAGTGGCGAGAGATACGGCCGGGAGATCCGGGAACTGTATCAGCGTCAGGCCGGGAGTTCTTTGCCGTACGGAGCGTTGTATGTGACTCTCGACCGCATGGAACAGGAGGGATTCGTCGAGGCCCGTTTGGGTGAATCGTCCCACGAGCGAGGTGGCAACCGCCGCAAGTTCTTCCGAATTACGGCAGACGGTCGCCTCGCACTCGATTCTTTCCAGATCATAGCCGCCAGCTTCAGGGAGGGCTTGTGTCATGGGTAAAGCCAGGACCAGAGTCAGTTGCGAATGGCATAATTTCGAGGACTGGTTGGTGAGGGAGTTGTTCTGGGACATCCGGGCCCGGTCGGTGTCGGTCCGCTTGTCCAAGGAAAAGAAGACGTTTGAAATCTCCATGGACGCCGACACGTTTAGTAACATGGAGGCAGAGGTGAGATTGTGGCTCTCTACGTACGAATCCAGTATGAAGGGATTCGAGCATAGTCGTGCGATAGAGGAGCACGATGAGAGACGCCGGCTTATAAGGCGTATTGTGCGCGATTTTCGGAAGCTGCCGCCTGACGTGTGGCTTCGAAGGTGTCTAGCCACCAAGTCCCAGCGGAAGACGGATGACTTCTGTACATCCATGTCATATTGGCTTCCAAGAAAGTACCGCGAGGGCATAACAGGCGATATCCTGGAAGACGCGGCTGAACTACGTCGCCTTGGCAAGAATGAATGGCGCGTTCGTGCCCATATTGCTTGGCAACTCGGGATATGCATCTTCCGGCTTTGGCCAACAGCTTTCAAGGCGGCCGTGCTGGGCACACTTGGTGCGGCCATTCGCAAGCTGCTGTAGGTTCCCTGGCCCAGGCGGTTTCCTTTGCCCAAATCCTTCGGGCTACCAGTTGGGTAGTTCACGCCGCAACCTCCTACGCCCCGGCCTGATCGGCTGGGGCGCTCTCAGTCTGCGGTTCGGCGGCGATCCGCTCGGCCTTCTTGCCGGTGAACTTCTCCCATCGCTGTACGATCACGTCCGCGTACAGCGGGTCGATCTCCATTAGGTGGGCCTTGCGCCCCGTCTGCTCGCAGGCGATCAGCGTGCTGCCCGAGCCGCCGAAGAGGTCCAGGACGTTCTCGCCGACCAGCGACGAGTACTGGATGGCGCGGACGGCCAGTTCGACGGGCTTCTCGGTCAAGTGAACCATCGACTGCGGGTTAACTTTCTTCACCGACCAGACGTCGGTGATGTTGGCCGGGCCGTAGAACTTGTGCGCCGCGCCTTCCTTCCACCCGTAGAAACACCACTCGTGGTTGCCCATGAAGTCCTTGCGGGTCAGCACCGGATGCTCCTTGACCCAGATGATCATCTGGCTGAAGTACAACTCGCTTTCCTTCAGCGCGTTGGGGTAGTTCCAGATGTTGCTGTAGCCGCCCCAGATGTAGAAGCCGCGCCCGGGTTCCAGCACCCGCGTGATGTTGCCGAACCACGCTCGAAGCAGCCGGGCGAACTCCTCGTCCGAGATGAAGTCGTTGACGAGCGAGCGGTCCTTGGCCCGGAGCTTCTTGTCCGTCGCGTGCGTCTTGCCCCGGATGGCCTTGTCCATGCCCTGCTGGCCGATGGGCCGGTCGCCGGTGGCGGCGATGGCGTTGTTGCTCCTGGAGGCGACGCCGACGTTGTAAGGCGGATCGGTGTTCACCAACTGGATAGTCACGCCGTCCAGGAGACGGTCCACGTCCGCCGGCTTGCTGCTGTCGCCACAGAGCAGCCGGTGGTTGCCGAGAATCCACAGGTCGCCCGGCTTGGTAATGGCCTCATCCGGCGGCGCCGGCACATCGTCGGGGTCCGTCAGGCCCTGCGTGCCGTCCGGGTCAAGAATCTTGGCCAGTTCGTCGGCGCCGAAGCCCAGCAGGTCCAGGTTGTAGTCGGCGGCCTGAAGATCCTTGAGTTCCAGCGGCAACAACTCGTAGTCCCAGTCGGCCAGCGTGTTCGTCTGGTTGTCGGCGATCCTGTACGCCTTCACCTTCTCGGGCGACAGGTCCGTCGCGACATGGACCGGCACCTTGGCCAGCCCCAGCTTCTTCGCCGCCTTCCAGCGGGTATGGCCGACGATGATCACGCCCGCCTCGTCCACCACGATTGGCTGGCGGAAGCCGAATTCCTTGAGGCTGGCCGCCACAGCCTCGACCGCCTGGTCATTCTGCCGTGGGTTTTTGTCGTAGGGCCGGATGTCGTCGATGTTCCGCAATTCGATGTCCATTTCACGTTCTCCTGGGGGTAAGCCCGCCTGGCGGCGGGTCGTGTTCACGTCAAAAACAAACAAAAAGAAGACGCCCGACTATTCCCGTCGCGGTCTTCCGCGTAAGTCCCGGCGAAGGAACCATTTACAGAAGCAGCTAAATCATGCCCATCTTGTCCATGTTGACGCCCGTTGCGCCCTGGCGCGCGGTCGCGTACTTGCTCGGCCTCGCCGGAGATGTTCGAACCTGCGCCAACGTGGTGCGACGACGCCGGCGCGTGTGGGCACGCCGACAACGCGGGGACGGGTGACGACGCAGGCACGTTCAACGACGCGGGCACGCCTGGACGCTCTAACGACGCGGGGACGTGTAACGACGCCAGCGACGCTGACGTGTTTGGACACGCTAACAACGCGGGCACGGGCAACGACGCGGGCACGGGTGACAACGCAGGCACGAGTGACGACGCTGACGTGTCCGGGCACGCCGACAACGCGGGAACGGGTGCCAACGCAGGCACGCCGAGACACGCGAACGACGCGGGCACGGCCGACGACGCTGACGTGTTTTGGCACGCCGACGACGCGAACAACGCGGGCACGGGTGACAACGCTGACGGACGCGACGACGCCAGCGCGCCCGGCGCGCGGTCGCATACTTGCTCGGCCTCGAGCGAGAGGTTCGAACCTGCGCCAACGTGGCGCGAACCCTCTACGGCCTTGCGGGCTATTGCGCTACACTGTTCCTTGCTGTTGCCCGCAAACCACGCGTGCCCGAATGTCCGGTCGTACCGGAGCCGGTCATGCAGGGACAGGCCGTCGAGCCAGAGTCGATGCTCATCCACGGCCGCAGTCGGCGGTGTTGACGGAGCCGGGGCCAGGGTCGCAGTCGAGGGCACGATTGGTGGCGTAGGCGCCATCGACCGCGTCGCCTGTTTGGCAGGTGGCGGGCACGCCAGGGCCAGCAGCTTGGTGACGTTGGTTAGTCCCATATCCGCACCCCGTAGATGAGTTTCCGCAGCAGACTGAGCAGCTTGCGTGGCGAGGCCTCCAGCGCCTTCCATCGTTCCCAGTCGTCGCGACCCAAACGCATGTCCCGCGGCACGGCCTGGATGAATCCTTCTGACCGGGCGATACGCAGCACGGCCAGTCGCCACCTGTCCACGGGGTCAGAGGGAAGAAGGTCCAGCCGATAGGCCAAGGCGTAGATGTCCTGCTTCTTCTCAAATGCATCCCAGACAACGGCCGTTTGGTGTTCGGAGGGAGAATCGGGGGAAAAGGGGAGTGCTCTACCTATACTGTACTTTCTGTCCCCGTGCGTAGCGCCTGCGCACGTGTAAAGCTGTGAATTATCCTCCCTATTCTCCCTCGCTTGCTGCAAGTCGCTTGTATGGCTATGACTTGCGTTCGGGAGAATCGCATTTCGATTCTCCCTGATTCTCCCTGATCCTCCCGCGCCCAGGGAGAAACGGGAGAATACGGAGGATTCGCGGGCTGGGCACTCGTCCTGTGCGCGCCGGTTTGTCAGTCCACCGTGGCTCACTTGATCTCCTTGAGGTGGTATTTCAGGTGGTTGCTGGCCCCCGCCCGGCGGATGTACCATGCCTTCACCGGCATGTCGGTGTGGCGGCTGAGCATGCGGCCGAAGGCAACGTTGATTGCCGCGTCGCTGCGCTTGGCGAAGATGTATCCGAAGAGGCTGCAGCTCCTGGCCAGCTCGCGCAGGTCTTTGGGCTCCACCTCCTTTTCGCCGTAGCCTTCATGCCAGGCTTCCACAAACGCCTCCATCTCTGAGCCGCCCGGGTTGGCCCGCTCCCTCCAGTCGGCCTCGTTGGCGCGCCACTTGCTCATGCCATTGACCTTGAGAATGCCGCCGATGGTCTCCGACCAACTTTCGAAGCCGCCCAGACGGTTGGCATGGAGCGGCCGGTCAGCGGCCAGCCAGTTCTCGACCAGCCCCAGCAGGCATTCCAGTACGGTGCGGCGCTGTTGCCGTGCGTAGACGCGGATGTCGGGGTGCTGGAAGTCGGTTCGGGCCTCCGGATTGGCCGAGGTCGGCTCGATCATGATGGGCACGATCCGCTTGGCGATTTCGCCTGAGGCCTGCATATTGTTGCCGGTGCCGATGATGGTCAGATTGTTCGGCAGCGACACGTTTCGCGAGAAGCCCAGCACGCGCCCCAGGAAGTTCTTCGTCGTCAGGAGGCTGGCCAGGGCCGGCGAGTCCACGTACGGCGGCAGGTTGTCCATGTGCATGAGCGTCTCGCCCTGAAGCAGCATGGCCAGGATGCGTTTCTCGCGTTCCTCCTCGCGGTCGGTCATCTGCATCGAGGGCGTGTCCCTGCCGGTGATGATCAGGCCCATGACCTCGTTGACCAGCTTGCTCTTGCCCGTCCGCTCGATCGGCGCGTTGAGCAGGTGCATGGGCCGGTTGCCGTCGATGGCCGGGGCGACGATGGGCGTCAGCATCAGGCCGAAGAAGTTCTCCCTGTCCGCCTGCGTCTTGAAGGGGAAGTCCACGACGAGGTCGTGCAGAATGTTGTGGATCACCTCGCAGTCGGTTTCGGGCACCAGGTCGCGGAGATCTTCCGGCTCGTCATAATACAGGCCATCGCGCCAGCCCGGCTGGAGGCGCACGAAGCCCGGCCCGTAGATCGGGTACGCCACCATCAGGTGCAGGTCGCGGACGCCGGGAGCGTTCTGTGCGTGCGCGACGGCCAGGCCGGCATTGTCCTTGTTGCAGGCCTGGTACAGCAGCACCTGCTCCTGGGTCTTGCGGGACGTGACCCACTTGCCGAGCTTGACGTGGCTGTCGACCAGGATGCGCATGCGGTCGGTCGAGAATTCGACCCACTTTCGCTTGCCGGAAATGCCGATGATCTCGCCCGGCAGGAAGTCGCGACGGTAAACAGCGTCCTCCGGCAGACCAGACAGCACCTCCTCGGCAAAGTCCACGTTGGAACGCTCGACGTACTTGTCGTCGTCGTCCTTGTGCGGCCCGGGCACGAGGATGTAATCGTCCGCGAACGACCGGCCGGCGGCGCTGTCAGGCGGATCGATGTGCCTGGGCTGGGCCATTCCTGCCTGCAGCCCCGACCGGACGGTGTTGCGGGTCTTGTCCGGGCCATCGTCGGGGTCACCCACGAGCCCGCACGCCCCTGCCGCGCCCATCAGGGCCTCTTCGACCTCGTTGCTGTCCAGGTATCCGCCGCCGACCAGCGTGCCCAGACTGAATGCGGCCTTATTCAGCGTCTCATTGCGTCCGCCGGCGGCAGCCGTCGAGACGGCATGCAGTTCCATCTTCATCGCCGTCTGGGCGTAATGCTTGGCCTTGGCGGGGATGTCACCAGCCGAACGCGTCGCAGGAACATCCCCGACGGCCTTGGCGGGCGCCTTCGCCGGCGCCTTGGGGGCGGCCTTGGATTTGGCCTTCGCCCGCAGCCGCTCGACGATCTCGGCCGGCAGTGCGGCAATCTCCACGTTCCACGGCTCGTGCCCCTCGGCCCACGTGTACAGCGCCCCTGTGTCGGGATGAACCGAGCCGGGAAACACCACCTGCCCGCCGTCACCCCGCACGTCGATGTGCGGGCCGAGCTTGCCGCTGGAGTTGCCCAGCGGTTCGGCGCAGAGGTAATAGAGGTGGTACGCCCCGGGCCTGCCCGTCAACGCTGTCACTGTGCCCGGCAAGTCCAGGCCCGACACGTCCGCGCCTGGGTCCACGTCGATAGCCACCACGCCGCTGGCCCGGCCGGTGCGCAGGCCGACGTTGCCTTGTGCAGCCCAGGCCATGGCCTCTTCGAGCGTTTCCCGCGGACGTTTCTGCCAGCCCTCCAGCGTGGGGCGCTTGCCCGCCAGGGGCGTGAAAGACCAGCCCATGTCGTATCCGAGCCGCACGTTGACAACCAACGGATTGTCAGGATTCGATGCCGAGGGCGGCGAGACGTTGTCTGACGTCATTGGTGGACCTCGCGAGGATATAGATGCCGTTGAATCTCTCGATCATGTTCTGGAACGCGACCTGCTCGGGCGTCTGGCGCCCGGTAAGCGACTTGACCTCAATTTCCAGCCGCCGGCCGTCGGGCAGGATGCCCGTCAGATCGGCCTGGCCGGGTATGCCGAACCGGATGACACGCGTGCCGACGCGTGCCACGCCCACGTTTGCCCACCACAGCCGCAAAACGGGCAGTGTGCCGAAGGCGCGGAGGATGTCGTTCTGAATGGCCTTCTCTTTGAAGGCGGAATGGACGAGCTTCTCCGATGCTTTCGTTTGGGGCGACGCCATCAATCGCCCTCCATCGCCCTGACGGCATTGGCCTGAGAGCCGCCGCTGTCGTCCACGTGGCTGCGGTAGGTCCCGACTGCGATCTGACCGTGCCGTCCTGCGCACCGCTCGCAGTCACGAACCGGCGGTGGCCAGGGCTTGCCGCTTACGCGCATCGGCTCGCCGCAGAAGTCGCAGTACCACCGGACGTACCTCGATCCTGAAATCCGGCTGCCGGGCTGCCCATACTTTGGCGCCAGCAGCTTGATCCGTTCGGCAACATGTGGTTTGACCTTTGCCATCGCGAGCACCTTCCCCCATTACCTACCGGCGGGCGGCGGAAAGTGTCGGGGTGGGGCCGCGGAGTCGATCTCGTCCACGACTGCCTGGGCGGCCTGCTGGGCGGTTTCCCTCTCCTGGGCGACCTCCTCCCGCACCGCCTGCACGAACCCCACCGGCCAGTGGCCGAAGACATCGCGGAAGCGATATGACGCCCAGCCCGGCTTGAAGCCCTTAGTGGCTGCAATGCCGGTCAGATGCTTGAAGTAGGCCCGCTTCTCGGAGTAGGTGGCGGCGCCCGGGTCGATCAGGTCGCCATCAGCCACGACCGGCTCGACGCCGAAGCGGTCCTTGAAGCGGAAGAAGCTCCATCCCGGTCTGTACCCGCCGGCCTGCCGCTGGGCCTCGATCTGGACCCACATCTGACGGCGGTACTCGAAGGATGCGTCGTCAAACTCTGACAGTTCGCCGGGGCCGTGGATCGCGGGCCTGCTGCGCTCGCCACCGCCGGTGGGCACCGGAACCCACCCGCACTCGGGGCAGCACTCCTCGTCCAATCCATACAGCAAGCCGCAATTCCCGCACCGGCGCAGCCCCAGTGGATCATCGGAGCCGACCTTCTCGTCCGACAGCGTGTAGTTCAGTCGCCGGGTGACCAGGCCGTGGACGTGATGGTTACCAGCGTGGTCCAGGACGATCGCGCCGTCCTTGCCCTCGCAGGCTCGCATGACACGCCCGATCATCTGCAGATGCAGGTTCAGGCTGGCCGTCGGGCGGGCGAGGATGGCGCACGCCAGCGCCGGTAAGTCCCAGCCCTCGGTCAGAACCATGCAGTTGGACACCACCAGCGTCTTGCCTTGGCGAAGACGTTCGAGAATGGCGTCACGATTGTCACGAGACGTGCCGCCGTCGAGGTGCTCGGCCGGGACGCCCACATCCTGGAACGCCTTGGTGATCGCCATCGAGTGTGCGATGTCCACAGCGAAGGCGACCGTCCGCCGGCCCGTGGCCCGCTTCTGCCAGGTCTCGACGATGTCGGCGTTGAGCTCGGCCGTGTTCGACCGCTCGGCCAGGGCGCCGAGGTTGTAGTCGCCCGCCACCACGCGGATACCACGCAGATCCGGGGCCTTGGACGCCCAGACACGCGGCTTGTGCAGGACACCAGTTGTGCAAAGTTCATCCGGCCAGGCCGCGACCACCAGCTCACCGAACAGGTCGCCCAGGCCGCGCCCGTCCAGGCGGAACGGCGTGGCCGTCAAGCCCACGATGTGCGCGTCGGGGTACTCGGCCAGCACGTTTTGATAACTGTCGGCGGCGGCGTGATGGCATTCGTCGATAACGATCAGCCCGGCCGGCGGCTTCTCCCTCCGCACGAGCGTCTGGATGGATGCCACCTGGACCTGGGCGTCCGGGGCGCCGTCATACCCCGACATCACGATGCCGACCGTCAGCCCATGCGCCTCCAGGCGCTCGGCCGCCTGGTCGATCAGTTCCTTTCGGTGGGCCAGCCATAACGTCGGCACACCCAGTCGCTCCACGATCTCGGTGGCCATGGTAGTTTTGCCCGATCCTGTTGGGCTGACCAGGATCGGCCGGCGGTCCAGCTTGGCGATCACGTCATCGACTGCCCGCCGCTGATAGTCTCGTAATTGGAGGCGAGTGGGCGTGGCAGTCATCGTTTCCTCCACTGGAGGCAATCGCCGCATCGCTTGCCGTCAGTCCGCTCGCAGGTATGGTTCCAGACGCGGTGGATGTGGTCGGCCATGCGGTTCTCGTGGCCAGGGAAGCGATTGCTGTCGGTCGTCGTCTTGCCTGATGACGGATCCCGCTGACTGTGCAGAGTGTCCTTGTTCGATGGGTACATGAAATTCTCCGGTGCCCCACTACACGAGCGAAGCTTTCTATTGGCAGGTGCCGGAATCGAACCGGCGACCGGGGTAATGAGCCCAGGCCACACCTGTCCCTGCCCGCGCACGTGGCGCTCGTGCCCGTTTGGGCCGATCCTGGTCCATCGCGTGTGAGGGGTCACGCCCGGCACGCCACAGCGCCAGCCGCAGTATCAGAACGGCACGATCATGCCCGGCGACTCAGCCGCTACCGTGGCCCACTCCTGCGCCGTCAGCTCATTGGGTTGGCGACCTGGGAACAACTTGCCCAGCGACGCGAACCACTGCTGTTCGCAGTCCTCGGGCGTCCCCTTCTCGGCCATCCCCTCGTAGGCGGTGCGGAACGCGTCCCAGGCCGCCTGCATGTCACACTCGCCGTCTACCGCACTCGGCTTGGGCTCGGCCGGTGGCACAGGCGCCGGCGTGGGAGGGGCCTTCGGCTTGGCCGGCGGGAGGTTTGGAGGCCCCGCGGACTGCGCGGGCTTCTGCGCCGGTCCCGCCACGGCCCGCAACTTCGACCCGAGGCGGTTGCGGATCGCGGTCTTGGCCGGGCCGTCCGCCTTGCTGACGCCGCCAGTGCCGGTGGCGCCGAACGGGTTCAAATACTGGACCTTCATGCGGGTCTTGCCGCCGTACTCCTCGAGCGCCAGCTTGAGTTGCACGGCATGCTGAGAGAGGTCCGTCTCCTGGAGCCAGAACGGGTCGCGCCCGTCCCATCCCAGCGCCGCCTTCAGGGCGTCGATGGTGATGCTGTTGAGCGAGCCGTCCTTCTTTTCCAGGTAGAAGTAGCCGGTGATCTCGAAGTTGTCGGCTGCGCAGTCGTCCCACTCGCCGGAGGCCTGGAGCTCCTCGTAGAGCTTGAACTTGATGATGCACGTGGCCAGCTTGTTCGGGCCGGTCTCATCGACGCCGACCTCGATGGGGAATGCGTTGAACAATCCTTCTCTATTGGGAATCACGAGGCTCTCCTTTCAGGCCCGGGGGCCGAAGAGTTTGGTCCAAAGGGTGGTGTCGAACTGCGTCAACTCGATCTGCTCGGCGAGACTGCGGGACTTGGCCATGCAGAAGGGCAGTTCCTGTGGGAAAATGGTCCGCGTGCCGCTGCCCCTGGCCTTGCCGTCTTTGGCGTCGACGTCGTAGCCGATGAACAGCAGGTGATCGAGCCACTCGCGGAGGCGCAGCCGAATGGAGGCCTTCCCGCTGGAGGGGTTCTGGAGGCGCGGCTCGTAACGAATCCAGTCGTCGCCTCGCGGGTTGGGCACCGACGCGGTGCAATCGTGGCAGATCAGCACGACGTTCCGGCCGGCGCGGACGTGGACGTCCAGATCGCCCAGCAGGCTCAGGAACGTCTCGTAGACATGCTGATAGCCTTTGCCGTATCCGTAATCCTCGACCCGGCGGATGACGACGCCGTCCTTTTCGTGCTTGATGTTCTTGAGCGTCCACTCCAAGGCCAATTCTTCGGCCTTGGTGGCACTGTCGATCACGAGCGTCTTAATGTCATCCCAACCGCCGGAGTGCAGGGCGTCACGCATGTCCTGCCAGCCGGTGATGCCGCCGATCCGACGAACATCCAGCTTGCCCAGCGACGGCAGCAGGATCGGCAGGCTGTCGTCGAGGTCGAGAAAGCCGACCGGACCCGGCGCGGTGGCCGCCAGCGTCGTCTTGCCGACCCCGCCTGGGCCGAAAATGCCCAGGCGGTGACCCTGCGACTCGATCTTCGTGAAGCTGATCTTGCGGACGGGCGGACTGAAGGAGGTTCTGGCGGTGGTCATGCCTGGCCCTCCTCGTTCAGACGCCGCACGAAGAACTTGTTCTGGCCCAGTTCCTCGGCGATGAACGCCGTGAAGATGCTGGCGATGTCCTCACCGATGGCGGTCGAGGTATCCACGGTGATGGTGAACGGGGCCTTGTCCACAGCGTAGTTCGCGTCCATCCGGACGCGGCTCGCGCCGTGCAGACCCTCGGCCGCCAGCGTCGCCAGCAGGAGGGTCTTCTCCGCCTCCTCCAGCGCCGCTCTGCTCAGAAACTTGTACTTGTAACCTTGCACGATCATGGGCTATTCCTTTCAGAGCCGGTCTATTTGGGCGGCTCCCAAATTACCTACCGGCGGGTGTCCGAATCTGTCGGGTTTGCGCGGCGTTTGGACAGGTAGACCTCAAGCCCGGCCGTCGCGAGGTGCTGCTTGATTTGCTTCAGGGCGTCGCAGACGCTCGAATGGTGCAGGCCAATGGCATCGGCGACATCCCTTGCCGACCCGAGGATCGCGTAGTGCTCGAAGATCTCGCGGTGGCGGGGCGACAGTCTCGACGCCGCTTCCGCCAAGTCGATGGCGAGATCGCGGAGTTCCTCCGGATCAGTCGATGGACCGCAGCGGCGGCTTCGAACATCCTGCTCGGTGACGAGCTCGCCGCGACTCGCCCACACGTTGTAGGCGGGGTGGGGGCTCTCTGAGAGCTGAACCCACTGACTGAGGACGGCCTCCTCGCGACGATAGTCACGGCAGGCTGCCTTCCTCGCGTCAAGGATGTCGTACCTCGCGTGTTTGACCAGCCGGGCGAGGAAGGTGTTTTCCTGCGCCTTTTTGCTGTCGAACTTCGACCGTCGGCGGATAACCTCCATCGCGATCTGCTGTTCGAGGTCGTCGCGGTCCGACTCCGTGAGGCGGTACCTGCCCACCGTCCTGTGAACCGTGACTTCGATGAGGGTCATGATGTACGGCGGGAGGGGGGTGCTGCTGCTGATCGGACTCACAAGAACGCTCCTGGGAGCGAAGGAGGCTCGTGGGTGCCGACTCAGCCGGGGTCGATTGCTTCTCCACGTTGGGAAGCCGCTGTAGGTCGCCTCGACTGAGCGACACCACAGAGGTCTCCGGTGTGTTCGCTGGACCGTTGTCCGGCGTCGCTCCGAAGGGCATTTCAGAAAAGAGTGACATGCCGTAACGCGGGGGTTACACGGCGCTACGGGCGCATAAAAAAACGCTCGGAAAACAATGCTCCGAGCGTCAAGCAGCTATGACTTAGGCGTCTACGTCATGAAAGAAAAAGTGCAAATTCTAAAGGATTTTGGAGTAACGACGTTACGGCGATGTAACATCAGTAGCAACATACGTTACTACTGCCCGGATCTTCGGAGGCGAAGTTGGAGCACTAGACGTCTCGTGTGCTGGCCATCGGAATCCGTAATCAACCCGTGGTCATCGACGGTGAACTTCACTAGGTTTCGCAGTCTGGAGACGGCCGTTTTTATTGCGTCTTTCCCGGTCTTCTTCAGGTCGCTAAACGCATTCTTGTTTCCGACAACTGCCGCCAGTTGATCCTGCGTCCAAACGACGTCAAATGTCTGTTCATCCGGCGGCTCGCATTCTGACCGATCAGCGAGTGTGCCGTTTCCGCGTCCCTGCTCGACTTTGTTCTCTATATATTGCCTCCTGGCTTCGGTAACCCCGGATGATAAGATATCGAATGCTTGATTTCCTAACGGGATCGGCTCGCACAACTCCGGCCGTTTGCCTTCGCCTAGCTTCTTCAGGAATATCCTGAGATGGAATCCTCCGGCGCTGGCGTCCAGTTCACCATAGCATTGGTCGGCTGGGACATCTATCGGGACAGGTTCCATAGTCGCGGCAGCCCTGCCGGACTCTAACTGAGCCGCTACGATCTTGGCCGTAAGACCTTTTAAGTAGCGGTCCAGATATGTACTTACAAGTCCGCGGAACGAGTGTTCAACGGCGTCATGTTTTTGAAGGCTGCGCAGTTTCCCAAGAAGTGATGCGAGGAACCGCCCGGTAAGCTTGATGACGACAAGCCCAGTCGTGCGGCAGACTTCCCTCACCAAACCGAGTTCGCCGGCCTTGGCCATCTCAACGTGGTCGTCTCGACTGATAAGGAAGATCACTTTGCCATACTGGGTCCGAAGCCTCTTGCTGGCATCTGAATACTCTTCCCGCCCCAAGTCTTGCTGATTATGCACTAGGAACAATGCCTGTTGAACGCCGAACTCGTCACCCAGTTTCTTCCATGAATCAGTCCTGCCAAGGTTGAGAGCTGTAAGGTGCCCGATCTGCGCCGCTCCGCTCGATTTGTCTAGTTCCACATTCATCAAGGATGCTGCGAACACCGTCCCTATTGCCCTGTAGCACCACTCCTCGAAGTCATTTTGCTCTGCAGCGCCGATAGGTATCGTCCCAAGGCTGGAAATCAACTCATTGAGCTTCTTCGTTCGCTGTTCCGGCGCAGTGCCGGTCACGGAAATCTCGTACTCATCATGGATTTCCTCGGCACGTGACGGGGACATTGCATCCTGGGTCAGGTTGAGCGCCATCCAATAGCATGGATGGACAAGTATCGTGTCCCCTGCAAGAATTTCCCTGGCCGGGCTCTTGCCGTCGTGGCAGAAAACATAGTTGCCCAACTTGGCATCTCGAACGCCGACGAAGCCAATTCCGTAGAGAGCTCGTAGAACTTCCAGCGGTTCGGAAAGGATCGCGAATTCCTGCAGCACTTGAGTTGTATGCGCCGACGACGCTAAGATGGCCTCCAGCCGGTCATCCGCATCAAAAACCGTGAACTCCGGGTCACGGCTTGTGAAGGCCGCAGTCAGATGCTCAAGCCCCGGAATGATCGCCGAATACTCCTTATGCAGGTCGCTCAGGCGGCCTTCGGAAATCGCTTTCCCTGCGGCCCGAACATCGTCGGGAATAATTTCTCGACGGTCGCTCTTCCCGGCAATGTGGTATGCTTCGTTTAGTAGCACCAAGATATCCCGAGGGCGGTAGAGGGTCATCCTGAGGCACTTTTTGAAGCCGTCCTTACCTGCTAATTCCTGCGATACACAGCGATTCCAGACCCTATCCGTCTTCTCCTTAG
>Ga0315279_10007174_pt1 | contig 13849 bp, 10 predicted proteins | sample YL17G06_20_MG_FD_203694 | JGI IMG/M metagenome (GOLD analysis project Ga0315279, IMG submission 203694) | Sediment microbial communities from Yellowstone Lake, YNP, Wyoming, USA - YL17G06_20 | ecosystem: Environmental > Aquatic > Freshwater > Lake > Sediment | place: USA: Wyoming | collected... | reverse complement strand
GTTCAACGAATGGGAATTGAGAGGCGTGCCAATCAGAATAGAGATCGGCCCTAGGGACATAAAACAGAAACAAGTAGTTCTAGTCAGGCGAGACACGTCACAGAAGTCTGCTGTCAAGGAAGAACAAGCCGTGGACGCTGTCACCATGCTGTTGGAAGAAATCCAGAATAGCCTATTTAGCAAGGCCAAGAGGTTCCTTGAAGACAGCATTACCACCGTGAAAACATACGATGAGTTCAGAAACACCCTAAAGAACAAGGGCGGATTCATCAAAGCCTCATGGTGCTCAAAAACCAAATGTGAGGAAAAAATAAAAGAGGAAACAGGAGCAACGATCAGGCTGATACCTTTTGAAAAAGAAAAGGTATCTTTAAAATGCTTGTGCTGCGGACAGGAAGCAAAAGAAGTAGTGTACTTCGCAAGGTCGTATTAGCAGAACCAGCCCAACATAAGCTGTTCTTCTCCAAGAACCTAGTGCAAAGGAGAAAGCTGATTCGGCGAGGCCGCTGATTGCTGAAGATAAAGCAGTGTGAAAGGTTATGCTACAGAATACGTAGTACATGCTGTAAACTGCTAGTCCAGCAACTCGGCTTTTTCAAGTTGCCCAACAGCGTCGCCTAATCCAAGCTTTGTCAAAGTTGTTTTCGTCGGTATTCCTCTCTCGTCCCATCCTCGGCGCTGGTAGTACGTCTGTAGCATAGTTTCATACTTTGCTCTGTCAAGCTTAGAACCCTTGAGTGGACCTTTCTCAGTTGGTTCTTCAAACCACCTAGCCGGCGGAACGTCCATCTTGCTGGACCAGCTTCTTCCATATTCACGAACCCAGAAGGCCCTCGTCAGATTAAAGATTCTGTCACCAATTGTGTTGAGCATGTCCCAGTTCATTTCAAGTCCTGTTGCAGCATGCAAGAACTTTGGATACCACTCAAGCTCGAAACCAACCTCAACCCATGGAAGCCTGCAAACCGTCAGCGACTCGAAAACTCCACCTCGAATTCGCTGTAGCTCAATTATTTTATCAACTTTCTCTTCGCCATAGCCTTCCCTGCCTGTCTTGACTTCCCAAGAAATCACCCAAGCGTCTTTGTGGTGAGCGCCAATTGAACAGGTTGCATACGCCAAAGCCATGCCGGGAGTGGTGTGGCAGTCATATGCCGAGATTTCCAAGCCCTTAACGTGCATAGCCCATCGATCTGAGCCCTTCCCGATTCTTTCAGCAGCTGAACGAACTCCTCCAGCCAGAAGTGCGCCGATGCCGCGCTTGAAAGCGATGTTCTTGGTCAATTCTTTCGCAGATTCATAGCTTCCCCAAGCGATTTTCTCTTTGAGCAAGCCTTTTTCAGAAGCTTCCATTGCAAAACCGATGGCGTTTCCTAGTGAAATTGCGTCCAACCCGTACTCGTCTGCGATCCTGTTAAGAGCAGCAACCTGTTTCAAGTCTCCCAATCCTATGTTTGGGCCTAGCATCGTGACGTTTTCATAGTCGAGTTCTGATTCTTTCCGTTCATAGTCAGTTACGACATTGCCGCAGGTCATGTTACATTGGGGGCAGCCGCGGTTAGAGGTCTTGATCTTCTCCATTGCAAACCCGCCCACTTCATTGGCCTTCTCAAAGACGCCTTCGCTGTAGTTGTATGAGGGAAGGACACTGTTTTCTTGGCTCCATTCAATTGTCATCATCGTGCCTTGGCGCTTCCAAAAAGCATAGCTTGGTTTTGTAAGAACCTCTCTGTAAGCTTCAGAACCCAATTCCTTCATCTCTTTAGGATAGGCCGCAGGCAACCCGCCTGTACCAACAACAACGACTGCCTTGAGATTCTTCGATCCCATCACTGCTCCCATGCCAGGCCTACCGCCAGCCCGACCCTCTTGGCAAACGATGTTCGCAAAACTCACAGAGTTTTCTCCACCCTGTCCAATGAGTAGGGTGCCACACGTTTGACCGTACAGATTGCGCAACCTTTTATCTGCAGCAAAAGAATCGAGACCCCACAGATCTTTCGCGTCAAGAAATTCTATAGATTCGTCCTGTATAACCAGTAGCGTGGGTTTCTTGGCCTTTCCCTCTATTATTATAGCGTCATATCCCGCCTTCCTCATCTGAACGGCAACAAAGCTTCCGACGTTCCCATCGCCATATCCGCCAGTCAAGGGGCTTTTCGCCGCTACCACGAGCTTGCCGCTGCTTGGCAATGGCCACCCAGTCAATGGGCCAGCTGCAAAAACAAGCTTGTTGGTGGGTGAAAGGGCGTCAATTCCCGGTTCAAGCTCGTCCCACAAAATCTTTACTGCGAAACCTCTTCCGCCTAGGAAGTTTTTTGCGATTGAATCCTCATAGTGATCGGTAACGGCCTTGTTTTTTTCAAGGTTTGCACGTAGGAATTTGCCAGTCCAACCATACATAGTGCTAACCGTCCTGAGATGAGTGCATAACTATCGTGGTTGAGGGTAAATAAACCTAATCGCTTGAGTAGCGCTATATTACCAGTTTTTCTGGTTCAATGTTGCGATTCTTCAAACCCAAGTCGCTGGCTTTGAATTTCTTGTCACCATAGAGCAATGCGTATTCTTCGTCGTTGTGCAGCGCGGCTGCGATTCTGCCTATTGCGTCCGCCTTCAGTATTCCGCTTCCGCTTGCGCCGCCCACTACCATCACGTTGTTTTCCTCGAAAATCAAAGGTTGCCCATCCAGAGTGTTGATCTCGTACAATCCAGCGAATGCAGAGAATGGTTGGCAACCCGTGAGCTGAGGAAAATACTTTGCCAGAACCTGATACAGCCCAAACTTGTAGTAGTCCTCCTCTGGTTGAGGGTCGTCTTCAATCTTGAAAGCTCTTGGAAACTCGTCAGCATAAGCTAGCCACAGTGCATCCTCTTCTGGGGCTGGCCGAATGTACGCTGATGGTTTTGGAACAATAGTGAAGGGCAGGCATCCAGCGTCTGTGAATTCTTTCGAGAAAAGCAGTTTCTTAAGCGGATCGGTTTTTGCCTTGACCGAGAAAATCTGTCTCTTCTTGGCTTTTATGAAGCATTCGATCCCAAGTGGGTCTAGCAGCTGAGCAGCCCAGGCACCAGCGGCCACTATTGTCTTCTTAGCCTTTATTGGGCCTCTGTTGGTTTTTATTCCTGTCACTGTTGTGTCCTGCCAGAAATATGGTTCGCTTGGCATTCCTAGAGGCTGACGTGCCTCAACGGTTATCTCTTCTACTTTAGTATTGTATTGTATTTTGCCGCCAATCTTGAGAAATTCCGCCTCGTAGAACTTCACGAGTGAATCAACATCTATTAAACCTGCTTTTGGGATCACGATGCCCTTGTGAACGTTTCCCAGGTTCATCATTTTGGCTTCTTCATCGTTTGAGAAGTCTGTTTGCATGCCAAGCTTCTGTGCCAAGTCATCTCCGTCGTATTCTACATATTTGAAGCCTTTGCTTGCCAGATCCTTCAAAACAGGCAGCATCTTCATGTATCCTTCTTCATCGAACAACCACAGATAACCAGACCAACGTAGTTTCAGATCGAAATCCAGATCGTTTTGGACATGCTTGTAGAATTCTGCAGACGAATCGGCTAGAGCAAAGTTTGTTCGGGATGCAAACAAACATCGGAAAGCCGCGGCGCTCTTAGCAGTGCTACCTTGTCCAGCAGCGCCTAGCTTATCGACGACTAAAATGCTTAGTTTGGGATTTCTTATTTTAAGGTGATAAGCGGTTGACAAGCCTATTATGCCTGCTCCAACGATTATTGTGTCACATTCAGGCATTTTTCTCCGACCATTTTGAGCGTGATTAGTAGAAAAATCGGATTGGATTTAAGTCTAGCTGTTTAGCTGGAACCACATCCACGTTGTAAGAGAACGCCTATTCCCATAACGAAGTGGAGATGTCGCCCGCAACCTCTCTTTTCTTCCCATCGGGTTTCTAACACCTTTTTCATGATTCAAGTGAATCATGAGAGCCATGTGGTCGATGGCGTCTTTTGAAGCCTTTGCCTTTTCATATATTGCGTAGGCATTGTCTCCAGCAGTAAGTGCTTCCTTCGTTAGATGCAGTCTGAGCATTCGGTTTCTTGTTTGCCGAAAAGAACAGAACACGGAGTGTTGAGTTTCGGTTAGGTTGTTGTGAAGTCCTGTATGCGGCTGTTGTAGGTGGGTGTTGCCCCATCTGAAGTAGCCGATGGTTTTTCCGAGTCCGCCTGAAATGTAGTTTCGCTTGGTCCAGTAGTAGACGGTCCAGGTGGCGGGGTTGGCTGTTTGGGCGTTGAGCCGATTTGTAGTGAATGTGGCTTGGAGAATCCAGTTTCCGCTGTTCATGCAGTAAACCCTGAAAACGGCAGAGTCAGTTGAGGCGAGGGTTGTGTTCGGGCAGTTCCAAGTGGCGGATTGGATGCCGTATCCGCTTGTGCTTCGGGTGACCTGAGCAACGGGAGTGCCGCGGGTGATTTCTGTTTCCGTGCCTGCGGAGTTGCGTTTCCATACGCGGATGCCCCAGTAAACCGTGTTGCTCTCAGTTTCAGTAACGTTAGCCTCCAGGTACGAAGCACTTTGACTAGTATCCAGCTTATAGGCCTGCAAACCATAAGCAATTATCAATAACCGCGACCTTTACCCCGACGCCAGCACGTGAATCGTCTTCCGATTCGATAGTTTCGTTGTGATCGTTGTCCCAAACGCAGTCGGAGTGGATACGCCTAAGGCCCCATGGGAACAGTTCATAGGCGCTAACTAGCGGACAGGCACAGCCAAACGAGACTAATAGAACGAGTAGAACTGCAATTAGTGAATTCCTTTGCGTAATAGTCACGCCAGTCATTTGACTACGAGCAGTATCGAGGGAGTTTCCAGAGTTATCCATGGCCCGTCGTTTATCCATAGCAAGGCGCGTGGAGCGACCTTCGCCTTCACAAGATAGGTGCCTGGCGGGACTTGCTCACCAAGCCCACCTACATCCTTGGTCTTTTGATTCCACATGAACGTGTTGCTAAGCTCTTCTCCGGGACCGACAGAAATCGATACGATATTACCCGTCGCGCCACGGTTAATTTGCCAACTAAAGACTGTGTTGCCTTCAGTGTCGGTCACGACCAAATTGAAGTAGACTCTGTAGCTGTGCGGGACTCCGCCAGACTCGTCGAGTTCCCTCATCTCCTGAGAGAAGTGTATCGTGATTGCTTCATTGCCTATGTTCTTCAGCTTACACGTCGCAGTAACGTTTTCGCCTGCGTTGAACTCTTGCTTTTCAAGCTCGATTGAAGCCCACAACGGATAATTCTCGACAAAGGCCATGTGCTTTGGCGCAGGGATCAACGCCACGGAAAACGCTGAAACCATCATCAAGCCAATCGCAAAAGCCACAGAAGCCGAAACCAGCCTAATATGCCGCTTGAGGAACAAAGTCGGGCGAGAAATGGCCAAGCCTACTAGTCTCTGATTCCGAAAGAAAACACGCTCTACCAATTTTGAACCCAACACCCACACCCTCCTTGACGCATCAAACAGCAAATAGTATAAGGTGGCTGGTTGTTTATAGCACTTTTGAAACCATCCACGCATAAACCCTCAGGTGTCCCCTTCCTGAAATGCTCGTACTGTTATGGTCATTGTCCCAGACGCAGTCGCTCCGAACCCGCAGCAGCCCCAAAGGAAGCTGCTCGTCATCAGCAAAAACAGGTATAGTCATCCACGCAACCGACAGAGCAAATATCAAACACAACACTGAAGCAACGGCTTTCTTTGTCCTGAGCAAGTCATCGACCTACCCAATCGTGAACGCTATAGTCGGGGTCTCCAAGGACCATGAGTCTTGATGACCAGTTGAGAAACCATCATGCCGCGGAGGCATTCTAGCTTTCATTAAGTATGTGCCTGCAGGGATGGGCTTCCAAGGACCCGACGAAACTACTGTCTGATCCCAGGTGAAGACGTTCTTCAGTTCCTGGCTTGGATCCAGCGTAACTTGGTGGGTGTGCAAAGCGGCTCCGCGCTCATATGACCACTGATACATTATTGAACCATTTTGTGCTGCAATACTGAAGTCAAAATACGCAGTGTAACAGTCTCTGTCTTCACGATTGAGAAACTCCTGGCTGAAATATAGAGTCACTTTGCTGTTGCCTATGTTTCTGCACTTGCAGACTATCCTCATGTCCTCTTTTGGCTCATAGTGAGCTTTGTCTAACATAATGGAGACCCTAAATGGGGAAGACTCCGTTGACGCTTCAAGACCTGTTGCAGGCGAGAAAACGCCGAAGTAAGAATGAGCTATGGTTATGAAAGCGGTTGCCAGAATCAACGAAAGCACGGCAATCTTCAAATGCTTCATTCCTAGCCGTGTCCCCAGAAAATTGCAATACAACCTGAAACCCTCACATTACACTGTGGGAGCAACTAATATAGGTTTTTCGGTCGTACCAGAGAAAAGCCCTTCGGGTAATAGACTATCCGAAAACTCAGTCGAGACCCTAAGAGTCAACAAAACCAGCAGAGAGATACTGCAAACCCATTTGCCATGGTTCTCGTTAGTAGCATTTTTCTTTTATGCATCAGGATTATGCAGATTTTGATCAAGCACACAGGTTTTTCCAATGCAAGAAGTTCCACTTCTTTTCTGTAAGCCTGTCTTTTGCCGTATGACTGGCAGTGGCTGAAGGCGCGCGCTTGGAGAGAGTAAGGAACACGTAGTTATCGATGCCCAGTACAACGGGGTTAGCCTGAAAATGACCGTTTGCAATGTGACAGGCGCAAACTCACTTTGAAACATCTCAGCCGAGTATCATGTAATGCAGGTGCTTTGGAATTGCTTTCAGCAAGCCATTGTGCGATAACCAGCAGCGCACGCCTTCTGAGGTTCAGGCCAGTACTACAGAGACTCTCAGAATCGGAAGAAGAAGGGTCAGGGCTACTATGGGTCGTGAGAAGTGAAGGGGCCTCAATATATTGCGACTTCTTTGCCTACTACATGGTAGAATCCGTCTTCACCAACCCACTTCAGAAGTAGCCCGTCTTTCCAATCATAACCTTCTCGAACATGTACGGCCAAGATTTCACCTATGAACCAGACATGGTCTCCAACTTCAACTTCCTGAACAACCTTGCATTCAATACCTACAGGGCTTTCTTCAATGATGGGAGCGTTGACTTTAGTTCCTCGGGTTGCCGTCAGCTCCGCCAGCTCAAACTTGTCCACATCTCTTCCCGAGTTCTCGCCACAAACCTTCACAGCCCGAATCAACTTCTCATCAACCACGTTGACCACGAAAGCCCCACTCTTCTTGATGAGTTCATAAGAGAATCTGGAAGGAGCTATGCCGATGCCTACCAATGTTGGCTTTCCTGAGAAATAAGCAAACATGCCAACACTAATGATGTTCTTCTTCCCATCATGCTCACATGATACAAGGTAGGTAGGTCGAATAGGTAGCTTCCTCAAACCATCCTGAACGGAAACCTCACTCTTCAAAGACATGACCGCCGGAAGCTGATGATTATTCGAATATGTGCATTCACTATAAAAGCTTCGCTTTCTCTAATCAGCGCGCGCATTACGACTTGTTCCCTTTTACCATTCTTTCAACATTCCTCGGAAGCGCTTCAAAGACTGATTGCTACCTTTGGGTCGTGAGAGAGAAATTTCTGTGACCCCTTTTGAAGGTCAACTGTTACTCAAGCGCGCGATCGAACGATAACCATACAGTCTATTGGAATTAATCACTCGCATCTCGCTTGCGTTTTTTGAGAGCTTTCACCAAATTCGAGGTTGGTGCTTTGACACTAGCCTTAGTAGTTTCTCAGAACTATCAGAACCCAAGACTGCTCCAGATACACTTCCACACGTTCCGACATTGGAAAGCCACCATGGAATACAACAGAACCAGAGACATCCTGTACGTCATGAAACTGCTTGGACATAGATTCATCGAAAACACTCTCGTCTACACCCAACTCGTCAGTTTCGAGAACGATCAGTACCACTCTGCCGTCGCCAAGAACGTCGCTGACGCGCAAAAACTGGTCGAACAGGGTTTCGAGTTTGTATGCCAGATTGATGAAGCCACCCTTTTTCGGAAACGCAAGTGACCCAAAAATATGGGGTAAACACTGAAAACCTAATAGAGAACGCTTATTTACCTCTGAGAATTATGATTAGAACCAATCGCTCAAACTGAGGTTGGAAATTTGCGTATGATAAAAGAGATGAAGGCAGTTTCAACTCTTGCTGTGATCTTATTGGTTCTGTGCTCATTGATAGTAGGAGGACTACTGTCTTACATGTGGGTTATATCTGGTTACTATTATGAGTCATCCGGCACTGACTTGATTATTACGGATGCACTTTTCCCACTCGATCAGGCCGGCTACTTCAACCTCACGGTCATGAACCCCACGCATTCTTCAACTACGAGCATTACGGACATCTACATAAGGGCGGCGGGCAACATAACCGTACAGCCCGTAACAGTCACCCACCCTGAGGCGCTTCCCATAACGATCGAGCGAGCAACGTCTAAGACGATCGTATGCGTAGAGAACTGGAGTCCGTTCGCTGGGAAGTCAATCACCGTAGGCATCACAACGTCTGACAACACAGGCGCCAGCAAGACTGTTATCACCCAGTTCGTAGGGCTGGAAACCACGACCGACATTAACCCATCTGTAAGCAGTAAACAATTCAACATTACAGTAACGAACCCTTCTAACTCATTCCTGAATCTTACACTCTCTAATGTTTTGGTCAATCAAGTACCAGTTTTGAGTGCTACACCTGCGTTACCCAAGAACTTGACCGTAGGAAGCAACGTGACAATTCAATGCGTGTTTGACTTTGAGGGCTACTCAGACCCAGTCGTCAGGGTTGAGACAGCCCAAGGCTACTATGTCGATTTGTCGACGAACGTGGTGGCGAACCTAGGATGGTACGTAACTCAGGCCTTGTTCAACGGGGCAAACCCACAGGACATGAACATAACCATCTTTAATCCAGATACAGCAAGCACCAACGTGGACATAAACAAAATCGAGATAGTTTGTGACAATACAACAAGCTACATAAACGGAAGTCTCACAGATCCCCCGTTTGTCCCATATTACAGACTCGTAAGAGGAGAAACAGTCACCTTCGGCCACTGCACGTGGGACTGGGGAAGCCACCGTAGCCAAAACGCCACAGTAAATGTGTATGATCTACAGGAATTCGCACCTGCATCACTGACCGTCGGAACACCTGAACCGATCAATTTCGAAATAACAGGAGTGGACTTCAACCTGACCGACACTATACATTTCGCGATGAACATCACCAACGAAGCAAGCTCAACAGATGCGATTACCCCAGCGCAGATAAGCCTCAACGGCGTTAACGTGAGTTTCCTGTCTCAACCAATCCCAATTGGAAAGACGAGGCAGTTCAATTGCACGTTTGATTGGTCAAGTCTGAGAGGAATGACCGTGACAGGCAACCTCAGCATCGCCAACGGGCAATACGTCTCAGGATCCATTACTTTACCGTCTGTGAACTTAACGATCTCGGACACAATTGGTTTCAATACAACATCAGAAGGGCTCACGTATGTTAACATGACCATAAGTAACTCGGTATTCTCAATTCAGGCCGCAACTATCACAAACATTATCTTCACAACGTCGAACTCGACAGATTACATCAACGAAACCATACCGAGGCTTGTCCCGAACGGATATCTTCTGGTCATAGGCACCGAGGTTGCAACGGTCTGTCAATGGTATTGGAAGGGCTACTACGGCCAATCCTTGACTATAACAGCTAACACGGTGGAAGGATTTACTGCTACCAAAACGTTCCAAATACCAGCCAACACCCCATAATCTTTATCTTTTTCATAAAACAAAACACTCGCTCTCAGAAGGCAGAAAATTGACTGGCGTTAAGGTCACTGAGAGAGTCCGCACAATTGAATATGCCATTCGCGATGTTCTAGTTTTTGCGAAACAAGTCGCCAAAACAGGAAAGAAAATCTATTATCTCAACATAGGAGACCCTGTCGCATTCGATTTTGAAACACCACCACACATCAGACAGGCCTTGACCAAGGCAGTCGAGGAAGGCGCAAATGCCTATTCACCTTCAGAAGGCTTACCCGAACTCAGACAAGCCATAAGCCAGAAAGAGAAAAGAGTCAACAATGTTGACGTCGCTACTGACGACATTATTATCACTGAAGGTATCTCGGAAGGAATTCAGATGATCATGGCGGCGTTACTTGACGCTGGAGACGAGATTCTTCTCCCAGGTCCGACGTATCCACCGTACATTTCTTATGCGAAGTTTTTCGGTGCAAAGCCCATTACGTACGAGACTATTGAGGAAAATGGCTGGCAACCAAACACTGACGACTTGAGGCGCAAAATCTCGAAGAAGACCAGAGCGATCGTGATCATCAACCCTAACAACCCCTGCGGCGCACTCTATGATGAGAAAGTGGTGAAAGAGATCATCAGCATAGCAGGCGAATACCACATTCCAATTTTGTCAGACGAGATATATGACCAGATAGTCTACGAGAAGAAACTCGTTAGCACCGCGTGCTTGGCTAAGGACGTTCCCGTGATTGGGCTGAACGGCTTCTCAAAAGCATACTTGATGACTGGGTGGAGACTGGGTTACGTATACTTCCATAGCCGGAACAATGAACTGGAGGAGCTGAAACAAGGCGTTGAAAAAGAAGCGAGAATCAGATTATGCGCTAACACACCTGTTCAGAAGGCAGGAATAGCCGCATTGAACGGTCCACAGGACCACATAAAGGAGACCAATAGAAAACTCAGGGAAAGAAGAGACTATGCTTGGAGAAGGCTGAACGAGATCGATGGAATAAGCTGCGCGAAGCCGGAGGCTGCCTTCTACGTTTTTCCAAAAATCCACACGGTTGGATCGCTGTGGAAGACAGACATGGAATTTGCGGTACAGCTCTTGAAAGAAACAGGAGTGCTCTTCGTCCACGGGTCTGGATTCGATCCCGTCTACGGTGCAGGGCACGTGAGAGGGGTCATACTTCCGCCTGTTGAAATTCTTGAGCAGGCCCTTGGCGAATTGGAAGCCTTCATGAAAAGGAATAAATAGGAATCGCTTCGCGACTTTTGCGTGAGTACTCTACTTGTAGATGGCTATTCCTTCCTTAGGATCCAGAACAGCTTTTGAGAACTCTGCCATCAGTTTCTTGGTTATCGGTCCAGGTTTTCCGCTGTCTATTGTTCTCTTGTTTATCTCTCTGACTGGTATGATTTCAGCTGCTGTCCCCGTGAAGAATGCTTCTTCAGCATTGAATAGCTCGTATGGTGTGATGTTCTTCTCTTCTACGTCATAACCCAGCCTTCGTGCCAGCCTCATCACTTCTTCAGCCGTTATCCCCTGTAGTGCGCCTGTGTAACTTGGCGGCGTGAATAGCTTGCCATTCTTGACCATGAACATGTTTTCAGCCACTCCTTCGCATATGAAGCCGTTCTTGTCTAGGCATATGGCTTCGTCGACACCAGCTATGTTTGCTTCTATCTTTGCGAGTATACTGTTGAGGTAGTTGAGGGATTTTATTTCGTGTGATGTAGCGTCCACGGGGTCTCTTTTGACCCATGAGAGCATGGCGGTCACGCCTTTTTCTTTGGCTTCAACTTTATGCAACGTGATTGTATCGGTTATTATGATTATTGTCGGTTTCGCGCACTTCTTCGGGTTTAACCCTAGATCGCCGACTCCTCTCGTAACGATCAAGCGTATGTAAGAGTCTTTTAAGCTGTTTTTCCGCAGTGTTTCCAGAACGGCTTGTATCATCTGCTCTTTTGCCATAGGGATTTCAAGCATTATCATGTGTGCAGAGCGGTAGAGTCTATCGATGTGCTCTTTCAGTTTAAACACTGAACCGTTGTATGCGCGGATTCCTTCGAATATGCCGTCTCCATAAAGAAGACCGTGATCGAAAACTGAGATTTTTGCTTGCGATTTTGGATAATAGCTACCGTCAACGTAAACTAGCAGTTCTTTTTCCAAGATCGTGCCCTCCAGAGAAAACTAGTTTGGGAGCAAGGTTTGATATAGTTTTTGTAAGAAACTGCCAGTTCTACATGATTATCAGCCGTAGAATTGCGGTCTCTTTGAAAGGTATTTTGGCAGAGGCAGCGGCTTGAAGGGTCTGCCCTCAACGGCTTCTTCAATCTTGCTCATTAGTTGCTCAAGCTTCAGTTTGCACATTTCGCCAGTTTTCCTATCCCTTACGGAGAGAACACCAGAAGACACTTCCTTTTCACCTACGACGATTATGTATGGAACCCATTCCATCTCTGCTTCTCTAACCCTTTTTTGCAGCGTCATTTGTCGGTCATCGATGTCCACCCGAATACAGTGCCTCTCCATCTTGTTGGCTATTTTTTCAATGTGCCCCACAAACTTGTCGGATATTGGAATCAGACGGGCCTGCGTGGGCGAAAGCCACATTGGAAGCATTGGAGCTTTGCCTTTTTGCTGTTCTTTGTAGGCTTTCTCAAGCAATGCGTAGACATCTCTTTCGATGGCTCCGCTTGGTGAACAGTGAAGAATCAGCGGATGATGTCGCTCACCCTTGTCATCGACGAATTTTATGTCGTATCTTTTGGCGTTTTCTACATCGATCTGGTCTGTTGAAAGAGCCGCGGCCTTGCTCTGGTTGTCAACGAAGTTGAAGTCCCATTTCAGTCTGAAATAGAAAAATGGCTGCTTCCACATTTCCACAAGCACTGGCCTACCGAACACCTTAGCCAATGAGCCAATGAATCTCTTGTTTTCCTCGTAGAATTCTTCAGTGAAACGTATCGCTGCCTCGTAGTCTCCTCTGGATAAGCCGATTTCGTCAAGGATCAGCATGCAGAGTTTGAATCTCACTGTGAACTCCTTCTTAGCCTGTTCCAGATCTGTGCAGAACGCGTGACAGTCAGGCATGCTGAAGGCGCGTAAACGTCTTAGACCCACGACTTCGCCGCTTTTTTCGCGTCTGAAGCTGTATCGGGTCAATTCGTAGATTTTTAGGGGCATGTGTTTGTAGGAGAATTGCGTATCATGAACCATGAGGAATTGCCCGAAGCATGCGGCAAACCTTAGGAACAATTCTTTGTCTTCTGATTTCAGCAAGTATTGCCTTGCGGGGAAGCGGTTCAAGTAGTCGGCTAGACTTGGATGATGAAGATCATACATGATTGGCGTTTCAACTTCCATGGCTCCGTATTCAGTCATCTTTGAAGTGACATACTGCTCCAGCAGCGATTTGATAAGCCGTCCCTTCGGGTACCAACGTATGTTGCCAGGGTCGCTTCCCATCTCATAATCAGCGATCTCTAGCTTTCTCATCAAAGTCACATGCGGTGGCATCTGCTGGCTTGCTCTGACTTTGGATATCTCGTATTTCGCGAATTTTTCAAGGTTTTTGTGCCCTTTGAAATTGAAACCTTCGACAGTTGTCATCTTTCCATCTGGCTGAAGTATGTGCCAGAATGATTCAAGTTTCTCCTCTGCTTTAGCTGCCTCTGAAACTTGGTCATCCGCCTTTTCTTCCTTCTTGGCTTCCGTTTTTCCCGCTGCTTTCTTGACGGCGTTAATCTGGCGAGATTGTTCCGCAAGCGGATGCCCTTTGATCGATATCGTGAACTGTTTATTCCAACCAAAAGGAGCACGAAAAGTCTCTACGCCTTTCTGCCTGGCATACGTTTCCATGGTCTTAACCACCGTTAAAGCTTCAGTGGGTTTAGCCAGATCGTTGCTCAAGTGTGCATAAGGGTAGATTAGTATCCTGTTGACCTTGAGTTTCGCCAGAAAAGCGCAGACTTCACCCACGGCTTTTTGGGCTACTAATTCGT
>Ga0315279_10007172_pt1 | contig 13851 bp, 14 predicted proteins | sample YL17G06_20_MG_FD_203694 | JGI IMG/M metagenome (GOLD analysis project Ga0315279, IMG submission 203694) | Sediment microbial communities from Yellowstone Lake, YNP, Wyoming, USA - YL17G06_20 | ecosystem: Environmental > Aquatic > Freshwater > Lake > Sediment | place: USA: Wyoming | collected... | reverse complement strand
TATCAATCTTACATGGTTTTCAATCCCTATCATTAAGCCTGAAAGAGGTAGCCGCTCTACAGTTTTTCCGACATCCCCCTGTCCGCTCTGTGAGTCTTTGGATTTTTTCACACCTTCTCAGTTACGGGGTTTTTGGAGATCCGGCAGGGGTACTGGAGGAGCTTTGGAAGTATTCCTGTCGGATCGATCACTTGCTCCCATAACTGACGCATTGCACATTTCATCATTTTTTTGTTGTCATCACCGTTTTTTCTGGTATAATGCTATGCTCAAAATTACTGTTAAGGAGGATATGGCCACCGATTCGAAAACAAAGTCGCTGCTCTGTTTGAAGGCAGCCATTGAAAAGAAGGCCCAGGATCCGGTCCTTCTGGAGTTGAAAGAGATCACTTCCTTCACCGATTACTTTCTCCTCTGCAGTGGCAAGTCAGATCGCCAAGTTCAGGCGATTGCTCAAGCGATTGAGGAGACACTCAGAAAAAAAGGGATTCGGCCTCTCGGTGAAGAGGGAACGCGCGAGGGAAAGTGGATCCTGCTCGATTACGCGGATGTGGTGGTTCATGTCTTTCTGGAACCGGTCAGAAGGTTTTATGACTTGGAGGGACTCTGGATCGACGCCCCACGGATCGATCTTCAACAAGGAGTAATCATTGAAGAAAGGACACTTCGATCTGAAAAAAGGAGTGGATAAAAAGACACTTGCTCGATTCAAAAAGATTCTCCTCAAAGAGCGGGAGCAGATCATCGGAGAGGTCAAACAGATCTACGAATCTTCAAGGGAGATGGGGCAAGATGGGATTCAGGACATTGGGGATGAGGCGGCCAATATTTATAACAAACAGATCCTGCTCAGCCTGAATGAAAATGAACGGATGAGGCTTCAAGAGGTGGATGAAGCCCTGGATCGTATCGAGAATGGAACGTATGGTATCTGTGAGGAGTGCGGGGGACCCATCAGCCTGAAACGGCTCGAGGTCCGGTCGGTGGCAAAATATTGTGTTCCTTGTTTAACGAAGCTGGAGAAAGGGAAGCTATAGACGATGTTGATTCGGTTGTTGTTGATCATTATTCTGATCGTGATCTCTCTGTTCTGTTGGATCTCTTTAGAAAACCCTCTCGATATTGAATTTCACTTCTTTGGGGAAGTCCTTTCCACGAGCGTTTCAGCCCTCATGATCACGTCCTTTGTGTTGGGTGCCTTGCTGGTTTTCATCAGCACTTTGGCCCGAGATGCCAAACGGGCCATCGAAGGCTATCGGAAATCGCGACAAAAGAAGAAGGGGGAGTCCCTCAAGGAGGACTTGAATAGAGGGATGGATGACTTTCTACGAGGAAATCTGGCCAAGGCCAAAGCCCACTTCGTTGAGGTTTTGAAAAGAGATCCTTCGCAGATCGATCTCTATTTCAGGCTCTCGGAGATCGCCCTCAAAGAGGGCAATGAGGAAGAGGCTCTCCATTGGCTGGAGAGGGCGCGGCTGATCGATATGAGAAACGTGGACATTCTCCTCCGTGAGGCAGAACTGTACCAGCGGATGAAGCGATTCGATGAGGCCATCCGGATTCTGAACCGTGCCATCGGCATGGATGACACGAACCTGAAAGCATTGAGAAGTTTACGAGAGATCTATCTGGACAGCCGAAGGTGGGAGGAGGCAATCAGGGCCCAAAAGTCGATTCTCAAATTGATCAAAGGAAAACAGGCAGAGGAAGAGGAGACTCTTTTCTACTTGGGATTGAAGTATGAACGTGCCAGGGACCTCTTAAACCAAGGGGGCGAAGAGAATTTGGAGAGTGCCCTGAAAGAGGCAAAAGAGATCCTTCGGGAGCGAAAGACCTTCCAGCCCGGATTCGTGTTGCTGGGTGATATCTACCTCCGAATGGGAAGATGGGCCTCTGCGGGGAAGGTTTGGGGAAAGAGCTTTACCCGACTCAAATCGGTCATTTTCATCCTTCGATTGGAAGAGCTCTATCTCAGCCGTGAGGACCCGAGCACCCTCCTTCGTATCTATCAGAGGGCACTGGCGAAGAATCCAGAGGATTGGGTGATTGGGTTCTTCTACGCCAAACTCTGCTTGAGGTTGGAGATGTTGGATGAAGCCCTTGAGGAGATCGATGAGATCAGTTTAAGGCAAAAGGACTTTCCGGCCCTACATCGGCTTCTGGCGGAGATCTACCTCCATAAGAAAGACTTCGGTCGGGCGGCCCAGGAGTTTGAGAAGACTTTCGAATTGAGCAGGACTTCCTACCTCCCCTTCCGCTGCACCACTTGTGAACGGGAATCGAGAGAATGGATTGCTTACTGTCCTCAATGTCGTCAGTGGAGTACATACACGATCAAGGAGGACGAGAAAACCACCGCCCCTCCTTATCCTTCTCTTGCTGAACGGGCTCACTTACCTTTGTAATTCTCATGATAGATCCTTCACCCACACATCACAAAATTCGATCGCCTCTCCTGCTTACATGGAGAAGGGGAAGGTTGCCTTTTAGGTTATGAATGCGTTTCTTGGCTGAAAGACTCTTTCAGTTTTTGTTGCCCCCCCAATGCCACTGTTGTGAAAAAATTTTAGAGGAAGGACAACAGGGGATCTGCTCAGATTGTCTTTCAGAGATCCACTGGATCGAACCTCCATTCTGTTTGGTTTGTGGAACCCCTTTCGTCTCCAAGGAAGTCGTAAGCCATACCTGTGGTGTTTGTTTGAGCAAGAGGAAATATTTTACAATGGCGAGGGCTTTGGGATCGTATGACGGGTCTCTCCAGGAGGCGATCCATCGATGGAAATATGGGGGGAAGACCTCCTTCAACCCTTTTTTTGGGAAATGGATGACCGAGGGGTTATACCGTTATTGGAACCCCGACCTTTTCGACCTTCTGATCCCTGTCCCCCTACACCCCCACCGTTTAAGAGAAAGGGGATTCAATCAAGCCGTCCTCCTCGTGAGGGAGTTAAGCCTTCGAACAGGGATCCCCTACCGGAAGAAGATTCTTCAAAAGAGGAAACCCACTCTTCCTCAGGTGAGTCTCAGCGGTGCAGAGAGGGAGAAGGGGGTGAGAGGATCCTTCCATGTTGTTGGGAGGGAAGGGCTTGAAGGGAAGTCGGTCCTTTTGGTGGACGATGTTTATACGACCGGCGCAACGGTCAATGAATGCTCAAAGGTATTGCTGGCCGGGGGGGCAAAAAGGGTGGATGTCCTCACGTTGGCCCATACCCTGAGATTGTAAATTCGAAGCACGAAAGTCAACTTTACAGTTGCAAACACGGACATGGGTAAACCGCTCTTCAAGGCTTCGGACGGCGGTTGATTGGATGTCTTAAGGGAATGGGAGGACTCCACCTGAGGTGAACTCCGGCAGGTGTCGGAGATGAGGGTGCTCATTGGGTGAAAGGTTCGCCCCGAAGCCTTTCTGACCGGTTCACCCATGTCCGTATGGTGAATTTTTTTGCAACATTAAGGTCAAGTATTCACTGTTTCGAACATTCAAAGATTCGGATTTGGGATTTGTTTAGTCCCGCTTTGGCAGGATTCGATATTCGGATTTTGGATTTTTACCTTCGAAATGGCATGAAATAAGGTTAAGAGAAGCTGATGAGCCGTCGCAGAAAGTGGTCCTTTCTCTGGATCCTGATTCCGATCATTTCAGTAGGAATCTTTTTTCTTCTATCTATCCATTACCTCATCGACCCCAACCTCTATCGGAATATCATTCAAAAATCGTTGACCCTCAACCTCGGCAGAGAAGTCACCATAGGGAAAGCTAAAATAACCTTGACCGGTGGAGTAGGGGTCGCCTTTGAAGACTTCCGAGTAAAGGATCGCTCACTGTCATTCGATCTCCTTCAGTCCAGAAGGCTGATCTTGAACGCCAAGATACTTCCCCTTCTCAAGAAGGAAGTCAAATGGAAGCACATCATTCTCGAACGGCCCATTCTTCAGCTCCACAGGGATAAAAATGGGCGAATCAATATTTTCGATGGTCCTTTGACCCCGGAAGGCCTAAAGGCCTCGCAGCAGAGGATGGTTCAAACCCTCTCTACTCTCTTCGGAGGTTCCTTAACCCTCCGAGAGGGAAAGATCTCTTTCTCAGACGAAAGCCTTGGCGACTCACCTTTGATCACGGAAATTCGGTCTTTCAATCTTCAACTCTCAGAGGTCTCTTATCGAAAACCCTTTCCATTTCGCCTCAGCGGGAAAACCGGCCATTCCCCAGAAGAGGGCCAATTCTTCATCAATGGAACGATTCAGAATATTACCGAGGACATGGATTTCTCAAAAGGAAAAGTAGAAGCGCAGTTGGATGTCAAAGGGATCGAAATCCTTCATTTCTGGCCCTATCTCAAAACATTGCTTCCTATGAAGACAATTTCAGGGACCCTGGACCTGAATGCCCGTTATCGAGGAGACTTTTCAGGAGCCTTCAAGACCTCTGCTAAGATCAAGTTTAGAAATGTGGTCTATGACCACCCACAGGTCTTTTCATATATTTTAAACCCGAGGTGGGTAAACCTTGGCCTCGATGTGGAATATGATTTGAAAGATATTCGGGTCTCTCGGTTCTCCATTGAACTTCCAGAGATATGGGTGAAGGCGAAGGGAAGGATTTATGCGATCGGATCAAAGGAGATGGGCATGGAGGCAGAGGCTCAGAGCGGTCCCTTTGACCTCTCCCACGGGAAGAAGTTCATCCCCTATCGGATCATCACCAAGGATGTGTCTGATCACCTTTTCCGTTCAGAGGGAAGTGGCCCTGTCCAGATCCTCTCTGCCAAGCTTTCTGGAAAGATGCCCGAGATCGATCACTGCGATCAACTTCAAAATGCCCATACCCTATCCGTTGAGATGAAGGTGGACAAGGCCCGATTGAAACTCCCTTGGAATCTTCCTCTTCTGGAAGATTTCAAAGGCCATCTTCTCTTTAAAGAGGGCCATCTGAATGTAAAAGGAATGGGGGGAAGGTTTCTCCATTCCACGATTGATCAGGCCGACGGAACCTTCTACCAACTCCTCCTTGTTCCAACCCTCCAGATGCATGGCGAAGGCAGATTCGATTTGATGGACCTTTCCTCCTTGATGAAGATGGGAGCCTCCTCCAGTGATTTTTCAGAGGCCCTATCACCCATCACCTCCCTTTCGGGTCGGGTGGATTACCGAATCTCGGCCAAAGGCGAGTTGAAGCCTCCGCTCCATTTCCAGCATCAGGGAGTTTACCATCTCTCTAAAGTTCGTTTTACTCATCCGCAAATCCCATTCCCTGTCCTCATTGGAGAGGGGAAGATAGACCTCTCGAACGAACATCTCCAATGGTCGGGAGCTACGGTAACGTTTGGTAACTCCTCTTTGCTCATCAATGGCTCATGGAGGCGTGGTGAGAAGTCGGGATCTTTCGAGATGGCAACCAAAGGCAGAGTTGATCTAAGAAATCTTTTCAGCCTTTCTCAATCCCCACTTTTTCCGGAAGAGATTCGGTTGAAGGCAAGAGGGATCGAAAGCCTATCAGGAACAGGCCAATTTTCATTCAAAGGGCGGAGAGTCACAGCTCATCACTCTTTTTCCTATGAGGGAGAATTGATGCCGAAGGAGGTCCAACTTCTTCCAAAGGGAGTCTCCACCCCACTCATCTTTAGAGAAGGAGCTCTCTCATTTTCTAACCTTGGAGTAAGTTTTTCGAAAGTAAAAGTCCGATCCGGAAATTCCATTCTGACCGTGGAGGGTTCTGTGAAACAAGAAAATTTGAGCCTTTCCACATGGGGTACGATCGATTTAAAGCAATTGCACGCCCTGCTCCCCTCCCCCCTCTTCTCAGATCAGATTCGATCACAGATGGATGGGATTCAAGAAATCAACGGGGAGGCCGAGGTTCGTTTGAGATGGCTCGGGAAGGTGGGAGAATGGGCCGATGCTTTAAAGGAGGGGGAGATCCGATTGAAGGGAATCTCTATTCAACATCAAAAGATTCCTGTGCCTCTCTCCCATATTGAAGGTTCTCTTTTTCTCTCACCCGAACAGATTCGATTAGATGGTTTGCAGGGGAAGTTAGGCGATTCCCCCCTCAGTCTATCCGGGGCACTTTCCCGGATCTCACCTTCCTATCCTTCCGGCGCCCCCTCGAAGGTCGGAACAGCCGGGCATCCAGCGGGATCAGGCAGGTGGCTCTCTCTTCAAATCTCCTCCTCTCAATTGGACCTCGACCCGATCTTCCCCAAGAGAAAAGAAACCTCCCCCACTTCTTTTGAAAAGGTCAGGGATTGGCTTTCAAATTGGTCTATAGAATGCAAAGTGGATGTAGGCCAGGGGAGGTATCGCGGCTTCCGTTATCGAGACCTCAAAGTGGGGATGAAGTCAATCGATGGAAAATTGCTGTTCCATCCCTTTCAATTCAAAGGGGATGGAGGGGACCTCTGGGGGGAGGGATGGATACAGCCCGCAGAAAGAGGAATAAAATTTGAGATCAAACCCCGTCTCTCCAATATGGAAGCCAAGGGTTTTCTCCGGACCGTTTTCCAGAAGAGTGAGGAGGAGAAGGTGGCGGTGACGGGCAGAGTCCATATCGATAAGGTGGAGTTGAGAGGAGAAGGAGAAGATTTCCAAAGGGTAAAGGAATCTCTCAACGGGAGACTCAGGTTTGAATTGGAGAGCGGAGTAATCGAACGATTCAATATCCTTGCCAAAATCTTCTCTGTTCTGAATGTCTCCCAGTTGTTCCGGGGGAGGCTGCCAGATTTGGCGACCAAGGGACTTCCTTATCATCAGATCTTGGCGAACATTCATATCAAAGACGGCGTCGCTTCCACAGACGATTTCGTGGTCGATAGCGATGCCATGAAGATCACCATTTTTGGAAACGTCGATTTGGGCAAGAATTTAATCGATGCAAGGATAGGAATTCATCCTTTGGTCACTCTCGATACTGTATTGAGCAATGTCCCCATCGCTGGCTATATCCTAACGGGCGACAACAAGGCCTTCCTCTCCTATATCTATGAGGTAAAAGGAAATTTGGATGATCCAAAGATTGAGGCCGTTCCCATTAAGAGCATGGGAGAGGGTTTCTTTGGAATCATCAAACGTCTCCTGGAAACTCCTTTAAGACCTTTCCAAAAGGCCCCTCAAGCCAAATAAGGAAGAAAATAGTCAAGCGTTAGGAGTTCGGAGCTATTAATTCAGGACAAATGATTTTTTTCACAAACTCAATTTTTTCCTTGACACCAACAATATGTTGTTGTAATCATGATAAATCATACTAAATATGGCCCTTCTCAAAGGCCTGCCATTAACTGTGTACAAAAAACCAAGTTTTTCAGGCTGAGCAAAAATGCCCAGATGCAAGGCGTCCGAAAACCTGAGGAATGAGACGTACTTCAATGTACGTCGCAATGGCTTGCCCTGTTAGATATGCCCAAGGTTTATTCTTCATGTTTATTGGAAGCAGTTGTGCTTCCGCTCTATCCCGAAGATTCGGGCCTTCTTGTCTAACAGGGCGAGGATGAGGGCAATCCCGCGAGGCGCGGGACAGATGGGTATTTTTCATCGGCCTGCTAAGTTTACCGCAATATATAGGTGAGATAAAATGCAAACTGTGATTGAGATGAAAGGGGATCGTCAGGAATTTAAGGAAGAGGTTGAGACCACGGACATGGCCCTCTTTGTCCGCACCTCTGATGAATCAATGCATGACTGGGATCGTCAGAGAATCGTGGATGCCCTCCTTCGAGAGACCTATGTCGATCTTGATACAGCAAAGGAGATCGCTCGGGAGGTAGAGGATTTAATTGCCACCTCCAAAATCAAAATGGTGACTGCCCCTCTTATCCGGGAACTGGTTGACACCAAACTGATTGAAAAGGGTCTTGAACAGGCCCGGAAGATGCACACCCGTTTAGGAATGCCTCTCTACGACGTGGACCAGCTCATCCTCCACCCGAATAAGGAGAATGCCAACGTTCCTCACGGGCCTGAGGCCACCAACCTCACCTTGGCCGAGAGGATCAAAAAAGAATATGCCCTGCTCTCCGTCTTTTCTCAGGAGATCGCCGATGCCCATATGCGTGGGGACATACACCTCCACGATCTGGGATTTGTGGATCGACCTTACTGTAGCGGGCAATCCCTGGAATACATCAAGCGCTTCGGCCTGAGTCTTCCGAACTCCATCGCCATGGCCAAGCCTGCCAAACATCCGGAGGTGCTATTGGCTCACATGGTTAAGTTTGCCGCAGCCCTCCAGAGCCACTTTGCCGGGGCAATTGGTTGGGACTCCGTGAATCTCTTCTTTGCACCCTACATCGTGGGGATGTCGGATCAGGAACTGGAGCAACTGGCTCAGATGATGATCTTCGAGTTCTCCCAACAGGCGGTCGCCAGAGGGGGGCAGGCGATCTTTACCGACCTCAATCTCTATTGGGAGGTTCCCAAACACTTTGAGGATGTCCCTGCAATCGGACCGGGTGGGGAGTTGACGGGAAAAACTTACAGTGACTATATCAAGGAAGCACAACGCTTTGCCTGGGCTCTCTTCGACGTTTACGAGGAAGGGGATGGATCTGGAAGGCCCTTCTTCTTCCCAAAACCGATGGTCCATATTACGGAGAAATTCTTTAGCACCGCGGGTCATGTGGATTTTCTCCATCACATCTGTGATGTCGCATCTGAGAAGGGAAACACCTATTTTGTCTTCGATCGTGGGGAGACGGCCAAAATCTCTGAATGCTGCCGTCTCAGTTTCAAACTCGACCAAACCGACTTGGAAGATGCCAAACAACCCTGGAAGATGCGATACTGTGCCCTCCAGAATGTGACGCTCAACCTGCCAAGAATCGCCTACCTTTCGAAAGGAGACGATACCCAGCTCTTTTCAAAGATTAGCGAGTTCGTCGAGATGGCCGTGAAGGCCCATTTGGAAAAGAAACGCTTCATTGAAAGGCTTCTCTCCCTCGGAGAAAAGGGGCCTCTGGCGCTGCTTGTGATGGATCGGGATGGATCTCCCTACCTGAGGATGCATCGCGCTAGTTTTCTCGTCGGCATGGTGGGGCTTAATGAGCTTGTCCAGATTCATACCGGGCAAGAGATGCATCAATCAAAGCAGGCCTTCAAGTTCGGGCTGAAGGTGATCGCCCATATGAAACTCCTGGTGGATAAATTCAGCCAGCGCTATGGGATGCATTTCGTTCTGGAACAGACACCGGCGGAATCGACGGCCTATCGTTTTGCCAAATTGGATCTCAAATATCACTCACCAAAATCGGGTCACATCGTCAAAGGAGATATCTCGAGAGGCGAAGTCTATTATACGAACTCGACCTACTTGAACAATTCTGCGGTGCTGAACCCCATTGAGCGGGTGAGACAGGAAGGACTTTTCCACCCCCTGATCGAGGCAGGGGCGTTGACCCATGTCTGGTTGGGTGAGGCGCGACCTTCCAAGGCATCACTGGCCAACTTCGTCATCAAGACTTTTCAACGGACTCAGAATGACCAGATCGCCTTCTCCCCGGAGTTCACCACCTGTAACCTCTGCCATCGAACAAGCCGGGGCCTTCGATCATCTTGTGCTTACTGCGGCTCTGAAGATGTGGATGGTATCACCCGGATCACCGGCTATTTCACTAAAGTCTCCAGTTGGAATAAGGGGAAGCTCGGAGAACTGCGCGATCGGTATCGCAACCAGGCCTTCCTGACGGAGAAGGAAGAAGGGAAGGATCTGAAGATCAGTTAAAATTACAAATTTCAAAGTTCAAATGCCAAATGAAGTTAAGACTTCAAATCAATGACAAAGTTAGGATTCCGACAATTTGGGTTTATTTAATTTTTATGTTTTGAAATTAGAACTTTGAATTTATTTAAAATTGGGATTTTGACATTTGAAATTTTTTTAAGGAGATGCCATGGGGTTAATAAAAATCTTTACCAAAGCGAAATGCCCAAAATGTCCTGCAGTGAAGGAGATTGGGACGGAGTTAAAGAAGGAGGGAGTGCCGGTTTTTAACTACGATTTGGACACCATTGATGGTCTGGCCGAGGCCTCCTTTTACAGCGTCCTTTCTACCCCTTCCATCATCATCGAGGATGAAGAGGAGAGGGAGTTGATTAGTTGGAGAGGGGTGGTTCCGACCCTCCAGGAGGTGAAACAGTATCTGTTCAGAGGTATTTCCTAAGACGAATTATATCTCCTATTCGATTCATGTTGACGATGACTGAGATCAAAGGTTTCTTAGAAACTTCCTTCGTGGATTGGCCAGGGAAAATCTGCTCTGTTCTCTTCCTCCCCTACTGCAATTTCCGCTGTCCTTACTGCCATAACCATCCCCTCGTTTTTCACCCAGAGCGGTATTCTTCGATTCCATTTGATGACATTCTGACCCGCCTCCTCTCCTTTCAGGATTGGATTGATGGGGTTTGCCTTACGGGTGGAGAGCCCACCCTGCATGTTGATCTTCCATTCTTGATTCGAAAGATAAAGGAACGCGGATTTTTGGTGAAACTGGATACGAATGGCTCAAATCCTCAGATGTTAGAAAACCTCATCGAGGCGGGGCAGATTGAATTTGTCTCCATGGATGTGAAGGCTCCATTAGACCCCTTTAGCTACCGACGTTCGACGGGCATTCCGATTGACCTCAACCTCATTTTGAAGTCGATCGAGATCCTAAAGAAGGAAAAGGTGGAGTACGAATTCAGGATGACCGTCGTTCCAGGCCTTCATAGAAAAGAAGACATCAAGAACCTGGGCTCCCAGTTGAGAGCTGGACAAAGGTTTGTTCTCCAAAACTTCAATCCAGAGAATCCATTGGATCCTTCATTGAAAGACACCCTCCCTTATGATCCAAAAGTATTGAAGGAGAACGAAAGAGAAGTTCAGGGGATGATATAAATTGCAGATCGCAAATGGCAGATTGCAAATTGGAATCCCGCCACTGGCGGGACTGAAATTTGAAATTGGCATTTGTTTATGAAATCCTCCTCCCTCAAAGAAGTCAGGAGAAAGGTGGAAGCGCTGGAAAAAGAGATCCATCTTCAGAGGTCAATCCTTGAGGTGATCGAGGAACCTTTCTTCATCCTCGATCGAAAAGGAGAATTTCTGAAGGCCAACCCGAAAGGGATGGAAATGCTGGATTACCCTTGGGATGAGCTACGAAAAAAGGCTTTTATCGATGTGGTGGCTCTCGAAGACCTCAGTCGGATCAGAGAACGATTCGAGGAGATAGGACAAGGCAAACAGGTGCGTTTCACGACCCACGTCGTGACTCGGCGTAAAGAATGGATCCCTGTCGAGTTCACCGGGATCATGAAGGGGGAGACCTTTTTCATTACACTGCGGGACTTGAGGGAAAGGATACAGGTGGAAGAGGAGTGGGAGAGGACGAAGAAGGAGCTCGTTGAAAGGATTCGAGAAAGAGATCAATACGCCCGGGAACTGCAGATGTTTAGGGATCTCTATGAGGAGAAGTTGAAGGAGATCGAGAAGTTGAGGGAGGAGGCCATTCTTCTCTCTTATACCGACGATTTGACCAATATTTATAACCACCGTTTTTTTATCCAACAACTCACCATGGAAGTGGAGCGTCAAAAGCGCTATCCTTCCCCCCTCTCCCTTCTTATGATCGATATCGACTATTTTAAACATTACAACGACACCAATGGGCATCTGGCCGGAGATGAGGTACTGAAGGCCGTTTCCATGCTCATCCAGGAGGGGGTTCGACATACCGATATTGTCGCTCGATATGGAGGAGAGGAATTCTCTGCGATCTTGATGAATTCTGGAAAGGATTACGCCAGGGAGATTGCGGAAAGGGTGAGGAGAAATGTGGCCGAGGCCCGCCTCCACAACGAGACTGCTCAACCCAATGGAGATTTGACCGTGAGCATCGGAGTGGCGACATTCTCGCCTCCCGCCATTTCCACCCTCACGGACCTGATCCGTGAGGCGGACAAAGCCCTCTACCGGGCCAAGGAGGCAGGCCGTAATCGGGTAGAGGTATAAGATGAAGACCATCCTCGTCTCAGCGGCGGTGATTATTGAACAGAGAAAAGTCCTCGTCACCCAGAGAAAGGCGGATTCATCCCATGGGCTGCTCTGGGAATTTCCAGGAGGGAAAGTGAAGGAGGGGGAAGAGCCAAGGGAGGCCTTGCAAAGAGAGTTGAAAGAGGAATTGGACATCGAGGCCGAGGTAGGACCGATTTTTGACGCGGTCTTCCATATCTATCCAGAGCATCCCATTCTTCTCCTGACTTATCATTGCCGGGTCAAGAAAGGCATTCTAAAACCCATTGGATGCCATGACCTCCGATGGGTTAACCCCCGTGAGTTACAAAGACTGGTCATGCCACCAGCGGATGACCCCATTCGCAAACATCTATGTTCCTCCAATATAGTAAACCTTAACGTTGCATAAACTTTTGACGATACGGACATGGGCAAGCCGTTCGGAGAGGCTTCGAGGCGAACCTTTGGCCGAATCGGCACTCTCGCCCCCTTCGCCTGCTGGAATTCACTTGGGGTGATGTCCTCCGATACCCTTAAATTCTCAAAACAACCGCCTTCCGAAGCCTTGAAGGGCGGTTTGCCCGTGCCTGCACACCGTAGTGCCTGCCTTCGCCGGAGCGGCTTCGCGCAGGCAGGGACTATCCGACTAATAGACTCATCGACTATGCGACTAATGATTCCGAACGCCGAACTTAAAACTTTCAATTTCACATTCCCTTTTCGACCTTACTCCCACATAACTGCCCCATTAAGGGCGACTAATTTCATATTGGAGAAAAATGCGAATTGGGGTAGAATGGGATTGGGGATGAACCATGGAGAAAGACCGGGTCCAAAGGTATGCACGGAGCTTAGAGAGAACCATTGAGAATAACCATCATTACTTGAAGGAGGCGATGGATGACTTTCAAGGACTGTGTCTTTTGGTCACTCCTGAGAGAAATGTTCCCCCGGAGATCATCATCGATATCCGTGAGATTTATAAGGAGATTCGGAATCGACTCACAGAGATTAAGGCCATCCAACAGGTCATCCAAGGAAAATACCGACAGTATTATCACCGGGATCCTCTCCGCGACAAAGAGATCATGGAATTTGGATTCATCGCTAAGAATTGCTACTCCAAATTTGAATACACCCTGATGCAGAAGCACGCGCAAGAGAAGGTAAAGGCAATGGAGAGAGAACGGATTTCCCGGATCGACCAAAGGGGTGTGCCATGCCAATGGTTTCGTTCCAAAGAGAATCAAGTCAGTTTTGTGAGAAATTTACGAATTTTAAGGGAATTGGATTACGAATCTCCGCCCGAACAAGTGGGGGAAGATAGACGAGAGGTCATTCAAAACCTCAGAAGCCTCACCCTCTTCGTCTTCTCAGGGGATGAAAGACTCATCGATGACCTTCAATCCCAATTCCGATCGCGGGAACATGACATCATAGAACGATATGGTAAAAATGAGCTTCATGGTATTCTAACTCACTTGAGGGAGGTCAATCCTTTAGAAATGGAGAAGATGTTTCAACATTTCATGGAGAGCAGGGGATTTTCGAAACTCAAATGTTTGCTCCTGCCGATTCGTTTTCAAAAAGAGCTTGAGGGCGATATCCTAGGTTTGATAAAAAGGGTCTTGCAAGAGATGAAGGAAGGGGAGGTGAAAACAATTTCGGTTTGACAACCGCACCCCTCACCCTTCCCCCATCCCCAGGAGACTGTGTTGTAATTGGGGAGGGACTGGTGGTCAGAACAGACAAACGGGTTCGAGAGCTTTATGAGCAGCCGGTAAGGCCGCTGATCTTGTGGGGTGAAAGTCCCCAAACGTCAATTGCCCGATTCGGACGTTTAGCATATCCGGGGCATGATAAGGTAA
>Ga0315279_10007171_pt1 | contig 13851 bp, 23 predicted proteins | sample YL17G06_20_MG_FD_203694 | JGI IMG/M metagenome (GOLD analysis project Ga0315279, IMG submission 203694) | Sediment microbial communities from Yellowstone Lake, YNP, Wyoming, USA - YL17G06_20 | ecosystem: Environmental > Aquatic > Freshwater > Lake > Sediment | place: USA: Wyoming | collected... | reverse complement strand
CATGAACCTTCCTTGTGCATCCGAGACTAAAATGGGTTCCGTTTTCAGACCATAGGGTCGCTTTTCGGACCTTTGGGTCCCGTTTCAGAACCTCGGCTCATGGCACCCGAAGTGCTGAAAGAGGATGGCGGGCCCGGTGGGACGCGAACCCACCTAGTTGAATCTTGGGGGCTTGGCAAACCGAGATTCTCTCAAAGAAGACCTCCGCTCGACCGTGGCGCGACAGAGCTATCTTGGGCGACTTGGCGTCATCTAATGGATTTTCTAAAGTTGCTTGAGAGCGAGAGAAAGAAGAGGCGCGAGTGATCGTATCAGCTTTGAAGGACGCGTTCGCTAGGGACATCCTAATGCATATCACAAGGACATCTACGCGGTCCACCATCTGAAGTGATGAATTGCGTTTGACTATAGCCATGAGAAATTCTTCAAATGGAAGGGCAAGAGTGACAATGCTTAAACTGCGCGGTCGCACAGATCAATGTGTTGAAAGAGGAGGCGATAACCAATGGATAAGCCAACCCAATGCTTCCGATTAGAGTTGCAACCATATTTGACAGGTCTGTATGGGGCACTATCTAGAATCGGCGAGTGGGCAAGTTTGGTCTGGGATTTCTTCCCAATCTTCCTGGAGCGGCTTCTTCGAGGAATGTCGGCGATTGAGAAGAGGGCCTTCGTTCTCCGCTTGACGGGAGCCGCATTGGCGCTGAATGTTGTCTATTGGATAGCAAGCTACGGTTTCTATTTTGGGCATCTTCCTGACAGGATTAGTTACTTCGTCGGAGAGCAGATTATCGGCCCGTTTCGCTCAGTGTTCACTTTCGCACCTATCGGATGGGCGGTGACCATAGGCGCCCAATCGAGTGGGGTGACAATGACAACGCCACTCGTAGCAATTCGCTCGCTGGAGCAATATATCATTGCTTTGATTGTCATTTCCGGTGTGTTAGCTATCGTGACGGATCTTAGTTTATGGCGCAGGGTTCGAGTCTACATCAAGTCTCTCCTTGGTTTAAGTACACGAGGAAGACAGCTCACGTTGGATCATTTCATGTCAAGGTTTGTTTGAGTCACGTTTGCGCCCTTCCCCTCCGGATACAAGCTGCCCCTCGTCAGCATTCGGCCGATATGGCAGGATTGTCTGAACTGAGCATATCCTGAGTGCTTTCCCGTAAGTGCCGGGGTGGTGCGGCCGCCGGGACTCGAACCGCTAGCGGAGAATCGGTTGGACTCAGGATTCACCGATTCTTGTCCATGTCTTACTCGGCCGTGGCAACGGCGACAGAGACGTAAGCATACGTCAGCTGGTCTACCTAGCTAGGCGGCACTTCGGCGTCATACAGGAGGATTGCGAGCTACTCACAGGGCTAGTCGCCAAGTATGAAAGGGAGATTAAGAAAGACTGATAGGCCTCTCTATGACTCCGCGCCTGTAGGCTGTCTCGAGAAGGCCAAGTGGTACGTCTCGAGACTCGACGGTTGCGCTCGCCTTCTCTATGGCGACTAAGATGTCTATGGCGTCTGGTGTACGGTTCAGATCTGCGAGGCGCTCCCGTAGCTTCGCCTCGTCTATGACATGCTCACGGTAGGCTTTCAGAGCTTCGCTTTGGAGTAGGTCTCTCTCTTCTGTGAGGTCTGAGGGAGGCAGCTCGACTGGCGGTGTCTTACGCTTCTCGAGAAGAGTAAGCTGTCTCGAGACCGTCTCGAGAGGATAATCTAGCGTCTCGAGACCGGCCAGGTACTCGTCTCGAGAGACCACATCCTCAAGAAACCACGTATCCCACATAGCACGTGTGGCTTCCCGCTCCGTGACCGGCGGCTCGTTCTATGAACTCGTCTTCAGTGATCTTGCCGACACCACGTCCTCCGAGTACCAGGTATCCCATATGGCGCGTGAGGCTTCCCGTTCTATGGGTGTGACCGGCGGGGTCACGGGCGAGGTCTTGCGCTTCTCGAGATAGGCAAGTTGGCGATCTATGAACTCGCTCGTGTACCATAGACCCGTAGCGAGCGCCCGATACGTCGACGCGTCTATGATGCCGTTCAGATACAAGGTGTTCAGGTTCGACAGGGCTGCATCTCGAGACCGAAAAGCGACCGTCTCGAGACGGGAAAGCACCAATCTCGAGACTCAGGCGGGGGCGGTGGAGCCTTACGCACGTCGAGCTCTGCAAGCTGCCGCTCATGACGGGTATATGGCGCACCTATGGGTCATGATCATGCCGGATCGCCGGCTTCTACCTCAGCACTCAAGTCTTCCTAGCCGATGGCTTCTCACGTTCCAACTCATCACGCAATTGCTTCAATGCATAGTTGATTGCGTGGGAGTAGCTTCCGAACCTTAGCTCTTTGATCTCTTTGGTGAGCCATTCATAGAGCTCGTCCTCGACTGTGATCTGTAGCCGCTTCATTGAGGATCTGGTGTATGGTTGTGTATGAGTAAGCCTTTTACCCTAATTACACATCTATACAGTTCTGCACACGTTGCGTGTATGGATCATGAAGCATCGCGTTCAGCTCACCCTTGACGAGGCGACGTTCCGCTACCTGCGTCAACTCGTAGACCGCCAAGAAGCCGCTAGCCTCTCCCATGCAGTACGCAAGATAGTCCACGAGTACCGTCGAACAACCAAGAGAGCTGAGGCATAGGAAAGGTTTCCACTTTGCCGTTCTGTGACAAGTGCGGAAAAGAGGCTGCCGCCGATGCCCTCTCCTGCCCCGGGTGCGGACGACAACTCCGACCGTCCCGCCCGACCGTCCCGCTCACGATACCGCGATGGAAGATCGGTAAGTACAGGATAGTTGGCCTAGTCATCCTCACGCTAATCGTAGGAGTAGTGTTGGGCTACTCGTTCAGTCAGCTGCCATCCCAGAGGCCTACCTTGAACGTGACCCAATACGTGCCTCGCGAGGTCACAGTGTACGTGACGCAGACAACTACTCAGCATGTCGCGATGACCACAACCTCAACACCCGTAGGCGGCGAATACGTAGGCATAGCGTATTTGGGGGTCCAGACTCTGAACTACATTCAGGGTGCGACACCTGGTCCCGGTAGGACGTTTCTCGTCGTCGAATTGGAGATTGTGAACCACGGTTATGAACTCTTTCCGACATCCTGGGACTGCTTCTATGTCATCATCAACGGGCAGCAATTCACGTATTCTGATACTACTCTCTTTCTACCTCCAAGCGACAGGTTGCCAAGCTCTGGTGTGCTCAATGGGTTGATGATTCACGGCTACATAATCTACGAGGTCCCGGCAAACTATAGCACGTTTCAGCTTCTCTACAAGGATCCGCTCAATGACTACACCATTCAGTATGTACCACACAGCTAGCAAAGAGGGATACGTCTCTGCTCAGGCAAGCGACACTTTCGAAGTCATCTAACGTTTGGATCGGGTAGGCATGCCGTTCTGTGATATGTGCGGAAAGCAGGTTTCCGCTGATGCTCGGTTCTGTCCTGAGTGTGGACGGAGATTCCAAAGCACCACTCTACCAACTCCCCCCCCACCACCCCAACCTGCACTAGCTGTCGGAGTCGTCATGGCTGAAGCAAAGAACCCCGGGCTAGCTGCGCTCTTGGCACTCTTAGTTGGAGTTGGCATTTTCGGAATAGGCCACATCTATGTTGGGAGAATTGCAAGAGGTCTCGTGCTAGCGGTGATCAGCATAGTCCTTGATGTTGTCCTTGCAGCCACGCTTTTCTTGACATGGCCCTATTTCCTTGTCGGCATGTTGGGTGGTGCAACGGAAGCACTAGGTCTTGTACTCGCGGTAGATGTCTTGCTTGGCCTTGTCAGGTTGGTGCTCTGGGTTTGGCAGACCTATGATGCCTACAAACTTGCAAAGCAGTTCAATGCCCATGTCCAACAATATGGGAAGGCTCCGTGGTAGTCAGCGGACCGGACGTGTTCCCTTCAGGCTCCGCGAGAGCAGTCTATTCTATGTGTGACGATTTCCCATGGTGAATTTCTGGATCCTTCCGACCACCATGGAGCACTGGGAGCCAGTCAAGGCCCACAATGTGTGGGGGACACCCACTGGTGAGCGCATTTCTCCGTCCGCGACCCATAGAAACTATGTTCCCCACATCTCGTATACATCCCTTGGTGAGCGTACGCCTATCGCTTCCGGGATGGTGGCTCCCTCCCTTCAACCCCATGCTGGATAGCCTCCCTTACTCAGCCACGGAGCGCACCTTTCTCTATTCCTCAGGCATCAATCACGGCGTGTTGAAGCTCCATATGAAGATCGTCAGGTAGGACCAGCGTGACCTCGAGCATCCACGCCTGATTCCGTTCGCTCTGGAGAACGAGAGTCTGATTGCGCTCCCACGATATTTCCTGCGATATCGCTCTGGCAGCAAGCTGCGCACCTATGCCTATACTGACACTGTCAGCCGATTCTCCATCGATTTGTGGAGGACCACTTGGCGATGCTTCAGGATCAAGGCCTTACGCCTGGGCGGATTCACGCATGCGCTAAGCGCATGAAAGCCTTCTACAGGATCAATGGTCTCGAGAGGAAGCTGCCATATGCGCTCCCTAGACGTGTCGTCTACAAGGACCGAGCGCCACAACTCGAGATGCAGCTAGGTCGGTGCTGGTTGGTAGATCAGTCCGCCTTCGCGGAGTAGACGCTTGCCCTTTCTTGTAAGCGGCCACTCATGACATAAGATCGGTTTGCTGACGGGCGACGTCATGCGGATCCAACGGTCCTTCACGCAGCCATACCCCTTCAGCTTGTACAGATGATACCGGATGGATTTCCTATCCTTCCCGAGCGTGCCGGCTAGGTTGGACACATATGGGGAGCGCATCCGAGCTATGCAACGCATGATTTCGACGTCAAGGCTTTGGTTCTGAAGCGCTCGTTGCAGTTCGGAGATTGAAACGACCGACACCGGCTACCCTCCTGGGGCCCCACATCGATGGCATCAATAGCGTTCAGTCTCTGTTAGGTCTTACCCGAATCACCCTGCATGTATGCGGCAAGAGCACGAGTGCAAATGGTAGCTCCATAGGGGTGATGCGATGACGCCAATAGGAGACGAATCCTCGCCACATCCTCCATCAGGGACAAAACAATGTTCCCCACATCTGAGGGACACACCCCCGAATCAGCGTATGGGAGAATACCACATAGTCAAGCCTCCCATAGACCACTCCATAGAAGTCCATGCTGCTGCCGGCGCTATGGAACAAGACATGGAACTCACAGCCCCCCATATCGCCCCAATGCTACGCAGAGCGGAGGCATCCCCTCACTGCGCCACCTCTTAACAGCCAGCCTTCCATAGCACGCGCCATAGGGAACCCTGCCAGGACAGCCCCCGGAGAGCTACGCGAGAAAGCATCCCCCAGCAACCCATGAAACTACAAGAACTAGCACAGCAATCCTCAATCTATTGTTAAAGTTTCGAGGTCAAGTACTACTGTCGCTTTTGAAAGCGACAGTGTCGATCTTATCTATGGCGAATGGACGCTCATAAGAGCTGCTGTATGCGCTTCATAGGCGTCCATGAGACGCTATGCGATTCTCAATAGTCAACGTCATGATTCTCCATGCTGCAGCACCTCCATGAAGGCTCCCCATGACGGATCCCGGCTCTATGGCAGGCATCTATGGGTCTAGGTGAGACTATACACGGAACAACGAGCGAGCGGCCCACCATAGGAGCCCCCACGACTACCACTCCATATAGAACATAGAATAGGTACTATCCACGAAACTTTCTCAATTGCCGTGGGTTGATTCTATGGGGTGGTGTGTTGTGTAGTTTAGTGTGTTCTCCTCTTCTGTTGGTAGAGTGGTTCTTCTATGTGTCATGGTTGATGGGTACGTTGTAGATGGGGGTGCTTGCAGGCTGGCTGCTGTTTGCGGTGTTCTTCTCTAGCGGTGTCGGGTCTTTCTTAATTCACGGAATAGTTTTGGTGTGTGTGCGTTGAACCTCTGTGGCTGTGGTTGTGGGTTATGCGTGTTCTATGGGCTTGTTCTCTCTGGATTCATGGGTTGGTTCTTGGTGGTGTGTATGGGGTGGTTCTCTTGGGGGGTGTGGGGTATGGGTGCTTCATGGACCTGTTCCGGAGTGTGTGATTGCTTTCATGCCTCAGCGGCGTCTCTATGGAACGTATGGGCGCTTCCGAGCTCTTGCCGGTGGATGCTGGGAGCGCGAGATCTTTCAGACGGTGGTACCCCTGGGGGATCGAAGACTTGGCAATATAGCATCAAATCTCGGGGTTAAGTCTCCAGACCTGGTATGGGGCTTCTCTGAAGCCTAGCTTCCACTAGCATGCTAGGGTTGGCTTCCTGGCGCTCACAGGAGGTTCCTTCCCGGTAACTCGTGGTTTAGAGCTGGATCCCTTAGGGTTCTGGTGCGTGTTCTGCCTGGTACGAGCGCTTCATCAGTGAGTGGTTCCATGCCTCGGCGGCGGTTCTTGCCGATGTAGCACCAGCGCACCTGATGGTCCTTCACATAGTGAGCCGCGTACCAGTACCAGTATTTCTTTCCTTGGCCGTTCAGGATCCACCGACGATAGATTCCAAGCATTCTCTTCCGACATTTCGGGCAGGACTTTCGCATGTGTCTCGCCGTAGTTAGATAAGGTGTGGTAAGATTTAGGCACGTCGCATCGAGAATAGGTATTAGCCCTTATCTAACGACCTCATCAAGAAGGACCGGAAATCCACGTGCAAATGACCGCGGAGAGGGAGCGCCCGTATCTCGGTCTTCGGGCGCGGATCGCTCTTCCACAACTCGGATAGAATCTTGAGCGATAAGGAACTGGCCTTTCGCATTCGGGGCATGCCGACATTCTGCTCATCTAGTCCGATTCCGACTTGACGCCTAGTTTCTCGAGCGATAGCTCAACGATGTACAGGGGAAGCAGCCAGAGCTTGATCAACGGATGAGCTCTCCTAAGGGAAACCCCGCGGTGGCGAGGCTCCGCAGGTCCAACACATTGAGCTTGAGGTTCTGAGGATGGGGAGCTGGCGATCGCCGAACCGCATTCCAAGCAAAATCTATCATGCTTGGAGAGCTGTTTTCCACATCGGGGGCAGAATGGCATGGCAATAACCGCTCCTACGCCTGTGAAGATCCCCAGCCAAGAGAGGTATAGCGACGCAGCGATAAGGGAGAAAGCACCGGCCAGAAAGGCGTGGATGTCCCTTCCATGCAGGATGTCCAGAACCGTGCATAAAGGAATAGCATCCGTTGATGGCGGGTTGCTGTCGCGTCTATGGTCCATGATCTCGGTCTGTTGAGGCACCAGGCAGCAGCCTGAGAAGTACCTTCAGCGAGTCCTCCGCAATCGTCAAGAAGACCGCTGCTGCATTCTCCAAACCCGGCTCAGACTCGTCCTTGTCGCGATAGAACACCATGTTCAGCAGCAGGATCCAGCGTTCGAAGACTCCTTCCATAGATCGCGTGACGAATTCGTTGGCAACCTCCCAGTCTTTGCAGGTCATCGCCTCCCGGATGACAAGTGTGAGATTAGCGGCTATCATGGAGAGGTGAACCTTAGCGAGCGCCTCAAAGGCGGCCTTCCTCCCCGACAGCTGTGGCTTCGCCCGTATCTGAGATGCGTGATCCATGATTGATTCTATGGTGCGCTCCATAGTCTTCCAGTTTCGGGGATACGATGCCGGCGCAAGTGGAAAGACCGCTTTGGGCAGACGATAGGTCTTGGATTCTTCGTCATGAATGACGAGGCCCCACTCCTTGAGCTCTTTCAGGTACTTGGCGATGGTTACCTTTGATAGGTCGCATACGATCCCGAGCTCTCCGAAGCGCATAGGGGATACGGAAAGCGCCCCCATCATCTTCCATTCGCCTGGGTGCAGCTTTCCCGGCTCCATTCGATCCGCATTGGGGGATGGCATAGGTTACCTAGTAAACTGACTGGCTTATAACATTTCGTTACGCTCTTGTTATCCAAGATGATTCCAATGGTGGAATTCAAGATTAGGATTAACCCCGAGCAGCGACTCACTCGCATACCGAAGATCCTGACGCAGAACTTCGGCACGGTTTGGACGCTGGTGCCAAACAAGGTGGCGGCAGTGATCTTTCCGGAGAATGCAGACCTGCAGGTGGTTCTGAAGAGCCTTGGGATAATTCGGCAAGAACTCCAGTTGCAGGTAGAATCCGACAGAGCCGGTGAACGCGGTGGGGGAGGATCAGAGTCAGGGAGAGGTAAGCTCAGGGCAGAAGGAGCGGCAAGCGTCCCAGCCGTGGCGGCGACGGTCTAGGCGGACAACTTGAGCGTGAACCGGCGTGAAACAATCAAAGTTGGGCGCTGGCAGCGCCCCGAGCACAGACTTCGTGGACGCGAAGAGGACAAGCGGTTAGAAAGGCTTGGCGTGCTCAATGGAAGAAGACTCCAAGGCTGATAATAGACATTTTGGTCGTGGTCGCACCTGCAAGATACGCCAAGGTGAGGCCCCTGACGAGTTAGTCCACGTTGACGTGGAGTTTCTGACAACCCGCCGAGCCTGGTGCAAGCTGCTACGCTACGCCGACCGCAGCATACGAGACTTCGCCATCCTCAGATTAGGCGAGCATGATAATCCGGAGGATGAATCGAGGTGACGGACCCGCAGGAAGACCCGGCAAGCCGTACAGCGGTTCGTTTGCGACAGATTGCGGCTTACGTCGATCAAGGTTTAGTGCCTATTCCAGTCGTTCCTCGAGGCAAGGTGCCGCTCATAGAATGGGATCGACTTCAGGATGAACCCCCCGAACCCGGCGCAGTTGAGGGGTGGTTCAGAACCTATCCAAATGCTAACGTCGGCCTAATCTGTGGACCCGCAAGCAAAGGATTCATCGTGCTTGACATAGACGACAAAGTAACCTACCAGGTACTCGAAGCCATCGAGAAGTGGAGCGAAAGGACGCCAGTAGCTAGGACCGGAGGCGGCGGTTACCACGTATGGCTACGCTCAGAGAAGTTCTGCAGCACGTTCACAATCCCGAACCCCAAGATCGAAGTTAAGGGCTATGGCAGCCAAATCGTGGCGCCGCCAAGCATACATCAAACCGGGCGCCCCTACGAGTTCATCAACCCAAACATCAAAACGATCATGTCCGTTCAGGACGCGGAGAACTACGCATATGGTCTCGCGGAGAGCGCCGGCACGAAATACGCAGATGAAGCCTCATACGAGGCAAACCTTCCGCCGGGGCTCGAGCAGGGCAAGGGTGACCCCTACCCAATTCAGCGGATGCTGCAAGGCGTGAAGGAGGGACTACGGAATAACACAGCCCTGATCCTAGCATCCTACTATATGGCTCATCGCAAACTGAAGCCTGACGAATGCGAGCGCGTGCTGCTCGAATGGAACAGTCGCAACAGCCCTCCCCTACCGCATTCAGAGATCAAAGCCGTAGTGAAATCAGTCCAGAAACACGGCTACCGCGTAGGATTCAGAAGAATACATTCAATGTGCCCTAGTGATGGTTGCCAGGAATGCCGCAACATCCCAAAACCAACTGACTACCAGGAAGCGGATAGGTTGCTCAGAGACCCGTCGCTTCTATGGCGTCTAAACCAGATCCTCGCAGTGTGGGTGGAAGGAGAGGAAAAGAGCAGGTTACTCATCCTACTACTTGGCATGAGCGGCAAACTGCCGGCGGAGTATAAAGCCATCATTACGATCAAGGGAGAATCCTCTGCTGGCAAATCCAACATCCTGAGAATCCTGACACGAGCCTACAAGGTCAAGGAAGTGGGGCGATTCAGTCCCACAGCCTTAGAGTATGGGCAGATTCACAAGTACGACATCCTACTCATCAAAGAATTGTACGGCGAGGACAAAAGCAGGATTAGACTACTCAGCTCATCAGATGGCGGATATACTGCATCCGTATCTGAGCGCGATCCAGCTTCAGGTAAATTTCACACATCCGACTACAATATTCCATCCATCACGATCGCGACGTCAACCACTCGCATACACCTCGACCCGCAATTCAGCAACCGCGCATGGGAGATCAATGTTGACGAATCCCCGGAGCTGACTGAGAGGGTATATGGCTTCAAGGAGAGAGAGGAAGACGAGCGGATCAACCAAATAGTGACGGGCGCCTCATCACGTGATGACACACGTTTTCTCAGAGCGGTTATGGAGAGACTGCAGCCATGCGATGTGTTGATTCCATATGTCGAATCGTTCCGGGACCTACTTGACCCTAAGGAGCTGCGATCGAGACGTGATTGGGATAAGATCCATGACCTAGTCTACTACTCCGCCTTCCTTCATCAGCATCAGCGGCCTAGAGTCAACGGCGCCGTCCTTGCCACGTTGCAAGACCTCTATTACGCGTTAACTATCGGTTTGGAGACCTTTCAGCGAGTAAGGAAGGGGCTGGAGAAGCGAATCGAGAACGCAATACCCATGATTCTTGCGCTTCCTGGCGAGTTCACGAGGAAGGAGCTTGCGGAAAAACTGGTGAAATCCGACAGCTATGTGAAAGACATCGTAAAGGCGCTCAAGGAGAAGGCGGTGCTTCATGTCGCAAGGCAGGAAGGTAGGCTTGAATATCTAGAGGTCGCTGACAGGCAGGTTCTATCGTCACTATCGTCATCATCGTCATTTGAGACGATGACGATTAAAGCGCTCCAATCTGCGCTCTCCGGAGCACAAAGAGGGGTATCGTCCAATCCATGCCTTGCGGCAGGGCTTGACCCCGAATACCTCAGAGTAACAGATCCGGTTAGTGGAAGGAGCTTTATCCTATCCCCATCCACAGAGGGGATGTTGGACGATACTCCCTTCCACGCTCCGGACGCCTCAGAACGAGGCGCTACTGTATTGCCCGCTTCAAATGACGATGATGTCTTTGTGACGATACCCTCTCTCCATACGGGGATTGGCGGCATCGGATCTAAGGCTACTATGGCACCCAGTGCAAGCGCGCCTGGAGAGGATATGGCAATTGCGTTACGCGGGTCGCCCATGGAGGTGGAGCATGATAGAGTGGTCCGGCGGCTGCGCGGTATCGCGCAAGCTCCAGACCTCAGCTACTTCGGAGACTATGCGGCCGACATGCTGGGAGACTCGGAGAAGGCGAGGGTCCTTGTCAAAGGGTTAGTCGACGAGGGCCAACTTGTGCAGAGTCCTGATGGTCTCTGGCGGTGGACTTGGGGTTGACGGTGATTAGGCCATGATGAGGCCTCCGGAGTTTGGTTCACTCGTCTACGTGCGCTACAGGGACCACGTGCTATTCAAAGACATGAATCCTGGGACGGCAGCCCCGTTCACTAGGGAATGCGTCGGTTGGTTCGACTACGAGGATCAGGACTATATCCGCATACTATGGGAGCGTTTCGCCATGCCTGATCCTCCGAACGATTCGAAGCCGCGCGCTACAGGCTTGGTCATCCTCAAGGAGGCGATTCTGGAGATGCACAGAATTGGCTAGCGGCTACCGCTTCCGAGGCAGAGGTTCTCTCTGCTTTAGCCACAGCCGGATAGCCTCACCTACTGCCTTGCTCAGAGCTCCCTTTTCGCCACCATACATTTCTGCTGCTCTGACACGAAGCTCCTTCACCAGATCGTCGGGAAGGACCAGATGGAGCTCTGCCAACATTGGACACCTGTACAATAGTACATCCGTTCCCATGAACTTATATAGAGCTTTCCGACCTTGTGGACATCAGTACAGTAGTACGTATAGCGATCATGAGGACATTCCGCGATGACCACGGAGCTCATACTGAAGCCTCGGACTTTGACGCAGGCAGACCTAGAAGAGATCCTGAAGCTCGGCCGCATCGAGAATGATAGCTTTCTCGTGGAGCGTTCGCCGAAGGGCTACAAGCTCAAAACTCCGACCACGATTCCGCTCGAGAGGATCCTAGCGGTCGGCCAACGAGGCCTGGTGGAATACATTGTGCGCTCGCTCGTATCCGAGCGACCACGTCTGATCCCGCTTGTATTCGAGAATGAGAGCTTGGTAGCGCTCGCTCGGTATTTTCTTCGATATCGCTCCGGCAGCCTACAGAGCTTCTATGCCTACACTGACACTATCAGTCGCTTCTCCGGTTGGCTGAGTGGTTCACCGGATAGGATCGTATCTGACGTGAACGAGAGCAACGGGCTGTCGAACCCAACGAAGATACAGAAGCACGCACGACTTGTAGAGGACTACCTAGCGATGCTTCAGGATCAGGGTCTGACGCCTGGGCGGGTTCATACCTGCGCCAAACACATCAAGACATTCTACAGAATCAACAGTATCGAAATCAAACTCCCATACGCTCTCTCTAGGCGCGTGACCTACAAAGACCGAGCACCCAAGCCTGAGGAACTCCATCATCTGCTGGACGTCGCAAACTTGCGAGAGAAAGTCATCATCACAACGCTAGCTCTCGGAGGATTCAGAGAAGGAACCTTAGTCCGCCTACGTTACCGGCACGTCCGCGAGGACCTCGAGAGAGGCATTGTTCCAGTTCACATCCATGTAGAGTCAGAGATAACGAAGGGCAAGTATCACGACTATGACACGTTCCTAGGCGAAGAAGCAGTCGAGTACCTTCGCGCATACTTCGAGACAAGACGTCGAGGGAATCTCCATCCTGAGATTCCTCCCGAAGAAATCTCCGATGACTCACCTTTGATTCGGGACGAGATGTTTGATGTCGCTCGCCCGATCGGTGAGAAGCAGGTGAGGAAGCTCATTCACAGCCTATACTTCAAAGCAGGACTGCTCAAGCAGAGCAATGGGCGAAGGTACAGTCTGTGCGTCCATAGCCTCCGCAAGTTCTTCAAGACGCAGCTCATGGCCTTGGGCGTGCAATCGGACTATGTGGAATACATGATGGGGCACACGATTAGCGCCTATCATGATATCCAATCGAAAGGAGTTGAGTTCCTGCGCTCGCTGTATGGCAACTCCGGACTCCACGTCAGAACTAGGGGCGCTCTGACGACGAAGGACCAGTTACGAGCGATGGCAAGAGGTTTCGGTCTAAGCCCAGAAGAGGCAGCTCGGCTATTGACGTCTTCCGAACCGCATAGAGCCTATGCAACACAGGAAGAGCGAGAAGAACACGAGACCAGGATCCTGTGTGACATCATCACCGAACACCTCAAGAAGAAGATCCTTGGCGGTCAACCACTCCCAAAGCCGAGGGATTCGATTGGATAGTGGCTGGAAGGTCGTGGCCAATGAGATCTCCGAAGCCTCAGAGAAGTCGATGCTGGCCTTCGAGGAATGGCTCGACCAAGGGAGCCCCCATGGACGATGCGTGTCAGAAGTGATAAGTACGCCTGAATTGCACGCTCAATCTGAGGTGATTGAATGAAGCGGACTAGGGCTGCGGAATTGATGATACTGATAGGAATCATACTCATCGCAGCTAGCCCTGTTTTTCTGTTTCTCGGTGCTCCGTCTCTCGGCTCTGTTCTTGTTGCTATATTCATGGGTAGGATGGCGGGAGAAGCGGTCGTGCCTATGATCGTCGGTATATGGAGCCTAGTCATGTCGATGTCAGGAGCATACGTTGGGGTCGCGCTGATCGCAGTAGGCGCATATGTGCGTCTTCAGTCCATGTCGGCTCCGGTAGTTGCGGCCACTCATGTCTGTCCGCAGTGCGGTAGAAGCAACGCGCCAGCCAACAAGTTCTGCGACAAGTGCGGAGCCAAGCTTTCTACCGAGGGGTCCTAGACAGCCTAGCCAATTCACTACGGTTGTCAAACCCACACAATTCGCATAGATAGTGGCGGGCCCGGTGGGATTCGAACCCACGACCTCTGGCTTTCCGCCTAGTCGTCCGCAGGCTTCCGCGAGGAGCTTGGGTCTCCCCTCAACGTCATAATCCTGGCTAGACTACGGGCCCGAGCA
>Ga0315279_10007170_pt1 | contig 13852 bp, 11 predicted proteins | sample YL17G06_20_MG_FD_203694 | JGI IMG/M metagenome (GOLD analysis project Ga0315279, IMG submission 203694) | Sediment microbial communities from Yellowstone Lake, YNP, Wyoming, USA - YL17G06_20 | ecosystem: Environmental > Aquatic > Freshwater > Lake > Sediment | place: USA: Wyoming | collected... | reverse complement strand
GTTTCGGCCGGCTCGGTGTTTCGCCACGCCCGCCAGACAAACGGCGGGTAAACTTTGGCTACGCCGTGGTGAAAATGCAATCCGGCTTCGCCCCGGAAGTGATTCATCTATATAAGTATATGCGTATATACTTATGGAGCGCTTTAAGAATCATGGTTTGGTGATGCGGAGGCGAAGATTTTTTAACCACGGATTTACACGGATGAACACGGATTTTCAGGTCCAGAGGGCGGAGAGGCAGGCGGTGGTCTAGTCTTTTTGACTAATCGAAAGGACTACGAGCCTTTTATATGTCGAATGGTTTTTGAGCGAGGGTTTTGAGGAAGAGGGATCTAATGGTGGAGTTGATGTTGGGATTAAATGGAGCTGGCAGGCAAGACAGGATTCGCCCGGGACGTGGTTCATCTATATAAGTATATGCGTATATACTTATGGACTGCTTTAAGAATCATGGTTTTTGGATGAGGGGGTTGAGAGTCGTGGCTTGTGACTCGTGGTTCGTGACTCGGGGTTGGTGGAGCGTACAGCGGTTAGCAGACAGGAAGGTTAGTCACTGGCTGGTCGCCGGAGGCGGATAAATCACGCCCCACCAGCCAGACAAACGGCGGGTAAACTTTGGCTACGCCGTGGTGAAAATGCAATCCGGCTTCGCCCCGGAAGTGATTCATCTATATAAGTATATGCGTATGTACTTATGGACTGCTTTAAGAACCAAGGCTTTTGGGGGTAAGGTCAACTGCCTACGGCGGACCCTCCGTTTGCTGTTAAGAGGAAGCTCACCTCGAGGGCAGGCAAGTCCGCCACACAGATGGCGGATAAATCGTGTCCAATTCAAGGCGGAACGATACGCTCATGTGCGACGCGATAGCGGCGTCTCTTGAAGCTCGATGTTCGCAAATCTATGATGGGTGTTCACTTTCTTTTGCATCGTTCTTCACTAGTTCATGGTTAAACTGGTCTAGTGACTCTCTCGCCTTTCTGGCAGCACTTGCCTCTGGAGTAATGTCATATACACGCAAGGTTAAAAAACCAATAATGTTTAGGAGCAGAATAAACACTGGCAAAATGGAAATTGCTCCAATTCTCCAGTCAATTTTCCATAAATACCATGCTATGGCTGCCGTTCCAGCGAATGTTAGAATGTGGCGAAGAAAGTCAAGTAAATACCACGTTATAGACTTTCGTCTGTTCATGAAAACACAAACCAGCAGAATCCAAACGGGAACGGCAACAACAACTCCAGCTACCCAGTGAATCCTCCAAAAAAGATAAACAGCTCCAGAAGTGCCCGAACAAATAATCAAGAGACATAGCACCAATTGCAACCAGGACTTTGCTGGGGCCTGTTGATCGTATTTCAGCATGACGTTATCTCCTGGCTTCTTTTAAGATCCTTTTAAGCCGTATGTTAGTCATTTCTTTCAACAGGCCGTTGTCTTGTAATAATCGTAGTTCCTTTGTGTGCCGGTAGATAAGACACGATTGTGTCCACTCTCCACCTGCTAAATTGGAGAACTAACTGCTCAAGCCAATCCTCTTTTTTCTGATGAAGAACAATTCTTTCAGCACTCTTGACAATGGATTCATTAAACTTGTTCACATATGATTGCTTGATAATACCGAAAACATCTTTGCTGTTTCTATATCTTTTTACATCTTCAAAGTTAGGCCTATCAATGTCGATATCGGGTGCGATCAACAATGCCATGTATGGTTTAAGCGGTATATATGTTTGGGCTATCTGTTGTTGAATGTCGTGATAGTATAGGATTGCTGGATTGTCGCTTGTGATAAATGGGACACTTGTTTCATTGATAAGAACCAGCCAATGTGAACAGTAGTATCGATGAACCATCCCTATCAAAGCTCTCATGCCTTGTGCATGAGCAAATTCCTTATCTATCTTGATTTCTATTTCTCCATTTTGAAATGCTTTACGCAGAGTGAGTTTTTGCGTGTCACTTAAGTAATCAGCGTTGTCCAGGTTTGCCAGTCCTATTTCATATGCTTGCGGCTCAAGTATACCCGCGATCATTTGCTGACCAATTCTTTTGGCTGTCGGACTACACGACCTTAGAAAGGCGATATATCCAGCCAATTCAAACTTCGTCTTTGCATCAAGAGAACGACTTTCTAATCTGGAAATATTATTATTCCAGGAATTTTCATAAGCAGGAAGGAACTCATCGAGCAATCTTGGATTTTGAAAGTATTTATTTGTGTCACCCTCTGTTTCAAAGCATATTGATTTGGGCGTTTTAGGTTTGCCGACAACAACTTGAGCATTCTTATAATATGGCACTAAAACACCCTTGGGGATTGCAAAATGTCGCAAGTATGTCTGTGATACATAGTGATCATTACGTGCCATGTTTAACGGTCACAATAATTTAACGCCTAACATAATAATATACACCCCGTCCGACTTCGACCCGATAAACAACATCGGGACTACGCCGGACAAGCTTTTGTCAGCAATTTAGTTTAGCGGAGATAAAAAGTCAAGATTCGTTTATGGATAGCAGGAAAACAGGGAAGCAGGAGGAAGGATATCAGGAAAACAGGATAACAGGCTAATTGGTGGATTAGGAAATTGGTGGGGCAAGCCCCACCCTACATACCTGCGGTGAACAAAATCTGTGTAAATCTGCGTAATCCATTCTCCGTAGCAGTGTCGTTGCTACTGCGAAGGATGAATCTGCGGTTACCTTTGCGTTTTTTGTGCTTTTTCGTGGCTATTTCGTCTGCGTCTATCTTTTATCTAATCGGTGTTAATCCGTGTAAATCAGTGTCTAACTTTTTCGTGGCAAAGAGCTAAAAGCTCACAGGATGCACATTCCGCGCGGTATTTGCCGTTACAGCCCTCTATTATTCCGATTCTGGATAAAGCAAAATCGAACTTTACAGGGTCAGCGGGTTCAATCTGTGCGAAACTTTCGGTGATTTCTACCGCTGCGGAAAGAGAAACCGTTTTTCGGCTGTAAAGCCCCAAAATCCTGCACAGCCGGCCTATATGCACATCGACCGGCACAATAAGCTTTGCTTTATCAATCGATTCCCATAAGCCGAGGTCAACATCGTCTTTGCGCACCATCCATCGCAAAAAAAGATTCAGCCGTTTGCAGGCGCTGCCTCCCGCAGGGCCGGCTAACAAAAACTTTAACCCCCTGCTTACTTTATCCACAGGATGCCTTACGGCACCACTGTGTTGCTTTGAGTATATCGCATATAGCGAATCGCAAAACCTCGTTAGTGCCGGAATGATATTTTTATCATTTGAATAGATTTCTCCACTTCGCCCCCATGTCTTCCTGTCGCCTGCCGCCTCGACTCGCATCGAGAGACGCGGAGGCCGGGAAGACAGAAGTGGGGGCTTCGGTCGAAATGACGGTGGGTCTTCTCTACAAAGTGCATTTGGATTGTAACCCTCAACAAAAAAACTCTGGATGCTGCCATATTGGCTCAAAATCTTCTTTAACAGCGTAAGCAAATCCGCAATATCCTGCCCTGTTGTAAAGCGATGTTTGAAACCATTTAGCCGTTCTCGCTTAGCTTTGTCAAAACCCTGGACAAACGCGTATGGACTTTTTCCCATACGCGCAAATAAATTGCTCAAGCTTTTTTCTATCTGCTCCACGCGGCCATAAGCAAGTGCCGCTGACAGGAATGCTACAATCTCTTTATCAGAGGGCGAGTTATATCGATACACAAACTGCAGCGGGTCTGGCTTAATAAGCTCACGATGGTTATATTTGCGATATAACCTTTCGAGTATTTTCTTTAGAGCATCCAACATACTAAAAAAGACACGGATTGACACTGTTGATATTAGACACGGATTAACACGGATTTTTTTAGACACAGATTTACACAGATTAACACTGTTTTTTACTTTTTACTTTTGCCATCACAATGCTGTTTTCCCGCCTTTCATTTCGGACCGCCATTTCCACATTGCGTATAAGGGAGGATACACAAGCAGCTCAAGCAGGAAGCTGGTTATGATGCCGCCAATCATCGGCGCCGCTATACGCTTCATCATATCAGCACCTGTACCCATAGACCACATAATCGGGATAAGGCCCATGAACATAGCCATAACCGTCATAATCTTTGGCCGAATGCGTTTGACCGCGCCGTGCACAACGGCCTCTTTCAAATCCGCAAAGGTTTTTAGCCGCCCCTGCGCTGCCATTTCGTTGTATGACAGGTCCAGGAACAGCAGCATAAATACGCCCGTCTCGGCATCAAGCCCCATAAGCGCTATCATCCCGACCCATACGGCTATCGAGATATTGTAGCCAAGAATATACAAAAACCATATAGCCCCAATCAGCGAAAACGGCACCGCCAGCATTACGATGAGGGTCTTAACAATGCTTTTTGTGTTTATGTAAAGCAGTATGAATATAATCAGAATCGTCAGCGGCACTACAATTTTGAGGCGCTCCTTGACCCGCAACATATTTTCAAACTGGCCGCTCCACTGCAGCGCGTAACCTGCAGGCAATTGCAATTGCCCGGCTACCGCCTTTTTTGCCTGCGTGACGTAACTGCCAATGTCTATGCCCGCAATGTCAACGTAAACATAACCCGCCAGCATTCCATTTTCGTCGCGTATCATCGAAGGACCGAGGGACACGCTTATATCGGCCAACTGTGCCAGCGGTATCTGGGCTCCCGACATCGTCGGGACCAGCACCCGCTGGAGTTTTTCGAGGTCGTCGCGGTAATCGCGGGCATACCGCACGTTCACACCATACCGTTCCGTCCCGTTGATTACCGTCGTTATATTCTCGCCGCCGATGGCGCTCATTATAATTTCCTCGGCATCCTGGACGCTCAATCCATATCGGGCCAGTTGTTCTCGCTTCAAATTGAAATCCACAAAATACCCGCCTGAAACGCGCTCGGCAAATACGCTGCGGGTCCCGGGCAGAGGTTTGATGATTTGCTCAAGCCGTGTGCCGAGCTTTTCAATCTCATTAAGGTCGGCGCCATAAATTTTAATCCCAACCGGCGTGCGCACGCCGGTAGTGAGCATATCGATTCTTGCCTTTATAGGCATTGTCCAGGCGTTAGTGACGCCCGGTATCTGCATTCTCGTATTCATTTCGTCAATCAGCTTTTCCCAAGACAAGCCCGCACGCCAATAACGTTTGTCTTTAAGAACGACTGTGGTCTCCATCATTGAAAATGGAGCCGGGTCTGTCGGAGTATTAGCACGTCCCGCCTTACCGAACACACGTTCGACTTCGGGGAAAGACATCAAAATCTTGTCCTGTATCTGCAGGAGATTTGCCGCCTCCGTAACGGATATGCCCGGCAGCGTCGTGGGCATATAAAGGATTGTGCCTTCATTCAACGGCGGCATAAATTCTGACCCTAATTGCAAGTACACAGGCACAGTTGCTATCATCAGAACAACTGCGCAAATGATAGTAAATTTACGATGCTCAAGAACGAAGCTGCAAGCCGGTTCATACACCGCAAATAATACCCTGCTAACCGGATGCTTTTCTTCCGGATAATACCTGCCGACAGTAACGGTGTTGTAAAACCACGCCAGCCATCTCGGTTTGAAATGGCGATAATCCATCCGTGAAAAAAGCATGCGGATAGCGGGGTCAAGGGTTATCGCCAGAATTGCAGCAATCGCCATTGCAAGGTTTTTGCTGTATGCCAGCGGCTTAAAGAGCCGGCCTTCCTGGTCAACAAGCGTAAAAATCGGCAAAAAAGCAATCGCTATAACCAGCAGAGAAAAGAATACTGAAGGCCCCACTTCCTTCAAGGCACTGAGTCTTATGCTATGAAAATCACCTTTGCGCCCGCCTGCCTCCCATAAGTGTAATTTCCTGTACGCGTTCTCCACCTCTACGATTGCACCATCCACAAGCACGCCTATCGATATGGCAATGCCTGAAAGCGACATAATGTTGGAGGTCAGCCGCATACCATACATCGGAATAAATGATAACAGCACAGCGATAGGTATGGTAACTATCGGTATGATTGCGGATGGGAAATGCCATAAAAACAGCAGTATGACAAAACTGACAATAATCATCTCTTCGATAAGCTGGTGCTTGAGGGTATCAATAGCCCGCTCGATGAGCTCTGAACGGTCGTAGGTAGTAACCATTTCAACGCCTTTTGGCAGAGATGGTTTTATCTCTTCAATCCTGGCTTTAACGCGATTTATTACGTTCAGTGCATTTTCGCCCTGCCGCATAACGACAATTCCGCCGACCGTGTCACCCTCGCCATCTAAATCAGCTACGCCCCGGCGGATATCCGGTCCAAGCACAACACTGGCAACATTTTTGACCAATACAGGAGTACCCAAACCATCTGTGCCAATGACCGTGTTCTCCAAATCCTGTGGAGATTTAATATACCCCTTAGCACGAATCATATACTCGGTGCCTGACATCTCGAGAAGTCTGGCACCGACATCGTTATTGCTTTGCCTTATTGACTCGATAACCTTCGTAAGGGGAATGTTGTAGGCAAGAAGTGCGTTAGGGTTAACGTTGACCTGGTACTGTTTTTGAAAGCCGCCGACGGAAGCAACTTCGGCAACGCCCGGCACGCTTTGCAGCCAGTAACGCAGATACCAGTCCTGAAAACTCCGCAAATCGGCGAGACTATTGCTGCCGGACTTATCGACCAGTGCATATTGATAAACCCAGCCAACGCCGGTTGCATCGGGTCCAATCTCCATTTCAACGCCCTGCGGCAGCTTGGCGGTAATCTTGCTGAGGTATTCGACGGTGCGGCTTCGGGCCCAGTAAATATCGGTGCCATCTTTGAAAATTATGTAAACGTATGAAAACCCAAAATCAGAAAATCCCCGAATCGCCTTAACATTGGGCGCGCCCAGCATAGCAGTAACGATTGGATAGGTAACCTGGTCCTCAATAATATCAGGGCTTCGGTCCCATTGAGAATAGATTATTACCTGAGTATCGGACAGGTCCGGAATGGCATCAAGCGGCATATTCCTGATGCTGTAAACGGCACCGGCCATTGCTGCTATGGTAAAGAATATAACAATGAATTTGTTTTTCGCCGAAAACTCAATTATTCTGTCAATCATAGGGAACACCGCTGCCCTATTGATTTGGCTCTGCCATTTGACTCAAAACAGCATTCAATTTTGATTCTGAATCTATCAGAAAATTACCGGAAGTCACAACTGATTCATCCGCCGCAAGACCTCGCAGGACTCCGTAATAGCCCTGTGCCTTCGCTCCAAGTGTCACAACCCTCGACTCGAAATAGCCGTTTGGGTCGGCAACGAAAACAATGTCCCGCGTCCCGGTGTGCATTACCGCATCCTCAGGCACCGCAAGTCTCTCGCCGAGGTCGTACTTTATCACCACGTTAACGAACATCTCAAGTTTGAGCTTGTTCTCTGGATTATCAACCAAAGCCCTGGCTTTCAGCGTTCTCGTGGCAGATTCCAGTATGGGGGTGACGGAGATAACCTGTCCCTCGAAAATCTCACCCGGATAGGCAATCGCCCCAACTTCGACGGGCGTCCCTGTTTTTACCAGCCCCGCCTCGTATTCGTAGATGGTTATATACACCCAGACATTCTTGTCCTCGCTGCCCGGCAGGTAAAGATTCTGCTGTGGCTTGCCCCGCTTTTCCAGCTCGTCTATTTCCGCCTCGCTCATTCCCATAGCAAACAGTTTCTGTCTCATAGTTTTAATGAGAGCTGCGGACTGCTCCTCTATATAACTCAGACTGTCTTTGCTTACGGCCTGGCTGCTTTTCAACGCCTGCAGGTACTCTTGCTGTGTGGTGAATAACATCGGGTCATACGCCACCCGACCGACCGTCAGGATCTGACCCGACAATTTACGCTTCTGCACTTTTTCTTTTTTAACCCCAATCAACTGCTGTTTTGCAGGATTTATATAAACTCCCGTGTGGACGTGGGCTGTTTCTTCTTCATATACCGGTATGTAGTCCATTCCCATTTGGTCCTTCATAGGAACCAGGGAAGTAACCTGCGGATTCATTGGATTACGGTAGAACAGTATTTTTCTGGAATGAGCTTGCGCCGGCTTTTGTTCGGTTTGAGAGACAGCGGTCGTTTCTTTTTTTACCAACGTCATACCGCAAATAGCGCAGTTGCCGGGCCTGTCGGACGTGAAGTTCGGATGCATCGGGCAATAATACAACTCTTTTGCCGTTTTTGAAGCAGTCATCCCCTGCCGGGTAATAAGATAGCGGCCTATCGAAAAAACACCAATACCGGCCGCCAGAATAATCACACTGACGGTAATCGCCTTGACTTTCATTGTTCAACTCCCTCTTGCGGCAGTCTGGCCTTTACTTTGCAAACTGCGGCAGCTTGGCTATATATTTCTCCGGTTCTTTCTCAAACACCGCCTTGCAGTCAGCGCAGCAGAAGTAAACCTTCTTGCCCTTGTACTCGACAAATATGTTCTTGTCGATTTTCTGTTCCGTCACGGGACAAACCGTCTGTTCCACTGAAGCCGCCATCGTTTCCGCCGTTTTCTTTGCTTCTTCTGCCGTTGCAGTCGCCGTCTTTTTCATTTCCTCTGCGTGCTTGTGCATCTCCTCCATCGTTGGTGCTTTCGGTGGTGGAGCCGGCTGTTCCTTCTTTTTACAGCTCACCAACCACGTTAGTCCAAGGCAAATTATTGCAATTGTCATAGCTAATACGATTTTTCTGCCGCTCACTTTTGTCCCCTTTCAAAAAATATTACCATCCTTTTATTTTTGCCTTGTCTTTTTATACTAATCCCGTAGGAATATGTTCTGCAAAATCCAGACCTTTGACCTGTCCACTTTACCTCGAATCCAATTCAGTTCCCACTAACATTTCCAGCTCAGCTAACTTCTGCCGATTATCCGCCAGCGCTCGCTGGTATGACAGGTAATAATCCAGCAGTATTCGCTGCGCATCAATCAAACTCAAAAAATCTATCGTCCCGCTCCTGTACGCCGCCTCCGACACCTGCAGCAGCTCCTTGCCCTTCGGTATCAGCGTGTCGCGATACAATCGCATCTTTCTTGCGCTGTCTCTATATTCATAATGCGCCTGCGCCACCTTTGTCAAAAGAACGTTTTCCATATCAACCTTCTGCTGTTCAACGCTCATCGCCATCGCCTGTGCCTGCCGCTGACCTGCGCGGTAGCTGTCTCGCCACAAAGGCAAATTTATCTGAAACATAAGAGCTACGGAATCCCGGCCGCTCATCCCGCCGCTTCGCTCAAAGTCCGTCCACTCAATTCCCACTCCTATGTCGGGATAGAAATTCTTCTTCGCAAGCTCAATCCTGCTCCTTGCGGCCATCGCCTTGTAATTCAGACCCGCTAACTCCGGATTCTTCTGGCTCAACAGGTTCACTAATCGCTCATACTCCAGCTCCGCCACGTTGAATTCCTCCGCTTTAGGCCACGGCAGATTCGTATCCGCAGGCAGAGTCAACGCCGTCCGAAGTCTGCTTATCGTTGGCTCCCGTAGCTGCTCCAGCCCCCGCAAAACGTCCTCCGTCTTCGCCATCTCCACCTGCGCACGAATCACGTCCGGATGCCCCACCGCCTCCGCCGTCAAATGCTTCGTCCTCGCAACCTCCTCAAAATGCCTCAATAGCTCCAGATTCTCTTTTGCTATATCAGTCGCCCTGGCTAAATACGAGTACTCATAAAAACCTTCCTTGACCTCCCTGAATAACGCCAGCCGCGCCGCCTGATATTTTTGATGCGCCGCCTGTGCGTTCTTCATCGCCGCCTCCGTCCGTGCGTCAATCTTGCCAAACCAGGGAAACATCTGCATCACGCTTACCATCTGGTTCATCTGCATATCCGACTGTCGTGTGTAGTAGCCGTATTGCATCTGCGGGTCCGGTAGCACCTTCGCCTGCGGCACTTCCTCCAGCGCAGCTCGCCACTCTTCATAAGCCGCTTTAAGGCCCGCGTTATTAGAGGCAGCGTATCGCAAGTAATCCTCCAATCGCCTGGGGGTATTAGCATCATTAGCGTCGAAGGAACCATCTGACACGGCGGCAAAACAAGTGGCGAAAGCCATTAACCCCACCATACACACAACGCAGTAAACTATCGGTTTCATCCGTTGTCTCCTTATAAAAAACCTGCCCCAAAGGATAGAAAGAATTCTATCAAGGTCGTCGACATAAATCACTTACAACAGACTTCGCCATCGGCGGAGGGCTTTCCGTGTTGCTCACAGCGTTTTGCTGTTTTCCAAACCGGCGATTTCTGCAGCAATCAAGCTATTGTCTCTGCGCCAGTGACTGGCTGAGAATCCTGATATGGCGCAGCTCCTCTTTGATAATATCATCGATTTTGTCTCTGTCTGCCCGAGTCGGAATAAATTCCTTCAAGCCGGTATAATAAACGATAGAGTCTTTTTCTTTTATGATGGCTTTCTTGAGGACATCCACTATGCTCTCTTTGCCGGTCAATTCTTCGGACGGGTCTGGTTTAATGCCAAACACAGCAAGGCCGGCCATTGCCTTCGGAGTGAACAGCCCTGCCTCTGACCCAACGGTCGGCAATTCTCTACTCTTGTGCGAAAGCTGTTTTCTCATATCCCTGAAAACTTCCTGATGTTTGGTTTCCCAATTAACTAACTCAAGAAACATATTGCGAATTTGATGTTCATCAAATAACTCTGCCGCCTTATGGTAGAACCTCGTGCCATTACGTTCGATTTGCTCGGCTATTTCAAATATCTCGGATGCGTTAAATGTGACATCCATTACTGCCCCTTCCACAATTTATGAATCTAATGGCGATATCTTATGGCGGCTGTCTATACTTTCGCGTCGCATGTTGTTTGTTACAAAATCTTACGCTTCTTTGGCAAACTGTGTTCAATTGTTAATCCGCCGCAGGCGGATAAATTTGTAAATCTGTCTAATCGGTAATCTTAAGTTCCCTGTGCCTGGCGAGGATTTCGTCAGCAAGCCTTTCCAGAGCTGCAAAGTCATCGTCTTTGGGGTAGCCCTTCGCTACAACCGGCGTAAGGAGCTCAACTTTAAGATTTGGAATCAATCCTTTTAACTGCTCAGCCATTTTGCCGCCCCATCCATACGAGCCGATAATTGAGGCAAATTTTGTTTTCGGCCTGAGCGCGTTTGCCAGAATCGCAGCATAAGCAATCTTCGGGTGTGCACCTGCCAGAACAGTCGGCGAGCCGAGGACGATTGTCGCTGCATCGACAAGGGACATCGCCAATTCACCGACGTCCGCAACCGAGAGGTTAAACTGCTTAACGGTAATACCTCTCTCAATTAAGGCATCTACAAAATGCTCGACCATTTTCCCTGTGCTATTATGCATTGAAATATACGGCAGCACTACTTCGTTTTTGACCCTGTCGCTGACCCAATCTTTATAGGCACCGATAATAAACTCGGGCCTATCGTAAATAGGGCCGTGACTGGGCGCAATCATCTCTATTTGTAGTTCTTCCACCTTTTCCAGATTCTTTTGTATCGCCGTCCTGAACGGCATCATTATCTCCGCATAATATCTCTTGGCCGCCTCATAGACAACCGGCTCATCGTCCACGAACAAACTGCTGGTCGCAAGGTGTGAGCCGAAGAAATCACAGGGGAAGAATATCTTATCTTCCTGTAAGTACGTGCCCATCGTTTCAGGCCAGTGGACCCAGGGAATATGCACAAACTGCAAAGTCTTACCGCCCAGAGAAAGGGACTGGCCATCATTGACAGTGAGGAATCTATCCTCGCCGATATCAAGCAAGTCAATAAGCATCTGCTTACACTTAGGAGTTGCCACCACCTGCGCATCAGGATACAGCAATAATATATCCGGTATGGCGCCGGAGTGGTCCTGCTCTGCGTGGTGGGCAACAACATAATCTATCTTTTCAATACCTGCTTTGATGAGATTGCCTATCAGCGTCTCGGCCTTGGTCGGGTCAACGGTGTCTAATAAAGCTATCTTGTCACCACCCCTAATCAGATAAGCATTGTAACTGGTCCCATCCGGCAGCGGAATCAACTCATCGAACAAACGCCTGTCCCAATCAATCGCACCGACTGAGTAGATGTTTGGTTTCAATTGCCTCATAATTTTTATCCCTTCCGTCACCTCCCCCGCATTTATTTGGAAATCCTTAATGCAATCTTTCCAAACTGTTCTCCTGTCTCCATTTTTCCCATAGCTTCCCGCACATTTTCGAGCGGTTCTACTGAATCTATAACAGGTTTCAATTTCGCTATTGTAACCGCCTGGAGCATCTGACGAAAATCCTCATCCGACCCCATAGTAGAACCCATAACCGTCAACTGGTTCCAGTAAAGGGCCTGCAGATTAGTTTCGGCCTTTGCCCCCGTTGTGATGCCGCACAAGACAATTTTGCCGCCGCGGCGGACCGCAGAAAAGTCAATCGGCCAGGTGGCTGCTCCCACAGTATCAATAACAACATCGACTCCCCGCCCGGACGTAAAATCCTTTACGCGCACGGCCACATCTTCCGCTTTATAGTTAATCGTGTGGTCTGCGCCAATTTGACTGGCACGAGCAAGCTTATTATCCGATGATGAGGTAACGATTACGCAGGCGCCTGCCAGCTTGGCCAACTGAAGGGCACAAAGAGCAACGCCACCACCTATGCCGTGGAGCAGAACCGTTTCGCCCGGCCTTAATTGCGCCCGCGTCATAAGCATTCGCCAGGCGGTCATGCAGGATAATACAAATGTCCCCGCCTGGTCAAAATCCATATATGCGGGTTTGGGATGGACGTTTCGGGCCGGCACTGCCACATACTCGGCGAACGTCCCCTGCCGATTCATACCCATAATGTCGAAAGAAAGGCACTCGCTCTGCTCACCTCGATTGCAATATTCACAAGAACCGCAACTTAAGCCAGGATTCAAAACAACCTGGTCACCAACACTCACGCTGGCAACATCGGCACCAACTCCAGTCACAACACCGGCGGCATCGCAACCCAGAATATGAGGGAACGCCAGTTTAAGACCAGGTCTGCCCTTTCGAACCCATATATCAAGATGGTTCAGACCGGCAGACTTGACCTTCAAAATAACCTCTCCCCTGCCGGGCTTGGGTCCTGCAACTTCTTCAACCCTTACGCAGTCCAATTCTCCATGCTCGTGAATAACCGCAGCTTTCATTATGAATCCCTTTATCTACCTTTGTCGGGTTATGGTTATCTCAAGTGTCTGATTTTCAAAGAGAACTATCTTTTTCTTCAAGGTAATTTCGAGACGGCTGCCATTGAGTGAGTAATCGGTTTCAATGGGCTGTCCTGCTACCATCACCGAGACTTTCACCGAGCCAAAATCTTCAGGAACAGTAAAGACAAGAGACTTTAGAGCGAGTTGACCCCACCGCATCTCGATTCGCTCGCTCTGGATTCTGCTATCCAGCTTTTGAACAAATGTCCCCCATCCCTCCGCGGCGGTAAAGGCAGCCCGGAAGTTCTCAGGCGTCAGCCGCGGAGTAAAACCAAGATGACCTTTCGGGCCGTGGTATTCATAGCCCGCCAGAGAGTCCTCCTCGTGCGGTATTGCGACAAGATGAATGTGATTGGTCATAAGACAATATGCAAGAACCTCCAGTCCATACTTATCGCACTGCTCTTTTAGCAGCTCAAGATAAACATAGCGGTCGTCATCGACAAAGAAAACATCCTGACGATTATTACCCCGCTGCACAATATGATGGGGGCAATCAACTGCAACTATTCTGTCTATCCTTGGCATATCGCAATATTAAGCCGCATCATCAAGAAATGCAATCAAAAGCGTAAAATTTGCTTGAAAATAGCGTTTTTCCGCTGTGTTTTGCTGGTTTT
>Ga0315279_10007169_pt1 | contig 13854 bp, 11 predicted proteins | sample YL17G06_20_MG_FD_203694 | JGI IMG/M metagenome (GOLD analysis project Ga0315279, IMG submission 203694) | Sediment microbial communities from Yellowstone Lake, YNP, Wyoming, USA - YL17G06_20 | ecosystem: Environmental > Aquatic > Freshwater > Lake > Sediment | place: USA: Wyoming | collected... | reverse complement strand
TGCTCTGGCGCTGGTGCGTTATCTTACCAGCCAGCAAGTGCAAAGTACTTACCTGTCAACCGTGGGTCTGCTGCCAGCCCGCCAGGAGGCCTTCTCCTCACTTTCCAGTACTGCCAACCCGGTTGCAAGCTATATCAGCCAGGGGCTGAAGGTGGGACGCTCGTTCCCCCTATTCCCCCTTTGGGGGCTGGTGGAAGAACGTCTTTCCAGCACTCTTGGTATAATCTGGCAGGAATTTTTATCCGATCCCAAGATCGATCTGGCCGAACTGATCGAACGGGACCTGGGACTTTTGGCACGCCGCCTTGATCTTGCACTCAATGGGAGATAACAAAATGGATTATTACAACTTACCCGCTCGTACACTCAGCAATGCCCACCTCAGCCTGGATTTCCTCACTCAAGCCGGACCGCGCATCGTGCGGCTTTCGGTGGCAGGCTCGAATGAAAACCTGCTGGCTGAACTGCCTGACAAAGCCATGCCGACTGCCTTCGGCGAATTCCACCTCCAGGGTGGGCATCGCCTGTGGCATGCTCCTGAGGATATGCCCCGCACCTATATACCCGACGACGCCGGGTTGATGGTCGAGGATCTGCCCGATGGCGTGCGCCTCAACCAGCCAACCGAGACTCCCACCGGCATCCGTAAGACGATGGAAATCCACCTGAATGCTGACCGACCGGCAATTACCATCATCCACACCTTGCAGAATGATGGGTTATGGGCAGTGGATCTGGCTGCCTGGGCGATCACCCAGCTCAAGATGGGCGGGCTCATGGTATTGCCTCAGTTCACCGGCCCGGCCGATAAACACAACCTGTTATCCAATCGCAACATCGTCTTGTGGCCTTACACTCACCTGGAAGACCCCCGCCTGCAACTGTTTGACGATTTTATCCTGCTGTATGCGCGCTCAAAGCTGCCGGCCTGCAAGGCAGGCTGTTTTAACCCGCATGGGTGGATCGGTTACCTGATCGGCAATGTGTTCTTCGTCAAGCACGCCGCAGTTACGCCCCGTGGCACTTATCCGGACCGGGGCTGCAACATCGAAAGTTATGTTTGTGATGCTTTCATCGAATCGGAGACGCTTGGCCCGTTAACCCACCTGGAACCAGGCCAGGCTGCCACCCATGTGGAGAACTGGGAATTTTACACGGGTGTGTACACCCCCCAGTCGATCGAAGGCGTGCGCGAAGTGGTAAAAGCGATCAAATTGGGTTAATCCACTTCACCTCGCCCGTGCTGATAGTTTGGTAACCCGCCAGGCTAGAAATTGCCTGGCGGGCTGCAGGACTTCTAAGCCAATCGATCAACGCCTGCAGCAGAGGGGAATCGAAATGCCGGGCGGGGATCACCAAATCGTATTGTTCCAGCGTCAGGGGAATAAATCCAAGCCCGTATGGGCGCGCAGCTCCCTCCAACCCCAGGCCGGCATCCGCCGATCCTTCGGCGATGGTGTTGGCTACCTCCGTGTGGGTCATTTTCTCATCCCTGTATCCCTGAATCGCTGAGGGTTGGATGCCCTGCCGGTGAAGCATGGCGTCCAGCCAAACGCGTGTCCCCGAGCCTGACTGGCGGTTGACGAAGCGCAACCCCGGCCGCGCCAGGTCCGCCAGTCCTTGTACTGCCCCAGGGTTCCCCGGCGTGACGATCAACCCGATCTGCCGGTGAGCCAGCGTCACCAGAGCCACGCGCTGGCCCGGGAATAGACGCCGCACAAAGGGCAGGTTGTAGGTATCGGTTTCTTCATCCCACAGGTGGCATCCAGCCAGGTCGGCCTTGCCCTCCGCCAAGGCAATGAGCCCGCCCAGGCTGCCGGTGAAATTGAGCTGCAAACTGCAGCCATGGGCAATCTCGCCAAAGTGGGTAGCCAACCAGGCAACCGCCAGATCGTGGCTGCCGCTAAAACGAAGAACTTCACCGGCGGGCGTCGATGCGGTCTGTGAAACGACCCGCCAGCGTTCAAGCGCCTGGCGCACTGCTTCTTCCACATCCGCGGGGGAATAACCAGCCGTCAAAACTTCGAGCAGAAAAGCTTCGGCGCGATGGATCAGGCCTGCACGGCGCAGGGGAGTCTCATCCTGCCTTGGCGGGCTGTCCACCACGCGCGTGCCCTGCCCGGCGTGGCTGACGACCAGCCCCTGGCGGGATAATTCCTGGTAGGCGCGCTGGACAGTGCCGATGGTACAGCTCCAGCGTGCCATCATCTCACGCACCGTGGGCAGCCGGTCGCCCGGCTTCAGCTCTGCATGCAGGATTTGGCGGCGCACGGCATCTGCGATCTGACGGTACAGGTACATCTCTTCCATAAGATTATCCTTCTACACCTGTCTGCGTATACGGCAATTGTAGCACACCCCGAATCTCATTTTCGGTGCATGTCATATAAAACCTACCCCCCCGCAGCTTCGCTGCAACCCCATCCCCCCAAAAAATCGGGGGAGGGGGGAGGGGAGAACAGCTTGTTCAACATGATTCACACCGGAAGGATATATCCGGGGTGAACCATGTTTCCCCCAGTTTCGGAACTTTCTGTAACGTGACATTCATCCTGCTTGACAGGCGAGCGGAGGACGGGTACACTTCGTTCGCTTTATTGTACCCATACAATTATACAGTAGAGGAGCGAATGTCCCAGTTGACAAACCCACAAAAAACGGCTGAAGCCGACCTTACATACTAATTTTCAGAGGAGATATCGATGAACCGTTCCACCCTTTTACGTATTGTTACCGTTTTGTTCATCCTTGCCCTGGCGCTATCCGGGTGCAAGAAGAGTCCCAAGAATCCTGATCTGATCCTCGCCACCACCACCAGCACCCAGGATTCCGGCCTGCTCGACGAAATGATCCCGGTTTTCGAGAAGGATACGGGCTATAAAGTGAAGACCGTTGCAGTTGGTTCCGGTGCGGCACTGCAAATGGGCCAGGAAGGCAATGCCGATGTCCTGCTGGTCCACTCCCCTGCGGCTGAAAAGACATTCGTGGAAGGCGGTTTTGGCATCGACCGCAAGCTGGTGATGCACAACGATTTCATCATCGTCGGCCCGGCTGCCGATCCTGCCGGGATCAAAGGCACCGCCAAAGCCGTTGATGCCTTTACGAAGATCGCCAATGCCAAGGCGCCGTTCATCTCCAGGGGTGACAAATCCGGCACCAACACCATGGAACTGGGCTTGTGGAAAAAAGCCTCCATCACTCCCGAAGGCGACTGGTATGTCGAATCCGGCCAGGGGATGGGCGCCACGCTGACGATCGCCTCCGAGAAGGGGGCTTACACCCTCACCGATCGCGCCACTTACCTGGCGAACAAGGCTACCTACAGCCTGGAAATCCTCGTGGAGGGCGATAACGCTCTGTTGAATGTTTATCACGTTATCAGTGTCAATCCTGAAAAGTGGCCGAAGGTCAACAAGGATGGAGCAAAAGCCTTCGCGGATTTCTTTACCTCGAAAAAAGGCCAGGATATGATCGCTAAATTTGGCGTAGAAAAGTACGGGCAGGCGCTGTTTACGCCCGACGCCACGAAAACCGATGCGGATTTGGGCCTGCCCTAGCCGCGCGATATAATATCGATTGTACTAGCTAGGCACAATATGAGAAGTTGCAATTTTGGAATGGTAAGATGGATGCCTAGTGCAGCCATCTTACCATTCCAAAATTGTAATTACCCGCAAAAAGGGAAAATGGCGGGTGGCGGTACAGAACACCGCTCTGCCATTTTCCCTTTTTTGCGGTGCTGATCTTGTAAAGTACTGGCATCATCATGCGCTTAATCTGGGAAGGTTTACTGGAAGCCATCCGCCTACTTTTCAGCGGTAATGCTGAAGTGTGGGAGATCACCCTGCTTTCGCTGAAAGTCTCAGGGATTGCGACCGGCCTCAGCTTGCTGATTGGCCTGCCGCTCGGGACGGGTATGGCTTTGGGGCGGTTTCGAGGCCGGCGGCTAGCGCTCAGCCTGATCAACACGGGCATGGCATTACCGCCGGTAGTGGTCGGCTTGATCGTGTCGATCTTCCTGTGGCGCAACGGACCGCTGGGTGATTTTGGTTGGATCTATACCCCAACCGCCATCGTGATGGCCCAGCTGATCATTGCCTCTCCAGTGGTCACCGGGCTGACGGTGGCCGCCCTGCAGCAGGTCGATCCGCGGCTGCAATTTCAACTTTTAGGGCTGGGTGCTTCCCGCGGGCAGGTGATCTGGGCGCTGTGGAACGAGGCGCGCCTGCCGCTGCTGGCAGCGCTTATGGCCGGATTTGGCAGCGTGATCTCGGAGGTGGGCGCATCCATGATGGTCGGTGGCAACATCCGCCACCAGACGCGTGTGCTTACCACGGCGATCGTACTCGAAACCAGCAAGGGTGAATTCGCCCGGGCAATCGCTCTCAGCATCCTGCTGCTGCTGCTTGCGTTCATGGTGAACCTGGCGCTGACCTGGATCCAGCAGCATTCGACCCGGGGGGAGCGATGACGGTGCTATTTGAGATCCATGACCTGGTGATCCACCGCCAGGAACGGCCTGTGCTGTCCTTGGACCGGTTGACTGTAGAAGAGGGAGAAATTTTGGCAGTGATCGGGCCGAACGGCGCCGGGAAAAGTACCCTGCTGCTGGCCCTGGCCCGCCTGCTCCAGCCGACCACCGGGCAGATCCTTTTTCGAGGCCAGCCCATTCTGAACGATCTGGCCTACCGCCGCCGTATCGCCCTGGTGCTGCAGGACCCCCTGCTACTGAACACTACCGTATACAACAATGTCGCCGCGGGACTACGCTTCCGGCGGCTGCCGCGCAGCGACATTCAGCAGCGCGTGCGGGACTGGCTTGTGAAGCTCCAAATCGACACCTTACAGGACCGGCCCGCCCCCAGGCTATCGGGCGGTGAAGCGCAGCGCGCCAGCCTGGCCAGGGCGTTGGTGCTCCAGCCTGAGCTACTCCTGCTGGATGAGCCTTTTGGCGCCCTCGATGCTCCCACCCGCACCCGCTTGATCGATGATCTGCATTCCTTGCTGAAATCCACTGCCACTACCACGGTTTTTGTCACCCACGATCAGGATGAAGCCATGCTGCTCGGGGACCGCGTGGCGGTGCTGTTGGATGGGCACCTGCGGCAGATCGGCACGCCCGAGGAGATCTTTTCTGCCCCGGCAGATGCCGAGGTAGCTGCCTTTGTGGGAGTTGAAACGGTCATCACCGGGCAGGTAACCCACGCCCAGGAGGGCCTACTCACCATCCTGGCGCATGGCTTTACCCTCGAAGCAGTTGGGGATTTCAATCCCGGGCGGTATGTGCTGTTCTGCCTGCGTCCGGAGGATGTCACCCTATGGGTTGATGCTGGAACAGGGAAAAGCTCTGCCCGCAACCATCTGGCAGGCAGGATCACGCGCATGACCCCGCAAGGGCCACTGGTGCGGGTCATCGTGGATTGCGGGTTCCCGCTGGTCAGCCTGGTCACGCGCACCTCGGCCAGGCAGATGGGGTTAACAGAAGGCCAGCCGGTAACGGCGACCTTTAAGGCCAGCGCGGTGCACCTGATCCCGCGCAGCTAACGCCTGGCGCGTTCCAGCAAGGCTTGCAGCGTGTAGAGGCCGCGCCAGCCGCGCAGGCTGGCGCGCAGCTTTTTAATGCCTCGTGAGATGGGTGGAATGCGCAGCGCAAGCAGCAAGATCACCAGCAGGCCGTATAACAGGGGCTGTTGAATGTCCCCCTGCAGGTGAAAGAGATCCCCCTTTTTGGCCCAGGCGTAATGTAAAACTACCAGCACCCCGGCAGGATAGATCAGCCGGTGCAGGCGCTTCCAGTTCTTGCCCAGGCGTTTTATCGTCCAGCGAGATGCCGTAGCGGCCAAGGCCAGCAAGATCAACCATGCGGCCACGCCGACCCAGATGTACAATTTGCCGTGAAAATCGGCATAAAGGAATTTAAAGTTGAACTGGTAATCCAATCCGCTGAGGATCAATAAGTGTATCGCCGCATAGAAGAAGGAGTATAAACCCAGCGCCCGCCTGACCTTCATCACCCCGCGCCAGCCGAACACAGTGTTGAGCGGCGTGCAGGCCAGGCACAGCACCAGCAGCACCAGGGCATACCTGCCGGTGCGCTGCGTGGCATTCTGGATCGGATTCACTGTCAGCCGGTGGGCGTAATAAGCCCATACCAGCCAGGTCAATGGGATCCAGGCGCCAATATGGACTGCAATTTGCAGGGGCGTGTACCTCAGCCTGTTCATGTGTCAATAATCCTTGACCAGGTTCATGCCGGCATAGAGTGATTCTACTTCTCCGGCATAACCGTTGAACATCAGGGTTTCGCGGCGGCCCGAGTCGCCAATCCGGCGCTCGCTTTTCTGTGACCAGCGGGGATGATCGACCTTGGGATTGACATTGGAATAAAAACCATACTCTTGCGGGGAGAGCGTGTTCCAGAATGTAGCTGGCTGCTGCTCGACAATCTCAATCTTAACGATCGTTTTAATACTCTTGAACCCATATTTCCACGGCACCACCAGGCGGATCGGTGCGCCATCCTCGGCAGGCAGGGGTTTCCCATACAGCCCGGTCCCCAGGATAGTCAGCCGGTGCATGGCTTCGTCCAACCGCAGTCCCTCGGTGTAGGGCCAGGGATAGGAGCCATCCCTCTGGCCCGGCATGCGGGTTCGATCGTACAGGGTCTCGAAACGCACATATTTTGCGCTGGTCATTGGCTCAACCTCTTTTAACAGGTCAGCCAGCTCAAAACCCACCCAGGGGATGACCATTGACCAGGCTTCCACACAGCGCAGACGGTAGACGCGCTCTTTTTGTACAAACCGGTTGAGTAGATCATCAACCGCATAAGTTTTAGGATTCTGCACCAACCCGCCCACCTCTACCTGCCAGGGGTAAGTTTGAAATTGGCTGGCTTTATTAATGACAGCGGTTTTACTCGTGGTGAACTCATAGAAGTTGTTGTAGTTGGTAATATCATCATATGAGTTTAACGGGTTACCTAATTCATCGGTGCTGGCAGTGAGAGTAGGTAGCGGAGTGCCTGAAACACGGGTAACCTCAGGGGTTGGTTGACCTGTAGAGGTAGGTTGCTCGGAGGGAGACGGTTTACAGGCAGCCAGCAATACGCCCGCTGCCACGCTGCCGATGGCGGCCCCAGCCACTTTCATGAACTGCCGCCGCGACAGGTAGAGGGGCTCGGGGGTGATGTCAGAAGATTTTACCGGCACGGAGTTAAATTTTTCGGATTTCATAAGTCATCTCCTCCTTTGAGCAGGAGAAATCGGCAATTTGGTTATTTGTGGGAGCTTCGCTCCCACAAATAACCAAATTGCCAGTATTTCCCTTATCCAGGGAATAAGCGGGATAGGTTCCAATACGGACTGGTAAACTGTAAAACTATATCCAGGTTGTATATTCGACAACCTGGATATAGTTTATCCTGTAAATATTAGATAATTCTTATGATTTTATTAGGGATTGGTGACAAAGCGGACCGTTTCCCACTCGAGCATGGCGCGCTTACGGGGTATTCCATAACGGTAACCGCCCATCTCGCCCGATTCTCGGATCACGCGGTGGCAAGGGATGATGTAGGCGATCGGGTTATGCGCTACAGCATTACTCACCGCCCGCGCCGCCGTGGGCCGGCCAATCGACTGGGCCACGGCAGTGTACGTGGTCAGAGCCCCAGCCGGGATGCGTAGCAAGGCTTCCCACACCTTCATCTGGAAATTGGTGCCCAGCAGGTGCAGCGGGAGTTGTTTCTCGCTCGGGCTGGAAAACACCTGCTCGAGCAACGGGCGCGTACGGGCAGGATCTTCGCTCAACTCCGCCTTTTGCCAGTCGTGACGGAAAGCGGCGAGAGCTGCTTCCCGGTCGTAGCCCGGCACAAACATCAGGCTACAAATGCCCCGCCCGGTCACGGCCAATAGGCATTCACCAAACGGGCTGGGATGGATGCCATAAGTGATCTGCAGTCCCTCGCCCTTGTGCTTGAACTCACCCGGCGTGACGGCCTCGCAGGTCACAAACAGATCGTGCAGGCGGCCCGGGCCGGACAGCCCGCTGGCGTATGCGGCTTCCAGCAGGCTGGCGGAGGCCTTCAACCAGTTTTTGGCGCTCTCTTTGGTCAAGAATTGCAGGTAGCGCTTGGGACTGATCCCGACCCAATGCGTGAACAGCCTCTGGAAATGATATTCGCTCAGGTGCACGCTGGCGGCAATATCAGCCAGCTCTGGCTGGCGCTGGTAATTCGCTTCGAGATAGCGGATGGCCTGCTCGATACGCAGGTAATCTTCAGAGAGTTGGTGATAAGTGTTCATAGCGTAATTCTACGCCAATGGACAAAAAATTCCACCCGATTCTTGCTGAATCAGGTTTTTCCCTCAACTACACGCATGGGCCATTTCCCCGCTTTTCTGCGCAGGTAGTCGAGGCGGTAATGGGCAAAGGCCGGGTCGAGTGTAGAGAGCGGATGGGCCGAACCATTCAGCAGCACGGGCGGGTCGATGGTGCGCAGCTTGGTGCTGACGGCAAAAGTGGGATTGGCCGCGTCCCATTCGAAGCCGGTGGCTGGTGAAACCAGCCGGAGGGCAGCTTGCAGCCGCGGGTCAGGGCTGGATTGTAATTTCGCCCAGGCCGCGGCATCCCCGCGCCACAGGTCGGCCTCGGTCAACACGCCGGTTTCCAGCCCGAGACGGATGGCACGCGCAGCCAGCTCGTACAGCCCGACCTCGCGGAAGTTGGCCCAGCTGGCCTCATCCGCAGCAATGAAGGTGTATGCCATCCAGCGGGCGACCTCGAGATCGGTGGTTACCAGGCGACCCGCATGCACCGCAAGGCTGGCGATGGCGGCATGGACCTCCGCATCGGCCGCCAGGCACAGATCGCGGGCATCGCGCAGGAAATAATCCAGCCGGTCAGCGCACAGGGCAGGAGAGGGCTGTTCCAGCAGAGGAAAATCCTGCTCGTGCAAGAAATCCCGCCAATTGTAGCCGTGCAGGCCCAGCACATGCGGCAGATCGCTTCTGGCGATATAAGCTTCCTTTTGCTGCTCGTGATACCCCTGCCCATCATGGTCGCCAAACACGTAGTCGATCACGTGGCTGAAGGCTGTATGGCTGACATCGTGCAGCAGGGCAGCAACCTGCTCCTTGAGCAACACATCCGCAGGGCCGGAGGTTGCGCACACCTTGCGGATCAGCAGCATCGCGCCCGCGGAATGATCAAAACGGGTGGTAGGGTTGGTGATGCCGATCAACCCGGTGATGCCGTGCTGCAGGACGGTGCGCAGGCGCTGCACAGCCGCAGCGCTCAGCACATCGAGCAGCACGGGTTCGGTGATCTCGAATGAGCCGTAAAGAGGATCAGTGATATTCATGAAGTTTTTTTCGTCTAAAAGCGGCGGGTCTCGATACGGATGTTAAAGAACGGCATCCAACGGGTGAATTTTACCCGCCTTGACCGACGCCGCTGGTCGAGGCGGGCAAAAAAAACTGCCCGTATCTGAAAGACCATGTTTTATGCCTTTCAGCGTATCGAAACCTATGCGTAACTAGATTTGCACCAGAAATTAACTAAGGCCCAATCACCGGGTGAATTATGGTCCAGGTTTTCCCGCCATCGGTGGTCTGCACCAGAGCGATCCGCGTTCCGGTATCTGTCTCGGCGCGGGCCACCGCCCAGCCAAGCGTATCGCTGACGAAGCTAAATTGGCCATCCCAATTGACGCTTTTTACCTTCGTCCAGGTTTGCCCGCCGTCGGTGGTGTGGAAAAGATCTCGGCCCAACGCCCAGCCAGTATCTCCTGCCTCGAAAGCCAGTGTTCCCGCCGGGCTGGAAGCCGGAACCCAGGTCGCGCCGCCATCGCTGGTGGTGTAAAGGTAGAAATGGGTGACGTAAGGATCCTGGGTAGTATCCATACAGCGCACGATCAATTTACCAGCTTGAGGGGAGGAAAAGACAGGGGATTGGGTACTGCAAAAGCCAGAGCTTGAATCGGATAGCAACCTGGGTGCATCAGCAGGATTAGGGAGGGTAACCGGCTGCCAGGTCTGGCCCCCATCGGTCGTTTGGTACAGGAACGCACCCGCCATTACACCACCGCAGTCACCGGTCAGCCAGCCGTTTTGAGCGGAGGGGAAAACCAGTCCGGTCTTCTGGCAGACTTGAATATCGCTATCACCATACGGGTCGATCAAGCGCGTCCAACTCTGCCCGCCATCCTGCGTGCGGAACAGGGCCACATAATCGTGACTCATCCCCGCCCCCACGTGCGCTAACAGCCAGCCATTTTGTGTATCGGCGAAGACCAGATCGGAAGGCCAGAAGATCTCATTCAACCCTTGGATATCTAGGGGCAAGCTAGACTGCCAGGTTTGCCCGCCATCCTGCGTGCGCCACACAGCCACGGTTGTTGGGATCGCCATCTCGTTTTGGCTATGATAAAGCACCCAGGCAGTTCTGGTATCCAGGAAGTACCCCAGGGCTGCCAGATTGCCTTCTATAGGGGCCGGCTCAGGCGGGGTTACATCACGCCAGGTCTGCCCGCCATCCGCAGTGATGAGTACGTGATCGCTTCCCTCTCCCCAGCCACCACTGGCCCAACCATTGACAGCATCTAGCATACGGATCGAGGTAATGGTGACGGACTGCCCGGTTTCGAAACGTGAAAGCATTGGCCCGGTAAACACAGGAGGAGGCGGGAGTGGGGTCTCTGTAGCTGGAAGAAGGGTTGGAGCCTCGAGGGTGTTCGTTGGCTCGGGTACCGCAGTTGGCGCAACCGTAGATGTTGGCGCCGGGGGCGCCACCGGCTCACTGGTGGGCGTGGATACCGATTCGGTTGGGGCCACGTGTACGTCCCCCGTACTGCGCCCCGCCGGGGTGTTCTTCCTCTCAAACGCACAGCCCATCAGTGCTACCGCTAGCAGGATAAAACACAGTGTAAGGATCAATTTTCGAGACATAGGTTATCTCCGCCCAGGCGCACGGCCCAGGCAAACGCAGTTCTTAGCCCACCATCTTCCTTAACTTTTCCCGCAGCCGGGTGGCATATTGAGGTGCATTCATTTGTTCGAAGAGCGTTATGGCTTCACGCATCATCTCGCGGGCGCGCGGCAGATCGCCTGGCTCATTACGCAGTGCCAGGGCTCGAGCCCACTCTTCACGGATGCGCGCCTGGTGCCAGCGCATGCCTACATGGCTGACATTAGTGTAGAGGGTTTCGTATGCCGAAAAAGCCGCCTCCCAGCGTTTTTCGGCGACTGCCTGCTGCGCCTCTGCCCAGGCCCGCATCGCCAGGTTACGCGGCGTAGGGTTGTTCTCAACTATCGAGACGATCTCTTCGACCTGGCGGCGCGCCTGCTCCAATTGTCCTAAGCCGACGTTCAAAAAACACATCATCAACAGTAGACCTAGCTTCTCAACCGGGAGGACTTCCGTAAATTTTCCGGCAACTTCCTGTAAAATCTTACCGGCGGCTTCGAAATTTTCGGACTCCAGTAAAATTTCCGCCTGGGTCAGTTGTAGGGAGGCAACCAATTTGGAATCAGCCTGCTGGAGGGCCTGTTCAATATACTGCTGGTATAGGCTTATGGCGGTATCCCAATCGCCGCGGGCGCGGCACAGTTGGGCATGGAGGATGTTCGTGATCAATGCTGCTGGAGCCGGGTCCGGCAGGCTGGTTTCCAACTGGCGCATGTCGGCCAGGGTTTGCTCAGCTCGCACGAGATCACCCATCTCAGCGGAGAACTCAACCACCGCGGAGGCAAAACTATGCTCCCAGGAGGTGATGCCAATATGATGGGCCAGAACTCGCGCCTGCTGGACGTGCTGCAAGGCAGCCGGCATCTCGCCCATCTCCTGTAGATAACCACCAAGGTTCAGATGCGCCCGCGCGGCAGTGGCAAGCAATCCGGCTTTTTCGGCGAGATCGATCGCGGCAATTAAAGATTCGCGCCGGGCTTCAAGGGTGCGATTGGGCAGGATGCCGAGTGTGGCCAACGATTCGGCCTGCACATCTGCCAGCCCCAGGCGCTGGGCCATTGCCAGGGCCTGCTCGCAGAGTGGAAGCGCCTCCTCATGTTTGTTATTGAACCGGTAAGCGCGCGCCGTCTCATGCAGTAGAGCCGCCATACCGGGAGTTTCCTGCGGGTCTGGCGTCATCTCGCGCACAGTTTCCAGCCCCTCCAGGCACGTCGTCAGACTGCGCGGTGTATCATTGGCATACCAGACCGCGCGTCCCAACCGGGCATACAAACGGGCAACATTATCGTTATCGTTGCAAGTATGATAAAGATAAATCGCAGCTTCCCAGGTTTGAATGGCGTCCGGGTAAAGACTCTGCCGGAAGAGTGTTTCGCCCAGGCTGGAGAGCAGCCCGGCGCGTTCAGAATCGGATGGGCTCAGTTGAATCGCGGCGCGGTAATCCCGTTCCGCTTCCTGGTTGGCGAAGACAGCCATAGCCTGGTCGCCAGCCTGGGTGTAGTAGTTACGCGCCCGGGCGATATCGCCAGCTTTTTCGTAGTGAAAGGCCAGCACTTCGAACTGCGTACTGTCATCCGGGTGAATTTCCTCAATGGCGGCAGCCACACGGCGGTGCATGCGGTGACGCCGCAGCCCACTCACGCTCTCGTGCAGCGCGGTAGGGATGAGCGTGTGGGCAAAAGTGAACGCCTCTCCAGAGGTAAGGGTGGTTTTCGCCTTCACTTCTTCGATGATCTGGGCCCGTTCAGCGATTTCGATGGCATCGATCAAAATTTCCTCGTCCTGCTCGCTGGCTTTTTGCAGGATAGTGAAGTCGAACTCGCTGCCGATGACAGCCGCTAATCGTAAGACATCCTGCACCTGAACGGGCAACTTATTCACCCGCGCCTGAATCGTGGCCTGGATCGTCTCTGGAATATGGATCTCGTCCATGCGGGGATGACGCCAGCGGCCGTTCTCGCGGGTCAGTTTCCCTTCCTCGATCAGAGACCGGCACACTTCCTCGACATAGAACAGGTTGCCTTCCGTCACACGATAGATGCCATCCACAAACTCCGCCGCGGGCTCTTCCTGGAGCATGTAAGCCAGCAGGTTGCGCGTCTGTTCGCGGGTAAAGCGGGCCAGCTTGATGCGGGTTGCCAGCCGCTCGCGGTTGAAATCGAGCAGCACATCATTTAAGCAGCAGGCCTCATCCAGATCCTCATCTCGGAAAGTGAGCAGGAGCAGCAGCTTAAGCTTGAGCGTGCGGGCACGCCGCGCCAGGTGGCGCAGGAGGAAAAGTGTGCTGCTGTCGGACCAATGCACGTCTTCGACCACGATTAGCAGAGGGGTGCGCTGGGTTAATGCCGCGCACAAAGCAGTGAAACTTTCGTAGAGCCGCTGCTGTTCCGACTGCGGATCGGTGGGGAGATGCGCGGGGACTTGAGGCATCTGGGTGCGCAAGTCAGGCGTCAGTACCAGCAGATCGGCAAGTACTGACCCATCCACCAAATCAGGGTTGTAGGGTAAGACGGCCCGGCGGATGAGCTCCATAATCGGCGCGTAAGGAGCCCCGCCCTGGTCATAACATTGGGTCAGCAGCACCTTACTCCCTGAGACCTCCGCCAGGGTAGTAACCTCGCGCATGAGCGGGGTTTTCCCCAAACCTGATTCGCCGGAGATCAACAGCACAGGCCGCTCCCCCGGCGCAACGATCACCTGCCGCCATACACCGCGCGCCTCATCCGATTCATGCTCGCGCCCTACCAGGCGGCCGCGCACCAGGCGGTCCAGGATCGAAGTTTGCACTTCAGGAGTTTCGCCGTGATCCTCACTTTCCAGGATGCGCAGCACCTCGGAGGCCGAGTCAGGGCGATCCTCCGGTCGCTTGCTAAGTAATTTTAGAAT
>Ga0315279_10007168_pt1 | contig 13856 bp, 13 predicted proteins | sample YL17G06_20_MG_FD_203694 | JGI IMG/M metagenome (GOLD analysis project Ga0315279, IMG submission 203694) | Sediment microbial communities from Yellowstone Lake, YNP, Wyoming, USA - YL17G06_20 | ecosystem: Environmental > Aquatic > Freshwater > Lake > Sediment | place: USA: Wyoming | collected... | reverse complement strand
CAGAACGTGGATGTTCTTCATCATACAACACCGGAGTCAGGTCAGGCCCGGATCCTGATATAAGCGGCAATTTTTTTAAATTTGGCGCCGGAGAAATGTTCAGGTATGCCCCGCTGTTTTCATTGCAGATATATATTTTTTCAGTTCCTGCATCATGAACTCCGGATCGTGCTTTGTTTTTTCCACGATATTCACGATCGCACTTCCAACAATCACAGCATCAGCACCGGCATGGGTGCATGCTCTCACATGATCGGGAGTTGAGATCCCAAAGCCAAGCGCAAGCGGGAGACTGGTGTGCTTCCGTACGCGGTTCAGGAGATCGATCGCCCCTTCCGAGACCTGGCTGCGCACGCCGGTCACGCCCAGGACCGAGACGAGGTAGAGATAGCCGCTGGCCCGGACCGCGATCTTTTTGATACGCTCATCAGACGTTGTCTGCGCAACGAGGAAGATCGGGTCGATGCCGTACCGGGCTGCGATGGCGGTGACCTCATCGGATTCCTCGACCGGCAGATCGGCGATCAGGATTCCGTCGACACCGGCATCGCGTGCATCGCGGTAGAACCGGTCGACGCCGCGTTTAAAAACCGTATTGTAATAGGTGAGAAGGACGATCGGTATACCGGAGTACGACCGGAGTTCTCTGGCAATTGCAAAGACTATGTCCGGCGTGGTGCCGGCAGCGAGCGCCCGTTCGTCCGCCCGCTGGATGGTCGGGCCGTCAGCTACCGGGTCCGAGAACGGCACACCGAGTTCGAGGATATCGGTTCCCGCATCGATAAGCGCCCGTGCGATCCGCCCGCTGGTCTCCTGATCCGGATCACCTCCTACGGTAAACCCGATAAAGGCAGTCGAATCCCGTTTTAAAAAAACATCATCAATCCTTCCCATCACGCACACCCCTGGATTTTTGCCACTTCCGCCACGTCCTTATCACCACGCCCTGAAAGGTTGATGATTACGACATCGTCTTTGTCAAACCGGTCCGCGTTCTTCATCACGTACGCGACGGCATGGGCGGACTCGAGCGCCGGGATGATCCCCTCCATCCGGGAGAGAAACATGAACGCATCGAGCACCTCACGGTCCCGGACCGCATCATACGTTACACGGCGAGCATCTTTCAGCATTGCGTGCTCCGGCCCGACACCCGGATAGTCCAGCCCGGCGGCGATACTGTGGGTCGGGAGCACCTGCCCGTACGCGTCCTGCAGCAGGTAGGAGAGTGCACCATGGAGCACGCCCGCATCACCGGCGCAGAGCGTTGCTGAATGCTCCCCTATCCCAATCCCCTTTCCTGCCGCTTCGACCCCCACCAGTTCAACATTGTCAGAAAGGAACGGGTAAAAGATGCCGATCGCATTCGAGCCGCCTCCGACGCACGCAACAATCGTGTCAGGCAGCCTGCCCTCTTTTTTCATCACCTGTTTTTTAGTCTCCCTGCCAATTACTGCCTGGAAGTCCCGGACCATCTGCGGGTACGGGTGGGGACCCACGACAGAGCCAATCAGGTAATGTGTGTCCCGCACGTTTGCCACCCAGTCACGGAGCGCCTCGTTGATCGCGTCCTTGAGCGTGCGGGTGCCTGACCGCACCGGTATCACCTTTGCGCCCATCAGCTGCATGCGGAAGACATTGAGTGCCTGCCGCTGCGTATCGGTCTCCCCCATGTACACTTCGACAGGGAGCCCGAGCGCCGCACCGGCGATTGCGGTTGCGACCCCGTGCTGGCCGGCACCGGTCTCGGCAATGAGCCGCGTTTTGCCCATGTGTTTTGCAAGAAGCGCCTGCCCGAGCGTGTTGTTCAGCTTGTGGGACCCGCCGTGGACGAGGTCCTCGCGCTTGAGATAGAGCCGGCACCCGAGCTCCCGCGACGCGTTCCTGCAGAAGGTGAGCGGTGTCGGTCGTCCCGCGTATTCGGTCTGGAACCAAGCAAGGTCATGTGCGAACTGCGGGTCGTTTTGGATCGCACCATACGCTTCTTCCAGTCCGAGCAGCGCACTCATCAGCGTCTCCGGGACATACTGCCCTCCGTAGATTCCAAACCGTCCTTTTTTTACCATGTTATGCTTCCCTGCACGCTTTGACAAATGCCCTGATCTTCGCAGGATCCTTGACACCGGGACGTACCTCAACACCCGATGCGACATCGACAGCATACGGGCGGACCCGGGAGATTGCCTCCTTTACATTCCCGGCGTTCAGTCCCCCGGCAAGGATCACCGGGACGTTCGAGCGCTGCACAAGATCGCGGGCGTGCGAGAGATCACACTGTTTCCCGCCGCCATGGCTCTCATCGATAATGATCGCATCACAATCATCAGGTACCTGATCCCCTGACCGGATCACGCGGATTACCCGGACGTCCAGATCGTCACGGAACGTGAACCGGTGCGATACCTGAATCGCGGTGGGATGCAGGGCAAGGATCTGCGCGAGTTCTTCTTCGGATCGTGTGTGGCTCACCGCGACGGTCGCGGTAAACGGACCCACCGAATCAAAGATTGCCTGTGCCCGATCCGGGGTGACCGAGCGGGGAGAAAGAGAAAACATCACGACACCGATCGCACTGGCACCTTCGCGCTCTGCAATGCGTGCATCACCAGGGTTAGTGATCCCGCAGATTTTTATGCGCATACGAACTCCTTTAGTTTTTTCTGCGGGTAATTATCGGACATAATTGATGAACCGATCAGGAATGCGTCGCAGTACGGTCTCATCTCCCGCACATCATCCGCCGACCGCATCCCACTCTCTGATATGATCATTCTCCCTGCTGACCGTATACTTCCTGATAAACGGCGTGTCGTTGAACGATCGATAGTAAGGGTATTCAGATCGCGGTTGTTGATCCCGATCAGTGTCGCGCCTGTTGCAAGTGTTAATTCCACGTCGGCCGCGTTGTGGACTTCAACGAGAGGTTCAAGACCGTAGTCTTTGGCAAGATCCACAAATCCTGTAAGCCGTCTCCCCAGCAATGCAGCGATCAGGAGCACTGCATCTGCTCCGATCGCCTGCGATTCCGCGATCTGCCGTTCGTCGATAATGAAGTCTTTTCTTAAGACCGGCACACTGACTGCGGTCTTCACCCGAAAAATATCCTGTCCGGTACCTCCAAAGAAGTACGGTTCGGTCAGGACTGAGAGCGCAACGCATCCGCCCCTGACGAGTACGCCCGCCATCATCGCCATATCCACGTTGCGGCGGATAATACCATGGCTCGGTGAGCTGCACTTGATCTCGGCAATCACCGCGTTTTTCCCGTTGCTGTTACGGATCGCATTAGTAAGGCTTACGCAGGTGCGAGGGTTTTTTTCAGGAAACGATGCCGGCAGCCGGGCGACCCGTTTTTCCGTACGCCGCATGATATCATCAAGGATCATGCGGCACCCCGTGTTGCATCGATCAGTGCATCAAGACGGGCGCGGGCATTTCCTGAATCAATGGAAACGGCGGCGAGCCGGATCCCCTCGTGCAGATTCCGTGCCTCCCCTCCAATGTAGATTGCTGCCCCGGCGTTCATGAGCACGATGTCCCGGGCTGCACCTTGTTCACCCTGCAGGACGTCGCGGACAATACGTGCATTGTCCATCGGATCGCCTCCCGCGAGATCGGGAAGTGCGGCTGGAGCAATACCGAATGTCTCACATCTGATGGTATAGGGGCGGATTATACCGGCTTTCAGCTCTGATACAACCGTGTCCCCCGTTGTCGTAATCTCATCGAGACCGCTCCCGTGGACGACCATAGCGCGGGAGATGCCAAGAAGCCTGAGCACCTCTGCCATCGTTCCGGTCAGGTTCTGGTGGTACACACCGAGCACCTGGGCCTGTGCGCCTGCAGGGTTGGCCAGGGGGCCAAGGATGTTGAAGACCGTCCTGCACCCGATATCCAGCCGTGCCGCCATGACATGTTTCATCGCCGGATGGTAATCCGGGGCAAAGAAAAATGAGATCCCCACCCGCTCCACGATCTGCGCCTGAACCCCGGGATCGATAGTGAGATTAACGCCGAGTGCTGACAGGACATCCGCAGAACCGCACCGGCTGCTTACTCCACGGTTGCCGTGCTTGACAACCGGGACGCCGGCACCTGCGGCGACAATGGCGGCGGTAGTGCTGATGTTGAAGGTCTGTGCACCATCCCCCCCGGTGCCGCAGGTATCGACGAGTGGTTTTTTAGTGACCGGTCTTACCGTGATCGCATGCTGCCGCATCACGGTGGCTAACGCAGCGATCTCGATCGGTGTCTCACCTTTCATGCGCAGTGCGACAAGGAACCCGCCGATCTGTGCCTGCGTCGCTTTCCCCTCCATGATGGTGTTCATGATTGCTGCGGCTTCAGCAGGAGCGAGATCCTGGCGGTCGACAAGTTTTATGAGGGCTTTCTTAAATGTCATTGAGCCATCCCGGAACCATAGAGGAAATTGTTGATCATCCGGTCGCCTTCCCGCGAGAGGATGCTCTCAGGGTGGAACTGCACCCCTTCGATGGGATACCGGGTGTGCCGGATACCCATGACGTATCCATCGTCGAGGCTCATCGCGGATACCTGCAGTTCTGCTGGCAGGGATTCTTCCTGGGCGATCAGGGAATGATAGCGTGTTGCCACAAACGGCCCGGAAATGCCATAAAAAATGCCTTTCCCGTCGTGCTCGATTGCCGAAGTCTTGCCGTGCATCAGGTGCTTTGCCCGGACGACTTTTCCGCCAAACACTGTGCAGATTGCCTGGTGCCCGAGGCAGACGCCGAGCGTGGGGATCGTCCTGCTCATGGTGTGCAGGACATCAAGACAGACGCCGGAATCCTGCGGTGTTCCCGGGCCCGGTGAGAGAATAATCCGGTCACATCCGGTCTTTTTTAGCCGGTCAAGTGGCGTATCTGAGGTGAATACGACAGGATTGCCGCCGAGCCTGCCGACCTGCTGGTACAGGTTGAACGTGAAACTGTCATAGCAGTCAACAATAAGGACCTTCATGATGCTCCCCCCGCCCGCTCGATCGCCCGGATCATCGCCGCTGCTTTGCTCAGGGTCTCATGCCATTCGTTCTCAGGCACAGAGTCAGCGACGATTCCCGCCCCCGCCTGGATAAAAGCCTTCCCGTCCCGGACAACAACGGTCCGTATGGCAATGGCAAACTCAAGGTTACGGTCAAAACCGATATACCCGACCGCACCTGCATAGAGTCCCCGGTAATCCGGCTCCTCCTCCCCGATGATCTGCATTGCCCGGATTTTAGGAGCCCCTGATACGGTTCCGGCAGGAAAACAGGATTTCAGGGCGTCATAGCAGTCAAGGTTGTCTTTTAATACACCGTGTACTGTCGAGACGATATGCTGGACGTGGGAAAACTTCTCAATGCCCATGAATTCACTGACATCGACAGTGCCGAACCGGCAGACCCGCCCAAGGTCGTTTCTGGCAAGGTCGACGAGCATCGTATGCTCGGCACGTTCTTTAGCATCGTTGAGGAGATCCTCTGCCAGCGCTTTGTCCTCCTCAGTATCCCGGCCCCGGGGACGGGTACCGGCGATTGGCACCGTGGTCACCCGCCGGTTTTCTACACGGACAAGCATCTCAGGACTTGCCCCGATAACCTGTGTGTCCCCGAAATCCAGATAGTACATATACGGGCTCGGGTTGATCTCCCGCAGCGCGGTATAGATGCTGAACGGGTCGCCATTCACGGCGCACTCCAGACGGCATGACAGTACTGCCTGGAAGATATCCCCTGAAGCGATGTGCTCTTTTATCCGCACGACGGATTGCAGGAATGCCTCTTTTGATACAGACAAACTGTAGTGCAAAGGAGCAGTGTCCAGAACTTCTGGGGGCGCCGCCGGAATGTTTCGCTCTTCGAGCGCAACAATCAGGTCCCGGAGCTCCCTGATTCTTCGGATGCTTTTTTCGTATTCCGCGATCAGGTCGGATTCATAGGTTAAAAACGGGCTGCTGAAGATATACATCGTTTTGTCGAGGTGATCAAATACGATGCAGTCTTTTGTCAGCATGAAACATGCATCAGGGCTGGCATTTTTTTGTTTTGCCGTCTTAACGTGCTGGTTTTTTACCTGCCCAAAGAGGGAGAAGATACAGTCATAGGCAAAATAGCCGACCATGCCGCCAAAGAAACGCGGTGCCCTGATGTTCACATAATAGAACCGCTGGAGGACAGACCGGATACAGTCAACCGGATTTGTGCCTTCAGGGTCTTTTGCTATGGAAGTAAAGGGATCCTTACCGGAGATATGTACTTCATCATCCACCCGCACGGTGCACTCAGGGTCGATCCCGACAAACGAGTACCGTGCAATCTTCTCGCTTCCTTCGATAGATTCAAGCAAAAATCCGCACCCTATCCGGGTGCCGGCATAGAGCTCCGGCGGGGAGATCTGCGGGAGCGGGAGTTGTGCACACAGCGGGATGACCAGCGGTTTTGGCTGGTTTTTCACCGCGGTGACGTATTCATCAGGCCCAAGGTTCAGGTTCAGGTCATCGTTTATGTTAGCATTCTCCAGTCCACCGGCATCACCGTCCTGTTTTTTTTTAGAATTTTTCCTTTTCCTTGTGTGCAGGCACCCTTCATCTGGCCTTGTACACAGGCATTGAGTCGTCCCATACGCGGGGCGGGGCCCAGTTTGTATACTAGTTGTTCTTTGTACATATTTATACATTGTTGTAATTTTTTGATGAATATTGTATTACAAACAGCATTTATACAAGCAGGTCCGGGCTCTTTTTTTGCCGATCATTACATACCTGAACAGGTCCTGTCAACCACGGTTATCCCGTTTGAAGTCCCTCTTTTTTCCACTCTGTTCAGGAACGATAACCTCATCAGTGAATCTCGTGAATATCTTGTCTGTACCACCGTGAACGATCCGGTAGTTGATGGGACGTGAAGATCCGCAATAAGACGATCCTGATCATTGGAGTGACCCTTGTTGCTCTTTTTGCAGTCCACCTTATCGCTTCGGAACTGGTGGTAATGGGGGCGTTTGGCCAGGTTGAGGCCCAGAGTGCCCAAAAAGATACCAACCGGGTCATTGTTGCCCTCGGGGATGACATCAATACCCTCGATGCGGTCGCGTCTGACTGGGCAATGCGTGACTCCATATGGTCCTATGTCAATCATGCCGGTGCTGGCGTTGCAGAACCGGTGATCGACAACCAGACATTCGAGCGGCTGGAGTTCAACTATATCCTGTTTTTCAATCCATCCGGTGAATTTATTGCGGGGAGGGGATATGATCTGCAGACCCGCCGGGACATTCCCATTCCGCCGGTCCTGCATGACCTTTTCCTGGGGGCCGCAAACCAGTCCGTTGCCAATGTATCGGAAACCGGTATCATGGGCATCGTGAATAATGACCCTGAACCGATCCTCGTCGCCTCCCGCCCCGTTGCGGGAACCACGGTGTCGTCTGTCGCCGGGTACGTTGTTATGGCCCGGCACCTCGACCAGAACGAGACCATCAGGCTCGAAAATATGGCCCAGCTCCCGCTCGTGATCCGCCGGTATAATGACTCGTCCCTCCCTGACGACTTCAGGACAGCGATTGCATCATTTCCCCCGGGAGGGGCGTCATTTACCCAACGCCAGGTAAATAATACCGTGTTCATTGACGCCCCCCTCTTTAACCAGCCTCTGGCGAACGGGATGCTCGGGAGCTATGCGTTAATCCGTGATATCCATGGTGAACCTGTCCTTGTCATGCGGTTGAGCATCCCCCGTGATATCTATGAGAAAGGGAGATCAACCACCATCTATTTCATCTCCCTTTTACTTATCTCGGGGATATCGGTCGGGGTCGTTATCCTCCTCCTTCTCGATGAATCGGTGCTGTCACGCCTTTCATTTTTGAGTACACGCGTCAATTCCATTGGCGGTTTGCGGGATTTTTCCGCCCGCGTTATTCTGACGGGGGCTGACGAGGTATCCCAGCTTGCAACGAACGTGAACAGCATGCTTGAGGAGCTGGAGAGTTCCCAGAACCAGCTGCGGCACCGGCTCATCAAGAGCGAGGAGAATTACCGGCTCTTCTTCAACAGCATCATCGACCCTGTGATCATCTACCGCTTCAGTGAGGGAGATCTCTCTGGCCCCATCATCGAGGCAAATGATGCCGCACCGATCGTGCTGGGGTATTCACGGGACGAGCTGTTCGGCATGTCGACATCAGCGATTATTATGCCCGAAGAAGGTGAAACAACATCTCTCCTTGCCGGGCAACTGCTCCACAAAGGCGTCATCCAGTTCGAGTCCAGCTGCCGGACGAAGAATGGCACGATGATCTCGGTTGAGGTCAATGCCCGCGTCTTTGATCAGTTTGGCCACAAAGCGGTTCTTGCGATTGCCCGCGATATCACCGAACGGCGCGAGATCGAACGCTTAAAGATGGAAGCGTTCCAGCAGATCGAGGAGAATATGCAACAGTTTGCCATACTCAATGACCATATAAGGAACCCCCTCCAGGGGATTATTGGCATTGCTGACCTCATGGAGAATAAATACTCGGAAAAGATCATCCAGCTCTCCCATATGATCAACGACATTATCCATAAACTTGACAGGGGCTATCTTGAATCGGAAAAGATCCAGGAATTTTTACGGAAGTATTACGGCATTGGCAAGAAGTAAACCACAGCTCTTTTGCCCCCCCTTTTTAATTACGGATTTTTAAAACAGCACCGTGCTCCTGGTTTTTCCCCGGGATTGGTGGATAGTAGTATGCGGGAATTGATATGCCGGGTTGTATGCCGGCTTCAGGAAAGCTTTATGAGGCGACTCACTAATACGACTCATTTACCCGCAATCGTATGATACTGGGTTTATTTCGAGGGGCTTCTATTAAAAAATTTCATATGATGGTAAAAAATTTGGGGTTGGCGTACGTCTGGTGAACGGAATGCAATGATAAAAAGAATTATTGTTGCGTTTATTGTCATATGTGTCGTCCAGATGGCATGTGCCTATGGCTGGTTTTCATCCCCGGTACCTTTGATCGGGTTTGCCCATGCAAAATCTGACGGCGACAATGGCGGAGGTAATTCCGGAGGCGGTGGAAACTCCGGGGGTGGCGGTAACTCTGGAGGAGGCAATTCCGGAGGCGGTGGAAACTCCGGGGGTGGCAGTAACTCTGGCGGAGGTAATTCCGGAGGCGGTGGAAACTCCGGGGGTGGTGGAAACTCTGGAGGAGGCAATTCCGGAGGCGGTGGAAACTCCGGGGGTGGCGGTAACTCTGGAGGAGGCAATTCCGGAGGAGGTGGAAACTCCGGGGGTGGTGGAAACTCTGGTGGAGGTAATTCCGGAGGAGGGAACTCTGGAGGAGGCAATTCCATAAGCGGTGGCCAAGGTCAGGGAGGAGGCCAAGGCGATGGACAGGGCCATGGAGATGGACAGGGTCAGGGACAAGGCTCCGGCACCAATCCCGGGACCGAAAATGATCAGTCATCCACGGGGGCATCACCCACTGTACCGGCTGTTCAGATTGGGATTTTTGGCTCTGAATTTGAAACAACCGGGGGACACAAGGAGGTTGATATCGATACAGGCAAGGTACAGGAGAATGGTGGGACAATTTCCGTTGAAGGGACCACCATCAGGATTGACAACGGTCCTGTCACCATTTCTGTCAGGGCCAGGGATACCCCACGGCAGGAGGATGGACAAATTATCGCGGATGTTGAGTCGGTTTCCCTGAAACATGCGCCGGTTGAAGCACGGTATCCCGGACCGGGCATAGTTTCGGCATCATTCCATGCAGAACTGACCGGACTCCCTCCCGAGGAGGCAACGATTGCGGCTTCAATGTCTGAAAAGCCAGACTCCCAGGCACAGGCTGCATTTGAACGTGCTGTTGCTGAGAAAGGCTATCGGATCGAATCGGTGGCATATACCCTTCGGGTGCAAAAGACCCATCTTGAGGATATAAAAGACGTCGGGCAGGCGACTGTTTCCATGAGCATTGCCCCCTCGTGGGTCCTGAACCGTGGCGGTATCACGAATATGAAGATTGCACGGTACGCGGACGATGGAACATCCCATCTTCTCGATACGCAATTTACCGGTCTCGACAGCTCCCAGAATATGGTATTTACCGGGACATCTCCCGGAGGGCTCTCGATATTTGCCCTGGTCGCGATCAAGAATCCGCAGGTGACGATTGCCCCGCCGCCATCCAGAACCATATCCCCACCCGGTGAAGGTTTAGTACCGTTTGTAATTGTACCTCCGCTTCTCCTGATTGTGGCACTGGCGCTGATCAGGAGACAATCATAATAATAATTTTGCATGAAAATGCACTGAGCGTTTCATTCCTTGTGCGTCAACGTCATCCTGACGTTGCTCCACGTTTTTTCAAGAATACTGGCAGTCTCCCTTTTTTGTAGAAATTTTCCAAGGTATGATGATCGGGTCTCAAAGCCCGCAGCGACCAGCTTCCCCATGGTCGCGGAGAGGATGCCGGCTCCAATAAGAAAGGGGGTGCCGGTGTGCTGCCGCAGGAGGCGGAGCACGCAGCATTGATCATTGAACTGCCGGCCTGAAGGCTGGCGCAGGATATAAAAGCATTGTGCTCGTGCGGGAGTCATTTATATCCTCCTGACAAATAGGTACGAAGGATCGAGAGTGCATCATGCGGTGGTTCGGGGAACGGTCACTGGGCTGGGTCTTTGTCACCCGGATGATCGGGATCATCGCATTCCTCATCATCGTTGTCCTTGCAAACATCCTCACCTATTATGTCGCCAGCCCGGTCTTTTTTTCGGGTGTCACTCTCCTGAATGCCAACTTCTGGCTTCTCCTCCTTATCGGGATCATCTTCTTTATCAGTGACATTTTTACTGCATTCCCGTTCCCGCTGGATCTCCCTGCACCGGTGATCCGGGCGATCGGCAGCGTCTTTGTCATCGCGTTTGTGCTGCGTGTCTTTGAGTGGGTGGACCGGCTTGCGGGCAGCAATATCTACCAGTTTTTCTGGTTTCTTTCCTTTGTCGTGGTGCCGGTAGTCTTTTTACTCGTGCTTCTTTCAGGCTATTACGAGATCATCCGCCGCTTGTTCCGCTCGGGGAGGGCAAACGGGATGACACCGGGGACGCCCGACCCGACGATCGGCACTCCCCGGGCAGCCCAGCCGGACAACAGTGTCAAGTCCTGGGAGGATGTCGGGTTTGAGTTCCGGATGATGGTCTATGATATCATCCACCGGTTCCGCGAGGAGATCCAGAGCAACCGGAAATAACCGGTATGATTTTGTAACCCCCCGCTCAAAAGTACAGCAGGAACGCCATGAAACCGGTGAGCGTGCACGGGTGTATATTTTTCAACGAAGACTGCATCACCGGTGCCCAAGAACACATACAGGACAACTCGGTCGACCTTATCATCACCGACCCGCCGTACGGCATCCGCGGCGACACCCTCCACCGCCACTATAACCGCAACGAGCAGTATGTGATCCCGGGGTATGTTGAGATCCCGAAGGAAGAGTATGCAAAATTTTCAAAACGCTGGATCTTTGAAGCCGAACGGGTGCTGCGCCCGGGCGGATCCCTCTATATCGTTTCCGGCTACACGAACCTCTATGATATCCTGCATACCCTGTACCAGACCTCCCTTCTTGAGGTCAACCACATCATCTGGAAATACAGCTTCGGTGTCTTTACAAAACGCAAGTACGTCTCATCCCACTACCATATCCTCTTCTACGAAAAGCCGGGCGGGCGCCGGACATTCAATGCAGAGTCAAGATTCGGACTTGCCGAAAAGACCGCAGACGGGCGCTCCCCCAACACGAGCGACCGTGAGGACGTCTGGCTCATCAACCGCGAGTACAAACCCAAAAAAAAGAAGAACAAGAACGAGCTGCCGCCTGCGCTGCTGATCAAAATGCTTCAGTACAGCAGCAACGAGGGTGACCTTGTCTGCGATTTTTTCCTCGGCGGTTTTTCGACAGCAAAGGCAGCGATCGGGCTCAATCGCAGGATGGTCGGGTTCGAGCTGTCAGAGGAAATGTTTGATGCAAAAGTGCGTGAGCTTAAACCGCTCAGGCCCGGGTACCTGCTGGATTTTCTGCCTGCACCTGTCGTGAGCACCATTAAAAACCAGGGGCGGTCGTGGACTCCACAGGAGCGCTTGGCGCTTGCGTCCCGTTATGCGGTGCTCAAAGGCCAGAAACTATTGAAAAAGGCAATCATTGCCATCCTCTGCGAAGAGTTCGGGCGGGGGCGCTTTGCGATAGAAAAAGCGCTGCAGAAGGTGTGAAGTAACTTTAAAAAATAAGAAAAATTTGTAAAAGATTGTGAACGATTAGAAGCGGGGCTTCCGGTGCTTCGGAAGGCAATCCCGGCAGTAAACTGGTCTTCCCTCTGTGGGCTTGAAGGGTACTTCACACTCTTTGCCGCAGTCTGAACAGACTGTCTTTGTCATCTCGCGGGGACCGAAGTTTCTCGGGCCGCCAAAACCTTTTCTCTCCATTGTTTTACTCATGCAGGTTTGACGCTGCACACATAAATCGAACCGCTGGGTATAAATACATCTCCATGGCGTGGCACGCTTTTTTTCCATCACGGGATTATCTCGCAGCCATTGAACTTTTCGTGGGCAAAATCCGAAAGCGCGATCGTACCATTATCAAGGAGCGAACGCACCTGCGGAAGTGCGCCGGTGAGCGCTGCATGCAGGTTTTCAACCGTGCCGCAGACAAGCCGGCGCCCCTCCCCGTTCCACGGCTGCACGATGCTGGCGTACAGGCACCTCCCCCCGCAGAACCCACGGATCCGGCACGCGGTGCATTCCCCGTTCACACCGATCTGCGGGAGGTCGCGGGGGTCTGTGGTGCTGATGTGCCCGAGATAGTAGCCCTTCATGCCGACCATCACCGGACAGGGCACGATACTCCCGTCGGTCATAATGCTGTAGTTGGCATGCCCGGACCCGCACCGCAGCAGGCTCGTCCTCCCATGCAGGAGATCATCCATCGTGTCGAGGAACGGGTACCAGCGCGGCACCCTGCCCTGCTCACGCATCAGGGTTACCCAGTGCTGTACCAGCCTGCGGATGCCCGGGTTATAGTGCCCTGTTACCCACGAGGCAAACGTGCGGCGGTGGAAATCATTAGAAAAGTTCGCGTCCAGCTGCCAGTGGATGGATGAAAAGGAATAGACGGGGTTATTTGCAAGGTACGTGACAGCGTCCACGATATCGGTCTTTTCCGTCACCGTCATCCGTGCGATGAGCTCACCACAAAACCCGTTTTTGTGGATTTTATTGATATTCTCCATGACCTTTTCGTATGTCCCGTACCCCCGGTTTGCATCGGTGATCGCCTCCCCCCCGTCCACCGAGATAAGTATGGTGGAGAACCGGTTGACACACGCGGGGTCTGCCTGGTCCAGCAGGAGCCCGTTGGTCTGGATCATGAACCGCCGGACTGGCGCCCCGTCCATAATTTTTTGTACAAGATCCGTCCGCAGCAGCGGTTCGCCGCCGTAGAACGTGACCGTGGGGGCTGTATCCTTTTTTAAAAAAGCGTAGAGCAGGGGAAGATTGTAGGCGAGATCGGGGGGGAGGTCATCGTCAATTTCGGACGTTTCTTTTTGTCCCGCACCGCAATCCTCAAACACTTTTGCCCGGCAGTACGAGCAGCAGAGATTGCAGTCGTCCGTGAGGATGAGGTGGTAATACAGGATAATCCGTATATCATGGGGTGCACCGGACGATAAATGATCAGGAGGGCATCCCTTCGCATGGTGCGGATATCCGGTGAAGCGAACGGTCCCGGCACCGGTAATTCCCGTAATGCAACTGGGATAAGCGATTCGTGGGCGATTTAACCAGGAAAAAAACGGCG